>FWWM01003997.1_pt1 | contig 35254 bp, 30 predicted proteins | sample 2228351 | NCBI WGS metagenome assembly FWWM01 (sample SAMEA103939774, study PRJEB20133) | metagenome
GGCCAGCTCAGGGACCGAGAGCATATCCTGGACCAGCTTGCGCGTGAAGCCAACGCTCCCCGCGCCGATGATAGCGACTTTCATAGGCATGCGGTTCCTCCCTGTTGTAGATATCCTCTCGGAGTCGTTGCGTCTCGGCGCGCGCGCCGGTTGAGCCTGTCGAGACCGGCGCGCGCATCACACGTTTGCCTGGTCGATCAGGCGTCGTCGGCCTGCACGAACGTTCCTCGTCGCAGGTCCTCGAGCGCCTGGAGGATCTCGGCGCGCGTGTTCATGACGAACGGCCCGTAGCGCGCGATCGGTTCGCCCAGAGGCTTCCCCGATACCATGAGGAAACGCGCCCCGGACGCGCCGGCCGTGATCTGCGCCGCGTCGCCATCGTCGAAGACGATCAACCTGGGATGCGCGATGGCAGCATCTTCGATGACCACCGTCCCTTCGAAGAGATAGGCGAAGGCAGCATGGCCACGGACGATGGGATGCGTGAAACGGGTGTGCGGCGGCAGCGTCACATCGAGATAGGTGGGGTCGGCGGCGATCTCCGTGACGGGGCCGCGCACCTCGCCGACGGCGCCAGCGATGACGCGAATGACCACGCCGTCGGCCTGGCGCGCCTCGGGAATGCGGGCGGCGGGCACTTCCTGATAGCGCGGGCGCGTCATCTTGAGGCGCGCGGGCAGGTTGACCCACAACTGAAAGCCGGCCATGCGTCCGTCCACCGGCTTAGGCATCTCTTCGTGCAGGATGCCGCGCCCGGCGGTCATCCATTGCACATCGCCCGCATGGATGGCGCCAGCGTTGCCCAGGCTGTCGCGATGTTCGACGCGGCCGGCCAGCATGTAGGTCACCGTCTCGATGCCACGATGGGGGTGCATGGGGAAGCCAGCCAGATAATCGGCTGGATCATCGGAAGCGAAATGGTCGAACAGCAAGAAGGGGTCCACGTAATCGAGGGCGCGGCCAGCGATGCTGCGGCGCAGACGTACCCCGGCGCCCTCCACGACCGGCTGCGGGTCGACGATTTGCTTGATTTTTCTCAACTCAACGTTCACAGGATCCTCCTCATCTCGAGCTGTCCCATTGGCGGCTGGGGGATAGTATACAACGGAATGGCGAATGGGCGAATCAACGAGGCAACGAGTCAACGAATGAGGCAACGAATGGGACAACGAATGCGCTTGTGGAGAAGCGCCCGTCCACGCGGCGCGGCGCGCCGATCGAGTAGGCCCGTGCCGGGTGGGCGCCGCGCTGAGAGTGACCGAACAGGGCCGTATCGAGATCGCGCGCCATCCGGGCCCCTCCCCGCGGGTCTCGATACGGGCTGCGCCGAGGCGGCGCGCCGACCGAGTAGGATGACGTCCAGAGCCGCAACACCTCTCATTGTAAGGAGCGATTTGACAGAAAGGGAGAGCGTGTTACCCTTATTATGGTAAGCGTGCTCGCTAAGTTGACGCCCGCGGTGGGCCAGGGCTGGCGACGCGAGGGCGGGGCCAGCGCAACGGGGAGACGATCATGCGCGCGCGTGGGGATATCTCTCTGCGGCTCGTCTATCTTGCGATCGTGGCGAGCCTGTTGGGGGCGCTTCTCGTCCCGTCAGGCAGTATGGCGCAGGGGACCGATGACCCGAACGCCGACCTGCGCGCGCTCATCGCCCAGATGTCCGTCGCCGACCGCGTGGGGCAGTTATTCATCGTCTCCTTCGAGGGCAACGATGTCGGCCCCGACTCCGCCATCGCTGATCTGGTGCGCACCTATCGCGTGGGAGGAGTCATCCTGCAGGCCGCCAACGGCAACCTGCGCAACGAGCCGATCGCCGGCCCCGGCGGCCAACTGCTGGACACGCCGGCGCAGGTATTGATCCTGACCAATCGGCTGCAGGGGCTGGCGTTCGATCGCGCATTGAGCGTGCTGCAGGCGCTGGCGCCGGCGGACGCGGCCAATGTTCAGCCGCTGCCGCCGCTCACCTCCGGCAGCGTCGTGCATCTGCCGCTTCTGATCGCCCTCAACCAGGAAGGAGATGACTTCCCGTACACCGAGCTGCGCCATTCGTTCACGCCTCTGCCTAACAACATGGCGCTGGGCGCAACATGGGACCCGCGTCTCGCGGAGACGACGGGCGCCATCGTCGGACGCGAGCTGGCCGCCGTGGGGGTCAACCTGCTATTGGGACCCTCCCTGGACGTCCTCGAGGCGCCGCGCGCCGACCAGTACGGCGCCCTGGGCACACGCAGTTTCGGGGGCAATCCGTTTTGGGTGGGGCGCTTCGGCCAGGCCTACATCCGCGGCGTCCACGAGGGGAGCGCCGGACGCGTCGCTGTCGTCGCCAAACATTTTCCCGGCCAGGGAGCGAGCGATCGCCGCTCCGATGAGGAGATCGCCACCATCCAAAAGCCGTTCAAGCTCTTGCAGCAAGTCGATCTTGCTCCCTTCGCCGCCGTCGCGCGCGCCGACGACGCCGCGGCGATCGCCGACGCCTTCCTCTCGTCGCACGTGCGCTATCGCGGCTTTCAGGACAACGCCCGCCAGTTGACTCCGCCGATCAGCCTGGCGCCGCAACTCCAGACGATCCTGGGCCTCGAGGAGTTCAAAGGGTGGCGTGCGGCAGGAGGGTTGCTCGTCTCCGATGCGTTAGGGGTCCCTTCTATCCGTCGCTTCTATGATCCCGGCCTCCAGAAGTTCCCTCATCGCCAGGTCGCCCTCGACGCCTTCATCACCGGCGGCAACGATCTCCTCTTGCTCTCGCAGTTCGCGCTGACGGACGATTGGAGCGCGCGCATAGCCAACATCAAGGACACGATCCTGTTCTTCCAGGAACGCTACGTCGTCGATCCCGTCTTTCGCGAACGGGTGGACGCCTCTCTGCTGCGCATCCTGCGGCTCAAGCGCCATCTCTACCCCGATCTCTCGCTGCAGAACGCCCTCGTCACGCCGGAGGGGTTGAGCCAGGTGGGACAGAACATGGCGAGCGTGCTGCAGATCGCCCAGGCGGCGGCGACGCTGATCGATCCTGGGGCGCAGGAGCTGGCCGATCGCCTGCCCACCGGCCCGCTGGCCGACGAGAATATCCTGATCGTCAGCGATGCGCGCCCGGCGCAGGAGTGCGCCGATTGCCCAATGCAGCCGATGATCGAGCCGCAGGCGCTGGAGAACATCATCCTGCGCCTGTACGGGCCGCAGGCGAGCGGCCAGGTGACGCCGGAGCGCATCCACAGTCTGACTTTCGCCCAATTTCTGGCGTTCTTGCAAGGCCAATCGATCGAGCCATCGCAGGAGGAGGCTGAGCGCCTGCTCCAGGAAGCGAATTGGGTCATCTTCGCCATGCTCGACGTTGCGCCGCTGCTGGCCCCTGAATCGGACAGCGTCGAGCAGTTCCTGCGCATTCGCTCGGACACCCTGCGCAACCGCAAGATCGTCGTATTTGCGTTCAATGCGCCGTACTACCTGGATCCGACGGCGGTCTCCAAGCTGACGGCCTATTTCGCCCTGTACAGCAAGAGCGCTCCCTTCCTGGAGACAGCGGCGCGCATCCTGTTCCGCGAATACACCCCGCCGGGCCATCCGCCGGTCACCGTCCCTGGCGTCAATTATGATCTGGCCATGCAGGTGCAGCCCGATCCACAACAGGTGATCACGATCGAGCCGCTGGGCGAGCGGCGCGCCCATCCCGATGAGCCGATCGTGCTCGACCCAGGCCAATCGTTGGGGATCGTCACCGGCCCCATCCTCGATCGCAATGGCAACCTGGTGCCCGACGGCACGGTGGTCACATTCCGCCTGTTCTATCCTACCGAGTCGCTGGAGATGCCGCGCCTGCAGGCGCTGACGCGCGACGGCGTGGCTGAGGCGACGGTGAAGGTGGAGCGTCCAGGCGCGTTGCAGATCAGCGCGATGGCAGGGCAGGCGACGCAATCGAACGTGCTGCTCGTCACCGTGACCGGTCCGACGCCAACGCCCGAACTGCGAGGGACGCCCACGAGCACTCCGACCGCCTCGCCCACGCCTGCGACGACCCCTTCGCCGGTAGCGGGGTCGTCGGGCGAGGGGATCCTGGGGGGACGACGGCCAGCCGGGCTGCCGCGCGTCGATGGGGCCGCCTTCGCGCTGGCCCTTCTGGCCGCGCTGTCGGTGGGCGCGCTCACTTTTCTGCTGCAGGCGCGCAGGGGAATGGCTCTGCACGAGGTGGTGGGCACCGCGTTGTGGGCAATCGTCCTGGGGATGACCGCCTACATCTTATATGGGTTGGGATGGTTGCCGGGAGCGACCTATCTGCAGAAGCAGATGCGGCCGTGGGGAGCGCCGGCCGTCGTCGCCGCAGCGAGCGTGTTGCCGCTGTTGTTTGTGCGAGGACGGTCGTTCATCGTGCGACTGGGGGCGTCTCAGCTTCGCGACTGAAGCGACCAACGACCCAGCGTCTGTGGCTGCTCTCCCCGCCAGTCAGCAGGATTGCGTCGCCACAGCCAGTCAGGAGATCGGTTGCCAACGGGGGCAACCCAGAACGCCATCCTGCACCACCCTGCGGGCGATCAGGGAAGCGACGGGGATAGCAGCGTGACGGTGAGGGCGACGGCCAGCAGTCCCATGACGGCGCCCACCAGCCAGTTGTTGAGGCGGATCGCTTCCTGCCACTCGTCGGCCAGGGTGGGGCTGCTCAGGGTGTTGCCGCGCATCTCGCCGACGCCGAAGAGCAGGGCGCGCAACTCGGCCACGCTGCTCGGCCGCTGGTCGGGGTGCATCGCCATGGCGGCCAGGATCGCGCGCTCGGTGCGCGCGGAGATCGCCGGGTTGATCGAGCGCGGCGGCACCAGCGAGCCAGGCTTGAGGAAGCGTTGTCGGGCGTCGGCGGGCGGCGCGCCGGTCAGCAGATGGTAGAGGGTGGCGCCCAGGGCGTAGATATCGGAGCGGATGTCGGTGTGGCCCATGTCGCTGCCGTACTGCTCCAGCGGCGTATACTGAACCGTGCCGCGCCCCTGGACGACGGTGACGGTACGGCTGTCGTCGGGGGCCAACAGCTTGACTAGCCCGAAGTCCACCAGCTTGATGGTGCCATGCGGCGTGAGCTTAATGTTGGACGGTTTGATATCGCGATGGAGGACAGGCGGGTCCTGGGAGTGGAGATACTCGACCGCGTCGCAGAGCTGGGCCGCCCAGCCGAGGACGCGACGCTCGCTCAAGAACGTATTTTGTTTGCGCGCTTCGTCCACCAGCTCTTTGAGATCGCGCCCGGCCACGAAATCCATGACCAGGTACTCGCGGCCGTACTCGGAGAAATAGTCGGACACCTTGGGCAGGTTGGGATGGTCGAGGCGGGCCAGGATGCTCGCCTCGCGATAGAATTGCTCCTGCATCTGCGCCATGAGGTCGGCGGGCAGGTTCAGCTCAGGGAGCACCTCTTTGACGGCGCACTGGCGGCCCTGCAGTCGCAGGTCCTCGGCGCGATAGACGGCGCCCATGCCGCCATGGCCGACCAGTTCCAGGATCTGATAGCGCGAGCGCAGGATTGTGCCTTCGGGTAGCAACTGGTTCATCACAAGACCCTGATTGCCTGATATATCTCGACAGTTATTATGCCTACGGCACGCGCTTGCTGTCAAGGAGACAAGACCATGATCATTAGCGCCAGCCGTCGCACTGATCTCCCCGCCTTCTACGCGGAATGGTTCATGAACCGGATCCGCGCCGGGTTCTGCACAGTCCCCAACCCCTTCAATCTTCATCAGATCGCTTACGTCTCCTTGCGGCCGGAGGACGTCGACGTCATCGTCTTCTGGACGCGCAACGCTCGACCGCTGCTGCCGCACCTAGCGGAGCTGGATCGCCTGGGGTACCGCTACTATTTTCAGTACACCGTCATGGACAACCCGCGCGCGCTCGATCCCAGGGCGCCGACGTTGGCGGCTGCTCTGCGGACGTTCGGCGAGCTGGCTGGGCGCGTGGGAGCGGAACGGGTGATCTGGCGTTACGACCCGATTGTGATCAGTTCGGCTTCCCCCATCGACTTCCATGTGAGCGTCTATGATCGCATCGCGCGCACGTTGCGGGGGCGCACCCGACGTAGCGTGATCAGCCTGGTCGACCGCTACCGCAAAGCTGAGGGGCGTCTGCGACGGCTGGCCGACCAGGGGATCGAGGTGAGAGCGTGCGACGAGGCGATGCTGGCCGAGCTGATCCCCGCGCTGGCGCGGATCGCTGGCGACAATGGGATGGAGATCGTCAGTTGCGCGGAGGAGATCGACTTGCGACCCTACGGGATGCGGCCGGGGAAGTGCGTGGATGACGAGTACATCGCGCGGGTGTTTGGGATCGCGGTGACGAGCAAGAAGGACGCGGCGCAGCGCGAGGAATGTGGGTGTGTGGTGAGCAAGGACATCGGGATGTACGACACCTGTCTGTTCGGCTGTCAGTACTGCTATGCGACGAGCAGCTTTGCGCGGGCGCAGGTCAACCACGATCGGGAACACGACCCGCGATCGCCGTCGTTGCTGGGATGGCGCGAGGCGGCGCCAGCGCCGGCGCAAGCAGAGCTTGCGCTGGTTGACACGGAATCCTGATGGCCCTACAATCATGTACTGTTCCTGGTTGAATCGCAGATCGATCTTCGTGGGAAAACGGCGCCCCCACGCGGGCGCCCAGGCAAGCGACGAGGGAGCAAAGATGGATACTCCCAGCACAACCGAAACGGCGATGTTGATCCTCCAACGCGGCGGCGATGAAGCAGGCCGCCGCTGGCCCCTGGACCGCCAAAGCCTCACGATCGGCCGCGCCGACGACTGTGACATCGTCCTCCCCGACCGGCTCGTCTCACGCCACCACGCCCGCATCTATTGGCTCGACGGCCACTACTTCGTCGAAGACCTCGGCAGCAAAAACGGCACCCACGTCAACGGCCAGGAGATCCACGAGCCACGCCAGTTGGTCGACGGCGACGAGATCCAGATCGCCCTACGCTTCAAGCTCGCGTTCGTCGACGCCGGCGCAACCGCTCCTCTCTCCCTGGAATCCCCGCCCGAGGTCGGCTTGCGCCTCGATCCAGCCACACGCCAGGTCTTCGTCTGCGGGCGCGAGATCACCCCGCCCCTCTCCGTCGCCCAATACCGCCTGCTCGAACTGCTGATCGCCGCCCAAGGCTCGATCGTGACGCGCGAGGACGTCGTCCACGGCGTGTGGCCAGAGGCCGTCGAGGAAGGGGTCTCGGAACAGGCGATCGACGCCCTCATCCGCCGCCTGCGCGAACGCATCACCGAGATCGACCCCGACCACCAGTACATCATCACGGTGCGCGGCCACGGCTTCCGCTTCGAGAACCCGACTTGAGGACGTCCATTCCTTCTAACCAGCCGCTGACGCAGCCGCCGACGATGGCGTCGGCGTCCCCACTCGGGCTTTACGTCCACATCCCCTTCTGCCAACGCAAATGCCCGTACTGCGACTTCAATACATACGCTGGCCTGGACGACCTCTTCGCCCCCTTCACGCGAGCACTGGCCGCCGAGATCCTGCGCGCCGGCGAAGCGGCCGGCCATCCGCCGGCCACCTCCCTCTTCCTGGGCGGCGGCACCCCTACCATCCTGCCGATCGCCCACCTGACGACGATCGTCGACGCCTGCCGCCAGGCGTTCGCGCTCGCCCCCGACGCCGAGATCACCTGCGAGGCGAACCCCGGCGTCGCCGACCAGGAACGCTTCGCCGGTCTGCGCGCGCTGGGAGTCAACCGCTTGAGCATGGGGGTGCAGAGCTTCGACCCCGATGAGCTGAGGTTCCTGGGGCGTATCCATAGCGCCGACCAGGCCGAAGCCGCATTCTACGCCGCGCGCGCCGCAGGCTTCGCTAACATCAACCTCGATCTGATCTACGGCCTTCCCCGCCAGGCGCCCACCGTCTGGCGGGCCACCCTCGAACGCGCGCTCGCCCTCGGCCCCGAACATCTCTCCCTCTACGCCCTCACGATCGAAGAAGGGACCCCCTTCGCCCGCTGGGCCGCCGCCGGGCGCTTCCCCTACCCCGACGACGACCTGGCCGCCGATCTGTACGAGGCCGCTGACGACCGGCTGCGCGCCGCCGGATACGTGCAGTACGAGATCTCCAACTGGGCGCGCTGCGCGGCGCCGTTGCCCGACGACGTGACGCCGCCCGACTACGCCTGCCAGCACAATCTGCTCTACTGGCGCCGCCATCCCTACTTCGGCTTCGGCCCAGGCGCGCACGCCATGAGCGACGCGCCGCCGCCAGGAGGACGCCGCTGGTGGAACGTCCGCCGCCCCGAGAATTACCTCGCGCGCCTGGCCGCCGGCGATTCGCCCGAAGAGGGGCGTCAGGAGATCGATGCGCGCCTGGGGATGGCGGAGACGATGGCGTTGGGCCTGCGCCTGACGCGCGAGGGGGTCGCAGAAGAAGCCTTCCGCCAGCGCTGGGGGATCGCCCTGGATGATTCCTTCGGGGCGGAGCTGGCCAGGCTAATCGAGCGCGGGCTGCTCGAACGATTGCCCGACCGCGTGCGCCTGACCCCGCGCGCGCGGCTGGTGGCCAATCAAGCCTTCATTGAATTCATGCCGTGAACGGAGTTCGCCCATGTCCACGTTCGCTTCTCCCACGACGCTGTGGTATCGCCAGCCGGCCCGCGATTGGCTGCAGGCGATGCCGATCGGCAACGGCCGCCTGGGCGGGATGGTCTTCGGCGGCGCGCCCCAGGAACGCATCCAGCTCAACGAGGACACGCTATGGTCGGGCCGTCCCCTTCACCGCCGCCACCCCGACGGACGCGCGGTCCTGGCCGAGATCCGACGCCTGGTCTTGCAGGAAGGGGACCTGGTCGCCGCCGACGAATTGACCAAGAAATTGCAAGGCCCCTTCACCGAGTCGTACCAACCGCTGGGAGATCTCTATCTCGATTGCGCGCACGCGGGGGCGATCGCGGAGTATGCCCGCGCCCTCGATCTCGACGCCGCCATCGTCCATGTGCGCTACCGCGTGGGCGAGACGACCTTCACGCGCGAGGTCTTCGTCTCCGCCGTCGACCAGACGCTCGTCGTGCGCCTCGCCGCCGACCGGCCGGGCCAGATCACAGTCGACGTCAGCCTCGACAGCCCCTTGCGACACGCGGTCGCCTCCATCGGCGCGACGATGCTCGCGCTGCGAGGGCGCTGCCCCGTCCACGTTGACCCGAACTACTGCGGCGAACGGGTGCGGTCAATCGTCTACGACGAGGACGGCGGCATCCGCTTCGAGGCCCAGGCGCGGGCCGTCCTGGAGGGCGGCGCCTGTCAGGTCGACGGGCGCGGCATCCACATCCGCAACGCCGACGCTGTCACCCTGTTGCTGGCGGCGGCCACCTCGTTCGCAGGCTTCGATCGCGAGCCAGCGGAGGACCGCGACCTGGGCCAGCTCTGCGGGACGACCCTCGACCGCGCGGCGGCCAAACCGTACGCGACCTTGCGCGCCGACCATGTGGCCGACCATCGCGCCCTCTTCCGTCGCGTCGAACTCGACCTGGGCGGGACAGAGGCCGCAGCGCGCCCCACCGACGAGCGCCTGCGCGCGGTCCAGCGCGGCGACGAGGATCCATTGCTCGTCGCCCAGTACTTCCAGTTCGGACGCTATCTGCTGATCGCCAGCTCGCGGCCGGGGACGCAGCCCGCCAACCTGCAGGGCATCTGGAACTTCGAGATGCGCCCTCCCTGGAGCGCCAACTACACGATCAACATCAACACCCAGATGAACTACTGGCCGGCCGAGACGTGCAACCTCAGCGAGTGTCACGCCCCCTTGTTCGATCTCATCCAGGAGCTGAGCGTGACCGGCGCGCGCGCGGCGCAGGAACTGTACGGCGCGCGCGGCTGGGTGTCGCACCACAACACCGACCTCTGGCGGCTGGCCACGCCGGTCGGCGAAGGCTGGGGCGACCCCTGCTGGGCGATGTGGCCGCTGAGCGCGGGCTGGCTGTGTCAGCATCTATGGGAGCACTACGCCTTCACCGGCGACCGCGACTTCCTGGCGACGCGCGCGTATCCGCTGATGAAAGGCGCCGCCGAGTTCTTGCTCGATTTCCTGGTCGAGGACCCGCAAGGCTACCTGACCACGTGCCCTTCGACCTCCCCCGAGAACAAATTCCTGACCCCCTCCGGCCAGCCGTGCGCCGTCAGCCACGGCTCGACCATGGACCTGGCGATCATCCGCGAGCTGTTCGCCAACTGCAGCGGGGCCAGTCGCATCCTCAACGTCGACCCCGAATTCCGCGCCCGTCTCGACGCAGCGCGCGCCCGCCTGCGCCCCCCGCGCATCGGGCGCTACGGCCAGCTCCAGGAATGGGATCAAGATTTCGACGAGGTCGAGCCAGGCCATCGCCATCTATCGCATCTCTACGGCCTCTATCCCGGCTGCCAGATCACCGTGCGCGGGACGCCGGAGCTGGCGCGCGCCGCTGCCAACAGCCTGGAGCGGCGGCTGGCTCACGGCGGCGGCCATACCGGCTGGAGCTGCGCCTGGATCATCAACCACTGGGCGCGGCTGGAGGAGGCCGAGCGCGCCTATCAGGCGGTGTTGACCCTGTTGCGCCGTTCGACCTATCCCAACCTGTTCGATGTGCACCCGCCGTTCCAGATCGACGGCAACTTCGGCGGCGCGGCCGGCATCGCGGAGATGCTGTTGCAGAGCCACGCGGGAGAGATCCACCTGCTGCCCGCGCTGCCTGCGGCCTGGGCGCAAGGCCATGTGCGCGGCCTGCGCGCGCGCGGCGGCTTCACGGTGGATATGGAGTGGCAGGAGGGGAAACTGGTCGCGGCGATGCTCGTCGCCGATCGCGCCGCGCGCTGTCGGGTGCGCAGCCGCGAGCCGCTGATGGTAACTATGGCCGGCAAACCGGTGGAGGTGGTACGGCCAGAGGAGGCCGTGATCGAGTTCGCAACAACAGCGGGCGCTGTCTACCGGCTGGCGCCGACGAATCTGAGCTGAATCCTCTGTATGGATAGCCTGCGCTTCAGCCAACTCGCTTCGCGGGCAGCCGAGATGCAGACAAGGCTGTCTCGCCAGTCCTACATAGGTGCTGGTGTAGGCTCCGAATGCGCGGTCAATGGCTCATAGTGTAGCACCATGATCTGATCCGGACGTAAGCCCAACGACTCATAAGTACGTCCATCACGGTCGCTGAATTCGACTTCGAAAGCTTCTCCGTCTGCAAGAATCTCAACCACTGTGCCGACTTGTCCGCGCCAGAGGTTGTATTCAGGCAAGTCAACGGTAAGCGCCACCACATCTAGCAATTTCACCTGATCTCTCATCTGTCACCTCTCATCTTTACAATGGGTAACAAGAAATCAACCTCGGCGTCTCTGAGCCGTGTTCAACAATCCATCCGCTGCGAATCACGGCTCGCTTACCGTGCCATTCCAACGGAAAGTCGACAACATAGCGTTGCCCATACTCGTCACGCCGTCCCAATCTTGCTTCATGTGTTTTGACCGCTCGCAACAGAGCGTCGCGCAAATCTTCAGCGTCCTCCCTTGTCATACCCAATGTCGCCGCGAATAAGCGCGCTTTGTGCTTGCCTTCACTATGTGTTGGATCAAGGCAATAATCGCGCAGTTTGCGAATGTCTACCACGGCATGCTCTGCGTTCGGGATAATCATGGAGCGCGTTAACTTTCCCTGAAATCAAATATAACACTATCTTGCGACCTGCACAAGCCTCCGAATAAAACGAGTCTCATTTGAACCTGACAGGAACTGCCTAGAGAATCGTTCCGCCCCAGCGCTAGCCACCGACGTCGTTGATTGCAGGCTGGCGTCGACGAGGGCATGTATTGCGAACAGCAATACTCACGCGGCGACGAACCGCAGCATCTCACCTGGCGCGGTCGTCATCTCGACGAGCGGTCCACGCGTCACGCTCGCCGTCCCATCCTCGCGGCAGCAACGCGCGGCTGGCCAGGGAGAGAGCAGCCGCAGCGTCGCGCCCGCCTCGCTGTACACCTCGATCCATTGCACCGCGTCATCCGCGCAGGCCGCGCTGACCAGGAACGCGCCCACGGCGCGCAACATCCGAAACTCGGCGGTGCGCTCCAGCGGCCAGTTAGGGAAGAAGCGCAACACACCATCGTAGCTTTGTAACAGACACTCGTTGATCACGACGGGCAAGGCGAAATTCTCGAACCAGATGCCCATAGGACGCATGAAGTCGAACGGCGTCGCGTCGGAGTAGCGGCCGAGGGCGCTCATCGCCATATTGGTGCAGGTGCCGTTCGGCAGCAGACAGTAGTGGATCTGGCGTTTGAACTTCTCCAAGTCCAACAGGCCAAGCCGCGCGGCCTGAAGGTTCTGGAAGACCAGATCGTTGCCCCCCTCGTTGCGCTGGTTGCGGTAGGTGGCCTCCAGGATGCGTCTCCATTCGGGCGGAGAGGCCAGGCCATGTTCTTCGCCCGGGAAGACGACCATCAGCGGATTGGGGACATTGTAGACCGTCTGCGGATCCTCACCCGGCGCCGACACCAACACCTTCCCATAGGGTGTTTCGGCGGTCGGGTAATCCGGCAGGCGCGGCAGGATCTCCTGCACGCGGTTGGCCAGGGCGCTGTCCCGGCTGAGGATCCGACATGCTTCCAAATAGGCCTTGAAGACGAACTTCGTCAGGGTCAGATCCACCAGGCAGTCGTAGTTCATGTCGAAGCCAGGCCGCAAGCCATCGTGCAGCTCCGGCGCGACGGTCGGGAAGATGTGGTATCGATCGTCCCCCCACTGCGGACCATGCGCCTCCGGCCGGCTCAGATACGCCACCAGGAACTCGACCGCCTCCTCGATTGGGCCGAACGCTCGCTCGGCCAGAAACGTTTTGTCCAACGTGTAGAGATAGTGCCACCAGAGGCTCTGCACCGTCCATGGCGTCTCGCAGATCTCCCAGCCCCACGTCGGCGCCGGATAGGGCAGCATGGTCATCGGCACAGGGTAGGCGCTGTGTGGGAAGTACGCGCCGGGCAGGCCGTAGTAGGTGCGAGCGTGCTGGCGACTGACGGGCAGCAGGAAGTGCACCAGATCCACGTAGGGAAGATGCTTGTCCACGTGGTTGGAAGAGAAGGTGGCCCAGAACGGCTGCTGCGTGTTGTAGTTCATGTGGTAGTCGCCGTGCCAGGCTGTGCCGATATCGCCCAGGCTCCAGTTGGCGAAGAGGCCTGGACAGGTGGTCCCGGGGCGGAGCGCGCAGGCAAGGAAATAGAGGTTATGATACCAGGTGCGCTCCAACACCTCATCGTCGAGCGCCACCGCCGATCGGCCCCAGAACTCCGACCAGGCCGCATCGCGAGCGCGGGCGGCTTCCTCCCACGCGAGGCGATCCGGGGTCGGCAGCGGCTCAACCGGACCTTGTTTCAGGCTGGCGCAGGCGATGAATTCGCCATCTTCCGGCGCCACCCATCCCCCCTCGAACGGCCCCATCGTCTCGATCGTCCCGTCCCACTGTCGCCGCGAGCGCTTCTCCAGTCTGCCCGTCACCGCGACGCCCAGTTGAAACGCGCGGTCGTCGGGATGCGGCGTGCAGTCCTCTTGCGACGGCAGGATCTGGCGGAAGGCGAGCTGGTTCGACGCCAGCCCCGCCGGCGGAGAAGCTGGCGGGAATTCAGGGGGGGTGGCGCGATCGGGGAGCAGGCGCACGCGATCGAAGGGCGCTGGCCCGCGCATCCGCAGCCAGACGCGATCGCGCACAGGCTCGCAGAAGATCTCCAGCGTGGCCTCGCGCCCATCGATCAGGAAGCGCACGGTGCACACGCCGTTGCTGATATCCAACCGATGGCCGAGCAGTTCAGCCGTGCGCCGATCGAAGCCCAGCACCAGCGTCCCACACGGGAATGGCCGGGGATAGGGCTTTCGATAGTTCTCCTGGGTCATCTGGACGTAGGCGCTGTACCAGGGATCGTCTTCCAGCCGTTTCAGCGTGGTGGGGATCGCCTTGATCTTCGCGAAGATCTCGGCGAACGTGCCGATCTCGTCTTTGTGCGCCTCGGCCACGCGGATGTCCCAGATGTCGTTGTGTCCGAAGTGGAGCATCACTGCGTCGGGGCGAGTGCAGACGATCACGCCCATGCCGCCGTTGCCGAGCACGGCCCCTTCGAAGAAATTGACCGCAGGCTTGTCCAGGACGATCGGATGCTGTGCGGCGCGCTGGGCAGCCTCAATAAGGCGAGTCATGACGTCTCCTTACCTGAACCTGCGCCCATACGTCGTTCGCGGCTGGTCTCCCGACCAGTCGCCTCTGTCATCCTTGCCGGTCAGGAGACCAGCCAGGACCGTTTTGCGGATAGGCTCTTAGCCCAGCACCGCCTGGACGCCGCGCTGGGCCAGGCCCAGCCAGAAGCCAGGATAGAGTCCGATGGCGACGACAAAGATGGCCGCGATCGCCGTGGCCAGCGCGAGGACGGGACGCTCAGCCAGCGTGGCCGTGGCTTCCTCCTGATCGGACATGTACATCAAGACCACGATGCGCAGGTAGAAGTAGGCGGAGATCGCAGAGTTGATGACGCCGACGATCGCCAGCCAGGTCAGGTTCGCCTCGACGGCAGCCTGGAACAGGTAGAGCTTGCCGAAGAACCCCGCCAGCGGCGGCGCGCCGGTCAGGCCGAACAGGAAGATCGCCATCGCCGCGGCCAGCCAGGGGTGGGAACGCGCCAGCCCACGCGCCTGATTCGCGACCACATCGCCCGCCCCCCGCTGCTCGAGGGCGATGAGGACGGCGAACGCTCCCAGGTTGAGGAAGGCGTAGACAAAGAGATAGAAGAGGACCGCCGCCGCGCCGCTGCGATTGGCCGCGGCCACGCCCACCAGCACATAGCCAGCATGGGCGATCGAAGAATAGGCTAACAGGCGTTTGAGGCTGACCTGGCGCAACGCCGCCAGATTGCCCACGACCATCGTCAGCGCGGCCAGCACAGCCACTGCGGGCATCCAGACCGCCCGCTCGTTGCCCAGGGTGCCTGCGAAGACGCGCAGAAACGCGGCGAAGGCAGCCGCCTTGGTCGTCACCGACATGAACGCCGTGATCGGCGTCGGCGCCCCCTGATAGACGTCCGGCGTCCACATGTGAAAGGGAACCGCCGCCACCTTGAACCCAAAACCGACGATAAGCAGCGCAATGCCGATCAGGAGCAGCGGCGTCACGCGCGCAGCCTGGGCAATGCCCGCGAAGTCGAGGGCGCCCGTGCTGGCGTACACGAGCGCGACGCCGTACAGGAAGAAGGCGGAGGAGAACGCGCCGAGCAACAGGTATTTGAGCGCGGCCTCGCTCGAGCTGGCCCGCTCGCGCTCGAAGCCCGCCAGGATATACAGGCTGAGCGAGAGCAGCTCGAGCGCGATGAACACCAGCATCAGATGCGTGGCGGCGGCCATCAAGGTCATGCCGATCGCCGCAAGCAGGAACAGGCTGATATACTCCCCCTGCTGCTCACCGTGGGCGTCCAGCCAGTTGGACGCGACGAGCAGGCCGAGGGCGCTGGCGGTGAGGATGATCAGCCGGAAGAAGGCGGTGTATCCGTCGGCGACCGCCATGCCCTGAAAGGTCTGGGGCGGCTGCTGAGCGACGAACAGGGTCGCCGCGCCAGCCGCGGCCACGCCCGCCAGGCCGACCCAGGGGAGCCAGCGTTTGTCGCCGACGATGGTATCGACGATAAGAACGATCAACGCCGTGGCCAGAAGGATCACCTCAGGCAGAATCGGCACGATGGAGAGGGCAGATGGGACAGTTGGCATGTGTACGCAGCTCCCCTACTACTTCGGCGCGATCGCGGTCTGTTCGATCACGCGTTGCTGTACCCCCATCACCGAGGGGTTGATGCGATCGAAGAAGAGGTTAGGGAACAGGCCGATCACAAAGAAAAGGACCACGATCGGCGCCAGGATCAGCGCCTCCCGCCGCGTCAGGTCTGTGAGCCGCTTGTTTTCGGGCTTCTCCAGCGGCCCCTGCATCGTCTCGCGGAAGGCGTGCAACAGGTACCAGGCAGCGATGATGACGCCGACCGCGCCGAGGACTGCCGCCGCGCGATTGGCCTGGAAGGCGCCAACCAGGATCGAGAACTCGCCGACGAAGCCGTTAAGGCCCGGCAGCCCCGCTGAACTGAGCATCGTCACCAGCAGGAACGCAGCATAGACGGGCATCACCGTCCAGACGCCGCCGAAGTCGGAGAGCATGCGGCTGTGACGGCGCTCGTAGATCATGCCGACGAGCAAGAAGAGGGCGCCCGTGCTGAGGCCATGATTGACCATCTGCAACACCGCGCCGCTGATCCCCTCCGGCGTCAAAGCGAAGATGCCGAGGACGACGAAGCCGAGGTGCGCCACCGAGGAGTAAGCGACCAGGCTCTTGAAGTCCTTCTGGCGGAGGGCGACGATGCCGCCGTAGAGGATGCCGATGACGCCGAGGGTGATGAGGGCGCCCGCCAGGCTCTGCGTCGCCGCCGGGAAGAGGGGCAGCGCGAAGCGCACGTAGCCGTAGGCGCCCATCTTCAGGAGGATGGCGGCCAGGATCACCGAGCCGGCGGTCGGCGCCTGCACATGCGCGTCAGGCAACCAGGTATGGAAGGGGAACAACGGCACCTTGATGGCGAAGGCCAGCGCGAACGCCAAGAAGAACCAGCGCTGCACATCGGGCGCGAGGGAAGGAGCGGCCAGGATGTCCATCAGGCTGAAGGAGCCGGTCTGCGCGCGCAGCGCCAAAATGGCCACCAGCATCAGGGTGCTGCCCGCCATCGTGTAAATGAAGAACTTGAGCGCGGCGTAGATGCGGCGCGGCCCTCCCCACACGCCGATGATGAAATACATGGGGATCAGGGTGGCTTCGAAGAAGAGATAGAAGAGGACCAGGTCGAGCGCCACGAAGACGCCGAGCATGCCGGTCTCCAGGACGAGCATCAGGAACAGATAGGCGCGCGTCCGCTCGGTGATGCTATCCCACGAGGCCAGGATGACGATCGGTCCGAAGAAAGTGGTGAGCAACACCAGGAAGAGGCTGATGCCGTCCACGCCCAACAGGTAGCTCAATCCGATCTCTGGCGCCCAGGGTCGCGACTCAACGAACTGGTAGCCCGGCTCCCCCATCTTCCAGCCGAAAAACAGCGCCAGCGACAGCACAAAGGTGACGAGGGTGACGAGCAAAGCCCAGACCCACATGGCGCGCCCCTGCTGAGGCAACAGGAGCAGGATCAGCGCGCCGGCCAGCGGCAGGAAGGTGATGAGGCTCAACAGCGGAAAGTTGTCCAGGGCCATATGCTCCTCGTTCGTCGTGGTCCTACAGGGCTGCCCACAGGAAATAGATCATGAGCGCGACGACGCCCACAAACAGGGTGAAGGCATACACGCCGACAAGGCCGTTCTGCAGGCGACGCACCCCCTCGCCAACCCAGCCGGTGACCCAGGCCACGCCGTTGACGATGCCATCGATCCCCTGCTGGTCGAACACTTTGGCCAGCCACTCCCCCACCTGCTTGAGGGGGGTCACGATGCCGTCCATATAGAGTTGATCGACGTAGTAACGTTGCTGGACGAGCGTGTCCAGAGGTCCCAAACGACGGCGCAGCGCAGCGACGCGCGAGGGGTCGACGACATACAGGCGATAGGCGAAGTAGATGCCGCCCAAAGCGATGCCAGCCGACGCCAGGAGCAGCGCCCAGGCGACGAGGTCGTGTTCGGCCTCATGCGTAACCGTCGCGAAGACTGGATGTAGCCATCCATGCAACCACGAGAGTTTGGGCAGGCCGATCAGCCCGCCCAGCGCGGCGCCCACCGCCAGGATGATCAGCGGCGTCGTCATGACGGACGGCGACTCATGGGCGTGCTCGAACAGCTTGCGGTCGCGGGGCTGTCCCCAAAAGGTCAGGAACAGCGCGCGCGCCGAGTATGTTGCGGTCAGGAAGGCCGTGACGGCGCCGATCAGCCACAACAACGGAGAAGCGTGCCAGGCGCCGAGGAGGATCTCATCCTTCGAGAAGAACCCCGAGAGCAGGGGGAAGCCGGCCAGGGCGGCCGCGCCGACGACGAAGGTCTTGTAGGTGGTGGGCAATTTAGCGCGCAGGCCGCCCATCTTGCGCACATCCAGCTCGCCGTGGAGGGCGTGCATCACGCTGCCCGCGCCCAGGAAAAGCAAAGCCTTGAAGAAGGCGTGCGTGAAAAGATGGAAGATCCCGGCGGCGAACGCGCCCGCGCCCACCCCCAAGAACATGTACCCCAATTGGGAGACGGTCGAATACGCCAGGATGCGCTTGAGATCGGTCTGCGCGAGGGCGATCGTGGCGGCGAAGAATGCCGTCAGCGCGCCGATCGTCGCCACCCACCCCATGGCCGTAGGCGTGAGGTCGAAGATCGGCGCAGCGCGCGCGACCATGAACACGCCAGCGGTCACCATCGTAGCGGCATGGATGAGGGCGCTGACCGGCGTGGGGCCTTCCATGGCGTCGGGCAACCATACGTACAGAGGGATCTGCGCCGATTTGCCGGTGGCCGCGAGCAGCAGGAGCAGGCCGATCGCAGTGGCGCCGACCTGCAACGTCGCGAGCGTCTCCGGTTGGAACAGCTTCAAGAAGTTGAGCTGGCCGCTGAGGGCAAAAATGTAGGCGGCCGCGAGGATGAAACCGGCGTCGCCGATGCGGTTGACGAGGAACGCCTTCTTGCCGGCGTCGGCGGCGCTGGGTTTGAAGAACCAGAACCCGATCAACAGATAGGAGGCCAGGCCGACCCCTTCCCAGCCGATGAACATCTGCACGAAGTTGTTGGCCATGACGAGCGTCAGCATCATGAGGACGAAGAAGTTCAGGTAGACGAAGTAACGCACGTAGCGCTCATCGTCCCACATGTAGCCGATCGAGTAGACGTGGATCAGGAAGCCGACGCCGGTGACGACCAGGGCCATGAAGGTGGAGAGGGGGTCGATGAGGAGGCCGATATCGACCTGGAAGCGGTCGATGGCGATCCAGCGCCAGAGCACCTGTTCGATGGTGCGCTCCTCTTCCGGCCGCGCGGCGAGAGTGAGGAACAGGCCGAGGGCGACGAGGAAGGAGAGCAAGACGGCGCCTGAGGCCACGAGGCCCGCGCCGTTCTTGCCCCAGCGTCGGCCCGCGACCAGGTTGAGGAGCAGGCCTAGAACGGGAAAGGCGAGCAGCAACCAGGATATCTGAACCATAGGCACTTACATATCCTCGCGATCTTCGATCTCAGCCAGCTTCAGCCGCCTGGCGCAAGGCCAGAAAAGCCTCCTTGAGGGGCTGATACATACCAGCCAAAGGCGATGAGCTTTTTCTTGCGAAGCTTCGATGTCGGCGGCGGAACCGCTCGCCGCACGCTAGAATAGGCAATAGCCATCGTCTATTTACCCGTTAAGTAAGTTGATGCGATCAACGTTGGTCGTATCCTTGTGGCGGATCACCCCTAACACGATCGCCAGGCCGATCGCCACTTCGGCCGCGGCCACCGCCATCACCAAAAAGACGAACACCTGGCCATCGAGCGTGCCAAATTGCCGCGAGAGGGCGACGAAGGTCAGATTGACGGCATTCATCATCATCTCGACGCACATGAAGATGATCAGGACATTGCGGCGGATGAGGACGCCAAGCACGCCGATGGTGAAGACGACGCCAGCCAGACCCAGATAGAAGGCGGTGGGGATCATACAGCTACTCCTCCGGCGCGCCCAGGGGCGGCCTGACGCGGCGGGCCAGCACGATCGCGCCGATCATGGCGGCCAACAGCAGGACCGACGCCATCTCGACCGGCAACAGATATTGCGTGTACATGGCATGGCCGACGCTCTGAACGCTGCCCTGCGCCGCCAGGCCTACCGGCGCCCGCTGATGGTTGACCACCAGGACGTAGCTGCTGCCAGCCAGGAAGATGATGGCAAGGATCAACGCTACAACGTGGAGCACTGGATGGGCGCGCGCCACCGCGTCGCTCACCGGCTCGTTGCCGATCAGCATGACCGCGAAGATGAAAAGGACGACGATAGCGCCCGCGTAGACGAGGATCTGCGCCATCGCCAGGAACTGCGCCTCCAGCGTCAGGTAGATCATCGCCATCGACGCGAAGTTGAGCAACAGAAACAGCGCGCTGTGGACGGTGTTCCGGCTGAACACGACGCCGACGCCGCCAGCGAGCGCTGTCAGCGTGAAGAGCGCCACCAAAGACCAATCCAACCACTCCATGCCTCACTCCTCCGGGCGGATGATCACGTTGGGCGAAGGCGGCTTCAGCAGCTCCTCCTTCGTCAGGATGAAATCGCGCCGATTATAGTTGGCCAGGGTGTACTCGTGCCCCAGCACGATGGCCTCGACCGGGCATGCCTCCTCACAGTCGCCGCAGAAGACGCAACGCAGCAGGTTGATCTCGTACACGCGCGCGTAGCGGTCGCCCGGCGAATGTCGCTCCTCTTCCGTGTTCTCCGCCGCCTCCACATAGATGGCGCCAGTCGGGCAGGCCGCCTCGCACAACTGACAGCCAACGCAGCGCTCCAATCCATTCTCGTAGCGTCGCAAATAATGCCGGCCGCGAAAGCGCGGGTAGACCATGATCGGCTGATCCGGCGATTCGACGGTAACTGGCGGCATCGTCAGATGCTTGAGGGTCACCCCCATCGCCTTGGCGATCTCACGCGCGCCTTCCACAAACTCTTTAATCGCCATCGCTCATTCTCTCCATTACCCTAACACCAACACGAGCACCGCTGTGATCGCCAGATAGATCAGGGCGATCGGCAGCAGGTATTTCCAACCGAACTTCATCAACTGATCATAGCGCACGCGCGGGATGCTGGCGCGCACCCAGATGAAGAGGAAGAGCAGCGCCAGGATCTTGATCGACAGGTAGACGATCGACAGAATCGGGAACTGATCGACGAAGGGGCCACGCCAGCCGCCGAAGAAGAGGGTCGCCATGACGGCGCTGGTCGTGATCATGTGCAGATATTCGGACAGATAGAACAGGCCGAACTTGATGCCGCCGTACTCGGTCTGATAGCCCGCTACCAACTCGTTCTCGGTCTCCGGCAGATCGAAGGGGGAGCGGTTGGTCTCGGCCAGCATGCAGATGAAGTAGAAGGGGAAGGCGGCCCAGAGCCAGATCCACGCCCACAGCGGCCGCGGGTTGTTGATGATCTCGACCAGGCTGAGCGATCCGCTGACCAGAAGAAGGCTGACCAGGAAGATGCCCATCGGCAGCTCGTACGAGATCATCTGCGCGCTCGTGCGCAAAGCCCCCAGCAGCGAGTAGTTGTTGTTGCTCGACCAGCCAGCCAACATGACGCCGTAGGTGCTCACCGAAGCGATAGAGAGGACGTACAACAAGCCGACGTTGATGTCTCCCATGTGCAGAGAGATCGTGCGCCCGAAGAGCTGGATGTCGGGGCCGATGGGCACCACCGCGAAGATGGCGAAGGCCGGGACCACCGCCAGGATCGGCGCCAACAGATAGACAACTTTATCGACGTGACTGGGCACGACCTCTTCTTTGAACATCAGCTTGACGACGTCGGCCAGGGGTTGCAGGACGCCGAATTTGCCCGCGCGGTTGGGGCCGAGGCGGACCTGAAAGCGCGCCACCAGCTTGCGTTCGCCATAGGTGAGGTAGGCGGTGGATGTGAGCAACACCAGCAGCAGGATGATCCCTTTGATCACAGGGATGACGATCAGGTCGATCCAATCCATCCGATCCCCTCGCTTACTTCACTGTCTTCACGCTGACCGCGCTGCCCGACCCATCCACCCCCAGCAACGTCTCGGCGGGGGCGCCCGGCAGGCTATAGGCGATGGCCACAACCCCCGGCGTCACGGTCGGATCGGCCTGCGCTGGCAGCGTCACCGCGCCAGCGACCGACGCGATCTGCACCTGGTCGCCCGGATGCGCCCCCAATCGCGCCAGGTCGTCCGGATGCAGACGAGCGACGCACGCCGCCAGGATGTTTTGGAAACGATCGGTCGTGCGAATGAGCGTACCATGATCGAAGAGAAGGCGTTCGGCGAGCAGCCGGAATGGGAATCCCACCGCCGTCGAGGCAGTAGGCGGCATCGTCACGTTGAATCGCGTCGGGCCAGATTGACCTTCCAGCGGCCACGCCTTGCCCGTCTCCCCCAGCGCGTCCCACGTCAGCCCGGCGTACTGCGGCGCCGCGCGCGTGATCTCGTGCAACACATCCTGGACGGTGGCATAGGCCCAGGGTTCGGGGCGCCCGCGTTCGCGCGGCGCGCGGCGCGCTTTCTTGCTGGCCCTGGCCTGCGCCTCGCTCGATTGCGGGGCTGGCCAATGGCGCGCCAGGTCGACGAAGATCTGCCAATCGGGGCGCGCCTCCGCCTGCGGACGAAACGCGCGCGGCGCGCGTTGCACGCGCCGCTCCAGGTTGGTGCAGGTGCCGTCGCTCTCGGCGTAGGTGGCGGCGGGAAGGACGACATGGGCGCGCCGCGCGGTCTCGGTCAGGAAGACGTCCTGGACCACCAGGAAGTCGAGGCGCTCCAGGGCAGTCGCCGCCTGCGGCCCTTCAGAAGCCGGGTCGGCGCCCACGATGTACAAGGCCTTCAACGCGCCGCTCGCAGCCGTCTGCAGCATCTGCGCATATGTCAACCCCGGCTCGTCCGGCACATCGGCGCCCCACAGGCGAGACAGCCGCTCGCGAGCTGCGGCGTCGCTGAGGGGAGCATGGCCTGGCAAGCGGTTGGGGAGCAGGCCGACATCGCGCGCGCCCTGGCTGTTGGCGTCGGGGCCAAGATACGCCACGCGCGCGCGCCCGACCAGCAGTTCCAGGTTGGCCAGCGCCGCCGCGGCGGCGGCCGCGGCGCGCCCACGCACGACCTCCGGCCCGTAGAGGATCAACGGGCGTTGGGCGCCCCCGAGAAGATCGGCCGCCTGCTGCAGAGCCTCTGCAGAGATCCCGCTCAGGGCAGCCACAGCATCGGGCGTAAACTCCTGGAGGGCGGCCTCCAGATCACGCAGTCCGGCGACGCGCTGCGCCTGCTTTACGAAGCGCTCCTGGCGTAAGAGCAGGCCGAGCAGGCCGTCGAGCGCCGCCGCCTCGGCACCAGGGCGCACGGGGAGATGGAGGCCGAACGCGGCGTCCTCGGTGCGGCGCGGATGGAGGATGATCGCGCGCGCCCCATTGCGACGGACCGCCCGCTTGAAGAAGGTGGCGAGGACCGGCTGCTCCTCCGCCAGGTCGACGCCGACGAGCAGGAAGAGGTCGGCGGAATGGACCTCGCTGATGGCGGACAGCCCGCGTGGGTCGGCCAGCACATCGCCGCCTCCCCGATGATCGATGTTGTTGGTAGCGGCCAGCGTGCGCATCAGCTTCTGCAGCAGATAGCTGGCCTCGTTGCTGAGCCTGGCCGAGCCGATGGCGCCCACCGAGGCCGGGTTAGCCTGCGCATGTTGGGCCAGGCCAGCGGCCGCGCGCTGCAGCGCCTCCTCCCAGGTCGCGGGGCGGAGCGCGTCGCCCTCGCGCACCAACGGTTGGGTCAGGCGTTCAGGATGATGGAAGTAGCCTTGCGCGAAGCGCCCCTTGTCGCAGATCCAGGCGTCGTTGACGGCAGCGTTCTCGCGGCTGACGATGCGACGGATCAGGTGCGTGCGCACATCAAAACGCAGGTTGCACCCCTGCGAGCAATGCGTGCAGATGCTGGGGACAGGGGTCACTTCCCACGGGCGATAGGCAAAGCGGCTGACGCGATTGGTGAGCGCGCCCACGGGACAGATGTCGATGATGTTGCCGCTGGTCTTGGCGCTGACCGGATGGCCGGGATAGATGTCGATGACCGTCTCGCCGCCGCGATGGTAGAGGCCCAGCTCCGGCTTGAACTCCCACTCCTCCAGGTACCGGATGCAGCGCCAGCACACCACACAGCGTTCCTGATCGAGGAGGATGAGATCGGATACTGGGTGGCGCTTGTCCTTGTGCGTCTTCTGTTCGATGAAGCGGCTGGCGCCTGGCCCGTGTTCGAGAGTCTGATTCTGCAGCGGGCACTCCCCTCCCTTGTCGCAGATCGGACAGTCGAGGGGATGATTGATCAGGATGAATTCGAGGGTGGCCTCGCGCGCTTCTTTAGCCCGTGGGCTGTTGTAATGGACGACCAGCCCCTCGCTGACGGGGGTGGTGCAGGCGGTCACCAACTGGCGCCCGCGCGGCCCTTCGATCTCGACCATGCACATGCGGCAGGCGCCGATGGGGTCGAGCTTGGGATGGGCGCAGAAGGTGGGGATCTCGATGCCATTGGCCTTGGCGGCGCGCGTCAGCACCAGCCCCTTGGGCGCCTGATATTCCTTGCCGTCGATCGTAAAGGTAACGAGTTCGCTCATTCACACGCCTCGCCAGGAGACTTCCCCCAGCTCAATCGATGATCTGTTCAGGAGCGCACACCCTCATGCCAGCGGCTGCAACTCCAGGATATGACGGACCTCAAAACCGTTATCGAGATCTTCCCAATAAATAGCAAATCCTCCTGGTTCGATCGACCATCTGGCCCGTTGCTCGGGCGAGGCCTGTTCCAGCCAGGATAGCCATTCGATGCGATCAAGGGGCAGCCCGACCTCGCGGCCATCGCTTAACAACACATATATCTTATCGTCGGCAAAACGAACCCCCTGGGCCTGGACCTCTTCCGCAGCTTTATGAGCTAAAGTAAGCATTCCACACCTCCAACAGCCTTGCCTGGTTCTGACGCGTCAGCCTTACGATGCGGTTGATCTCAGCGCGACTATAACCATGGTTGGAATCGATTAACACAGGCTGTAACCAAATCTTAGCAACTTTGTCGTCGCGAAGCACATGAACATGCGGCGGTTCGCCCCCGTCTGACGCATAGAACCGAAACTTATAGCCATCAATATAAACAGTAGGCATCGGTCTCTAACCGCGCTCATGGGCAGGTTGTCCCGTATCGGGGCGATAGATCGGCCGCACGGGCAGCGGAGGCGTCGCCCCGACGGGGTTGGTGCGCTCGATGTACGCCTCGATCTCGGGGCGGAACTTCGTGATGGCGCTCTTGACGCCCCACACGGCGGCCGGGCCGAACGGACAGAACGACTGTTGCTCGATGAACTTCGCCAGGCGCAAGATCTCGTCCAGGTCCTCGCGACGCCCCTGGCCGGCCTCGATGCGGATCAACATCTTCTCGATCCAGCCCGTCCCCTCGCGGCAGGGGGTGCACTTGCCGCACGACTCCTCGCGATAGAAAGCGATCGTGCGCCGCATGACGGAGACCAGGCCGGCGTCCTCGCAGATGACGATGACCCCTGCCGAGCCAAGGAGCGAGCCAGCAGCCTGCACCGCCTCGAAATCCAGGGGGGTATCGAGCTGTTGCGCCGTCAACAACGGCATCGACAGGCCGCCGGGGACGACCGCCTTGATTGGCTTGTCGTCGAGCGTGCCGCCCGCGTACGTGTAGATCAGCTCGCGCAGGGGGATGCCATGCGGCAGCTCGTAGACGCCAGGTTGTCTGACGTCGCCGCTGACGGCGAAGAGGCGAAAGCCGGGGCTCTTCTCGGTGCCGAAGGTGCGATACCAGGAGGCGCCGTGCTTGATGATGTGCGGCACGTTGGCCAGCGTCTCGATGTTGTTGACGATGGTCGGCTTGCGATACAGCCCCTCGACCGCCGGGAAGGGGGGCTTGAGGCGCGGATGGCCGCGATAGCCCTCCAGCGACGTCAGCAGCGCGGTCTCCTCGCCGCAGATGTAGGCGCCCGCGCCGCGATGGACGATCACGTCGAGGCTGAAGGGACTGCCCAGGATCTTCTGGCCCAGATAGCCGCGCTGATATGCCTCGTCGATCGCCTGCTGCAGTCGGGCGTAGGCGAAGCCGTACTCGCCGCGGATATAGACGAACGCCTTCTCCGCCTGGATAGCGTAGGCGGCGATGATGATCCCTTCCAACACTTGATGGGGATCGTACTCGAGGAGCATACGGTCCTTGAAGGTGCCTGGCTCGCTCTCGTCGGCGTTGGCCACCAGGTAACGCGGGAAGACCCCCTTGGGCAGGAACCCCCATTTGACGCCAGCGGGGAAGCCAGCGCCGCCGCGCCCGCGCAGGCCAGAGTTCTTGACCTCCTCGATCACCTGGTCAGGGGTCATCTCCAGGAGCGTCTTGCGCAGCGTCTGATAGCCGCCGTCGGCCAGGTACGTGTCGATGCGGTGGGAATCGGGCTGGGCGACGCGTGCCAGCAGCACCTTCGGCTCCATGCCGCCGAAATGGCCCGGCCCCGGGGGGTCCGGCTCGACCGGCAACGGCTGCTGCGCCTGACGACGCAGCTCGTCGATGATCTGGTCGAGCCGCTCCGGCGTCAGCGCCTCATAGTAACGAGGCAGGTCCTGGCCGCGCTTGCGCACGCTCATGGCGGGAGCTGCGCCGCAGGCGCCCAGGCACTCCGTATGATCGAGCGTGAACAGGCCATCCTGGCTGGTCTCTCCCCAATCGCGCAGGCCGAGCTTCTCCATCAGGTGGCGGCCGCATTTCTCCGCCTGACGCAACTGACAGGAGACGTTGGTGCACAGCTCCAGATGATACAACCCTTTGGGGCGCTTGTAGTACATATTGTAGAAACCGAGAAAGGCGTGGACCTCAGCGTCGTCGATGCCGAAGAGGTCAGCGATCTCGGGTTCGACCTCAGGAGGGATCCATCCCAGCTCGCGTTGGACCACGTACAGGGCGTCTCCCAGCGCGGAGCGTGGGACCGGGTATTTTGTCATGAGCTGTCTGATCTCAGCCTTTGCCGCTTCCGAGAGCATGCGCTACTCCCCGATGAACTGTAGAGAACGAGCCGTAAGCGACTGCGCCCTGGCGCTAACGATCCACCTCGCCCAAGACGATGTCGATCGAGCCGATGTTGGTCACCAGATCGGCCACCAGCAGATCGCGCGACATGGGGTCGAGGGCCTGCAGATTGACAAAAGAAGGCCCGCGCACGCGCAGGCGATAAGGATGCGCGCTGCCGTCGCTGACCAGGAAGATCCCCAACTCTCCCTTGGGGTTTTCGGCGCTCATGTAGACCTGGCCTGCGGGTGGGCGGATCCCCTCGGTGACGAGCTTGAAGTGATGGATGAGCGCCTCCATGCTGGTATCCAGCTCAGCGCGCGGCGGCAGGGTGACCTTACGGTCCGTGCTCTTGTAGGGGCCATCCGGCAGATTGTCCAGCGCCTGACGAATGATCCGCAAGCTCTGGCGCATCTCATGGATGCGCACCAGATAGCGGGCGTAAGCGTCCCCCTCGGTCGCGGTGGGCACCTCGAAGTCATACTGCTCGTAACCGCTATAGGGGCGGACCTTGCGCAGGTCGTAGGGCACCCCTGTGGAGCGCAACAGGGGGCCGGTAAGGCCGAGGCTGATCGCCTGCGCGGCCGTCAGCTTGCCGATGCCGATCGTGCGCTCGCGCCAGATGGGGTTGCCCGTCAACATGCGCTCGTAGTCGTCGAGGCGGCCGGGCATGACCGCCAGGAAATCGCGCACGCGCGACTCAAAGGCAGGAGGGACATCCTGCCACACCCCGCCGATGCGGATATAGGAGGTGGTCAGGCGCGCGCCGCACACCAGCTCGAAGATGTCGAGGATCTGCTCGCGCTCGCGCATGGCGTACATGAGCAGCGACATGATCGTGCCTGAGATGTCGAGCGAGTGCGTGGCCAGCCAGATCAGGTGCGAGGCGATGCGCTGCAGCTCGGCCATGATCACGCGCAACGCCTGGGCGCGCGGCGGGATCTCCAAGTCCAACAGCTTCTCGACCGCCAGGACATACGCCAGGTTGTTGTTCATCGCCGACACATAGTCCATGCGGTCGGTGTAATAGACGAAGTCCTTGTAGCGGATGCTCTCGCCGTGCTTCTCGAAGCCAGAATGGAGATAGCCGAGGTCAGGGACGACCTTGACCACGCGCTCCCCTTCCAGCTCGACGATCAGGCGCAGCACGCCGTGGGTGGAGGGATGCTGCGGCCCCATGTTGACGATCAGGTGGCGCGTGGCGTCCATGCCAGCGGGGATCTGCTCGACCGGCAGCTCCGGCTGCAAGATCTGACGGCCCAGGTGCGCGAACTCCGCGTCGTTCCAGGTGACGCTGAAGGGGACGTTTTCCCCGCCGCGCGGCACATCCTTGCGCAGGGGATGTCCCTGCCAGTCGTCGGGCATCAGGATACGGCGCAGGTCGGGATGGCCCTGGAAGCGGATGCCCATCAGGTCGTAGACCTCGCGCTCCAGCCAGTTGGCGGTGGGCCAGATGGAGACCACCGACGGCGCGACGGGATCATCGCCGCCGGGCAGGGGCACGATCAGGCGCAGCCGCCGGTTGAAGGGGATCGACTGCAACTGATAGACCGTGGCGAAGCGCGGGGTCTGCTTCAGATGCAGACGGTCGTAAGACGTCACATCCACGCACATGTCGAAGCGCAGGGCGGGATCGTCGCGCAGGAAGCGCGCGACCGGGAGCAGGTATTCGGCGCGCAGCGTGACGATCTGGTCGCCGCGAAATTCCTCGGCGGCGATCACAGCTTCGGGGAAGCGCTGGCGCAGGATCTCGACGGCCTGGCGTTCGCCGGCGACGTCGGCGCCCAGGGGGATATCGATCACGCGTTCACGCAGGGCGGTCGGGGCCACGGCTCACTCCTTGGCGGCCTGGGCGGCGCGCTGACGCAGCCAGGGCAGATCGCCGCGCTGGGTGACGCGCTCGCGGTCGATCTTCGCCTGCAACTTCTCGAGGCCGTAGAAGAGGGCTTCCGGGCGCGGCGGGCAGCCCGGGATATAGACGTCGACCGGGATGATCTTGTCGACCCCCTGGATGATCGCATAATTATTGAAGGGACCGCCGGCGGAGGCGCAGATGCCCATGGCGATCACCCATTTCGGCTCGGCCATTTGCTCGTAGAGGCGGCGGATCACCGGCGCCATCTTGTTGGAGACGCGCCCGGCGACGATCATGAGGTCGGCCTGGCGCGGCGAGGCGCGAAACACCTCGGAGCCGAAGCGGGCGATGTCGTGGCGGCTGGTGCCCGCGGTGATCATCTCGATGGCGCAGCAGGCGAGGCCGAAGAGCAGGGGCCAGACCGAGTTGCGGCGGCTCCAGTTGAGCGCCTGCTGCAGCGTGGTCAACACATACCCTTGCGATTGAGCCTGCTCGATATCGGACAAGGCAGCACCTGCAAGAGAGTCGTTCGTCATCTTCCACTCCAACTTACGCTCGCGTTCTGCGCGCGCGATCGCGGCAATTTGCACTACCGTTTTAGCCGACGCGGGCCGCGGCGATGGTAGGGCAAGTTACAGGGTGCGCCAGGGGAACGTGCGGAGGTACGCCTGGCATGATCACAACCAGTCGAGCGCGCCCTTGCGCCAGGCGTAGACGAACCCGATGACCAGGATGCCGAGGAAGATCGCCATCTCGACCAGGCCGAACCAGCCAAGCGTGCGCAGGATGACGGCCCAGGGGTACAGGAACAGCACCTCGATATCGAAGACGACGAAGAGGATGGCCACCAGGTAATAGTGGACCGGGAAGCGGCGGCGGGGGAGCGCGAAGGGCCTGAGTCCGGACTCATATGGCTCTAATCTGGTAGGAGTGGGGCATCGCGGGCCGAGGAGGGTGGGCAGGAAGAGAGCGATCACCGCCAGCGCTACGGAGAGGAAGAGCATGATCAAGACCGGCAAGAACTCAGGGGGCATAGCGTCTCCTAATGGGGGATGTCTTATGTGAACGATCCTACCTCCCGCCGCTGGGAGATTTCGTGCATTTTATTACAAAAAAGACGGTATGTCAAAGCGCTTCTGTACTTTCAACGATGTTGCTCTGACGTGTGCGCTCCGATTGTCGTCGCGGCAACGAGCATGCTATAATGAAAGAGATGTGACCGCTGGCGATCATGCTGCCGACTGAAGGGGAAGCCGATGAAGTTGCTATTGAGCGTGGTGAACAGTCAGGATTCCAATCACCTTGCCCGCGCCCTGGTCAAGGCCGGCTTCCGCGTCACGATGATGGCGAGCGCAGGCGGGTTCCTGCGGCGCGGCAATACGACGTTTCTCATCGTGACGGAAGATGACAAGGTCGAGGAAGCGCTCAAGATCATCAAGGACACGTGCCATCCGCCGTCGGACAGTCCCCTGTTGATTCCAGGCCTGGGCACCCGTCAGGTCGGCGCCGCCACGGTGATGGTGCTCGAGGTGGAACGGACCGAGCACTATTGAGATGATCGGCGCGGCCGGTTCGTGGGATAGTCCTGCACTTCTCCGCCGCGTGGTTTCGATACGGACAGCGCCGACGCTTCCCAGTGCAAGTTTTCTCTCCGGCGCTGTCCTACCCAACCAGCGGCGCGTCGGGTTGATCATGGAGCTGCTAACGGAACAAGTCCAGCTCGCGCGGGCGCAGGATCTGTTGAAGACGTCCCTCTCCGGCCCGATAGGGCGCCCCGCGCACGACGACGATCGGCGTGCCCTCGGCAGCTTGCCCCATCAGCAGCGACGCCCCCGCCGCAATCTCGTCGGCGGTCCCCACTTCGGTGATGCGCAGCGTGCGTCCATAGCGATCGCGCCGGCCGCGCAGGTCGCTGATGGGGATCATGCCAGCGACGCCGATCGCCACCCCCACCGTGCCCTGTCGCCAGGCGCGCCCGTGCGAATCGATGACGAGCACGGCCACCGCCACGCCCGCGCGCGCTGCGATTCCCTCCCGTATGCGTTCGGCGGAAGCGTCTGGGTCCTCCGGCAAGAGCAAAACCCATGCGTCTTCTTCGTTGCCAGGACAGACGTTGGAATGATCGACGCCCGCGTTCGCGCAGACGAACCCCAGCCGGTGCTCGACCACCAGCAGCCCTGGCCGCGCCCGCAATACCTGTCGCGACTCGCGCAGGATCAGTTCGACCAGCCGCGGGTCCTTGCCCGTCCGCTCCGCCCAGGCCAGCGCCTCCTCAGAGGGAGCCACCGTCGCCAGTTGGCAGATGCGCCCCTCCGCCTTGGACACGATCTTCTGCGCGACAGCCACGACGTCGCCATCCTGCAAGGGGAACGCGGCCCCTCTGGCGGCCGCGTCGATCATTTGCGCCAAATCGTCGCCGGGTTGGACGTCGGGGATGCCAGGCAAAGCGGTGAAGACGACCTGTTTGAGCGCCATGGGGATCCTCACGCCGACGGCAGGCCCGTGATGCGAACGCCAGCCCCTTTCACTTTGTAGCGCAGGTTGATGCCGATGAGGACCGCGGTCAACCCCTCGACGACAACGGCATTCTGCAAAGGTCCGGCGTCGATCCCCCGCATCCCCGCGCGCGCCGCCAGCTCCAGCGCCACTGCCTTCGCGGCCGCGTCGTCGCCGCACACCAACACGTCGCTGTCGATCGCGTGATCGAGGTCGCTCAAATGCTCGGCGGAGATGTTCTGGAAGGCGCACACCACGCGCGCTCCCGGCCCCAGCAGCGCCTGCGCCTCCTCGGTGGCCGAGCGCCCATCGGGAATCCACACGCGACTGACCTTGGGTGGGCGCAATGGCACGGTGACATCGACGAGGACCTTCCCCTGGACGGCGTCGCGGATGGCCGTCAGGGTGTCGGCATGAGCGCTGTAGGGGACGGTGAGGACGACCACCTGGGCCGCCGCGGCCGCCGCGGCGTTCTCCATGCCGCGCGCGGCCAGCCGTCCCAGGCGATCGTTGATCTGCGCCGCGACCTGTTCCGCTTTGGCCGCCTGCCGCGAGCCGATGATCACGTCGAGGCCGGCCGCCGCCCAACGCAACGCCAGGCCAGATCCCTCATGCCCAGTGCCGCCGATGACAGCGATGGAGCTGAGTTCCATAAAAGGGGTCCCTCCCAAGTTAGATGAGCGAATCAGCGAGAAAGCGAATCAGCGAGAAGGCGAATCGGCGAGAGGCCAGATCCTCGCTCATTCGCTGATTCGCCCCTTCGCCTACTCGCCCCTTCGCTCATTCGCCCCTTCGCTCATTCGCCCCTTCGCCCATTCGCCCATTCGCTCATTCGCTCATTCGTCTCCACGTTGCGATGGCCTCCGCCCTGGCCGCGGCGACGATCGCCTCCTCGTCCAGCGTCAACAGTTGGCGGTCGCGCATGAGAAGCCGTCCATCGACCAAGGTGGTCGTCACCTGGCCGCCGTTGACGCCGAACAAGATGTGCCACGGCAGGTTGTCGGGCGTCACTGGCGTCGGCGGCCGATAGTCGACGAAGACCAGGTCGGCGGCGGCGCCGGGACTGAGCTGGCCCACAGGACGACCGAAGAGCTGCGTCGCCAGGCGCGCGTTGTGCGTGTAGGCCATGCGCAGCACCTGATCGGCGGACAGCGCGCGCGGATCGCGTTGCCACGCCTTGTGGATCAGATACGCTGCCTTCATCTCTTCAAACATGTCGTTGGCGAAGCCGTCATTGCCCAACGCCACGGGGATGCCGCCGCGCAGCATGGCCGTCACATCGGCGACGCCCACGCCATTGTTCATGTTGGAGCGCGGCTGGTGTGTGACCCAGGTTCCCGTCTCGCGCAACAACGCCATCTCCCAGGGATCGACGGCGACGGCATGGGCGAGGACGGTGCGCGGGCCGAGGACGCCGCGCTGGGCCAGACGCTCGATCACGCGCAGGCCATAGCGCCGCAGGCTATCCTCCTGGTCGGCTGGCCCCTCGGCGGCGTGAAGATGGAAGCCGACTCCGCCCAGGGCGGCCGCCGCCTCCGTACACAGGGCGAGGGTGGCGTCGCTTAACGTCAGCGAGGCATGCAGGCCGAACAGGCCCGCCAGGCGCGAGGGTCGTTCCTCAGCCACGCGCCGCAGCCAGCGCACATTTTCATCGATGCCGGCTCGCGCCGCGGTCGGCCCGTCGCGATCGCTGACCTCGTAGCAGAGACAGGCGCGCAGGCCCGCCTCCATCACAGCGTCGGCGATGACGTCGAGCGAGCCGGCGATGCTGCTCTGACTGGCGTGATGATCGATCAACGTCGTCGTCCCATGGCGGATGGCGTCGATGAGGCAGACGAGGGCGCTGAGGCGAATGCCCTCGGGGCGCAGCGCGCGGTCGAGCGGCCACCACAGGGTCTCGAGGATCTCCGGAAAGTCGCGGGGCGTCATCGGCAGCGCCATGCCGCGCGCGAAGAGGCCATAGAAATGGGTATGGGCGCAGATGGCGCCGGGCAGAACCCATTGTCCGCGCGCGTCGAGGCGCTCCGCCTCCGGCGCGCGCGCCGCCAACGCGCGCGCCGCTCCCACCTCGAGGATGCGGTCGCCCGCGATGAGCACGGCGCCGTCTTCGATCAACGGCTGGCGCTCGTCGAACGTGACGACAAGGCCGTTGTGGACCAGGATCATGGCGGGGTGATCTCGCCGTTGACGTCCCACAGGTCCTCCCAACTCTGATTCGGCTTCCACAGAAAGACCTGCCCCTTGATCAGGCGACAATTGCGATCGATGCCCGCGATCGCCCGCATGTCGTCGTCGGTCAGCGGCTCGCTGACGACAGCGCGCAGGTTGGCCAGGTAGTGAGAGCGTTTCGTCGAGAAGGGGATGGGGGTCTGCCCGCGCTGTACGGCCCATTTGACGCACACGACCGCCGGATGGACCCCCAGCCGCTCAGCGATGCGCACGATCACCGGGTCCTCGATGTCGACCGTATCCTCGGGGGTGCGGTCGCGCAGCGGGCGGGCGGGTGAGCCGATGGGACTATAGCCGATCGGCTCGATGCCGTGGGCGCGCACGAACTCGAACAGCTCTGGCTGCTGAAAGTGCGGATGCAACTCCATCTGATTGGCCGCTGGCTTGATGCGGGCGTCGCGCAGCAACAGCCTCAGCTTGGGGATCGTCATGTTGGACGTGCCGATATGACGCACCAGCCCCATGTCGACGAGCTTCTCGAGCTGCCGCCAGGTCTTCATGTAGTTCTCGTGGATATAAGGCTGGGCCTTCGCATCGCGGGAGTGGACGTCGACCCCCGGATCGTGGTGGTTGGGGAAGGGCCAGTGGATCAGGTAGAGGTCGAGATAGTCGAGCCGCAGGTCGGCGAGCGTTTTGCGGCAGGCGGGGATGACATCCTCCTCGGCGTGGCAGTTGTTCCACAGCTTGGAAGTGATCCACAATTCTTCACGGCGGACGCCAGCGGCCATGATCTCCTGCAGCACGGGGCCGATCAGGTGCTCGTTGCCATAGACGGCGGCGCAGTCGAAGTGGCGGTAGCCGACGGCGGCCGCCCCGCGGACTGCGGCGGCCACCTCGGCGCCGCTCACATGGTCGGAACCGAAGGTGCCCAGGCCGATGGCGGGCATGCGCGCGCCCGTGTAGAGCACGCGCTGCGGCACCGTCTGAAGATCGACGCCGTCAGGGTCGATAGTGAAGGAGGTCGAACGATCAGGCATCGCAGTCTCTCTCCCCTCAATGAGATGTGCACACCGCGTCTGGTGAGCGCGGCGTCTCATCAGGCGCTCCCTGCAAGACGACAGACGTCTCTGCGATGAGCGCGCGAGACTCCTCCGATAGCGTGTGCCAATCGAGCACGTCCACGAGGAAGGGCAGGTCGGACTCGGAGAAGGCGTCCTTGAGCGCCTCGATCCGCCGCCAATCGAGCGGCGCCAGCCCGATCACCACCAGATCCAGATCGGAGTAGGGACGGGCGCCGCCACGCACGCGAGAGCCGAACGCGCGCACTGTGCAATCGGGCACGTGTTGCGCCAGGATGCCCAGGACGACCGCCAGATCAGCTTCTGACACATCAATCAAATCGAGAGGCATCCTTCTCCTTCTCGCTGCCCATGACCATGAGCAGCTCTCGCGGCTTGATCGGCAACCGGTAGACGCGCGCGCCCACCGCCTTGTAGATCGCGTTGGCGATCGCCGCGCTGGTGGGGATGCTGGCGATCTCGCCGACCCCCTTGGCGCCATAGGGGCCGTCGATGGTCGGCTGCTCGACGAAGAAGGAGATCATCTCCGGCGCGTCGACGATGCTGGGGATGCGATACTGCCCCAGGCGCCGCGTCTGCGGGACGCCGTCCTTGACGATGAACTCCTCATACAGAGCGTTGCCGATGCCCATGACGATGCCGCCCTCGATCTGGCCGAGCAGGCCGAGCGGATTGATGACGCGGCCGACGTCGTGGGCGCTGATCACCTTCAGCACGCGCGCGACGCCCGTGGCCATATCGACCTCGACCAGCGCGGCCTGGCAGGCATAGGAATAGGCGAAGTGCATATCGCCGCCCGCGCCAAGGGGCAACGTCGTAGGGGCGTCATAAGTGGCGCGGACGCATAGCGCATGGCCCTCCGCGGCGGCCCAGGCCGCAACCTGCCCCAGCGTCGCCACGGGCCGACCGGC
>FWWM01001191.1_pt1 | contig 35235 bp, 27 predicted proteins | sample 2228351 | NCBI WGS metagenome assembly FWWM01 (sample SAMEA103939774, study PRJEB20133) | metagenome
CTGCAAACCCCATAAAAGCAAGAGCTAAAATGCCGGCAACAATCAGAGTGATTGGTGCCCCACGAAATGGCTTTGGAACATCTGCTAAATCAAGCTCTTCCCTGATTCCTGCCATAATAATCAAAGCAAGAGTAAAACCGGCACCTGCTCCGACACCAAAAATAACATTTTCAACAAAACTATATTCTCTCATTGCGCCGAACAATGCTAATCCGAGTATTGCACAATTGGTTGTGATCAATGGAAGAAAGATTCCAAGCGCCCGATACAGTGGCTGACTTACTTTTTTTATAACCATTTCAACAAATTGAACCAGAGAAGCAATTACCAGAATGAAGGATGGTATTTGTAAAAAGTCAAGATTGTATGGTATCAGTATCAAATTATATAATAACCAGCTCACAATTGCGGTTATAGTCATAACAAAAGTTGTTGCCATACCCATAGACACCGCTGAAGTCAGTTTGTTTGATACACCAACAAACGGGCATATACCAAGAAAGTAAGCCAGTACAAAATTATTAACTAAGGCAGCCGATATGAATATTACAAAAAGTTCCATTACTTCACCTTAAGATCTTCTATTAATTCTTCTCTTCCTACTCTTTTATAATGCGCAATAATAGATTCGTGTTCTTCGCGGGCTTTTTTAATTGTATAGAAATTTGAGAGTCCGAGCATTAAACCCAGCGTCAGAAAAGCACCTGCGGGAAGAATCATAATCAGCCAGGGTTCAAACTGAGCAGGTAAAACCTGCAAACCAAAAATTGTTCGAGAACCAATAATTTCTCTGATACTACCGAGTATGACAAGTGCAAGGGTAAATCCACTACCCATTCCGAGTGCATCTGCTAAAGCTCTTATAGGATTGTTTTTAGAAGCAAACGCTTCCTGTCTTCCAAGTATTACACAATTTACTACGATCAGCGGAATGAAAGGTCCTAATGCTTTGCTAAGATCAGGAAATTTTGCTTTCATAACCAGATCGACTATTGTAACGAAGGTTGCAATGATTACTATGAATGAAGCTATTCTGACCTGATTCGGAATAATTTTTCTGATTGAGGATATCAGCAGACTTGACATCACTAATACAAATGAAGCCGCTAATCCCATTGCCAATCCATTTATTGCAGAAACTGTTACTGCCAGAGTTGGACAAAGTCCAAGCAGCTGCACAAGTATGGGATTATTTTTCCAGATACCTTTTATAAATTCCTGCCAGAGCGTCAGTTGTTTTTTCATTGCAATCTTTCCGCTTCTCTGAGTTTACGCATTTGTTGAACACCTTCATTTATTATTGCAACTACAGCTTTTGATGAAATTGTTGCACCTGTTATTGCCTGAATTTCGTTCGGCTTTTCTGGTTCAACTCCCTTTACCCATTCAATTTTGGGACTAACCTGAAGCTGTTTGAATTGATCTGTAAATGAGTGCTCGGTTATCTTTGTACCGAGTCCCGGGGTTTCAACCTGATCGAGTATTTCAATTGCAGTTATATTATTCAGATCAGTAGTTAATCCAAAAATTATTCTTACTTTTCCCTGAAAACCATTTCCTTCATACACTACTGCGTAACCAATTTTTTCATTATCATTATTACTTACCTGAAATAATTCGAATCCTGCATTATTAACGGGTTCATAAACAGAACCGCCTTCGAGCACTCTGAAAATCGCAGCTTCCGTTTCAGCTTTTTTATTAGCAATTATAAAAGGATTAGCCCAGTTACTTACAGCAGCAAGCAACCCGCCGGATATTATTCCTATGCCGGAAAGAACAAGAAGCATTTGAATAACTTTATTCATTCTTTCACCTCTTTCGGCTCTCCAAAAATTCTTGGTCGTGTATAACGATTAATAATTGGAACAAAGGCATTCATAAACAGAATTGAGTACATTACACCTTCGGGTAAACCGCCAAAGATTCGGATTATTATCAGCACGAGCGAAATACTCAAACCATAAATCCACATTCCCCTGCTTGTGATTGGTGAAGTTACCCAGTCGGTAGCCATAAACATTGCCCCAAAGAGAAAACTTCCGGCAAATATCTGAAAAACCGGTGAAGGGTATAGTTGCGGATTGATAACCCAAAACAACCCTCCAAATACAAGTATTCCTATTATCATAGAAAGCGGAATTCGCCAGTTTACAATTCCAACAGCAATCAGAAAAATCCCGCCAAGTAAAACTGCAATTGCCGAAGTTTCACCGAGTGAACCACCAACATTTCCGATAGCAAGTGAAGATGTCTCGGTTAATAATTTATCAAACTTAAAAGCTGCTAAAGGTGTTGCGCTGGTTATTGAGTCGACAGCATAATTTGGTTTCGTCCAGGTTGTAATCTGTACCGGAAAAGCTGCCTGTAAAAATGCTCTTCCTACCAAAGCCGGATTGAAAATGTTGTATCCGATTCCGCCAAAAATTTGTTTGCCCAAGCCAATCGCAACAATGGAACCTATTGCTGTTGCAGATAAAGAAAAGTTTGGTGGAAGTGTTAGTGCCAGAAGCAAACCTGTGAGTGCAGCACTTCCATCGAACAGTGTTACCTTCTTTTTTCTGATTGATTGTACTGCTGCCTCAGTTCCCACTGCAAAAACTACAGCAACAAGCATAATGAGTATCTGCTGTATTCCGAAGAAAACCAGAGCAGAAACAATGCAGGGAACTAATGCAAGATTAACAAACCACATCACTTTGGCGGTTGACCATTGTGAATGCAGATGTGGTGAAGTTGTTAAATCAAAAAAAACTTTTTGTTTCGGTTCTGTTAAAGTTTGAGTATCAGCCATAGTAATTATATTTCAGATATTATTGCTTCATCATTCGATTGTTAAATTGTTCAGCAATGAAGCAATTCAACAATTGAATAATTTATTTTACTGTTCTTTCTTTCTGTATTTGTAAAACCTTTTGTTTACCCAACCTAATCCACTGTACAAGAGGTATGTTAGCCGGACAAGTAAAAGCACAAGTGCCGCATTCCATACATACCGTAATTCCGATTCCTTCTGCATCTTGATATCTTTTTAACTGAGTATATCTGGCAAGTTTTGTCGGCATAAGATTCAGAGGACAAGCATCAACACATTGACCACATCTTAAACAAGGTGTTTCTTCACTTTCTGTAACTTCTTTTTTTGTCAGAACAAGAATACCTGAAGTAGCTTTCATTACTGGTGCGTGTAAATCATATTGTGCAATGCCCATCATCGGACCACCAACCACAATCTTAACAGCATCTTCTGTTACACCACCGCAATAATCAATTACATTTTGTATCGGTGTTCCAACCGGTACATATAAGTTTTTCGGATTGCGAATGCCCAACCCTGATACAGTTAATGCAGCGTAAGTAAGTGGTTCACCTTTTACTATAGCATCGTGAATTGCAATTGCTGTTCCGATATTCTGAATAACTGCACCAACATCCATTGGCAATTTACCCGGCGGAACTTCTCTTCCGGTTATTGCCTTTATCAACATCTTCTCAGCACCCTGAGGATATTTTGTCTTAAGTGAAATAACTTCTAAGCCATCTTCAAATTCAACTTTGCGAGAAAGAATTTTTATGGCTTCGGGTTTATTATCTTCAATGCCAATAACACCACGATTTACACCAAGTGCTTTCATAATAAGTTTTAGTCCTGATATTAAATCATCGGGTCTTTCTATCATAAATCTGTAATCACGTGTAAGATATGGTTCACATTCACATCCGTTCAGAATAACTACATCTATAACTTTATCTTTTGGAGGAGTAAGCTTTACAAAAGTAGGAAATGCAGCCCCACCCTGACCAACAATTCCTGCTTCAGCAACTCTTTGTCTGATTTCTTCAGGAGTAATCGTTCCTGGATTTAGTTTTGGAAATGAAAATTTTTTATCAACAGAATCATTTGATGCCTTTATGACGATTGCATCTTTTGGAAAACCTGTGGGTGTTATTTCCTTTCCAAGACTTAACACTTTACCGGCAACCGATGAATGAATTGGTGCAGAAATAAAACCATCTGCCTGTGCAACAGGTTGCCCTGGTACAACATCATCTCCTTTCTTCACTAATGGTTTTGCTTCTTTGCCGAGATGTTGTGAAAGCGGAAGAATAATTTCATCTGTAGCAGGAAAGAATTCAAAGGCAAGATGCTCAGTAAGCTCTTTGTATTCTTTTGGATGAACACCTCCACGAAAAGTTTTTGCTGACATAAATCCTTCACAAATTTTCTAATTGACAACAATAAACACATAAAAATGCGCGCTTACTTTTTTCAGAATTTGTGCCACCTGAAAATTCCTCGTGAGTATTGTTTAATTCAAATTAAAGCAAATAAAAGTTGACAATTGTAAAATGAATTTTTCAAATTGTAGAATACTTTTAAATAATTCTGTTTTTTGAGAAATGAATAGGAGTGTTCAATAATTCGGAGATAGTATGAATATAAGAAATATTTTTCAACCAAGGTAACGTCTGGACTGATTGCTTTGACAAATAAAAATATTAGAATACAATTCCGATTAAGAAATAATTCTTTATTCAATAATAACTTTGTCAAAAGAAAATAAATTACATTCTCAATGAATCCCTGGAAAAGTCTTCAAAACCTTCCTCACGATATGTGGGCATTATTCTTCACATCACTGATTAATCGTTCCGGAACAATGGTTATACCTTTCCTTACACTCTATCTGACAAAACAAATTGGAATAACTCCGGCAGAAGCCGGCGCTGCTCTTTTAGTCTATGGAATCTCAGCTTTTCTTGCTGCGCCTATAACGGGAAAAATTGCCGATAAAGTCGGTTCTATCCAGGTTATGAAATTTTCACTTTTCGGAACAGGGATAATTTTTATTCTGTTTTCTTTTCTTACTAATTATTATCTGATTCTGTTAACCTCTTTTATTTTATCAGCAGTTAATGAAGCTTTCAGACCATCAAATCTTTCAATGATTTCAGAACTCGTTGAACCAAATCAGAGAAGAATTGCTTTTGCTCTGAACAGACTGGCTATAAATGCAGGTATGAGTATCGGACCTGTTATCGGCGGATTTTTATCAATGATAGACTTTCATTATTTGTTCTATGTGAATGCACTTTCATCTTTTGCAGCAGGAATTTATTTGAGTTCTGTTAAATGGACCTCATTAAAGAAGGATGAGAATATTAATGAAGATGTTCAAAGTTCCTTAAATAAAATGAGCGTCTTTTCAGACAAAATATTTTTATTTTTTCTTTTTGCTGTGATTCCTGTTAATCTTGTTTTCTTTCAGCACATTGGCGCAATGCCATTATATATTGTTAATGAGCTTGGATATACAACTGCTGTTTTTGGTCTGCTCAGTGCAATTAATACGGTAATGATAATCTTCCTCGAGGTTCCGATCAATGACCTGATGAGCGGAATCTCTTATAAAAAATCTCTGATTATCGGATCTTTTCTTGCAGCAGTTGGATTTGGTTTATTCGCAGTTTCAGGATCAACTTTGCTGGTAATATCAGCAATAGTAATATTCACTTTTGGCGAAATGATATTCTTTCCGGTTACTGCCGCATTTACATCTGAACTTGCTCCTGAAAACAGAAAAGGAGAATATATGGGATACTATCAGATGACTTTTAGTTTTGGTTTTTCATTCGGACCCTGGATAGGAACGGTAATTTATCAGAACTTTGGTTCACAAATACTATGGATAACAACTTTCATTTCAGGAATCATCTCGTGTTTACTCCTTGGAATGATAAAACAAAAATCTGAATATATTTCTTGCGATAAATAGATTAATTTATTTTTTTATCTGACCTACAGATTCATCTCCGTTTTTTCTTCACGGAAAATCCATATAACCTGATTAAACTTTATCAATAGATATTTATGCCTGGTTGGTTTATTACTAAATCTTTTGTTGGATTATTCAACATTTTAAAGACTGTAAATCTTACATCAAATAAACCAATTTTTCCATTCCAGGGAATTAAAACTATTCAAAAGAATTATTTTTTTTAGAAAATGAAATAATAGTTCAATGGCTGAATTTTTGTCTCTTACTCTTAACTATCAAAAGCAGTATGTATTTGTTCTTAATATTCTTCGTTAACCGAAAAACTAGATTCATCATATCAGTTTAATAATCCAAAGGATGCTTATGAGATTCTTCAAAAGTGTAATAATAATTTTTTCTGTTTTAAGTATAATGTCTGAAGCACAGGACTGGAAGCAATTTCAGCAAAATTCTGAACATCACGGAAGAGTCTCAACAGAGATACAACCACCATATCGTGTTCGCTGGTTCTGGATAGGAGAAAATCAAACTCTCAGAAATATGAGTAGTTATCCCGGTTGGCCTGATGATTTGAATTCAAGACCTGGTTACAGTTTTCCATTGCCCTCTAGTGTGAATTTTACACTTTCAGGTAATGTACAGGTAATAGCAAAAGACTCTTTGATTTTTTTCGGAACTATGGAAGGAGATGCCTTCTTTGTTAGAATCTTTGATGGACAAACAATTAATAAAGTCAATCTTAACTATCCAATCTTATCCTCTGCCGCTGTTGATGGTAATATTGTTGTCTTCGCCAATCTTTATGGAGAAGTTTATGGTTTGAGTGTTCCGAACGGAAATATTTTATGGAGTTATACATTTCCGAAAATAATTACCATAGCGCCTGTAATTAATTCAGGAAAAGTTTTTTGTGCTGATCATTCCGGAAGAGTTGCTGCTCTGGATTTGCAAACAGGTCTTCCTTTATGGACTCTGGAATTAGGTTATCCTATTCAGTCTACTCCTGCAGCTAATCAAAACTATTTAGTAGTTTGTTCAGAGGATTTGAAAGTAAATTTAATTGATCACAATTCCGGACAGCTACTTAAATCACAGAGAGTTCGTGGACAATCATTCAGAGACACACATCCGGTAATTTTCGAAAACAGAGTTTATGTAACATCTGTTCCGGCTCCAATGTTTGGTGCTGAATATGTCATGGATGATGTTATGGCAGCGTCTTCATCGTTTGATGATGAAGAGACAAAAATTATGAACTGGCTTTCCGGAAATAGTCCTTATGAATATTCTTCACCGGATTGGAAGTGTAAGCATGTTTTTAACTTACCTCAGTTAGAACAACCTTTCGAAGTTGCATCAACTCCAAATGATGGCTGTGGTTCGCCACCACCCTCAATGGTCGTTGATAATCAGGGCAGAATATTTGGCTGGTATAAAACAAGATATCCGACTTTAACAAATCCACCGCCTGTTTTTGGTTCAAATTATGGAATGGATTTAATGTATATAAATCAAACCAATGGAAGAAGAATGAGAATTAATCACGGCACTTATGCAGGAATGTGGATGCTTGAATCAGATAATTTGTATGCAATGTCAATCTCCGGCAATCAAATCTGGATGAGACAAAATTTTCGTGGTACTCAAATGATTAATCTCAGTAATGCCAATCATACCTATGTTCAGGTTGAAGCTCAGCAAAGGGATGGCGGTGGTTTTACCGGAGCAGATATTTCTTATGTAGTTAATGAATCTCAAATTCCTTCCAATCCTCAAACTCACTGGCAGGGAAGAATTGCACCATCCTTTGCAGGTGGATATATCTTCATAGTTGAATCGTACGGTATCGTGTGTATTGAGAGAAACCAATAGGAGTTTTTATGAAAATAAAACTTTACTTTTTAATATTCTTTCTAAGCGCATTCACAATTGCTCAGGACCGCACTAAGTATATCTGGGAAACACCGATTACTTACAATGTAAATGCACCCCAGCATCTTATTCAGGAATTACGGAAAGAAATTGATACTCTGTTGAAATACAATAATCTTGCACCGCTGAGGGTTTACTTTGGCGATATTATGTATGAAACATATTTCAGTTATCTTGAACCCGGCAGAGTTATTCTAACATTAGCCAGAGCGTATAATCATCTGACCCCAGCCCAAAGAACACTTGTTGGAAACTATATAAGAGCTGAATTGTCAAATCCTGCTTCATCTCTTTGGACACACAATAATATTAATAATGCACACCTTAGCCGAACAGTTGGAAACAGAAGAGAATATCATATGTTAGATCAGGTCTGGGGCGCTGATAATATGATGAATTTAGGTTTTCGTCCTGTGCTTCACACTTTGTATGGCATCTGGCTTTATGCTTACAATTCAAAAGACTTTGCTATCATTCAGGAAAACTGGAATCAGATTAAACAGTATTACAATGAATTTTCTAATCGTGAGCTTAATCTTCTAAGTGGAATAAGTGCCGCTATTGCAGTTGCACGTATGTCCCAGATAATGAATGATTCACAGATGCTTCAAACGGTTACTAATCATATAAATACATATCTTAAATTCACGGGTCTCATTCAATCAGTAAAAAATTTTGCATATAACGGATTCAATGGCTGGGACGCTCCTTATCCTTATGACACTGACAGAGGTCGGGATTTAATTTTTATGAACTTTTTTTTCCTGAACATTTCTCCGGAGATTTGTCGGTTCCTCGATGACTTCTATCAGGCAGAAACTATTGCTCATCATCAAAACGAAGTAAATAAATTTCCTTTGTGGTGGATTCGCTCGGTTTCTTACTGGTCGAGATGGACAGGCGATGAATCCGTTGGTTTACCATCCGAAGCTTGCGGAATGGCGTCTCCGATCGAAAGATGGATATTGCGAAGAAATCCATCTCAGTTCTTACTTTACACAAGAAGTCATCCTTATTGTTTTGGTGATTCTCACTGGCTCGAAATGTTAATTGATGCGATTGAACTTTATGGGCAAACTGAATGGAAAGATGTAAGAACATTTAATGATTCTCTTCCACCATCTGCAATAACAGATCTGAGAGTTGAATATTCTGATTCAAAAGCTTATCTGATATGGACAACACCCGCCGATGACGGATTAAATGGAAGACCATTTAATTATTATATAAAATATTCATCTTCACCAATAAATGATAATCAATGGAATCAGTATGCAGATATCCCCTACAATAAGTCAGTGAAAAATGCCGGTGAAGTTGATACGCTCCGAATTCCCGCATTAGGAAATGATTCTCTTTACTACATAGCAATTAAATCATCAGACGATTTTGGTAATGTATCATCAATTTCAAATGTCGTTGAATTCGATAATACTTTAGTCGGAGTTGATGGGAATCTTATTCCAAAAGAATTCTATGTCTATCCTGTTTATCCTAATCCATTTAATCCATCAACAAACATTAAATTTTTGTTAGCTGAAACATCAAAAGTAACTATCTCTGCATATTCTGTAACGGGTCAGTTGGTTGATGTTATTGAAAAAAACAAGACATATCTTCCGGGTGAATACTCTGTAAAATGGAATCCCAAAAATTTATCATCAGGCATTTATTTTATATCAGTAAACACAGAGGGTGCTGATTCAAAGACTAACAATATCAAAACATTAAAAACGGTTTTATTAAAATGAAAAGAATAATTGTTTATTCAGTATTTCTAATATTCAGTCAATTATCGTTTGCACAAAATCCACCGCAGAATTTATTGGTTAACGGTGGTTTCGAAAATGGATTCAATGGCTGGAGTCCATCTGCAATACTCGATGGTACTATTAAGTATGCAGGAAATTATTCTGCCCGATTTACAAATGCGCAGGGATTAATTTATCAGATGGTAAATGTTCAACCGAATACTGATTACAAAGTAACTTTCTGGATATATCTTCAGAATGATTTTTCAGGAAGCGATTGGGGCGGTGCGCTCTGCGAAGTTACCGATTACAACTGGAATACAGTAGGAAGTTCTTCTTTCATCTCTCCCGAGAATCGTCCAAGAAATAAATGGCTACAGTATGCTGTTCATTTTAATTCGGGTTCTTCTAATCAGGTAAGATTAGCAATCGGATTTTTTGGCGGTTCAGGTTGGAATGCAAACTTCAATATTGATGAAGTAAAACTCTTCCAGCGAAGTCAAAATAACATTCCGCCAGTAATTACCGAATTCAATATTAATCCAACATCCGGTAATGTTCCACTTACAGTCAATCTTTCTTTGGCGGGATATGATATTGATGGAGTTGTCGAAGGATATTATTTCTCTACAAGCGACGGAGCATTTTATGAAGGCGATCAGGCAACACATACTTTTTATTCTCAGGGGAATTACACAATAACTGCATCGATAAAGGACGATGATAATTCTGTTTCTTCTTTAACTCAGAGTGTATTTGTTGGCAGTTCTCAGCAATTCAGCATTCAGATTACATCTCCATTTCAGGGGGACTATTTTGAAACTGATCAGGAAGTTTTAAACATTCTGGGATCTGTTTCTTCCTCGCCGAATGAATTTCTTTGGTTTAATGAAAAAAATCATCAAAGTGGTTTTATTACACTTAATGGAAATAATTTTTCGTTTAATCTTCCACTAAGATTTGGTAAGAATGATGTGATTCTTCAGGCACGACTCGTTGGGGATGTTTTCTACAAAAGAGAATTTACTGTTTTCAGAAAAACTTCCAATTACTCGGGTCCAATACTTGGGAATGTGAACTTCTCATCAAATCAGGTTGGCACATTTGAAAAACTTGAAATTGAATTTGAACTTCAGTCAATTGCAGATAACTATTGGTTTCCTTATGAGGAAAATCTTCCTTCAAATCTTAATACTGGTAAAGGGGTAACTGTTGATTGCATTTTTACCAAAGGCAGCAAGACTTTTATCTATCCGGCATTCTATGATATGCCATATCAAAGATTTAATAATTATCTTCTCCCAACAGGAAGATACATCTGGAAAGTACGAGCATCTTTCGATGAACCCGGACAGTATTCCGTTACACTTCAGGCAACAGACAGTGCCGGAACAAAATCATATTCTCTCGGGAATATAATTGTGGTTGAATCAAACAATAAAGGATACCTGAAAGTAAGTGAGCACAACAACAAATATTTTGAATACTCGGGTGGCGCCTCATTTATGGGATTAGGTTTTAATGACGGAACTGACACTCCTCAGAAAATGGATTTTAAAGTAAACACTTATTCAGAGAACGGTATAAACCTTTTGAGAATCTGGCTTAGTTCTATATCTCAGTTTTCCGATCCGTGGTGTGCGTGGACTTCACATCATCAAATGGGTAATAACGGCTATATGAATGCTCCGCTTTACAGATTCAACAGAAGATATAAAAACGGAGACTTCAGCATCCGGATTGCCTCGCCTGCGATAACTGATATAAATACTCCCGCTGTGTTCAGAGGATTTTATGATGGAGCAACTAATATTAAACCCAACACAAATTACAGAATTACTGTCAGATATAAAGTTGAAAATGTATCGGGCAATGGTGGATTCTCTCTTAAGCTTTCCGGCTGGGCAGGAACGGATATTGTAAATCTGAATGTTGGAAGCAGAATTTACGGACCAGTTAAAGGTTCAACAGATTGGGTTATCGGAATTGGTAATTATACATCCGGAGGAAACGAAACTGAACTTCCATTTCTTTATGCAGTACTTGAAGGAAATGTTACAGGCGAAGCTTACATTGATATGATTCTTCTGCAGGAAATTAAACCTGACGGAAGTTTGGCTGAAAACATCATGTCTAAATGGAGTGCAAATCCTCATTACTATCTTGATCCTATCAAGCCAAGATATTTCGATTACTTTATTGATAAAGCAACTAACAAAAATATTCACTTCAAAGTAGTCGTATTTGAGAAGGATGACTATATTCTTAATCATATTGATGCAAGCGGATATCCAAGTAACTACAATGGAAATTTCGATGCTCCGCAGGGAAGTAAACTTCACAAACTTTATCAGTATTATTGGAGAAATCTGATTGCAAGATGGGGCTACTCTGATGCAATTCATTCCTACGAGCTTGTTAATGAAGGTGCTCCGGGAAGTTATTTTAATTTAGTAAATGATATGGCTGATTATTTTGATAACCATTCGCCCTACAGGAATATGGCTTCTACTTCTTTCTGGGCATTGTGGGTCCCTGAATATTGGTCGTATTCAAACAGCGACTATGGTGATGTTCACGCTTATGCAATGACTACAGGTTTTATTGATCAGGGAACATTTGTGGGACAAACTTATAACAGACTGCAAATGAAAAATGATCCCGCTGCATTGGCTTATATATATTCAAAACATATTGGAAATGATCCACTCAGAAATAAACCTGTTATTATTGGTGAGACAGATTTTGATATGCCCGGTGACCAGGCACCCGATCCTGATCTTGCACTTGATACTGCAGGAATCTGGTTGAGAGGTTATCTGTGGGGACATCTTAATGATGGTGCTGTAAGCGGACTTTTCTGGAACCCTGAAAATCTCAGAAACAATAACCTCTATTATGTTTATAAACCTGTGTCAAAATTTTTCAATAGAATTCTTTTTAACAAATATCATTTCAAGGACGCAGATGTAATTATTTCAAATCCGGATTTAAGAGGATGGGGAATCGCCGAAGTCTCAGGAAATCAGGTTTACTTTTATTGCTCGCATAAGAATTTTTACTGGAGGAAAGTTCTCGATGAAGGTCTGCCTCCTCAGCAAACAACAAATTTTACTGTCAGAAAACTTATTCCCGGACCATATAGAGTAATAATTTTTAATACAGAAAACGGAGATGAACTTTATAATTTCACACAGAATGTTGGTGGAGACAGCACTCTTGTTATACCATCAGTTAATGTTAACAAAGATGTTGCATTCTCAGTTATTAACACAGACTTAGTAAATGTTGATGAATCCACAGAAATACCAACAGAATTTGATGTATCTCAGAATTACCCGAATCCATTTAACAATCAGACAAAATTATTATTCAACCTACCGGGCGGTGGTGATGTAAAGATTGAATTATTTGACATACTCGGCAATCGCCTGAAATTGGAAGAATTAAAAAATCTGAATGCCGGGAAAAATTATTATAATCTTAAAGCTGATAACTTCGCTTCAGGGGTTTATTTAGTATCTGTGAGTTTCAATAACCAACGAGTAATAAAGAAAATTATGTTGCTTAAGTGAGATGTAGTTATATGCATTGTGCTTAAGAAGAAACCTCGCACACAAACTGTTGACTAATAAAAAACATATAGCAATCAGAACACCTGTTCATCATACCTGCGGTAGTCAGGCCTGCCTGCCGGCAGGCAGGCTCTGGCGGAAACTTTTTTAACATTATAACCTTTAACAAGAAAGATTACACGGAATGACTACCTTTTAAACCGCACAAAAGCCGAATGCGAAAAGGCTTTCGGCTTGAGGCGCGGGTTATATTACAACTTCTAACCATTTTTATTTTCTGACGAAGTAGATGAACTATTTTAATTAGTACTACTATTCGAAGTTGTAGAATTTGAAGCATTTGTATTTGTTGAATTATTAACAACTCCAGAACCTCCGGTTGGTGGTTTTGGATCAATAGAAACATTAACGGCTGTGTAACCTTTTTGTAAAGGCTGATGCCCTTCTGTTAATAGCGTTTTGCCATCATTTTGTCTATTTGTATCACTCATAATTGCTCCTTTTATTTAAAGAACTCTAATGAAGAAATATCATCGCCAAGTATTATTACTCCATTTGTTCGCTCAATTTTATGTAGAAATACACCGTTTTCATCTAGCTTCCAAATTTCTTCCAAATAAATTTGTTCTTTATTGGGATAAGAAGAAGCAAATGAATTTTATGAATATAATCCGCCAATCATTTTCCCATTCTTAAGATGCACAATTACCCAAGCTGCTTCCTTCTTTCCGAAAAAATAATCCCAAGGTTTTGAAACTGGATGGATGAAGTATTTATTAAAAAATTTTGTATTTGTAAGTTTTACAAAAATAACTGGCCACAAAGCTGGCATAATAATAAAAACAATCAGTAGCGATAAATAAAAAATAATTAAACAGTTTTCGTAGTATTTATAATTTAAATTAAGATATATAAGGAATGATAAGGCAATAAAGTTCAAAGTGCTAAAACATATTATTTCAATGATAGACTTAGAAAAATCTCTTTTCACTGAAGGAATCAAATACTCATAAATCATTATTGATATAAAGCCGGGTAAAACAAAAATCAAAAACAATATTAATTTATCTATTTGCCAAATATCATCCATTTGAATTTCCTTGTAATATAACGGCGTTGTGGCTAAGGCGCAGCCCAGAACGAGAATGCTACTTAGAAAACAACTGCCGATGATTTAGCAAACTGTACTTAACTTTCTTCGTAAGTACAGTTTGCAAGTTTATTAATTAGAACTATTACCTTTAACAAGTTCGCCGAAACGGAACGATAAACTTAAAAAATTATAAAATGCTTACTGCGATTACGCTGTCGCCTTGAGCCACTGGTTAGCTGGCTTCCCGATTTTATTGCATACTTGTTTTAATTTTTTGAACACACTTTGCTAAATCATATTTTAAATCGTGAGTCCAAAATCTGATAACTGTATAATTCATTCTATTTAGATTTTTATCACGTGTAATATCTCTTTCTAACCTCTCGCCACTTAAATCTGTGTGCCATCTTTCGCCATCAACCTCAATTGCAATTTTTTTACCATTATCCAATAAAGCTAAGTCCACAAAATAAGGCCCAACTGGATATTGAATTTTAGGTTTATATCCTTCTGAAATTAAAACTTCATAAAGTTTCTTTTCCCAAGGAGAAGCAAAACCTTCATATGGTAAATCAATCTTTTCATATTTTTTGTGTTCGATATACTCAACAAAAGATTTTAAATATGGAATACCAGACCTAATACATTTTTCTTTATCGCCAACAATCCAAAGAATACTTCTTGCTCTTGTAATAGCCACATTAAATAGATTACTCGTGCTTCTTAAGAAACCAATAAGAGAAGAATCATTTGTAATATTCTGAGCAATTACAGGAGAGAAGATTACAATATCTCTTTCATCTCCTTGGAATTTATGAGCGGTGTCTGTAATCAAAAAATAATTCTTTATAAAATGCTCATCATATTGATTTATAATTTCTTGTTTCAAAAATTCTGCTTGCGCAGTAAAGGGTGTTACAATTCCAATACTTGGTTTATCGTTTTCATATGTATTTAAGAATTGAGAAAGTAATTCAAGGACTTTTTTTGCTTCTTTTTTATTTATTGCACTTCTTCCGTTTAATCGTTCAGTTTCCCCTTTAAGATTTATCCATTCAAGATTGCTTTTTCCATTTGGGGGATAGAAAAGATTGTCATAATTCGTTCGTATGTCTAAATGACCATCATACCATTCTTTATTAGAAAATTCAATAATGCTGTAATGACTACGATAATGTTCATTAAGTAAGGTAACGCAATCATCAGAGACTATTCCACGTGAACAATGATAAAGGGATTGAATCGAATATGAAAATCTTAAATTATCATCTTGTAATAAATTGTATTTCTGCATCAGTCTGTTATCTTGGGCTTTACCGATTGAAGAAATGTGCTTCAATTGTTGCGGGTCACCAATAATAATTGCATTTTTTGAACGATACAATAATGGAAGTGCGGAAGCAATATCGGATTGTGAAGATTCGTCTATAATAAGCAAATCAAAAGCATTCGGTGTAAAAGGGAAATGACCACCAACAGATAGATTGGTAACTGACCATACCGGTAATATTTTAGATACTTTCTCAAAAAGATTTTCTTGTTGTCTTTTAAGTTGTGCATAAGCTTTATCTCCGGGATATTCGCCAGATAAGCTTTTTACAACTGAATAATAATTAGTAAGTGTTTTTCTATCTTCATTGCTTAAATTAATAATCCGATAACGACCTAATGCTTCAATATATTTTTTACTTGCATCGAGAAATTCCTTCTCTAATTTCTCAAGTAACTCACTTAATTGTGATATGTTGTTAAGGCTCTCTTTTTTCCGTAAACTGTTTAATTCACAATAAAGCTGTATGTAATCATAAATTTTTTGAAATCTCTGAAAATTAGACTCATAAACAGAAATGTTCTGACTGATTGAAGGGGAGATTGAAAGCAACTGTCCTATCGCTTCATTACATTCTAACAAGTATTGATGAATCTTCTTAAAGGGATATGTTTTTGAAAAGATTCCAAATAGTTTATAAGAGAATGGTAGTTTATTGCTTTTTAATAATGCAATTTCTTTTTTTGCCAAATCTACAAATGGCGACTTACTAAACTTAATTTCTTTAGCTCTTTTTATTATGTTTTTGTCAAGAAGTTCTTCATAGTTTTCTAAAGCTTCATCTAGTTTATTTATCTTATTCCTTGTTGCAACAATTTCTTCGAAACTATCCAATAAACCATAATACTTTTGTTTAGTCGAATCATATATTCTTTTTGCCCGATTAAAATCTGTTATTACAGTTTCCTTATCACCACCAGACAATACGGTATCAAGTAAATCTAAAAATTCCGTTGTATAATCACGATTTTCTGTTTTTGAACCTAGTCTTAGATTTATTGGAAATTTTATATCTTTCAAAATCCTTTCACATACAACGTCAACAGCTTTATTATTTTTACTTGTAAATAATACTGAGAGATTATTTTCAAACGAATTTACAAGTATATTTAAAACGACTTGTGATTTACCAGTCCCGGGGGGACCGGTTATTACAGAAATAGAGTTGGTAAATGAACGTGATATTGCTTTCCTCTGTGAGCGATTTAATGGTGTTATTTGAGATGCTTGAAAACTTTTTATTACCGATTTAGAATTACCAAATAAAAGCGAATCTAATGAAGTTCCCTTAGTCTTATTCAGATTATTTGAATCTTTTAAGAGTCGTAATTCTTTTAACAGTTGGCGACTATAGCGAGGAGTGCTTGCTACAATTATAATCGGGATATTATAAAAACCTTCAGTTTTAATGTTGCTAACATCATCAATATCTAATGGCGTATTTGGTAAATCTATGTAGAGCTTTTGGAATTTTTTATAATAATCAATCAAACCATCGTCTGGCAGAAATTCAGCATCAGATAAACCAATTGAATCAATAATCTGAATACGTTCTTCAAATGTTTTGGCGAATCTTTTTAAAATACCATCATTTATTTTTGGCCATTCTTTTATAAGTGAAAGTTGAAATGATTGATTATCATCTTCAAATTCTACCTTTAATAAAAATAAGGGTTCAAGCCACAAGTAGGGATTTCCATTTTTTGCTACAGCAGGTTTTACATAAGTAGGCCAACCATAATATAGTGTAGATGTCTGACGATTTAATGCTAATTTTCTTCGTATCTCTTGGGTAAGATTTATATTTAGATTCTCTTCAGATGACGACCATTCGTTTTCAATTGAAAAAATTATGAATTGCTGGTTTTCCTTGAATGAAGGAAATGAAAATTCTTCCAATGATTCAATTTCGATACATTCTATATAATATTCTAATAGTTTTTGAAGATTTATCATTTGCTATAACCTTGTAATATACTCGCCAGCTAACGGTGTTGCCGCTAACCGGCAGCCCATAACAGGAATGCAGATTAAAACGACAAAGCCAATGATTTAGCAAACTGCATTTATCTTTCTTTGCAAATGCAGTTTGCAACAATGTTTATTAATAGTACTACTTAGAACAAAAAACTTAAAACGGAACAACAAAGCCAAAAATATAAAAACTGCCAAATGCGAAAAAGCAGTCGGGTTGATTGGCTGGTTATATACAATGCTACATTTTTATTTTAATTACTTTTTGATCGCTAAACTTAGCATACTTGATAAGTCTCTAATTGCAGATGACTTTTCAAGTCTATAAAAATATTGCAATAATCCTTCTCCAAAAAGAACAGTTCCAAGAGGACCATCATCATTGTTTTGGAAATAAAATTTAAATGTAGAATACCAAGTTGCGACATTTTCACTTTGTTGAATTATTCTATTTTCTGGCGAAACCATAAATTCATAACTAATTCCATCCTTAGTATCATATTTTGTATCCCATTTTTCTGCAGAAGAATTTAAAATTTTAATAAATTCTTTAACTTGGGATGGTAGCAAAGGGATTGCATAATTTAAATTAACATCTGTTAAATCATTGACAAGTTGTGTTTGTTTTGAAGGGGCAAGAACAACATAAGATAAAGTATCATTGTCTTTTGCTGCAATTACACCAAATTGAAAAGTGTTTGTAGCATTATCATCTTTAATTAACTGGAAAACTGTTTTTGTTGACCTATGGAAATACGGCAAACTTGCTTCTGAATGATAAAATATAGGTTGCGTTACACAACCTTGTAATAATATCGCCAAAGCAATTGAAAAAATAACGGACAGAATATTTTTCATTTTTCACCTTTTATTTTGATTACACATAACGACGTTGCCGATAACCCGCCGCCCATAACAGCAATGCAGACTAAAAAGACAAAGCCAAAGATTAAGCAAACTGCACTTATCTTTCTTTGCAAGTGCAGTTTGCAACAATGTTAATTAATAGAACAACTTAGAACAACAAACTAAAAACGTAAAAACCAAGCCGAAAAAATTAGAAATCCCGAATGCGAAAAGGCGGTCGGGTTGATTGGCTGGTTATATACGACATTCATAAACCGAATTTTATTCCAGCTGTTATAGGAAAATATGATAAACCATCAAAGCTCTGAACAAATTTACCATCAATAACTAGATTCAAATCATTAACAACTTCAATTTCAATTCCGAGTCCAAAATTAATTTGTGCTACATTAAAATTCTGATCAGTATTAGCAAATAAATTTATATTTCTGTCCGGACTTCCTTCCATCCAATCAGTTATTTCTACTTTACCTTGATTAATAAACAGCATTCCAATGCCCAAACCAAGATATGGTCTAATTCTGGAATCATTTAGTGTAAATAATTTGGTCCCCACAGAAAATTCGAATACAGAACTATTATCACCACTTACACTGAATCTGTAACCAACTACTGCTGGAACTGCAAACGTTACAAGATTTTGATTAAAGAAGTGTTGTTGATATGAACCCAAAATAAAAACCGAAAAATTATCAGACAATAAATAATCTGAATGAAGGCTTATAATAAATCCATTTTCCCAGTATGGTAGTTTTGCTTTATCAATTGCAGAATGAAGATAACCCCCACTAATAGTAACGCTGAAATTATTTTGTGCTGAAATACTTTGTATCAACAGCAAAAAGAGAATTGATACAAATAAAATTACTTTTTTCATTTTATCATCTCCTTAAGTATATAACTATTAATTAACCCGCCAATAAATATCATTCCCTGGAATGATATCTACCAGCTTTTTATTTTATTTTTCTCATTTTTTGCGGTTTCCCGCCGCATATCTCTCCATACTAAATTATGCTGTCTATCGGGCTTCGAACACCAAGGACAGTCTTCAAAACATGCGTGTAAATCATAGTGGTTTTTACACTCTTATGCCCGAGCAATTCTTGTATGGTTCTGATATCTTGTCCCATTTCCAACAAATGCGTTGCAAAACTATGCCTGAATGTATGCGGGCTACCCGGCTTAGTAATGCCACATTTTTTTATTGATTCTTTCACCGCTTTTTGTATTACACTTTCATGTATGTGATACCTGTACTTAAGTTTACTTTCTTTATCATAAATAAAACCGGAAGCCGGGAAAACATATTGCCACCCGAATTCTTTATCAGCATTAACATACTTTCTCGCTAATGCATAAGGTAATTTTGTCTTTCCTGAGCCATCCTTTAAATCTCTTTGATGTAAATTTTTAACTTTTCTCAAATGCTCTTTCAGTTCCGGTATAAGTTTTTGTGGTAGTAGTGTTATTCTGTCTTTTTCTCCCTTTCCATCTCTTACTATAATTTGATTCATTTCAAAATCAATATCTTTAACTCTAAGTTTTAACACTTCTCCCAATCTCATACCGGTTCCATACATTAAACTTACGATTAGTTTAACAACTCCACTCAAATTACTTAATATTTTAGCTGTTTCAGCTTTAGAAAAAACAACAGGTAAGTGCTTAATTCTTGTGGCGTGTTTAATATCTTCTAACCATCCGACTTCTTTTTTTAGAACATTTTTATATAAATATAATATCGCCTGTAATGCCTGATTCTGCGTTGATGATGAAACATTTTGCTCAACAGAAAGGTGATTGATGAATTTCTGTATCTCTTCTTTTCCCATTTCATTCGGATGTCTCTTGTTGTGAAAAAGAATAAATCTTTTTATCCAACCCACATATGCTTCTTCTGTCTTTTTACTATAACAGTTTACACGCAGTTCAGTTTTTATCTGATCAATCAGTTTCGGTTTGTGATTTTCAGTCTGGATGATTATGGAGGTTGGTGAAATATTTAGTGTCCCGCTCTTCAAAAAATATTTCCTTTCTTTCACTAATCAAAACTTAAGAAATTCAATTGGATATGTCAAGAAATTATTAATTGTTTTATGACTTTGTCGTTTGAGTTTATCTGTGAATAATCTGTGCTATCTGTGGTTAAATCACCTTCTCATTTTACTGCAAGGAGCGCAAAGTAATTTAAGGTTGTTTCTCATCTTTCTATAGTAAACCTCTGACTGAATCCAAATTGATTTTCATTTGCAGTGTTAACTACTTTTATTGAATAATTCAGTGATGTTGCAATTTCATCCGGAATATTCCACCAATACTCATTCCTGTTTTCAATGTCGTTTATAATTACTCTTTGTAATGCGGTTTTTCTGTAAAGTTCAATTCTTACAGTCTTAATGCCTGAGGGAGATGACCATCTGATTAAATAACTCTCGCCTTTTTTCCACCGGTCAGCTGATGTTGGAGAGATAACATCAATCGCGGCAATTGAAGTTGTTTCTATTTCAATTTCAGGAATGTCTGCTACTTCAACTCCATCAATGTTACATCCTTTCACCAGGAAAAACAAAACACATAGAATTACAACATTTTTCATATATGCACCTCACTGATATTTACAGTAAAATATATTGCTCTTACCAATAACTAAAAATTCCAAACAAGAATGATTAACAAACAGCAACATCTGACAAATGTTATGACTTCTTTGACTTTGAGAAATTAAACTTCTTGAGTTTAAGAAAAACAATTAAATAACTCTTTTCACTATGACACTAATTGCATTTAAATAATTTTTTACTGTAAAGCAAAATGGCATTTAACATGTCTTTGCACCTGTGCTTAATAACGAGTTGATAAAAGTAAATAATTTCTATCCATCCACTTTACACATAGGGGAAAAACTTATGGCTAAAATAGCTATCATTGATGATGATCCCGATATCCTTGATGCAAGCAGTCTTGTTCTGCAATCAAAAGGATATGATGTAATCACAGCCACTAATCCGGATGATGGTTACAAAATAATTAAAGAACAAAATCCCGATCTCATCATACTTGATGTAATGATGAGCGAACCGGATGACGGATTTTTCCTTGCTCAGAAACTCAGGCGGGAAAAAGTTGAAATTCCAATCATTATGTACACATCTGTTTCCAAAACACTCGGACTCGAATTCGCTGCGGGCGAAATGATTCCTGTAGATGATTTTGTCGAAAAGCCAATCTCACCCGAGACGCTTATCGACAAGGTTGAAAAACTTTTAGCAATTCATTCAAAGGAGTAGAGTGATATGCTTGTTGTAGAAAAAAACGCACTCTCTGAAGAAATAGAGAGCTATGTCGAAAAATATGGAAACGACCGCTCAGCATTGCTGATGATTCTTCACGAGATTCAGAAAAAGCACAGACACATCTCAGAATTTGCTCAACAGGAAGTTGCCCGATTACTGAATATTCATCCTGTTGAAGTTTACAGCGTTATTTCTTTCTTTGCTTTTCTGAATACAAATCCCAAAGGAAGAAATCTTGTAAGAGTATGTCAGACTATCTCCTGTGATATGAAAGGTAAAAAACAGGTGGTTGAAGCAATCGAAAGAGAACTTGGAATTAAAATTGGCGAAACAACCAAAGACAATAAATTCACAGTTGAATATGCTAACTGTCTTGGACTTTGTGATATGGGACCCGCAATGGCAATTAACGATCAGGTTTATGTAAATCTTACTCCTGAAAAAGCAGTAGAATTACTGGCAAAGGTAAAGTGAGGTGAATATGCAAAATCATTTAGAAGTAAAACTTGGTGAAAAGAAGGATCGCAAAGGTCCGGTTATTTTTTCTGAATATAAAAGAGGTGATGCAATCCGGAAAGCTTTAACAATGTCCCGTGAGGATATTCTTTTTGAATTAAAAGATTCAAAACTTAAAGGAAGAGGTGGGGCTGGATTTCCCACATCAACAAAATGGATGCTCACTGCTGCTGCAAAATCAGAAAAGAAATTTATTATTTGCAATGCTGACGAAGGCGAGCCGGGAACATTCAAAGACAGAGTTCTTTTAATGGAGTATCCCGAACTGGTCTTTGATGGAATGGTTGTTGGCGGATACACAATTGGAGCACAGCTCGGTATAGTTTATCTGCGCGGCGAATATGAATATCTTCTGAAACCACTCGAAGATTATCTTGAGGAAATGAGAAAAGATAATCTGCTCGGAAAAAATATTCTTGGCAAAGAAGGATTTGACTTTGATATAGAAATTGTTCTTGGTTCGGGCGCTTATGTATGCGGAGAAGAAACTGCATTGATAGAATCACTCGAAGGTCATCGCGGTGAACCGAGAAACCGTCCGCCTTATCCGATTAACACAGGATTCCTGGGAAGACCAACTTCTGTTAATAATGTTGAAACACTTGCTGCAGTTTCTCACATTGTTGTTAAAGGTGGTAAGTGGTTCGCAAAGTTCGGCACAGATAAGTCATCAGGTTCAAAGCTGTTTTCTGTAAGTGGTGACTGTGAAAGACCAGGAGTTTATGAACTTCCGTGGGGAATAAAAGTTTCTGAACTGCTTGAATTGGTTGGTGCAAAAGACGCAAAAGCTGTTCAGATTGGCGGTGCTTCGGGTCATTGCATTCCAAAATCACAATTCGACAGAACACTTGCTTATGAAGATATACCAACAGGCGGCTCTGTAATGATATTTGGAGAAAAGAGAGATATGCTTCATGTGCTGAAAAATTTTATGGAATTTTTTGTTGATGAGTCTTGTGGTCAGTGTACCCCCTGCAGGATTGGTAACACTAAACTGCTTGAAGGTGTTGAGATGATTGAGAAAGGAAAATACACATTTGCTCATATAAATAAGCTGAAAGATCTTGGACGAACAATGCAATTAGCATCAAAGTGCGGATTAGGTCAGTCAAGCCCCAATCCGTTTATATCAATTCTTGAAAACTTTAAAGATGAAATATTCAATCGCGGTAACGGAGGTAGAAATGGAAGATAAGAAATCATTACGGGCACCTGTTAGTCAGAAGCCGCATATAGTTCCAAAACCGGAACACCCTGAATATCTTGGTGGAAGTATAACAGTTGAAATAAATGAAAAGAAATTAACAGTTCCATTTGGTACAACAATACTTGAAGCCTGCCAGCAGGCACAGATACACATTCCAACCCTCTGCCATCACGAAGATTTATGTGTTGCGGGAGTATGTCGTGTTTGTGTTGTTGAAGTTGAAGGAATGAGAACTCTTCAGGCATCCTGCGCTTTTCCGATTACAGCACCTATTAAAATAAAAACTACTTCAAACGCGGTTCGCAAAGCCCGAAAACATATTATTGATTTGCTCATAAGCGAACATTATGGTGAGTGTTACTCCTGCTTCAGAAACAACAATTGCGAACTTCAGTCGCTTGCAAAAGAATATGGAGTAGATCATTATAATTTCGGACATGTTACCAAACCCAGATATGAGGTTGATAACTCGTCTTACTCGGTTGTAAGAGATATGGATAAATGTGTTCTTTGTAAAAGATGTGTAAGAACTTGCATTGATCTTCAGGAAGTTGGTGTGCTTGAAGCAATAGATCGCGGACACAATACACACATCGGAACTTTTCTGGATAAACCACTTGCAGAAGTAATTTGTATTAACTGCGGACAGTGTATTAATCGTTGTCCCACCGGTGCATTAAGAGCAAATGATCCTCGTGATGAAATATGGGCTGCAATTGATGATCCAACAAAACATGTTGTTATACAGACGGCACCATCTCCAAGAGCAGCAATTGGTGAAGAATTCGGACAGGGTCCCGGCAAATCATTTACAGGCGAACTGAACACTGCTTTAAGAAGAATTGGTTTTGATAAGGTTTTTGATACAAACTTCACCGCAGATCTTACAATTATTGAAGAAGGCACAGAACTTATTCTCCGTTTGTACAAAACTCTGGTGAAAAAAGAGAAAGTTGCTCTGCCACAATTTACTTCCTGTTCACCTGGCTGGGTTAAATATCTTGAACACTTCTATCCTGAATATATAGATAACCTCAGCTCAGCAAAATCACCGCAACAAATGTTTGGTGCTTTGATAAAAACTTTCTATGCACAGAAAACAGGAATTGATCCTGCTAATATTGTATCGGTAGCACTAATGCCTTGCTCAGCAAAGAAATTCGAATGCAACAGACCTGAAATGAATTCAAGCGGGTATAAAGATGTTGATTACGGACTTACAACAAGAGAGCTTGCCCAGATGATAAAGGAAGCAGGTATCTATTTGCCTGAAATGCCGCAATCACATTTCGATGATCCTTTTGGTGAAGCTTCCGGTGCAGGATTAATCTTCGGTGCAACCGGCGGAGTTATGGAAGCTGCTTTACGCTCAGTTATAGAATTTGTTACAGGTAAACGGGTTGAAGATGTTTATGAAAATGCTGACATTACTCCTGTAAGAGGATTTGAAGGTATCCGTTATGCTGAAATTCCTATCACTGAGGTGGGACCCGTTCCGAAACTCATAGAACACCTTGTGCCTGATTGGAATTGGCTGAAGGGTGCAACGCTGAAAATTGCGGTTGTTCACGGAACAGCAAATGCAAAGAAAGTAATGGAAGATATTAAAGCTGGTGGAAAATTCAGCGAATGTCACTTTATCGAATTTATGGCTTGTCCCGGCGGTTGTCTCGGTGGTGGTGGCCAACCAATTCCAACAAATGAACAAATCAGAAAGAAAAGAGCCGAAGCAATTTATAATGAAGATAAATCTCTGCCTGTAAGAAAATCACACGAGAACAGACATGTCACTGAACTTTACGATATGTTCCTTACAGATGGTCCTTGCGGACATATTTCGCATAAATTGCTTCACACTCATTATGTGAAAAGAGGAAAGTATATTGCTTAGAGCTAAATAGTTCCAATAAATGTCAGTCTTAAATGCCTGTAACAGTAAAACAGGTAAAGACTGACATTTATATTTTTTATGGAATAAATTCTTTTCTTATTAACAGAATAAAGTTATGATAAAACTAATTCCTGATTGGGCAGTTCACGATGAAGAGTTCTGGCTATCCATCAGACGACGGAACTTATGGTTTATTAAACTTCGTTACGCTACTTCGGTAATTCTATTTCTGTTTTACCTTACCTATGATTTATTTCTTACAATTTATCTGAATGAAATTCAACAGAATGTTCTTCTTCTTTCGGCATCGTTTATACTTTTTTACAACATTGCACTGCACTTCATAAGAAGATTTCTCAGGCACGATTCTGCTTCTTTCAATCCGCTTCATCTTTCAGTTATTCAGATGGTGCTTGATTTATCAATGCTGCTTATTCTGATTTATTACTCGGGAGGAGTAGAATCACCTTTAACATTCTTTCTGATCTTTCATATGATTGTCGGAAGTCTGATTCTTCCCGGTGTTTTTGTTTATACTTTTGCTTTTGCAGTGCTGTTTATATTCTGGGGAATTACTGTTGGCGAATATTTCGGAATCATAGAACATAATCATATTGAGGGATTGATACCGGTTCATTTACACAACGACTTTAATTATGTGCTTTCTGCAAACATCGTTTTTGCGATAGTTATTCTGATTACAGTAGTCCTCACAAATAATATTGCCCGCCAGTTATATCAGAGGGAACAACAGTTATATTCTTACATTGAAAAGCTTAATCAGGCAGAAAAGGAGAAAACGAAATACATTCTTGGAGTTGTTCATGAAATAAAAACACCACTAAATGCGATGCACGCTTATCTGGATATTGTATTACAAAAATTTCTTGGTCCGCTTGATGAAGTGGTTGAAGAAAAACTGCGAAGAGCAAAACGAAGATCGGATGAAGCCCTCGAAATGATAGACATTGTTCTAAAAGTATCTCAGATGAAACTTATGGACAAGCTGAATCAGGAAGAATTTAGCGCAGTTGAACTAATTAACAATGCAATAAATAAACATCGTCAGTTTGCAGAGACAAAATCAGTTAATATTCAATTCATCAATGAGTGTGAAAATTCCTGTAAGTTTAAAGGTGATCCGTTTCTGATTCTGATTGCTTTCTCCAACTTAATCGGGAATGCAATAAAATATAATTTTGAAAACGGTAAGGTTGTAATAAAACTTTCTAAAAAAGATAATAACTGTCAGATCGAATTCTGTGATAACGGTGTTGGAATTCCACCCGAAGAGCAGGATAAGATATTTCAAGATTTTTTCAGAGCAAGCAATATAAGAAAGATGCTAACAGAAGGTGCCGGACTTGGTTTATCATTCGTAAAAGAAATAATTGAAAAACACTCCGGCACCATTACATTCAGAAGTCCCTCTGCATTACAGGAACACGGAAGACCAGGAACCTGTTTTATTGTTACTTTGCCCTGCGTATAGTTTTCTTTGCGGAAGCTAATTTCTTTTCAACTTTATCGCCGTTAAAAATACTTATATCAATTAACTTCGAAGCGACACCTTTAACGAGAGAAACTTTTCTTGCGAGTTCTTCCATCTTCTTTCTGTCGCCGTAAAGTTCAAGTATCAGCAATCCTTCATCACTGCAATTCTCCATCACGCCATCGTGAATTCCCAATCTTGTTTTAATCATACAGCCCCAACCGGTTAAAATTTTCTGTACCTGAACAGCAGAGTCTTTTCTGTTACCGATGAGAATTAAAAGAATGGTTTTCATAAATGTATTCCCCTGAAATGTGAATGAAATCTGCTTTAAAAATAAAGAGTATTTTTGTGATAATGAATTTATGTTTTTAAGATGTTCGTCTATTTTGTCGTATCTCATCATTTTAGTCGAGAAATTTTTTGTTCAAAGCGAACAATTACATTATAAAGCAAATATTTTACTGGCATTTACTTTGGCAATGGAAATACGGAGGTGATTTATGAAAAACATAATTTTAATATTAACAGTATTGTTCGTTGGTTTATCAGTAGCACAGGAAAAATCCGATACTTTAAGAACCAGATTTCAACAGCAGGAGCAGATAAAAGATCGTCAGATGGAGATGAACAGGATTCAGCAAAGAATAGGATCGCAGGAAAATCCTGCAGATGAACAAATTTCATCAAAACCGAGGATTGATGTATTTATTGATAAAGATGGTGATGGAATCTGCGATAACCGTCAAAGTGGAATGAGTTTCAATAAGCTGAGAAACAGAAAAGGTTCTCCAGGGCAAAAAGGTCCTGGTGGTCCTAAAGGTTTTGGTGGTGGTGTTGGAAATGAGTCTCAACAGCACGGTGGAAATTCGGGCAGAAAGTAGTGCAGAAAATGAAAAATATTCTTTCAAAAATTTCACTTATATTGTTTTTTATCTGCTCAGCATCTGTCTTTTCTCAAGTGAATTTTTATTCAGGATATCAGTTTATTTATGATGATAACATTTATAATATTAGTCTTCAGGAAGAGGATTTTATAAATAGTTTTTCTCTCGGAGCTGCCTATAATATCGAATCAGAAATAAATAACATTCAGTTCTATTATGAAGGATTGTTCTCTGACTTTCAGAAACAGAAAATACGATCTTTCAGTGCTAACAAAATTGGTATTGTTGAAACTCATTTATTCGGTGACAGTGAAAATCCACTGAATGCGGGTGTTAATTATTCTTTCAGATTAAACAGAGATGAATTTAAACTTTATGATTTTAATCAGTTATCAGCGTATATCAATTACAGACAATCTATCGAAGAAAAACATTTTTTAATTGCCGGTTATAATTTTTATAAGAATGATTTTAAAAACTTTACTGTTTTTTCCAACACAGAACACAAAACCTTTCTGAAATGGATTTCAAATTTTGAATCACTGACTTCGATTTTGTTAGCAACTGAATTCAATTACAAAATTTATTCTGAAGAGTATGACTTTCCCGGTTATGCAAATAACGCATCATTTCTGAGATTTCAAATAAATTTAGCCCAATCGCTCTCGGAAAAAACCGGGGGTAATTTATTTTTGGCTTTCAGGAAAAATCTGATTGAAAAAAGCAGATATGTGATAAGCGACTCTTTGATTTTTTATGAAGAGGAATTATTCAATGATTTGTATTCATTCAATAGTTATGAGGGCGGAATTGGTATAACGCATTACTTTACTGATGAACTGAAACTCTCCTCTGAACTCAGGTATATTAAGCGACTGTTTACCTCTCTTTACAGTGCTGATCTGGATGGAAATGAGCTGGACGAATTGAGGGAAGATAATCAGATAAGTTTTGGATTCGGTCTTGAATATGATTTTAATGAATTAATTGATGGTTTGGGCGTCTCTGTTTCCTGGAACTATATCCGCAATCAATCAAATGATGAGTTTTACAAATATTCAAATCAGATTTATTCTTTCTCAATTAGTTATGGATTTTGATCTTCAAATTTTTTAATTCCATACTTCTGCATTTTATATCTGAGATTTCTTTCTGTTATACCAAGTATTCTTCCTGCCTGTGACTGATTGCCTTTTGCTTTCATAAGAGCATCATAAATCAATCTTTTCTCAAGTGCTTCGACCTGCTCTGTTAAAGTTGCATTTTCAGATAATACAGGATCTTTTTCTGATTTATAACCCCTGACATTTGCAGGCAGATCATTGACAGTTATTATATTTTGTCTTGATAGCACAATTGCCCGCTCGATTATGTTTTCAAGTTCCCGAACATTTCCCGGATAATTGTACTTAATCAGCAAGTCAACTGCTTCTTTTGAAATTTCGATATTGGGCTTTTCATTTTCTGCCGCATATTTTTTAAGAAAATGTTCAATCAAAGGTGTAATGTCTTCCTTTCTTTCTCTCAATGGTGGAATATGAATTGGTATAACATTTAATCTGTAGAATAAATCTTCCCTGAAAGTTCCTTCTTTAATTTTTACTTCAAGATTCTGATGAGTGGCGGCAATTACTCTTACATCAACATCAATACTCTCTCCTGAGCCAAGTCTTTCAATCTTATGCTCCTGTAAAACTCTAAGCAGTTTTACCTGCACACTCATTGGAATATCACCAACTTCATCGAGAAAAATTGTTCCTTTGTTCGCAAGTTCAAATCTTCCGATACGGGTTTTATCTGCGCCTGTAAATGCCCCTTTTTCGTGTCCAAACAATTCGCTTTCTAAAAGTGTTTCGGGCAAAGCTGGAATATTGACAGCAACAAATGCTTTATCTTTGCGCGGACTCAGATAATGAATTGACCTTGCAAGAACTTCCTTCCCAGTTCCGCTTTCACCGGTAATCAACACGGTAGCTTTGCTTTCTGAAGCTCTGTATGCAATACTTAAAACTTCCTGCATTCTGGGCGATGAAGAAAGAAAAGAATCAAGTTTGTATTTATCAATAAGCTGCTGTCTTAAAGCCAGCACCTCTGATTTCAGATTTATGTTTTCAATTATCTTTTGAAGCATTAAATCTAATTCTTCAAGATCAACGGGTTTTGAGAGATAATCATACGCACCAAGACGCATTGCTTTTACTGCGTTTTCAATGGTACCGTACGCAGTCATAATAACAAAACAAATTTCAGGATTAATTTTTTTTACATCTTCAAGTACTTCAAGACCTGTCTTGTCGGGCATCTTATAGTCAGATAAAATAATGTCTATTTGTTCCTTCGTTGCTAATTCAATGCCATCCTTACCGGATGATGCCGTAAATATTCTGTATCCCTGTTTTTTTAGATAGCCCTCTAAAATATCTCTTTGTGCCTGCTCGTCATCTATTATAAGTATTGAATAAAAATTTTTCATAGTGGAAGTATTACCTTAAATGTTGTTCCTTCATTAATTATACTGCTGACAACTATTTTACCATTGTGTTGATTAATAATCTTCTGAGCAATACTCAGGCCGAGTCCGTTGCCATCCTTTTTCGTAGTAAAATACAGATCAAATATTTTGTTAAGATGTTCCTGTGGAATTCCTGAACCAGTATCAGATATTTCAAAAACCAGATTTTTTTCGTAACTGTAATAAGCAACCCTGACTTTTCCACCTTCATTGACCGCATCAAAAGCATTTTGCAATATGTTAATTAAAGTTTGTTTTATAAGATCGGTATCAAATCTGGCTATAATATTTTCACCTTTCGAAACTGTAAACTGAATTTTCTTTTCTTTTGCCTGTGACAAAAAAAGCTGATGAATTTCGGAAATAAATTTTTCAACATCAACATCTGTTAAATTTAATTCAATTGGTTTAGCATAATTCAAAAATTGAGTTATAATTTTATTTATCCGGTTAACTTCATTTCTTAAAAGTTGTGTAATTGTTTTATAATCCTCTTCGCCATCAATTACTTTAAACTCTTTCTGAAGTCTTTGGGCAATCATACCAATTGCATTGATGGGGTTTCTTATCTCGTGAGCTACGCCGGATGCCAACTCACCCATTGCAGTAAGTTTTTCATTTCGTTTCGCTTGTTCTTCAAGATGTTTGTTTTCAGTTATGTCCTGAATTACCAATATGCAAAATTCTTTATCTTTCAATTCATCAAGCCTGGATAAACCACATAATAAAACTTTTTCAATACCATTTTGATAATAAAGAATCTCAAAGCTTTTATTTGTTTCTTGTAACAGATAGCTCATTACCCTTTCTGCAAATGACCTGTTAATTACAGAAAGGTTTTTACCTAAAAGTTTTTCCTGTTCAATCCCGAATAATTTTTCAGCAGACAAATTAAGAAATGATATTGTTTCTGATTTGTCAATAACTATAACTGATTCATTCATATTTTCAAGCACAGATGAAGCAAATGTTTTAAATCTTTTATACTCCTCTGAAATACTTTTAAGATTTTGATTTGTAAAAACAATGCTTAAAACAATAATTGCAATTGCAGCCAGAAGCAAAGAGATAATTATAACTCGCCTGATCATTCGCTGTTCAACATTTCTTATATCTTCCATTTCCAGTCCTAATCTGTAAATTCCTATAAACTCATCATCAATATTAAATCTTTTAACAATTTCAAATATCTCTTTGTCCTTATATTTAATTTCTCTGCTGAAAGAAGAATCCGAATAAACTGCCTTGCTTAAAAATTCGGATGATACAATTGATTCTACTGAATCAATAATTTCAGTTGCTGCAAGTATTCCCAATGAATCCTGTAATATTATGTAATCAATTCCGTGATTGGAAGCAAGAGATTGAAGTATTGTACCAATACCAATTTTCTTCCTGAACCGCAAAAAATCATCTGCATCAAGATTAACGACAATAGCACCACGACGATTTGCTCTTGCAACCGCCACAGCATAACGCTCAGCATCAGAGAACTCTGCCTTTTTCAATCCAATTACATACTCATCAACATTACCCAGTAAAATTTCCTTTAGTTCATCAAATCTGTTAATGTTTTCTTCTCCGTGGATGTGCTCCGGTTCCGGTATTCGGTTGGACAGAACTCTGTTTCCATTTCTATCGAAAATATTAATACGATATAACTGATTTTCATTTGCAATTTTTATTAACTCATCTTTGCTTATAGCATTCAAACTATCCAGCTTTCTGATTAACCTTGCATTGGAAAGAAGTTTTTCAGTTATAAGGTCTTCAATTTCAAATCCGGTGTTTAATGTATTCTCACTGTTAATAATTATTGATTGCAGAAGGGTTTCTGAGTGTTGACTCAATAGCTGATAAATTTCTTTCTTGCTCTGATTCAATTCAATAAAAGAAGAGATAATCATCACCAGAGCGATTATTACGGATATTGAAATTACTGCTTTAGTCGGAAGTTTAATTTGAAATTTCATATACAAACTTAAAAGTTTCTTAAGCGTAATTAAAGAAGCCAGCTTTAATTAAAATACTTCTTTCGACGAAAATAAAATTTCAATTCGCCAACATTGTCGAAGTACACTTTAAATTCTTTCAATTCGGTTTGTATTGCAGAGTATTTTATGGCACATCAGTTGGCACTTGCTATCCGAAACAATAATTCATCAATAAACAAAAGGAGATATAAAATGAAAACCAAAAATCTTTTAAGCACAGTTGGAATAACAGTGTTTGCAGTATTGTTCGCTACCTCGTTTGTTCTTGCTCAGGAAGATCCGGCTCAAAATCAGAACCAGATCAAAACCAAAGCAAAGAATGAAATCAAAACCCAGACTCAGTTTCAGTCAAAAGTCCAAATCAAAGGACAGCACGGGAACAAATTTGTTGACGAAAATGGGGATGGTTATAATGATAATGCACCTGACGCTGATGGTGATGGTATTCCAAACGGAAGAGATGAGGATTATTCCGGTGCAAAATTCCAAAAAGGAAATAACAACACCAGGGGATTTATTGATCTAAATGGAGATGGAATTAATGACCGTACAGTTGATTCAGATGGCGATGGCATTCCAAACGGAAAAGATCCGGATTTCGTCAGACCACAAGATGGAAGCGGTCAGAAATATATGAATGGGAATACAGTTAAAAATAGACTTGGCGGAAACAGATTCGGTCCTGGTGATGGAAGTGGTAATAGTGGAATTGGCCCAAATGATGGGACTGGTTATGGAAGCGGTTCGGGAGCCGGAAATTGTGATGGAACTGGTCCAAAGGGTTATACAAGAGGCGGCAGAAAATAAATAATTCAGAAACTGGGACAGTTAGCTTAACTGTCCCATTTTAATTAAATCATCCAATAAATAGAGTTAGGAGAAAAAAATGAAAACTTCAAAATTCTACCTGGCAACATTGGTTCTTATTTCCTTGTTTGTTTTCTTCGGCTGCAACACCGAAAGTAATATAACTGCGCCTGATACATCTGCTTTACTATCTAAGGTTAATTATTCTGATGGTGTATTGCCGGATTTAGTTGTATATGATTTATCCCCGGAAGAGAGAGAAGGATTAATTCATATGCGTCTTGAAGAAAAACTCGCTAGAGATGTTTATACAACTCTGGGAAATACCTGGAACTTTAAAGTCTTTATGAATATTAAAACATCTGAACAAGCTCATATCGAAGCCGTCAAAAGATTGCTGGTTAAATACAGTATTGAAGACCCTGTTACAAATGACGAAGTTGGGGTTTTCCCAGATCAGCAATTTCAGGATTTGTATGATCAATTCATTTTGCAGGGAAGCACAAGCGCATACGATGCATTTATGGTTGGGAAAACAATCGAAGAACTGGATATAGCTGATTTAGAACATCAGTTAACAAATGTAGTTGATAATCCTGATATAATCAGAGTTTATAGCAATTTAAAGTCTGCAAGCGAAAATCATCTTGCAGCATTTAACAAATGTATTTCCGGCTTGCCGAATATCAGAATTGTAGAATAGAAATATTTGCAAATTTTTAAAATATATGCCTGTCTCAAGTTCAGTAGTAGCTTGGGGCAGGTTAGCATTTTTTAATGGCTAATGAAATAATAATCTTTATTCATTTGATAGCAACTCTAAAATACATAATGGTTTGTTCAGCTATGGTTGTTGTTTTTTAGAAAAATTTTTTAAATTTAGGGTGAAGGGAAAAATAATATGCCGGAATTTACTCACACTTTTCGCTTTATATATTCGGGAGAAATCCAAATCACTCTAATTCAACACTTCTTAATTTTAAGATTTACAGGAGGTAACTTATGAAAGAAATTATAGTTTCTTCCCTTATAATTTTATTTCACATAACAATCTTCCCCCAGAAAGCCGGTGCTGAATTACTCGGGGCTTTTAAATACGATGACTTCAAAACCCCTGAATACTGCGGAACTTCCTGTCATAAAGATTTTTATCAGCAGTGGAAGCAGGCAATGATGTCTCAGGCATTCACACATCACTGGGATGAAATAGAATACTTTGAGCTTGCAGTTCCGCACGCAGAAAAAGATCCCGTCGTCGCCGAAGTAAAAGCCGGTTGCAATGGATGTCATTCACCTTTGGCGTTTGCTGCAGGGGATATTCCACCAAAGAGACCGGAATTCAAAACCCGCGCTAATGAAGGAGTTTCCTGCGATGTTTGTCATTCAATATCTGGATTCAAGGGAGATGTTCCATATAACTTCAATTACATTCTGAATCCGGGTAATACCAAATATGGGATTAGAGGTGTTGGAAATTCACCCGAGCATAAAATTGTGAAAAATGATTTTCTTTCAACTGCCGAATTTTGCGGAACCTGTCATAATGAAAAAAGCCCTTATGGTGTTTGGGTAAAATCAACTCATCTTGAATGGAAAGAAGGACCATATTCCAAGCAGGGTGTAACTTGTCAAACCTGTCACATGCCCCCGGCGGAAGGATATACTGCTGCAATGGGAAATAAATATACTGATGCAAGACAACATCTGTTTCACGGCGCTCACGATCCCGGGAAAGTTCAGGGAACTGTTGAATTGAGAATTCATCCGGATATAAACGAAGCAGAACCTGGCGAAACAATTAAGTTTACCGTTGCTCTGTTTAATGCAAAAACTGGGCACAAATTTCCATCCGGCTCTGTAGAAGACAGAATTGTCTGGATGCATGTTGAAGCTGTTGATGCAGCAGGAAAAGTCTATCACCTTAAAGTTGATAAAAAAGGATTCCCCGGTGAAGAATATACAATTGCGTCTGATGATTTAGCTTATCAGGATATGAGCATTGCAAAAGAGATTCCTGATTTCAAAGGTGTAAGAAGAGATGGTGATGTTCCTGTTGGTGACAGAATTTTCAGAATGGCATATTTTGATCCTCAAGGTCGAATGACAATTCAACAATGGAATACAAAATCTTTGGGAACTGATTACAGAATAGGTCCCAGAGAAACAAAACTTGAAACACTAACTTTCAATCTGCCAGATAATGTTGCGCCCGGAAAAATGAAAGTTACAGCAACTCTTTATTATCAGCGTCTTGTTCCTTCAGTTGCAAGATTTCTGAATGTTCCCGAAGAAGAATATGAAACCATAAAAGTAAATGAGCATACAACTTAT
>FWWM01003807.1_pt1 | contig 35226 bp, 26 predicted proteins | sample 2228351 | NCBI WGS metagenome assembly FWWM01 (sample SAMEA103939774, study PRJEB20133) | metagenome
TTAGCGAGGTGCGCATCTCCTCCAACTGCCCGCGGGTGAACTGCAACGAAAAGGTTGGCAGGGCGGCTACGGCGATCGACTGGGCGATCAGGGCTTGCGGCATAAGCATCAGAGTGAAGGCTACCACGACGCCAGTCACGCTACCCTCCGGCAGGTGGGAGGCGATCCAAGTGTTCACCCAAAAATTGAGCTGCACCACCGCCACCCCTAGCAACCTGGGGAGCATCAAGCGACCGACTTCGCGCACCGCGGGCTGCTCCAGTCCCAATGTGGGGTAATACCTGCCTCCCAGACGGATCAGGAAGGGTATTTGGAGAAGCAAATGAAGCGCGGCGCCTAACACTACTCCAAAACCCAACCCATAGATCCCCCAGCGAGACGAAAGGAACAGCACGCCAAAGATCATTCCCAGCTGATACATGGCTGGCGCCAGTGCGGGTATGAAAAACACCTGGTGGCTATTCAAGGTGCCCATCGCCAGCCCGCTCAAACCGAAAATGACCGCCGAGGGGAGCATCAGGCGGAGTAGATCGACGGTCAGTTTTACTTGCTTTGGATTCGAAGTAAATCCAGGCGCAAGGAGTTCTCGCACGATCCACGGCGCAAAGCACGCAGTGAGCAGGCTGGCGGCTATCAGGATCACCAGGATCAGGTTGGCGATGGCGGAAGCCAACCGCCAGGCGCCGCGCCGGTCTTCCTGAGCCAGAAATGCGGTAAGGGTTGGGATAAAGGCAGAAGCCAGCGCCCCGCCTGCCACCAGATTGAACAGCGTCTCGGAGACCCGGTTGGCGGCGTTGAAGGCATCCATTTCCGCACTGGTGCCGAAGGCATTGAGCACGACGATCTGGCGCACCAGGCTGACCAGATTACTGATCACGAAGGCGCCCATGATCAGCCCGGCTGCCCGCGCGATCCGACGGTTGGCGCTGGGACCATCCATTGAGTGGATTATATCAATGACTGAAGGTCAATCAGTCTCGTTCTGGCGAGAGGGATTAAGGCGCGTCCTTACGCGAGGGATGCATACTATGTATCTGAACCAGAAGAGCTCCGAGCCCGGCAGCAACCAAGCCGACGATCTCCTTCCAGTTCAGATCTTCCCCCAGCAACAGCCAGGCAAGCAGGGCGATCTGAATCAGCATAGTGTTATTGATCACGCTCGATTCGGTAGCTGTGAGCGTGCGCAGGGTGTGATTCCACAGGGTGAATGCCACAGCAGTATTGACAATTGCCAGCCAGATGATGATCGCCCAGCTCCTGAGAGGGATCTGCGGAACACCCTGGAAGACAGCTCCCGCGAGCAGCAGCAAGGTTGCCCCCACCCCCATGGTGATCGTGGTGACAATGAGGGGAGGCAGTTCACCGCTGCGGTTGACCCCCCGTCCCAGCACCGCAGAAAACGCGTTAGCCAGCATCCCAATGGTTACTACTGCATAACCTGACAGCGCCTTTTCCGTCAACGCCAGTGGGTAATGGTAGATCAACGCACCCAGGATTGAAAGGGCAACTCCTGCCCATCCCCAGCTCGAGAGTTTTTCAGCCAGTAAACCGATCCCCAGAAAAGCCACCGCGATCGGCGTCAGGTTCAGGATCAGGCTGGCGGAAACAGCCGGGATGAGCGCCAGACCAACGAATACTGCTCCCTGGTTGACGGCATAAAATAGCGCACCAAGCGCCAGAAGATGAAACCAACTGCGCCGCGGCAGACGGCGGGCAGATTCAATTCCCTTGCTCTGCAGGAAGACAGGCAAAAGGCACAGGAAGGCTAGGCTGTAGCGCAAGCCGGCGAAAGTCAATGCAGGGATGTCTTCCAGCCCGATGCGGATTAACACCCAGGATGAAGACCAGAGCAAAGTGACCAGGAGAGCCTGCAGAACAGCGGATGAATGCGAGCTGACTTTTTGCAAAGATGGTTATCCCGAATTAGAATCTGTGCAATGATAATACAACAACCACTGGCAGGGTCTGATAGGAGGGGGTGAATTTCGTTTGGAAATCCTGCCCTGCCTGCTCACCGAAATCTTAGTCTTCCCAACCCTCTAGGAGGTCACCATGAACTACACACACTTGATTGTATATATCACCGTCCCTGATGTGCAGACCGGCGAAAAGATCGCCGAAGCGCTGATCGAGAAGAAGCTGGCAGCCTGCGTCAACCTAACCCCGGTGCGTTCGATTTATACCTGGCAGGGGAAGCTCGAGCGGGAAGAGGAGGTGCTGTTGATCGTCAAAACTCGTGCTGGGCTGTTCGCGGAGCAGCTCGTACCGGCTGTGCTGGCGATGCACCCCTACCAAGTGCCAGAGATCATCGCCCTGCCGATAGTGATGGGATTCGCGGGTTATCTGGACTGGATAAATGAGGCGATCGGAAATGATTAAGGGATGCAGGCATGCTTTCGCGGGGTGATCGATAAATAACAAAAATGCCAGGCCAGAATGGGGCGGGGTATTGTAGAATGGAATTTGGAAAGGGACATGAAATGGCGGAAAAAATCGAGTTCACGAGCAATTATGATGATCTGTCTACCGAGCGGGGATTTCAGTTCGAGTTCAAGTGCAACCGCTGTGGGAACGGGCTGCGCACCAGCTTCAAGCCCAGCGTCACCGGACTGGCATCGGGTGTCCTGGATGCCGCCAGCAGCCTTTTCGGTGGGTTTTTGTCCTCTGCTTCGGATGTGACCCAACGCGTGCATTCAGCTGCCTGGGAGCGGGCGCATGACGAGGCGTTTCTCGCTGCCGTCAAGGAGATCCGCCCCAGCTTTGTTCAATGTCCGCGCTGTTCCAGCTGGATATGCCGGGAGAGATGCTGGAACACACAACGTGGGCTTTGCAAGGACTGCGCGCCCGATCTGGGCGTAGAGGCCAGCGCGGCGCAGTCTAGCCGCACCGTAGAAGAAATCTGGGCACACTCCAAAATGGCGGAGGAGGATCGGCAGATCCTTAAAGAGGAGAGCTGGCGTGAGGGGATGATCGCATCCTGCCCGCAGTGTGAGGCAGCGCTGCCATCCAATGTGAAATTTTGCCCGGAATGCGGTGCCAGGATAAAAGCTGAGCTGCATTGCACGGAGTGTGGCGCCAAGCTCACCCCAACTGCCAAATTCTGCCCGGAATGCGGAGCGAAGACGAGCGCCAGCTGAGGGGAGTTCAGATCTCGACGCCCAGCGCGGTGCGAATGAAGTAACCCAACACGAAGCTGAAGGCAGCCACACCCAGGCTGAGGGCAGCCATCTCCAGGAATCGCACCCGGAAGGGCTCATCCTTTGCCACCGAGATGTAATAATTAAAGACGGCGATGATCAGGATCGCAAATGCCAGCGCGAAAGCCAGGCACACATAGTAGTTTTCGAGAAGCAGGTAGGGCAGGATCAGCACAGACACGGTCAGGAGATAGGCGATGCCGGTATATAACGAAGCTTTCAATGGGTGCTTCTCGGTTTCCTCGGAGCGCGTGGAGAGGTATTCCGATACGGCCATCGAGAGGGCAGCGGCGATCCCTGTGATCAACCCACTCAAGGCGATCAGGCGGGTGTTTTGCAGCGCCAGGGTCAGGCCAGCCAGGGCGCCCGTCAGCTCCACCAGGGCGTCGTTCAGACCCAGCACGACGGATCCGGCGTAACGCAGGCTCTCCTCATCCAGCATCCTGATCAGATCTTCCTCATGCGCCTGTTCGTCTCGGATGAAATCATCGATCGCTTCGATTTTTCCGCTGAGTTGTTCGTAATTTGCCTGGGCGTCCTCTTCGCCCCGTTCCATCAGCTTGATCCCGAAGGTGAATCCGAAGATGCGGCTGATCAGATAGTAAAACCAAAAATTGAACCAAGACGGCTTCACATCCTGGTGCGTGTACGATTTCCAGAGATTGTAATGTTTGAGTTCATCCGCGGCGATCTTCTGGAGAACAGCCTGGTTATCGGGGGATTTGATGGTCTTCGCCAGCCGGCTGTAAATATGATATTCGGTGATCTCATTGCGCTGAAATGAAATAAGTTTTTGGATTACACTGGCATCGAGGTTCATTTGTACTCTCCAGAGTGGGGATGGGATATCAGTCGTCGATCATACGGTCTGCTCAATTCATTCATATCGCAATGCTTCGACTGGCTCGAGGCTGGCAGCGCGGTTGGCGGGATAAAGCCCAAAGAACAACCCCACCGCGGTCGAGAAGATGGTTGCCAGAAGCACGGTATCGATGCCCACGGCAGGGTCGATAGGGGCGTCATTGGCAGCAGCAATGCTTCCGACCACGACCGAGATAGCCCACCCGAGGAAGATACCGATCAGACCGCCGATCAGGCTCAGGACGGAGGATTCGGTCAGGAACTGCACCAGGATATCGATCTTACGGGCGCCCAGCGCCTTGCGCAGGCCGATCTCGCGCGTGCGCTCCGTGACCGAAACCAGCATGATGTTCATGATACCGATCCCGCCTACCAGCAGGGAGATGGCCGCGATGCCGCCCAGGAAGATCGTCAAAACACTGGTGATTGTGCGGGCAGTGTCCAGGAAATCCTGCTGAGTCAGGATGGTGAAATCGTCGGCGCCGATCGTTGTGCGATGGCGCGTGCGCAGGATTTGGGCGATCTCCTCGCTGGCGCGCGGTACATCCCTGGCGCTGAGCGCTTGAACCATGAGCATATCCACCCGGTCGCGGGTGGAACGGCGCAGCAGGCGTACCTGAGCAGTGGTCAGGGGGATCATGGCAACATCATCCTGGTTATTGAAAGCTGAACCACCTCTGGGTTCGAGCACACCGATAACCCGGAATGGCTGCCCCTCGATACGCACCGTCTCTCCAACGAGCCCGGAGGTTCTCCCAAACAGCCGCTCAGCCACGTCCGGCCCTAACAAGACCACAGAGGCCTGTCCAAGGATATGGGATTCATTGATAAATTCGCCTTCTGCCACAACAGTATTCCGCACCGGCGCGTATTCAGGGGTTACCCCTTGCAGGGTCGTGATCGTGCTCTCGCCACCAAACGATATCTGACCCTGCCCCTGAAGGATCGGCGCCACCGCCGATACCGAGGGTGCCTGGAATGGATCGGCGATGGCGCTTGCATCGCCCAGGGTGAGCGGTTTGGGATTGCGCACTTCTTCCGAACCACCGCGGATGACGAAGATCAGATTGGTGCCAATCCCCTGGATCGAGCCCGTGATCGTGTTTTCTGCTCCCCGTCCGATCGAGACCAGGGCGATCACTGCGCCGACGCCGATCACGATCCCCAGAATGGTGAGCCCAGAGCGCAGTTTATTGGCGGATAAGGATTCGAACGCCTCGATAATTGCAGGGATCAGGTTCACTTCTTGTCTCCTGAATTGTTGGGCGGTATCCAGCCGTCGTTCTCAACGCGTCCGTCTCTTAGACGGATGATCCGTTGTGTGCGAGCGGCGACTTCTGCATCATGCGTGACAATGACCAACGTCGTGCCGCGCTCTCGATTGAGGTTGAGCAAAAGCTGGATGATCTCCTCGCCGGATTTCGAGTCCAAATTGCCAGTCGGCTCGTCGGCCAGAATGATGGCCGGGTCATTGACCAGGGCGCGGGCGATGGCCACGCGTTGCTGTTGCCCACCGGAAAGCTCATTTGGCCGGTGATGAATGCGGTCCCCAAGACCGACCGCCTCCAATGCTGCAAGGGCGCGTTCCCGCCGCCCACGACCAACTCCAGCATAACGCATCGGCAGTTCGACATTTGCCAGGGCGGTCGCCCGCGAAAGTAGATTGAAACTTTGAAAGACGAAGCCGACCTTGCGGTTGCGGATGGACGCCAGCTGATCGTCGCTCAATCGGGAAACCTGTTCGCCATCCAGGAGATATTCGCCCGAGGTCGGCCGATCCAGACAACCGATGATGTTCATCAGGGTAGATTTGCCCGACCCTGATGGACCCATGATGGCGACTACCGCACCGCGCGCGATCTCGAGCGAGACACCCCGCAGGGCGTGGACCTCGACCTCGCCCATTTTGTAAACCTTGGTCAAATCCTGTGCCCGAATGACAACATCGTTCACGCCTAATCACCTCGGACGAAGGGTGGGGGACCGTTTGTCTCGAATTCCACTGGCGGGTTGAGGATCACTAGGGCTCCTTCCGAAAGATCGCCTGAGATCACTTCACTGTACAGGTCGGATGAGGCGCCTAGAGTGATCTCGACCGGTTTAGGACTGCCATTCTCTAGAATATAGACCACCCGTTTTCCTTCCCGGATGCGCACTGAGCGGTTTGGAACCAGAAGCACATTTTTCAGTTCATTGACAATAATATTGACAGCCGCAGTCATCCCTGGTTTGACAGATTCATCGGCATCGGCAAGCTCCACAGTGACGGAAAAATCGACCACATCCTGAACAGAGGTGCCTACCAATGCCACCTGGCTCACAGTACCATGGTAGTCTTTCCCAGGGATGGCGTCGAAGGTCAATATGGCAGTTTGGCCCGGCGCGACTCGGTTGATATCGACCTCGGAGACCATCACATCGACCAGCAGATGTGACATGTCGTCCAGGCGGAAAGCGACCATTCCTGGGCTGACCTGATCGCCAGGCTTGACATGGACTTCGGTGATCACACCGGCAAAGGGGGCGGCGATTTGCTTCAAGGCAACTGTAGCCTGGGCGGCAGCGATGCGCGCCTCTGCCGCGGCGATGTCGTCCGGGTCAGGTCCTTCCAGGAGGCGCTGGTAGGATTCCTCTGCATCGGCGAGTTGTGCTTTCGCCAGGGCCAGATCCGATTCGGCAACCGCCAGATCGATAGCGTTAGCTGTCCCAAGGAGATTGTTGAGGCGGGTGACGGCGGCATCGTATTCCTTTTGTGCCTGAGCCAGCTTGCTCAGCAGCGTCGCCCGTACCAGGTTGTCCTCGGGTTTATTGGCGTATGGCTCATAATCTTGACGGGCTTTGTCGAGTTTGTTGCGAGCCAGCACAACATTAGCGCGCGCCTGATCGATATCCTCTTGAGAAGAGGCGGATTTCAAGTTGTTAACATACCTCTCCAGATCTCTTACTCTCTCCTGGGCTTTGGCGATCGCCTGCTCGGCTTGAGAGAGAGCCAATTCCGAGGGTGGTTCAAGCAAATCCTCCAGGGCGTTTTGGGCGTTTACCAGATCCACTCCGGCGAGGATCACGTTCTGAGGCAGGGAAGTCTCCTTGAGCACTGCCAGGACCTGGTCGACAGAGACAGCGTCCCCGATTTCGACAAAAACATCGGCGACGCTCCCCGAGGTCTGCCAGGTCAGCAGAGCGGTCTGGTTGGCGCGCACACTGCCAGTTGCCCCGACAGTCGCCACCAGAGTCCCACGGGTTATTTCCTCGGTCTGAAAATCACTGATCGCCTGGGCTCTCCGTGTCTCCTGGAAGCGAGTGAAGAGAAGCCAGCCGCCGACGCCCAGTCCCAGGACGATCAGGATGGTTATCATCCTTCGACGCATTTAGTATTTACCTCCGAGTTTGAGACCGAGCCGATCAGATGAGCGGCTCAGTTTGTTAAATCATGAACAATATATTCTAATCGAGATGTGAGGGGTTTACGTTAATTCCTGGTTAACTCAGGCAAGACAGTCGTATTTGGGTGAATCAGTCAATTCGACGGGCGAAGCGAGTGGAAACCTTATGGCGTAGATTAATGTCGACCCTGATAAGGTTAAAGAATGCAGTTTCCTGAGTGTTGTCAAGAAACTGGCTTGTGACGATCGTCACAGAAATTGATGACATCCGTGACTGAATTCAAACCTCTTTCCTCATTATTATCATTATTGAGTCCAGGCGGTAGTCCTCAGGAGGTTTGTGATGCCGTTGATTCCCAATGAGTACCTCGCCATCGACCGGAAAGCGCGGGCGCGCATGCCGTCTATGGAAGTCGCCACCCGTCCAGTTGAGGAGCGGGTTTGCGATTTCCAGGATGTGGTCATCCCGATGACCGCCGAGCAGGCAATGCTGGAGGCAGCTCGCTGCGTGCATTGCCCTGAACCCGCGCCTTGTGTACAGGCCTGCCCGGCACATAATGACATTCCTTCCGCAATGTGGCTGATTGAGCAGGGCGAGTTCATCGAAGCTGCCCGGATCTACCGGCAAACAAGCTCCCTCCCGGAGATTTGCGGCCGTGTCTGCCCACAAGAACAGCTCTGCCAGGGTTCCTGTACCCATCAAAAAGTACACCATGCCGTACTCACCGGTCCCCTGGAAGCGTTTGTAACCTGGTATGAAAGGGAGACAATCGGTGTCGAGATCCCTGTCGGTGCGCCCAGTGGAAAACGGGTAGCGATCGTTGGCGCCGGACCAGCGGGGTTGGCCTGCGCGGAGCAGCTGGTGCAGCGCGGTCACCAGGTCACTATCTACGATGCCAAACCTGCCCCTGGAGGGTTGATGACCTATGGCATACCCAATTTCAAGCTGCCAAAAGAGGTCGTTTTCGCCCGCTGGAGGGACCTGGAAAGGGCGGGGGTCAAGTTCGTTCCCGAAACTTATATCGGCAAAGATAAGACGATCGATGATCTGTTCTCCGAGGGCTTTCACGCGGTGTTCATCGGTGTGGGGGTAGGCATCGACGCCAAGATGGAAGTTCCCGGGGAAGATCTCCCCGGCGTGATGAAAGCCACCGAATTTCTGATCCGCTGCAGCCTGGAAGACGAGCGGCTGTTGCCCCGTGAGCTGCGCGGTCGTCCCCAGATAGGTGAAAAGGTCGTGGTGATCGGTGGCGGCGACACCGCCTCAGACTGCTTACGCACCGCCCTGCGACTGGGTGCTAAGGAGGTTACGTGCCTTTACCGACGCACACTGCGCGAGATGCCCGGCGGCAGTCATGACCGCGAGCTTGCCAAAGAAGAGGGCGCCCGTTATGAGTTCCTGGTGCAGCCAGTGCGCTTCATCGCGGGGGAGGATGGCCGCCTGGCTAAGATCGAATGCGTCCGCATGCAGCTGGGTGAGCCGGATAAGTCCGGGCGCCGTAGACCGATCCCGATCGAAGGCTCAAACTTCATCATCGAAGCGGATACGGCCGTCCTTGCGCTTGGCTACTGGCCCGACCCAACCATCGGAGAAACGACGCCTGGGCTGGAAACACGTAACTGGGGACTGATCGTGACAGATCCAGAGAGCGGGGCCACCAGCCGCCCAGGTGTGTTTGCTGGTGGCGACGCTGTCACCGGACCTGATCTGGTGGTGACCGCTATGGTCGCAGGCAGGAAAGCAGCCAAAGCCATCGACGAATATCTGCAGAACTTGAAATGAACCGGGGTTCTGTTCCACCGGAGACGATCAAACCTGAACGCCTGCCAGTGATTGAAACCGATGAACGGCGCATCTTTCCAGGGGTCGATCGGAAAGCCCGCATGCAGCGTCTTTTCCGTGGATTGCCCCTCCGTCCTGCCGCGGAAAGGGTAAGAGATTTCGATGATGTCCTGATCCCTTATACTCCGGAACAGGCGCGCGAGGAAGCCCTGCGCTGTCTGCATTGCCCGGATCCGGCACCGTGCCAGAAAGCCTGCCCCGCACATAATGATATCTCCCTGGCAATGTGGCTGATCGAACAGGGAGAGTTCCTGGATGCAGCTGCCGTGTACCGGCGAACATCCTCCATGCCCGAGATCTGTGGGAGGGTCTGCCCGCACGAGAAGCTCTGTCAAGGTGCCTGCGTGCGCACCAAAAGAGACGGACCGGTGCTCACCGGCGCGCTGGAGGCCTTTGTGGCGGATTTTGAGCGCCGCGAACGCGGGGTGAAGCTATCCGTTAGACCTGCCACCGGCAGGAAAGTGGCGATCATTGGCGCTGGCCCCGCCGGGATCAGTTGCGCTGAACAGCTCCTCCGCCTTGGACATTGGGTGACGATCTTCGATGCCAAACCGGCTCCAGGTGGACTGTTGGTTTATGGCATTCCGAACTTCAAACTTCCCAAGTCGATCTTCTTTGAACTCTGGCAGGGGCTGATCGAAGCAGGGGTCGTCTTTTTAGGCAATACCTATATCGGTCGGACAAAGAAGATCAACGATCTGTTTCATGAGGGGTTCGAAGCGGTCTTCATCGGCACCGGCACCGGCCGCGACATCCCGATGGGAGTGATTGGCGAAGACCTGCCGGGCGTGTACAAAGGCACAGAATTCCTCATCCGTGCCAATACCTCTATCGAGCTGTTGCCGCCCGAGATGCAGAAGAGGCCGCGAGTAGGTAAAAGAGTGGTAGTCGTCGGTGGGGGGGACACAGCCTCAGATTGCCTGCGGACGGCACTGAGGCTGGGCGCTGAGGAAGTGACCTGTCTCTACCGGCGGACCGAAGCAGAAATGCCTGGTGGCGCTCATGACCGGCATCTGGCGCGCGAGGAAGGCGCTAAATATCAGTTCCTGACCCAACCGGTGCGCTTTCTGCCCGGTCCCGATGGACACCTGGCTTCCATCGAATGTCTGCGCATGGAGCTGGGGGAACCAGATGCAAAAGGTCGCCGGCGCCCGATCCCTATCGAAGGTTCTAATTTTCATGTGCCGGCAGACACGGCTATCCTGGCTTTGGGTTATCAGCCCGATCCGATCATCAGTGCCACGACACCGGGGTTACAGACCCATAAGTGGGGGTTGATCATCGCCGACCCCGAAACTGGAAGCACCAGCCGGATGGGTGTCTTTGCTGGCGGGGATATCACCACCGGTCCCGATCTGGTCGTGACCGCCATGGTCGCCGGACGGAAAGCCGCCCGCACCATCGACGCATATCTTTATTGATAGTAATGTGTTTCCTTAAGCAGATAATACCATAGGGGAATTTTAAATGTATTAGCTTGCGTCCGTTCCATTTTTCCCTATATGGGTATTTAGTACATGCATCAATTGTGAGCTAATAGGGGTAATTATAAATAATAAATTTTCATTCTCATTGCTCTTTATCGAATTGATAATGATTGCTTTTCTCGCATTGGTTTTCGTCCTTCGAACAAGCGCCGACACCGATAATTTTGATCAGAAGCTCAACCTGCCTATTATTCTTCGTAATTATTGCGCTGGTATGTTTGCAGTGGTTGGCCGCAGGTTGACGATGAAGAAGTGACTCTGGAATACCGCCGTTTTATCGAAAGGGTATATCAAGTATTTTGATAGACGAACCCCGGTATATCGAGGCTGTTGATCTGGATGAAGATGGTGATATTGACTTGATTACTCCAGAATTGTTTCGGCAAAAAATGGTGTGGTGGGAAAACAACAGAGTTGGTCAATTAGACGATCAAATTTTGATCTAGAAATCGAACGCTGAAATCATCTCTGTAGTTGACCTAGATGGAGATAGTGATATTGATATCGTTGTAGGATATTGGGGTCTGTTTTGGTACGAGAATGTTGGTCAAGAGAACTTCATCGAGCATACTATAGCAGAAGATATTCACTATCTCAGAGATATTAAAACCGTCGATCTGGATCAGGACAATGATTTGGATCTCTTAACTGCCTATGAATCTCTTGATGCGATTCTCTGGTGGGAAAATGAAATTGTTCCTTCAGGCAATGGCTGGATTAAACATATTGTCCGTGAGAATTTCGAATTCGCACAATCGATCTACCCTATCGATCTGGATTCTGACATTAATATTCTTGGTGCCGCCTCTGGAGAATCTGCCATCCTTTGGTGGGAAAACGATGGTACACCCGAGGACAACGGATGGGTTGAACGATCTCTTTATGGACCTGCTTTTCCATTCAGTCGTGATATATCTGCCGCAGATTAAGACAATGATGGGGACTCGGATGTTATTGGTGTGGCGGCTGATCCTATCGGAATAGTCTGGTGGGAGAACGATGGATCACCTGGTGATGGAGGATGGCTCCAATATACGATTGATAATGATTTTCCCGATCCGCGTGCGGTCATGACCGCAGATTTGGATCATGACCAGGATCAAGATATTAGCGGCATATCATTTAGCTCAGAATATATCTATTGGTGGGAAAATGAGTTGGGAAAAGGCTTTATCGGTCATACCGTGTCAGAGAGTCCCTGGACTTTAGATAGTATCGATATTGCTGAAATTAATGGAGATGACTCGCTTGATATTGTTGGTGTGTCATATGGATATAACGAAGTTGAGAATCTTTCCCTGTTCTATACCCAGCCTGAGTACCGTGTTTATATAAAGCAATATCCCCGTTGGTTAGGTGTCAGACCGAAGGTCAACGTATCTGATGCCACCATTGAGGTAGATGTCCGCAATCCTTATGAGAGGACAGGCTCCTATGGCTTGATATTCGGCCTTTCGGACGACTGGAATCAGTTTTACACATTCGAGATTACGCCTAATAGTCAATTCATGCTCTGGCGTTTCAGTTCAACTTCGGGGTGGAATGAGATATATTCTGGCTCTTCAATCTGGATCAAACCTGGCACGGCTACAAACCACCTCAAGATCGATCGAAATAGTGAATTCATTAATGCGTTTGCAAATAATCAACTTCTTGTATCAGTTTAAGACGAAGCTTTTACTGGAATGAGAAGGGTAGGGCTAACAGTTTCAGCGATTACGAGATCTTATTTAGATGTTCGATTCGAGAATTTTATCGTCACTCCCTTAAATTGCTTAGGCAGATCATTTATTTCACTGGATTCAAGCCAATTAGAGGAGTCCCTGACACTGTTTAACGATTGGGGAGTAAAGCCCATAGAGGAGGTTCGTAGGATCCGATTTGGCAAATTCAACCACTGATCACTATTGGTTGTATATAAAGTATAATTATATAATGTGTGCGCTCAGGGCGTACACATCTTTTTTGTCCGTTGATCGGCAGGGCTGAAAGAAGCCATTCAGCCCTGTTTGATCCCGAGACACGAACATTTCCGCGACAATCGAAAGGTCAGCATGGATATCGGGACGATCCAACAAGTCGATATCGACGATCAGATGCGAGCAGCTTACCTGGATTACGCCATGAGCGTGATCGTGGCGCGCGCCTTGCCGGACGCTCGGGATGGCCTCAAGCCTGTGCACCGACGAATCCTCTATGCCATGCACGACATGGGCATCCGTTCGAACACCCCTTATCGCAAAGCGGCTCGCATCGTCGGAGAGGTGCTGGGTAAGTATCATCCCCATGGGGATGCAGCTGTCTATGACTCCATGGCACGCATGGCGCAGGATTTCTCCATGCGTTATCCGTTGATCGACGGGCAGGGCAATTTTGGGTCTATCGATGGCGATGCGCCGGCGGCGATGCGCTATACTGAAGCGCGGCTGGCGCGTATGGCAGAGGATATGCTGGCCGATATCGATCAGAACACGGTCGATTTCATGGATAACTTCGATGGATCACTGAAGGAGCCGGCCGTCCTCCCAGCCCGGCTGCCCAACCTGCTGCTCAACGGTTCTTCCGGCATCGCCGTCGGGATGGCAACCAACATCCCCCCTCATAATGTGCGCGAGCTGTGCGCGGCGATTACATATCTGATCGACCGCTCCGATGAGATCGACGATGTCACTGTCGAAGATCTGCTGCGCTTCATGCCGGGCCCAGATTTCCCGACCGGTGGGGTGATCGTTGGCGACGAAGGCATCCGCCAGGTTTACAGTACGGGCAGGGGCCGCATCGTTGTGAGGGGGATGGCGCATATCGAAGAAGTGAATGGTGGACGCTACCGCATCGTGATCACCGAGATCCCCTTCCAGCTAAATAAATCCACCCTGGTCGAACGCATCGCAGAGCTGGCACGAGAAGGACGGCTGGATGATGTCGTCGATCTGCGGGATGAGTCCGACCGGCGTGGAATGAGTATCATCATCGAGCTCAAGCGCAGCGCGCAACCGCGCAAGGTGCTCAATCAGCTCTATAAATACACACCCCTGCAGTCCACGTTCGGAGCGCAGATACTGGCTCTGGTGGAGGGAGAACCGAGACTGCTCTCCTTGAAACGCGCTTTGCAGGTTTTCATCGAACACCGTCAGACGGTCATCACACGCCGCTCACAGTACCAGCTTGAAAAAGCGCGCGCCCGGGCGCACATCCTCGAAGGACTAACCATCGCTCTGGCGAACCTCGACGCGGTCATTCAGACTATTCGCCAGTCCCCGGATGCAGACACCGCTCGCCAGAGGCTGATGGAACGCTTTTCCTTGAGCGAAGTGCAGGCAATCGCCATACTCGATATGCAGCTGCGCCGGCTGGCAGCCCTGGAAAGACAGAAAATCGAGGAGGAGCAGCGTCAGACCCTGGAACGCATCGCTTATCTGGAAGACCTGCTTGCGCATCCGAAGAAGATCCTCGAAACTATCAAAGCGGACCTGAACGAGATCGCAGAGACCTATGGCGATGAACGGCGCACCCGTATCGCCCGCGAGGCTAAAGAGGATTTCAATGAAGAAGACCTGGTAACAGATGAAGCTGTGCTGATCAGCATTACCCAGCGCGGGTATGTCAAACGCCTGGCTGCCCGGTCGTTCCGCATTCAGGGGCGCGGCGGCAGAGGCGTCACCGGTCACGCCACCAGGGAAGAAGATGAAGTCGTTTATCTGTTCCCGGCGCGCACCTTGGATACCATCCTGTTCTTCTCCGATCATGGGAAGGTCTATTCTGAGAAGGCTTATCAAATCCCTGATGCTGATCGCACCGCCAAAGGCATCCCCCTGGTCAACGTGTTGAACCTGAGCCCTGGTGAGACCATCACAGCTGCAGTGCCCGTACCCGACTTCTCCGCCGCGGAGTATTGTGTGATGGCTACCCGGCGTGGGCGGGTCAAGCGCGTGGCGTTGGCGGAATTCGCTGCCGTACGTCCCTCTGGACTGATCGCCATCAACCTTGCTGATGGCGATGAATTGGGTTGGGTGCGCCTGACGAATGGAAACGACGAGCTCATCCTGGTGACCGAGCAGGGCAAAGCGGTGCGTTTCTCGGAGAGCGAGGTGCGCCCGATGGGAAGATCTGCAGCCGGTGTGACAGGGGTTAAGCTGGCCAGGAACGACCTGGTTGCCAGTATGGAGGTGGTTGAACCTGGAGGCGACCTGCTGGTGGTGACCACCAGAGGTTATGGCAAACGGACAATGTTGACAGAGTATCCTGTGAAGAGCCGCGCCACCTCAGGCGTAGTCACCCTTGATGTCGCAGCGATAAAGAAGATTGGAAAGGTGGCGGCTGCCCGTGTCGTTCAGGAAGCTGATGAACTGACGATCATATCGAGCAACGGGCAGGTGTTGCGCACGAAAGTCGCTGAAATCAAACAGGCGGGGAGGGCGACGCGTGGCGTCAGGATCATCGATCTTCAGGAGGAGGACAGCGTGGCTTCCCTGGCCCGCATCGCCGCGGCGGATTTGAGGCGCCTGGGGGCGGCTCAAAATGGCTATCAATAGACCAGTGCAGCGCTTTCCTTAGAAAATCGGGGGGACGACTTTTTCGGTTACCAGAAGGAACATGGCGCTCAGCAGGCAAGCCATCATCAAGAGCATGAAGGCGATGACGAAGCGTTGGCCGGGGGTCATCCCTAAAAAACGCTGCGGCGGCAAACGCTCAGCTCTGGACTTCTCGTTTGTCTCTTCCAGCTCATCGAGGAAGGGCGAAGCGCTGGCCTGTTCACGGAACTCATCGAGCATTGCTTTTCTCCAGAGTGATTGATCTGCTAATCTCACTAATTTCCTTGGCGTTCCTGAAACTGGGTGTTCTAATATTTTGCATTATTTAATCCTGTCAGCGAAATTGGTATGAATTTGCCAATCAGTTCTCTCGCTTAGTTTAGCCGATTTTCAGCAAGTGTCAACACCGAGTGGTCGCAGGTGGACCTCGCCGGCGCTCACTATCCGTGTCTCACCAGAGGGCAAGCACAGGAGCAGGGATCCATCTTTTGCAATGCCAGCCAGAACTCCTTCAATCGGGGACTGACCCTCGGGATGGATCTGCACCCACTGGCCGCGGAACGCCAGATGTTCCTCCCAGGCGCGCAGAAAATCATGGGTGTGCAGGCGTGATAGCCAGTCGGACAACGCATCGAGAACATCCCGTAATACAACCCAGCGCTCAACGGGTTTTCCCAGGGCATGCTCCAGGCTGGTGGCGGGGAAGAGCAGGTTGTCCGTGGGCGGCACCGATTCCCTTGCAATATTGATGCCAACCCCAAGGACAACAGCCTCGAGCTCCCCGCCCTGCCAGCTGGCTTCGACGAGCACCCCGGCGAATTTGCGCCTTAGAAGGAGCACGTCGTTTGGCCACTTGATTTGGGGATGCAGATTGAAGCGCTGTTCGAGAGCGGTGCAGACGGCCAGAGCTCCCAGGGCGCTCAGACGGGAAAAGGCTGTTATGGTCAGTTGTGCGGGGTTTATGATAACACTGAAAGCCAGAGCCGAGCCGGCAGGGGTGAACCAGGGGCGGCCCATCCGGCCACGCCCGGCGGTCTGCTCATCCGCGACGACCAAAGCGAAGTGAGGCGCGCCTTCCTTAGCCCAATGCAGCGCCTCGTCGTTGGTGGAGCCAATCCTGTCGAACCAGCGGATCGAGCCAAGGGGCAAACCGTCCAGAAGTTCGCGCAGGACATTTGTATTCATGAGTTGATTCTAACCAATTTTGAGTGGTTTTTTGCTGAAGCAATCCCGAAAGTAAACCTGGAGTCCTTCCCTCGTTCCACAGGGTAGGCTGCGATTGCTTCGCCGGGCAAAGAACTCCCTCCTCGCGATGACAAATTTCTCGACTTCGAGAAAGCCATGTATTTATTGGATAAATTCGGTGATTAATTATCTAAATATAAAGTAAAATATCGTTGAATTGGATTCGGAGGGTTCTTTTCCTTGTGCTAGATAAAGATCATTAATCCCAAACCCGTTTATCTCTTCTATGAACAGGGTAACCTTCCTGAAAGTTAACACTTGATTGGCTCAACCCCGCTATGCGATCTTTTCGCACGCATCATGATGCGATCGCCAGCGAGTTGTTTAGGTTGATTGAACGGAGCTTCTATGCGTATTGTTCTTATCGATAACCATGTGCCTTTTCGGGAGGGGCTCGCGAGTCTTTTGCAAAATCAACCAGACATCGAGGTGATCGCTGAGGCACGCACGATTAAAGAGGTTTACCCACGGATTTATGAACTATTACCTGATCTGATCCTGGCTGACCTGGGGGCACGTCCGGATGAAGGGTTGGAGATCATCAGGGAGATCCGCCTAAGCAAGCCGGCGATAGCGGTTGTCATTCTGTCGAATGAAGAATCGGATGATCTGGTCATGCGCAGTCTGCGTTGCGGAGCAAAGGGCTTTATCGTGAAGAATTCCTCATTGGATATCGTCCTGGCTTCGATCCGGGCTCTCTCGCAGGGAGAAGTGGCTTTATCTCGCAAGATGACGCGCCGGGTTGTCGAAGAGATCTTCCGCCGGGAGAACAATGGCCATAGCTTCCGCTCCGGCTTGGACTTGTTGACTTCCCGTGAAAAGGAGGTGCTACGCTTACTTGTAGCTGGAGCGACGAACCGCCAGATCGCTGGGGAGCTCTTCATCTCAGAAAATACGGCAAAGATCCATGTCCATAATATATTAGAAAAATTAAAGCTAAGAAACAGACATGAGGCCGCCAGACTGGGGCATTTGATCAGCCTCGATCAACCTTGACGAATGATAGTCCTATGGGGGAAATATCTAAATCATGTTCATGAAACATGCCGGATGGGGTTGGAATCTCTTTGTGAGGGAAGACACAAAGCAGTAATCCCCTGTGTCGAATCTCAATTTTCACCCGGGATAATGTCTGTTCCGATATAGCCCGTTAATAGTACCCGCAGGTTAATGGGGGATTATTGACTTTAAAATACCTAATTTGGTAGGATTTGTCAAATATTAGGATGGGAGTGTCCTGCGAGGGTATCTTGACCAATGTACTAGTCATCCTTGGCGATTCTTTCATCGGTAAAGGTGTCGAAAGCCTGTTGTCCAAAGAGAGGGATCTGCTGGTGCTCAGTTTGCTCTTTGAAGATACACCCACATTAAATCGCCAGATTGAAAGCCTTCAGCCAGATGTGATCATTATGGATGAAGAGTTAGTGAACAACGAAGTCTTCGACTTGTATCATCTCCTCTCGGGTAACCCGGGGCTTTGCATGTTGGTCTTAAGCATGCAGGATAACCGGGTGAGCCTGTATAAGCGGGAAGAAATCCTCGTCTCCCATTCGAACGATCTCATCGCTGCTATCCGCAACGGTCTGTGAGCCGGGGGTTCGTCCCCGGGCACATTTGAGGGTTCTGATGTCTGTCATTCAGACAGACTATAGTTTTTGATCAATTCATCGTGTTTTAGATCCCTGACAATTCATTAACTATGTCGGATGGGCGGAGCGCGCCTGGCTATACACTTTAGTAAAAATGAACGCATTTCGATCTGAATCATCGAGTGTAAACACAACCCCCCTCATCAGAGCCGAATCGTCCTGGATCGCACGCAGGGTCTCTAAGAGAGCGCAGTGGGCGGGTTTCATCACCATGCTGGTGATCGGCGATGTGCTGACGCTTGGATTGGCATTCAGGCTGGCATATTACCTGCGCTTTGAGTTTTCTTTACTTATATTCGAACCCGATGGCTTCCCCTCCTTTGAGTATTATCAGACCCTGGTTTTCGTCTTGATCCCGGTATGGATCCTCATATTCGCTGTTGCTGGGCTATATAACCGAGAAAAGTTGCTGGGGGGTACAGATGAATATGCACTGGTCTTCAATGCCTCCACCTCAGGGATGTTCTTGGTAATTGCGGCAGGATTTCTCGAACCCGGATTTATCTTCGCCAGGGGATGGTTGCTCCTGGCTTGGTGTTTTGCATTTCTATACACAGCTATCGGCAGATTTTTATTGCGGCGGGTCGCCTACGCTGTGCGCTATCATGGTCTGCTTCTTGAAAACGCTCTCATCATCGGCGCGAACAATGAAGGTATCTCACTGGCTGAACAACTCGTAAATTGGAAATCCTCAGGTTTAAAGATCTTGGGGTTTGTGGATAAGAAATACAAACCCGGAACCAGTGTGGCTAACGGTTTACGCGTCCTGGGCAACGTCGATGACCTGGACACCCTGGTGAATGAATACGAGGTCGAGGAGCTGATCCTCGCCAGCAGTGCTATATCATCCAGGGATAAGATGACGGAGATCTTCCAAAAGTATGGTGCTTCGCACAAGGTCAATATTCGTTTGTCGTCCGGTTTATATGAGATTTTTACCACCGGTTTGTCCGTGAAGGAATTTGCCTATGTGCCTCTGGTAGGTCTGAACAAGGTCCGATTGACTGGGTTGGATCACCTCATGAAATTAATTCTGGATTACTCCTTGACCGTGCCGGCATTGATCATACTTTGTCCGATCATGCTCGTGATATCACTGGCTGTCAAGCTGGATTCGAAAGGTGCAGTTGTCTATCGCCGGAGGGTCATCGGAATGAACGGCAGGCAGTTCGATGCGTATAAGTTTCGGACCATGCACATAAACGGTGATGAGATCCTGGAAGCCCACCCGGAATTAAAGAGAGAACTTCAGGAGCATTTCAAGCTGAGGGACGATCCGCGCGTGACGCGTGTTGGGCGTTTCCTGCGCCATTTCAGCCTGGATGAATTACCCCAATTGTTCAACGTATTAAAACGGGATATGTCCCTGGTCGGCCCGCGCATCATCACCCCGGAAGAAACTTCGAAATACCGCCAGTGGGATCGCAATTTGTTGACTGTCAGGCCCGGTTTGACCGGACTCTGGCAGGTGAGCGGGCGTTCCGAGATCGCCTATGACGAACGCGTGCGCCTGGATATGTATTACATCCGCAACTGGAGTATCTGGCTCGACTTTCAGATCCTCTATCAAACAATCCCGGCGGTCTTGAAGGGAAAAGGGGCTTATTAAAGGTGCGGATCGCTTCTTTCGGGGTAAAGAATCATAACCCCTGACCTGGATCTTAGAACATGAGTCTGATTCGCTCGTATCTCGAAGATTTAAAGCAATCGCTTGATGGCCTGGCGCTCCTGCCCATTGAGCAGGTCATCCTCACGCTGCATCAGGCAAGGCTCGAGCAGAGGCGGGTGTTCATTATGGGGAACGGAGGTTCCGCTTCCACCGCGACCCATTTCGTCTGTGATTTGGCGAAAAACACGCGTTGGAATGGCTGGCCGGACTTTCGTGTGCTGGGGTTAACAGATAACATGGCAATATTCTCGGCTTACTCCAATGATGAAGGGTATGAGCATGCTTTTTCCCGTCAGCTGGCAAGCTTTGTCGGATCTCATGATGTGGTGATCGGTATTTCGGCAAGTGGGAATTCACCCAATGTGCTCAATGCGATCAGTCTGGCCAGGGAGAACCAGGCGATCACAATCGGTTTTACCGGTTTCGATGGAGGAAAATTAAGGTCCCTCGTGGATCTGGAACTTCATGTGAACAGTCAGTGTATTGAACAGGTTGAGGATGTTCACCTGGCGCTGGAGCATTTGATTTGCAAATCCTTGCGCGAGATGGTTCGGCGGGCAAGTGAAGTGGATCAGCCCGCCATGAAACCCATTCTTTCTTTGCGAGTCGAATGAGCTTTTTATTATCGCCGCGGAAGAAGCCCGGCAGGGCCAGGGCTGGGGTAAGATCCTCGCCGATCGAGATCAAGATGCCTTCTCTTAAATCTTTCTCCTGGGCAGGACGAGCAATACCTGGACTGGTGATGGTTCTGTTCTTGGGTGCGATGCTCCAGATCTCTCTTGGGGTCGAGAGCGCGGGGGCGCAAACCTCTGTGACCTGGTCACCGCCGACCAATCTTTCGCATTCGGGATCAGCGAGTGATCCATCTTTTGTCATCGATTCGAATGCGAAGGTGCACGTCCTTTGGAAAGACGATCTTGCCGGCTATTATTATGTCAATGGTGACGGATTGCAATGGCAGGCTCCCCAGCGGCTGGTGGTTCCCTTTGCGGATGAGCCCCCGAAGATGTTAGCAGACGGAAATGGTCTCATCCATCTCTTTTGGCGTGACAGCGCCGAAGGTCTGTATTATACCTATGCCAGGGCTTCTGATTTCACATCTCTGTCATCCTGGGCGCCGGTCGTACAACTTGCGGTTTGGTCGCTCGATTTTGCTATCACCCTCGATGGCAACGATGTGATTCATCTGGTCTATGTTCGTCCTACCGAGACGCCGGATTTCCCGGCGGGGGTGTATTATCGTCGGATCGTGGGCGCTGCAGGGAGCTGGTCAGAGCCGGTCTTATTATACCCATCGTCTTATTTTCGATCGCTGGCTTACGCGGAATCCCATGTGGATATTGCCAGCTCTGCAGTCGGGGAGGGTGGGGAGATTTTTGTCACCTGGGACAACCAACCCCGCCAGCGCATCTATTTCTCCAGGTCGAACGATGGCGGGAAAACGTGGGACAGCCCGCAGGAGATCGCCCGGCCTGATCCGGTGAGTGGTGTGAACGACCCATCTCACCTACAGGTTGCTGTTTTGGGTGAAGATGTCATGCTGCTCTGGCAGGGACGCGATGGGGGAGGAAACTGCAGCCAATTTATTCAATTGTCGAGTGATGGAGGAAATACCTGGGGGATGCCCGCCCAACGCTTCGATCGCCTCCCGCAGTGTGGGCAGGAGAATAAGTTTCTTTATCTCCAGGACAATGCGACTTTGCTTTGGACGCTAAATCAAGGCCAGGTTTATCTCCTGGCGTGGGATGATGATCGGTGGAGTGCTCCACAGATACAATATGAATTGATCGGATTAGATGACCCGGAGACTCTTAAACCGGTATCGCTGGGATGCATGCAGGTTGCTCTCACGGAAGGCGATACATTGGCGTTGATAGGATGCGATCTGGGGGATGGAGGCGACATCTGGTATATGACCGGGCAATTGGGTGACATCACCACCTGGTTCCCTTCGCAGTCTGATTGGGTGAAGCCGATAGATGTGACCAGGGATCTGGCAACCTCCGGAAATGCAGTCCTATTGGCTGGACCTGATGATCTCTTTCATCTGCTTTGGAGTCAGCCTGATAGGACCGCTCAAAGGTCAGGAAAGAAACGGATATACTATAGCGCCTGGGAGGGAGAAAGCTGGACAAATCCTGCAGCGATCCTGGATGCACCGGAAGGCAATGCCGATCGCCCCTCTGCGGCGGTGGATGCAAACGGACGCCTGCTCGTTGTGTGGAGTGACGATAAGACGGGTAAGATTTTATTCAGCTGGGCGACTGCGGAAAAAGCCAACCTCGTTTCTGAATGGTCAGAACCAATCCCCTTGCCCATATCTCACACCATCACACTTTCTCCCGTTATATCTGCTGACAATACAGGGGTGATCAACGTGGTCTATTCGGTTCCAGTAAACGAAAGCCGCGGGGTTTATCTCATCCAATCCAAAGACGGGGGTGCAACATGGTCCACTCCGGTCACGGTTTTCGATGGGGCTGCAGCTGGTTGGGAAGTGGTCGGGGATACACAATTTACGATTTCACCTCAGGGCGGTTATTATATGCTCGTTATGCGCCGTTCATTTCAGCGGGAAGGGCAGGCTGAAGCGGCTTACCTGGGGGTCTTTTACACCTATTCACTGGACAGAGGTCGTAACTGGGCAGCGCTCGAAACAGTCGATTCTGCCCCGGTCACCTGGGGGCAGATCTCGCAGGACGGTGGCGGCCTCCTGTATCGAATCTGGCAGGTCGAGATTCAGGGACAGCCGCAAATTCGCTATCAATCCTCACCGGACGCAGGGCTGACCTGGAATCCAGCTGAGACCCTCTCGAGTTTTGGCGAGAGCCTGCGGTTCACACGGTTGGTGCCCGATCGGACCGGGAGCCTGCATTTATTACAGATTGTGAGGGATTCAACAAGCAGGCTACTCCTTCTTCATTGGCTCAGGGATGGGCCAAAGTGGTCCGTCAGCGAAAGTTTTGAGCTGGCTTACGGAAAGGAAATGGATGTTGGCTCCATGGCTGTCACGCTCTCACCCGGAGGTACACTGGGCCTGGTTTACTCCACATCCCTGAGAGCTGCCGACTCAGCCATTTATGGTTTTTCATTCACCTATCGGGAGTTAGAGGGAGCACAGATAATGCCGGTGGTGACCACTGAAATGAAGCAGCCCGTTGAGGCTACTCTTGGCAACCTCGCTCAACCCGTTCAGTCACCAGCCGCTGCCACATCGACACCGGTTCCTGATCTATCTTTGCTATCACCAGTTGAATCCCAGCCCAGATCTACGAATACTTTCGCGGGTATAGAGGTGGGGATTGCGCTTTCTTTGTTGATTATTGGGATCGTGTTCGGGATTGGTCTTTGGAGAATTCGAGTCAATCAATGAGCTGGATTCACCTGTTTATCGACAAAGGCAGGAAAGTCAGCTCGCAAATATTATCAGATGCATCGCAATTGTCTCCCCAGTAGACCGTTAAAGTCGGCCGGGCGTTTGCGTTCCAATCTCCCGTGTCAGATGACCAGAAATATTTCCCGGTATGGCGCTCTCCATCTGCCGAGTAGAGCGCCAGGCGCAAGGGATTACCACTTAGGTAAGCTCCGGCGGCTGCTTGACTGACGTCCCAGGTATAAGGTGTGTCTGGTTGATCATAGTCGCGCGGTTTCACTAAAGTTACAGCCACATTTTCCTTTGCCAGGGGAGCATCGTTCCAGTTCAGGGTGGATTCATCCCACTCTTCTCCGATAGTGAATACCTGGATATAAGAATCTGGAGGTTCTCCCCACTCTCCGCCACCTGCATTGCCAAACAATGTCATGGTCAAGGTTGCAGAAACGATCTCGACTCCAGGTGGCAGGGAGTTCAAGGGAAAAGTGACATAATATTTTGAGAAGCATGGCCAGTCGGCGATATCCCATTGGTTCTGGATGTTGATCTGCTCATACCCAGCGTAGTTCGCCTCGCCCCACTCGCTCCAATGATCCACATTTTCCCCGCAAATTGTATGACCACCGACATGAGCGTCTTCGACGATAGCACCCTCCAACCCCTCTCTGATGGTGACCGCGCCTTGGATGAGGGCAGGCGGTGGTTGATAAGCCGGCACACCGAAATGCAAAACGCCCCAGGTGGAGGGGAGCTCGGATTGAAAATCAGATGGCCAGCTCTGATCAGGGATCGCTGTTCCGCTTTGGCTATCTCTGTCGTGCAGGGCGAGCGCGAATCTCCAGACCGTGCCCGGATCCGGTGGCCCCGCTAGCCCCAGACTGGCAAATGGAATGGCCAGGGTGACCTGCCAGCCTTTGTCATCGATGACATCGTTTGGACCGTTGCCTCTCCAGCTCGACTCAATCGAAACCGGCAGCGCATCGGGCTGCCATTCGCTCCCATCCCAGCGGTAGACTGAGTGAAAATAGAGCTGAGTCTGGACCAGGTAGGGTTCGGTGCTCGGTGACCCATTCGGGTTTTCACTCAAATCGAAATAGACTGAAATAGCATCCCAATCGGTCAGATCGGACACGGAGGGGGACTGGTCATACCAGACCAGGCGGTCGATCACATTGATGACGATAGTGAGCTGTTCGGCATAATGATACATCCGCACATCAGCATAATTGCTCTGCGGATCGACCCGCCCGAACCAGAAGATCGCCGGAGTGAAAGGGCGACCGCTCAGGTTGGGCACATTGACCCGGGGGAGTCCACTGGCTTCTCCAAAGGAAGCCCGAGCGTAAGGGGCTGATTTACCCACTGTCAGCAGCATCATCAGGGACGATATCATTGACAGGAGGATAACAGTTCTTTCAACGAGTTTGAGTTTTTTGGAGTTCATCACAACAAAATTTTGTCGTTGGTTATCCCGCTGGGCGATGTCTGCCTCAATTGGAATCTAGCACAGCAACGAGATTCTGGATATAGAAGAGATCCCCGCGGTAGAAAGCCGGCACATCGAGCCACTTGACAAGTTCTCCGTAAGGTTGTTTCAGGATGTAAGCTCTAGCCTGGAAGAGAGCGGGGGGATCATATAGGTGCTGGAAGGTTCCCTCCCCATATGAGCCATCGAATTTGGTCACGAACCAGTAAGGGGCGACATAACTATACTCATCCAGGGCTTCCTGCACCTTCGTGAGGATATGCTGGTTCAGGTAGTCTGCCAGTTCCGGAGTCAGGAACATGAAGTTCCGGGCGACCGCCAGAGTGTTGTTGTAAAGCCCGTCCGGAGCTCCGATAGGCGGGTAAGGGGTATCTTTAGAGAATCCATCAACGCGCAGATTCAGGAGATGCTGGTATATTGCCAAGACATCCGCATCTTGTGGATAGCCAGCCAGCGTTCCCAGCTCCAGGTAACCTTTATATCCGGCGATATAGAGATTGAGCCAGTAAGGCCTATCGATGAAAGTGCTATCATCCAGGGGGGGTTCGAGTTTATCGCTCATCAGGTCGAAGATGTTTCTGGCGAAAGACGCGTTGTTGTTTCCAACGATCTGGGCGTATTTCCAGGCGGCATAAAAAGAGAATGGCGGAAAATTGTGCCAATAACCACACTCTCCGCAGATGGGCTGAGGAGAAGGTTCAAGAGGTGGGCGGTAGGGTTGTCCCCAATGCTGGATCACTTCTTGCGGAATGGTGAAAAACTCACGCGAGGCTCCGTTGCCCCAACCGATGTGCACGATCCGAGTGAAGTCATATTTACTTCCCGGACCATAATAATCTTGCAGGTATGCTTTTACTTTCTGTTGGGTCACCGTAGAAAGATGTGGGTAAGCCAGGAGGAGTGTGTAGACTGTGTCAGCCGGGTTTTGGAAATAGTCGAAGATCTCCCCAAATTCACGCTCGTCGGTAAACCAACCCACTCCGTAAAGATCAATAAAACCAGCGGCGTGATACCCGGGTCGGAGAGGACCAGCGGTCAGGATCTTGTGCACTTCTTTTTCCAATCGATTGATCAGTTCAACCCTCGAGGGGGGCGTTGGTGAGCTTTGAACAGGGATCGTCACCGCGAGGGGAAGAGGTGTTTTCGGACTGCTCCCTGTGGGGCTGAATGCCAGGAGCGCGTTGCCCTTGAGAAAATAGATTTTACCCTGATAAGGTATGGGGGGAGATTGGGTCGTGCCGTGTTTTCCGTAGATTCCATTCTTGCTTTTATTTTTCCCGCTGTAGATCTGCCAGCCATCCAGGTTGTTATAAGCCTGGGGATTGCCATCATCATACATCTGCTGATAACCAGGTGCCAGGACATTACTCGCCAGATTGTAGCCAAAATAGTACCAGTCTCGGTTGGGCTGACCGAAAGGAATAGTGACGTCGAAAGCGCCGGCTTCCCGGTCGCAACACAGGCTCCAATAGATCAGTTTTCCACCGGATGAATAGGCGATAGGCTCATCGCTGGCATGTCCGATCTCTGCCCCCGGACCGTTACCGGTATGCACCCGGCTTATAAAAGGGGTGCCGAATTTCCAGCCGACAGGTCCTCCACGGGAAACCCAGCCTCCTGAATAATACGCCGTACTCTGATAATAGACCCCATCAACACCATTTATGACCGGAGGATATTTGCTTCCCGATTGGGTCACTCCAGACCAGGTGAAAGGTGCGAACTCGATTTTGCCATCCGTGTTCGAATCGAAGGTATATTCTTTGCCTGTCATACGGTCCAGAATGAATATAGTCCGGCGGTCTGGTCTGGACTGATAATATTGGGCGATCCGGCTTGCATCGATCACTTGAGTTCCAGGCGCCCAGTCTCCAGGGATGTTAGTGCTGGTTGGTCCAATCAACTCTCCTGCAGGGATATCAGCGAACAGGGTTGCTGTTTCTTCTCCGGTTAGGCTCAGCACAGATTGAATGTAATTCTCTCCACCAGAAAAGATGACGTAATCCCTGCCAGTCGTTCTATCGCTGTAGATCACAGGCCAGAAAGAATAAAAACCGGCTCCAAGAAGTTTTTGGGATTTCCAGATCAGAGTGCCGGTATCAGCATCCAGAGCGTATGCCCGACCATCGTTCGAAGCGAAATAGACCTTGCCATCTTTGTACGCGGCGGAGATCTGGATGGGTCCATTGGTTTGGAATTTCCACTTCAGGCTGCCTGTAGTGGCATCCAGGGCATAGAAATACCCATCGCGGTTACCGGCATAGATCGTGTTGCGCACGACCAGCGGATTGGTTTCGAAGCCAGCTTTTGCTTCGAACGGTGTGTAACCCACCACTGGTTTACCCGTATTGGCATCGAGAGCATGGATTTTATGGTCATACCCGCCAACGTAAGCAATACTTTGTTGGTTGATGCTCGCAATGGTTGGCGAGTGCCCCAGCGGCAGTTCGGTCGGATAAACCCAAAGAAGTTCTCCATCCCTGGCTCGCAAGGTGTACAGCCCTCTGGCTGTCGAAACGTAAATTTTCCCATTGGCCGCGATGGGTTGAATTTTGTAGGGGATGTATGGCTCGATCGGACGATACCATTCCAGGCTGAGGTCGCCCCGGACTTCTTCCAGGCTCCAGGAAGTCCTTTGCGGGTTGGCAGCCAGCATAGGCCAATCGTGGCTGGAGATGGAGGGGGTGCTAGAGTTCTTGATATAAGGCAGAAAGATCTGGCGCGTGGCAGCCGCAATTACGGGCACACCCATCTGAGCTTTGGAAGTCTCAGCACCGGTGGGAGCTGAGTAGGCTGGCAGAGCCGCGAGGGAGGCGCTCATGATGATGCTCAACACGAACCAGATGCGTCGCGCTCCTCGAGGATATGATTTCATCGAGACAACAACGGAGCGCTTGACAACCGGTAAATGATCACTCGGGCTTGTTTGCGATTCACGCATCATTTTCACACCTGTAAGGGCTTGACCAAAAACCGACTGAACCATGATAACACAGGTTCTAAGCCTTTATTTATCCCCCAAAAGTCCTGTCATGGCTGGTAGCCTTGTCCTTGTGTAAAGCTCTTGGATAACCTCGACCAATGATGAACACTGCAGCATTAATGAGTATCCTGATCATCCTTACCCAGGTTGGTGGCTGGTTCTCGCCGGTCAGACAGGCAATTAACTCTTGGTCGAGCCCGGAACGCATACCGGGATATGCCGATGAGACCGATCCACCCATCCTGATTGCGGATAACAACCACACGGTGCATGCGTTCAGCAGCCAGTGGGTGGGGGAAAATAAATCCTACAAAGCGATCATCTACAACCGATGGACGCCGGACTATGGCTGGACAATGCCGGTCGATATCATCCTCCCTCCTCTGAAAAGAGAAGCCCGCCTCTTAGATGTCACTCTTGACAAAAGCGGGTTCTTTCATCTGATCTTTTTTGCCGGGGATGAAACTCAGGCCAGTATCTATTACACACGATCGAACTCAGACCAGGCTGACTATGCAAATTCATGGGAGAAGCCTCGTCAGATTGGGCACGATGCCTTTGTTTTTGAAAGCGGAAAGATCGTCGGGGATGGATCGGATCACCTGGTTGTTATTTATAGCGGGACCGCGGCCGGTCCCGGCGTATACGCGATGTATTCTTCAAATGGCGGGGACGAGTGGTCGGAGCCGGTGGCCCTATTTTTGTCGGGTGATCCCAAAATGTGGCCATCAGGTCTTGATTTGTTTGTGGGGGAATCAGGGACCCTCCATGCTGTTTGGGATCTTGTCAATGAAGGTGGACAAGGACGAAAAATATATTACACGAATTCACAAATCGATGAGAAAACCTGGAGTACGCCGCGTGAGCTGGCATCTGTGGAGAGTGGCCTTGGTGTAAGGTCCCCTCGCATCATCGAACATCTTGGGAATCTATTCGTCTTTTATTATTCCAACGGCCCCATGTTGATGCGATTTTCGCATGATCTAGGGAATTCATGGTTTCCGCCAACCACTCAGTTTCGGCAGATAGGCTTTAATGGCAGCGTTTCATTTGCGGTAGATTCTAACGATATCTTGCACCTTTTGTGGGGACAAAGAATTACAGGCAACCCTGATATCCATGGGCTGTGGCACAGCACCTGGCAGCAAAAAGGTTGGAACACCGCAGAACCGGTTACTTCGGGTCCCAGGATCACCGATGAAACCCAAGGAAAAGGTTTCGATCCTTCAAACGCGAGAGCCGTTGTCAGTCAGGGGAATATCCTCCTGGTAACCTGGAATCAGGATCCTCAGGCTGGTGTGAACGGCGTTTGGTATTCTTTCACCAGATTAGATGCACCGGAGCTACCTGTATCAGCCACACCTCGCTCCAGACCATCGCCAAGCGCAACGCCAACTCCAGCCTTATCTTCCCAAATTTTGCTTATGACCTCTGTTCCAGATTTAGACATTATTGGGAACATTACAGAAGATCAGAGCGGTGGCACGTCAGGTTGGCTCTCCACATCGATCCTGTTGGGTCTTTCGCCGGTTGCTTTGCTCCTCATTGGATTTCTCATAATTAAGCTCTCGCGCCAATTCGGGAGATATTAATTGAGGAATCCGTTGGTGCTCAAGCAATTGAGTAAACAAGTTTTGTAATGTAGTGACTTATATGGTGAGCCAGATGAATTCTCTGGTTGGTTTTACCCTTGCTTCAGGCCTCGAGGAAAAGGATCTGGGTATCGCAATTTCTGCGCAGAGACGAGCGCTTGCCAGGCATGGCCATTTAAACAGTACATCGCTCCGGTTTGGCGAAACCATCTTAGAAGTTTGGGGACATGGAAAATTGGAGGAGCGCATACATTATCTCCCCGAGGGAGGAGTATTAGTATTAGTTGGGTCTCCTCATAATCGCATTCCGTGGTCTCTGGTTGAGGAAAAAGTAGGGCGAGGGGGAGGAGCGGAGAAATTTGAATTTCCGTGGGACGGACGGGTGATCCTGCTTCAAATCAGCGCGGATGGCCGTCAATGGAAAATGTGGAACGACTGGGTGGGTAGTATCCCGGTTTTTCATATCACTCACGGGCGATGGCGGGTTGCCAGCACCCTCGAACCCGTCACGGTTGCGGCGGGAGCATTAGGTGCAAAGGATATCTACCTCCCCGGCCTGGTTTCGATGTTGATTAATGGTCACCTGTTAAGCGATTGGACGCTTTTCAAGCAGATGAAAGTCGTCCCGCCCGATTGTATGGCTGAATGGGATGCAAACGGTTTCCGCTCCACACAATTATGGACTGTCAAACCGAGTCGCGATCGTTGGGAAACCGGCTGGTATGAACTGATCGATGAGATGTTTGAATTGACTTGCCAGGCGATCGGGAGCGCACTCGAAACGCATACCGAATGGATCATACCCCTCTCTTCCGGGCTGGATTCTCGCCTCATTGCGGCTGTAGGTTCAAAAATAAATAATGTCAGATTACATGCCTATTCCTGGGGTGCGCCCGATGCGACCGATGTCATCTACGCCAAGCAGGTGGCAAGAACGCTCGGTCTTCCCTGGAAGTTGATTGACATAGGTGCCGATTACCTGGTCGAGTACACTCCGGCATGGGCAGACATGTTTGGGAGCAGCATGCATTTCCACGGAATGTACCAGATGGCCTTTCTTGACAAATTGCAATCAGGACCTTTCGGCCCGGTCGTTTCCGGATACATGGGAGATGTACTTGCTGGTGAGGACATCAACGATTTGACACCCATTCACGCTACAGGGCATAGCTATGGTTTATTCGTCGAGGGTTACACATTTTGGGAACCTGAGGAAATCGAGCAATTGATCGATACCCCCATCAAGGGTGCTCTCGGAGAAGTGGCGTCCGCATATCAAAGCCAGATTGAGTCTGTCCCCGGGGCGTGGTATCAGCAACTGATGTTCCTGGGGATATGGGCACGGCAACATCATTTCACTTATTTCCACTCGACTTTATGTGATTACTGGCGGGGGGTTGCCACGCCTTTTTTAAATCGAACTTATGCACAGTTCTGTTTTTCACTTCCGCGAATCGCTCTTGATCATCGCCGATTGCTCAAGGCACTCTATTGTAAACACTATCAAAGATTAGCAAGGATCCCGGGTTCATATGCCGACGATCCCTTAATTCTTACTGGACGCCATTTGTTAAAAAGGAGATCTGCCAGTATATTTCCTTCCCCACTCCGGCACCGATTGTTTAAAGGTCTCGAGTTTAATCCCCTCAGGTTGGATATCGATTGTGTCCATACGGTTGGTAAAGATGCTTTTTGGCCTGTTTTTAATTCATGGGATAAATTGCGGGACTGGGTCGATATAAACCAGGTCAATCGTGTCCTCGATCAGGCGATGAGAAATGGTGATGATTACAAGTTAATCAGAAAATTGCAATCCATTCAGGCTTTGTCCTACAGGCTTGTGGATAACTTGGAGGCCTGATACGGGATCGATATGACAGCGCTTATCCGGCTCGAAGATGTCTCTAAGAAATATCATCTAGGCTTGACTCGTACGAGCCTACCGATGTTAGTGACCCACTGGGCAAAAAGGACCTTGGACAGCTCCGCTCGAAGGACCGCTACCAATAACCTGCTCTGGGCTTTGAAAAACGTGACTTTTGAATTGAAACGCGGTGAATCGCTGGCCCTGATTGGCCCGAATGGAGCAGGGAAATCAACCATCCTCAAACTTCTGTCAAAGATCACTTTGCCAACCTCAGGACATATCGAAGTCAATGGTCATCTTTCGGCGTTGATTGAACTGGGCGCCGGGTTTCATCCAGATCTGACCGGTCGAGAAAATATATTTCTCAATGGAACCATTCTGGGATTAAAACGCCACGAGATCAATAAGAGATTGGATCAAATCATCGCCTTCTCAGAACTGGAACGTTTCCTTGATACACCGATAAAAAGGTATTCTTCTGGCATGGTTGTCCGTCTGGGATTCGCTGTCGCCTCTTGCATCGAACCGGATATCCTCCTTATTGATGAAGTCTTGGCAGTGGGAGATGTGGCGTTTCAGCAGAAGTGCGTCGAACGTATTAAGACATTGCTGAGCAATGGCACCAGTCTTATTTTTGTTTCCCATAACTCGGAATTGGTGCGAACTGTGTGTAACACCGGGATATACCTGGATAAAGGCGAGGTGCAGGTCCGCGGTGAGGTTGGAGATGTGATTGATGCCTACACCCATGCAATTGAGAAACAAAGAACTGCGCAGCTCAGATCTACCCAATCTGCTGGGGCAGTTCCCGAAGCCGAGATCGAGATCACGAAGATCGAGGTCATCGGTTCTAATGCGGACTCTGTGAATGAATTGCTTACGAACCGACCAGCCCAAATCGATATTTTCTATTCTGCTTACAGGGATCTGGGTCGAGTAAACCTGGTTGTCCGGATCTACCGTGCAGATGGAGTTCCATGTTGTTTGATGCGCACCAGTCACGACGGTGTGATTCTCGAGGTTTTTCAGGGAGAGGGCGTTATTTCCGTAACGCTTGAACCGATTCAACTTCATGGGGGGACATACCATGTTGTAGCCTGGCTGATGGACGCTGACGATATCATCGGTCTGGCGCGCGGATCATCCGCTTGGTTCGAGGTGAAGAATCCAGTAGCAGGATTAGACCCATATGACGCCGTGTATGCGCCATTTCGAGAATGGCGTCTGAGAGGATTATCTTCCCCTGTTTCTGGGGAGGACAGATTGTCAGAAACCCGGGTGGATAGATAATGCTTATCCAGATGAAAGACCTGAGAGGCGCGAGGGATCTGATCTGGGTGTGGACGGTCCGGACTATCCGCGGCAGATATCAGCAATCCATGCTTGGGTGGATGTGGGCGGTGGTTCAACCCATCGCTACGGCCATCATTTTCACGTTCATCTTCACTTATTTCGTGCCTGTCGATACTGGCGAGGTGCCATACATTGTTTTTTCATACACGGCGGTTGTCCCCTGGTCGCTTCTGGCTTCATCCCTGGGCGATATGACTGTCTCGCTGGTTCAAAACATGAATCTGGTAACAAAGATCTACTTCCCTCGCGAAGCCCTGCCAGTAGCAGCCCTTCTCGCGCGTCTCTTGGATTTTGGAATCTCTTTTATCCTGCTAATTGTTCTTCTGGCAGTATTCCGGCTGCCGATCTCCTCGCCCTCCCTTTTATTTATCCCTGTTATTCTCGTCGTCCAAACCGCCTTAATCCTTGGTATTGGTTTTATCAGTTCGGCTTTGAACGTTTTCACCCGTGATATTGATCCGTTGTTGAAATTGATGGTTCAGATCTGGTTTTACGCCTCCCCAATCATCTATCCTTTTTCGATGGTTCCGGAACACTTCAGACCGATTTATCTGCTCAATCCGATGACAGGCATCTTGCTTGGTTATCGGGATGTGGTGCTCAAAGGTGTACTCCCTGGCGATTACTTTGTCTCTTCAGTAGTTATATCAACAATTATACTGATCGTCGGCTACTGGTTCTTCAAACGGGTTGAGCACCAGTTTGCAGATATCGTCTGATGAACGAGATATTCGATGGATCATCCGTTGGTTAGTGTTGTCATTCCGGCATATGGACAGGCTGGCTTTGTGGCTCAGGCGATCCAGAGTGTGCTTGAGCAGAGCTATGCCCATTTCGAGCTCATCATCGTAGATGATGCTTCGCCAGATAATACATCCGAGATCGTAAGAAAATTCACCGATCCGCGGGTTAGATTGATTGTGCACCGGGAAAATCGCGGGCTACCAGCAGCGAGAAATACCGGTATACGCAGTTCGAAAGGGGAGATCATTGCGTTTTTGGATGCGGATGACATGTTCCATCCCGCTAAGTTGCGATGTCATGTAGACTTTTTAGAGAAGCATCCGGAGATCGCTGTCTCTTACAACCCTCGCTTTGAACTCAATCACTCTGCTGAGACAATTCGTGAATTATGGCGCCCGCCATTGAGGGTCAGCCTGGTTGATTTAGTGTTGGGCTTTCCTTTCAGCCCCAGCGACATGGTCGTGCGAAAGGAACACCTGGTGCAGGTTGGTCTTTTCGATGAGCGTTTCATCTGCGGTGGTGAGGATACTGACCTGCCATGTCGGCTTGCTCTGGCCGGCTACAGGTTTGCCAGTGTCGATCGGGCGTTGAATTATCGCCGTTACCATTCGGGAAGGCGTAAAAAAAATCTGCACTGTCGACTGGATGATGTTGTTAGATCTTTGAAAGCCACTTTCGAAGATCCGCGTTGCCCGTCTGAAGTCGCTGCATTGCAGGGAGTAGCCTTGAAACACCATCTTATGGTTCTGGTTTTTCTGGCTTTATCATATGGTGAAACCAACCTTGGGAAGGAATTTCTAGATGAATTAGTCAGGGTAGATCCTTCGGTGATATCTGGTCAACCTTGTGAGCTGCTTGAATTTCTCCTCATAGAATGTATTGCAGATGAGAACATTGATCACGCGGTTCTCTTGAAGCAAGCAGTTTCACAATTATTCCATTTGGGGGTTGATTTTACGAATCAATACAATTGGGCCGTCGGCCGTGGTTATCTCTTAAGAGGCACAAGGCATATTCTCTGGGGTCGCGTCGAGGAGGGAGAAAAGAACTTTCAGAAGGCGATTGAATTAAACGCCAGGATTGATCACGCTTTCCTGCGTGATCTGACTTATCAATTGATGAGTTTCAGCTTAGAGTTTGGGGATTCGTCTGCATTGAAGGTGATTCGAGACCTTCTTCCCTGGTTGGAGAAGTTCGAAGACAAATCCTGGTTCCGCCTGTTGCATGGCAGCTATCTCCTTGATCGGGCTTTCTGGAATTACCATGCAAAGGAATATTCAAGGGTTCCAAGAGATGTATTTCGATCGGTGGCCATCGCCCCCATTAATTTAGCCGATCGCGGTGTTGCGGCGATCTTTTTCCGTTCCCTGTTTAGTTCTGTCAGATAAATCCTTTCAGAAAAATTTTATTAATCACCAGCTCTCCACAAAATCACATTGACCAATCAGGCTATTCCATACGTTATTCCTTTCAACAAACCGGCGATCGTTGGGAAGGAACTCGAATATATGTCCCAGGCGATCGAAGCGGGTAATATTTCTGGTGATTCTGATTTCACCAGGCGTTGTCACCAGCTTTTGGAAGAGACATTAGGGGTGCCCAGAGTCTTGCTCACGACTTCATGCACCCATGCGCTGGAGATGGCAGCTTTGCTTCTAGATATCCAGGCTGGGGATGAGGTTATTGTTCCCTCCTTTACCTTCGTAAGCACAATCAATGCCTTTGTTCTCAGAGGAGCCAGACCTGTTTTCAGCGACATTCGTCCGGACACACTGAACATGGACGAGAATCAGCTCGAAAGCCTGATCTCGACGAGAACAAAGGCCATCGTCCCGGTCCATTATGCAGGTGTTGGATGTGAAATGGATGCCATTCTCGGGATTGCTGGAAGAAACTCGATCGCAGTCATTGAAGACAATGCGCATGGTTTGTTTGGAAAATATGGGGGTCGTTATCTGGGCA
>FWWM01004001.1_pt1 | contig 35204 bp, 31 predicted proteins | sample 2228351 | NCBI WGS metagenome assembly FWWM01 (sample SAMEA103939774, study PRJEB20133) | metagenome
TAGTTTCTCCCACAAAGCACTGTGAAATCGCCGAGAACGAGCCCGAATTTGGGATTGCATCTTCAAAAAGCCGATTTATGCACCAAAGCCTTTCAGCACCGATAAAAGGATGTTCGGCGTCACATATGTTTCGATGATTGCCGCCGCCGCCAAAAGAGGCAGCGTCACGCCAATTGCAATCTTGGCCCAGCCGGCCAGCGTTTCGAGCCAAACCTCGCCCAATGAACGTCCGCTTTGCGGCGTTACCAGCACTGCCCCGATTCGCAGCATGGCCGCGCTGGCCAGTATCAACGCCGGCAACTCGAAGATGCCATGCGGCCCTATGCCCGCCAGGCCTATCAGCGGCGCAGAATAACCCATCAACTGCACCATGCCCAGCACCACCCCAATCAAACTCAGGTTGACCAGGTAGAACAGCACCCCCAATACGCTGAACGAGAACAAGCCGGCTAATAAGATGACCCCCATGGCTTGCAAATTATGGGCAAAGATGCGAGGCGCCGAGAGAGTGGGCGACATACCCAGCGCCATGGGAGAACCTTTTACTTCTTCAGCAATCTTCTGGAAGTTCTCCGGCGTAGCGGCTTTCACCCGTTCTGGCACGACCGTCACCGTCCATTGGAAACTCAACCAAAAGGTCAGCACGGCTACAACCATCAGGAGGCCGACCGGCAGCCACAACTTTCGCAGCATAGCAGCAACCTCGAAACGATACCACTCTGTTAGCGAGTGTGCTTCTCCCCTGAAGTAACGCCAAAAAGTTTGCCCTATCCAACGGATATTCAGGACATCTATTTCACGTCCCAACAGGTATTCGCGCTGGAAGTGCGCCAACCCCAGGCGGACGATCAACCCAGCCATCAGAGTCACCGCCGCCACCGCCAACCAGAGAATGCGGTTGTTGCCCCAAAACAACAGTGCGCTTTCTCCCTGCATCAAAATGGCTACCGGAATGACGATGAACGATGCCAGCAGGTTGGCCGCTTTCACGGTCGTGGACTGCACCGAGATGACAATGGCAGCGCTAACCATCAACACGGCGTGGGCGGCTGTCAGAGCGAGCAATTGCGCCACCACCCCGCCATCTGGCATTTCGATTTTCTGGCGCGAGACGATGATCAGGTAAAAACCAATCGAAAGAAAACTGGCTAACAAGGGCATAATGACGCCCACCAGCAACTTGCCCACGTACATGTGCCAATCTTTCAGCGGCGTCGTAAGCAGCGGCTCGATCGTGCCGCGCTCTTTTTCGCCCACGAAAGACTCCAGCGCCACCACCAATGAGACCGTGATGGGGAAGAAGCCGATGATCAACACCGAAAACGGCACCAGCCGGTCCACCAGAAGCGTCTCGCCATATTTGGCTACGAACGCCACTGCCTGATACGCCACTGCGTTCATCAGCAGTGGAAACAAAATCGTCAGAATCAGCAAAGGAAACATGATGCGCCAATCGCGGAATTGATCGCGCAATTCACGTTTCGTAACCAGCCAAACAGGAAACCACCAATCCATCATTCACCCTTCTTGCAAGACGGCTTGTTGTGGTAAATCTTGCACCTGAGCCATCGCTTTTAGATACACCTGTTCCAATGTGCGTGGAACTTCCTGCAACGTGACGATCGGCGCCTGGACGGCCGCCAACTGACGCAGCAATTCAGGGTTCGTCTCTTGTGGGCGCTTCGTCCTGAACCGCAGCCTGCTACCGTTGAAGTGAGTCATCTCCACCCCCGGCGGCAGTTGCAAACCCTCTACCTGCCACGGGCGTGAAAGTTGCACCTCGTATTCCGCCGGCCCCAGGATGTGATCCTTGAGCGTCTCCAATGCCCCGCTCAACAGGATGCGCCCGCGATAGATGATGGCAATGACATCGGCCAGGGCTTCGGCCTCGACCAGGTTATGCGTGCAAATGACAATCGTCCGTTGCGACGATTTCAGGCGGGCAATCTCGTCCCGCACCAACCGCGCCGACTCGGGGTCCATGGCCGAGGTGGGTTCGTCCAGCAGCAGCACCGGCGGCTTGTGCATCAGGGCGCGCGCCAGCGCCAGTTTTTGCTTCATGCCCTTCGAGTACTCGCCTATGCGCTTCTTGGCTACTTCTGCAATGCCAAAATATTCCAACAAGTAACGGCTGCGCTCTGCGCGCGCGGCGGGTGCAAGCCGATATGCCTGCCCAAAGAAATCCAGGTACTCTTCCCCGCTCATGCGCGGATACAGACCATGCTGTTCGGTCAACACGCCCACCACAGCGCGCACCTTTTCGGCCTGCTTGACCACGTCGAAGCCGTTCACACGCGCCCCCCCGCGTGTTGGGCTCAAGATGGCCGTCAACATCCGCACGGTAGTGGTCTTACCGGCGCCGTTCTGTCCTAGCAAAGCCAGGATTTGCCCCGGCTCGACCTTCAGCGTAACGCCTTCGACAGCCCGAAAATCGTCGAAATATTTCGTCAGGTCAAACGTCTCGATCATTGCTTGTACCGCTTCCTGGTACGTGTGTTGCTGCAAGATACTCGCAGCATAGCGGTTTGGCGTCTACCTGTCAATGCGACAACAGTCCTTGCAAGAAAATTGATAACTATTTGTAAGGTTACGGCCCCAATTGCTCTCCCGGCAGTGACCCGGTCGAACGCCAGGGCAGGCAACTGCCGCCAGAACCAGGCGCCAAGCCATAATCTATCCGTTTGCCCCCCTCTTGCGATGACGCCAGAATAGCGCCAACCCAGCCAGGACGGCTGTTATCGCCATGAACGTCTGATTGGCATTGATGCCTGCCAGCATGGCCGCATCCAGGCGTAAGAAATCCAGCAAGAAACGCCCTATGGGGTAAACGATCAAATAGACCAGAATGAGGTCTCCCTTGAGCAACCGGTCAGCATGGCGTTGTCCCAGCCAGAGCAATAGGAACATGTTCCCCAAGTTCCAGAGCGACTCATACAAGAACAAAGGGTGAAAATATTCGAAATTCTCGAAGCCGCTCAAACGGTGCAGCGGGGCGATATACAACTTCCAGGGCAGGTCGGTTGGTGCACCATACAACTCCTGATTGAAGAAGTTTCCCCAACGGCCAATAGCCTGCCCCAGGGCCAGGCTGGGGGCAGCAATATCGGCCCACTCTGCAAAATCCAGGCCGTGCTTGCGCGCATAGAAAAAGAGCGCCACGGCCCCGCCAATGACCGCGCCGGGAATGCCCAGCCCGCCGTTGCGCAGGTTGATCAGGTCGAACGGATGCGTCAGATAGAATAGTGTCGTGCGGCCCTCGGCAATGGCCGCCGGCGTGGGCGTGAAGACATGCCACAAGCGCGCGCCAATCACGCCGCCGATGATGAGCCAGATGAGCAAATCCCAGACGACATCGGCTTCTTGCCCCCGCCGCTTTACTTGCCAGGCGGCCAACCAACCGCCTGCCAACGCGCCCAGCATCAGAATGATGCCGTAAAAACGAATGAAAAGGGGACCCAGTTGAAATCCTTCCGGTAAAGTCATACTTCTAAACGTCCTTTCATGCGAGCATGTGCCTGACGGCGCACGAACCAAATGCGCTGTAAGGCTGTGAAGTTACCCAAAATTGCCAAAATCCACAAAGCAGTGAGCGGTTTGCCCAGCACCAACAGCGGCGCCAGCACCAGGTAGCGTTCCACCCGCGTCAGCAGCCCTACTTTGGCCTCGAAGTCCAGGCTCTCGGCGCGCGCCTTCACATACGAGACCAGCACCGAGCCAGCCGCCGCCGCAAAGGCCAGCACGCTGCCCAGCGGCTGATTGTTCGTAGCGAAATAATAGGACAACCCACCCAAGATAGCCAGTTCTGCATAACGGTCGCTGACAGAATCAACGAAAGCGCCAAAATCGCTGGCATCGCCACGCAGGCGCGCCATCGTGCCATCCAGCGCATCGATGGGCGTCATGATCACCACCAGCCAGCCTCCCAGTTGCCATTTTCCCTGAGAAAGGAAATAGGCGCCCATGAAATTTCCTGCCAGACCCAGCCCGGTCATCATATTGGGCGTCAGCCCCAAGCGCAGCAGGAACCTCCCCAGCGGGTCGAGGAACCATTTGAACCAGGCGCGCAAACGGTCGGTCAACGTAATGGGGGTACGAACGCCCTCGTTTTTGGCAGATGTTTCCATGTCCAAAGCCTTCTTTCCATCAGTTTTCATCTTCATCCAATTCTTCTGGCTCGACCAGCACCTCTCGCTCTTTGCCTCCGCCTTGCGAGGGCCCAACGATGCCCATCTCTTCCAATTGATCCAACAAGCGCGCCGCGCGCGGATAACCGATGCGCAAGCGGCGTTGCAGCAGAGAAGCGGAGGCTCGCCTCGCTCCGCGGACGATGGAAATTGCCTCCTCGACCAGGGCGTCGTCTCCCGCCTCGGCCGGTTCTTGCAATAATTTCTCCCAGGGCGGCAACTCTTCCATCGGCAGGTCACTGTTATCCTGCCAATAGGTGATGATCTTTTCGATTTCCTGGTCGGTGACGATGACGCCTTGAGCGCGGATGGGGGCACCCACCTCCGGGTTGATGAACAACAAGTCGCCGCGTCCCAGCAACGTTTCCGCGCCGGTGGCGTCCAGGATGACGCGCGAATCGATCCCCGAAGCAACGGCAAAGGCCAGCCGCGCTGGGAAGTTGGCCTTGATGAGGCCGGTCACCACGTCGGTGCTGGGTCGCTGGGTGGCGACGACCAGATGAATGCCGGTGGCGCGCGCCATCTGCGCCAGTCGGACGAGGTGATGCTCGGTTTGGTCGGGCGATGACATCATCAGATCAGCCAGTTCGTCAACCATGACCACAATATACGGCAGGGCGCCTTGTTCGCCGCGCCGCGCCCATTTTCGGTTGTAAGCCGCCAGGTCACGCGCCTTGGCGCTTTCCAACAGACGGTAACGATGCTCCATCTCCAACACTACCCAGCGCAAAACGCCCATGATGCGCTCGATGTCGGTCTCCACTTTGCCGTACAAGTGCGGCAAGCCGTTGAAACGCAGCAACTCGACCATCTTGGAATCGATCATCACCAGGCGTAACGTTTGTGGGGTGTTGTTCATCGCCAGACAGGCCGCGATGGATGTGATGCAGACCGACTTGCCCGAGCCGGTAGCGCCAGCAATCAATAGATGCGGCATACGCGCCAAGTCGGCCACCAGCGGTTGGCCAGATACATCGCGCCCCAAGGCAAGGGCCAGCGGCGCGTTCACTTTGGCAAACGCCTCCGTTTCCAGAATGGGACGTAACCGCACCACCGAGGAGCGCGGGTTTGGCACTTCGATGCCCACATAGGGTTTACCCGGCACCGGCGCCTGGATGCGCAGCCGTTCAGCCGAAAGCGCCAACGCCAGGTCTTTTTGCAGGGCCGCAATCTGCGCCACGCGCACTTTCATTTGATGGGCGTCCTCTTCTGCTGAGCCGCCTTTCTTGATGAAGCCTGGCTGGACGGCAAATTGCGTCACCGTAGGGCCAATGCGAAAGCCAATGACCGTAGCCGGAATGCCGAATTCCGACAGGGTTTTCTCGATCATGCCGGCGGTTTGGTTGATGGTGCGTTCATCCGGACGGTTGGACTGCTCACCCAACAGCAGATTGAGCGGCGGCAGGGCGTCGCTGCGCGGTAGTGGCTCGGCTGGACGTTCATCCTGTGCAGCGGGGGCGCGTAGCGATTTGCGGAATTCGGGCGGCAGAGAGACGATTTTCTTTCTGGGTTTGGCTTCGTGGGGGGCTTCTTCGGCAGTGACCGGAGAGGCGGGGGGGGCCGCTTCTGGCGCAGGACTTTCCCCTGCCACGTGCAGCAGAAAGCCTTCCAATTTGCGCCACAGGCCGAACACGCTCATCACCGATAACAGCCACAAGAAGACGATGAGGAGCGTGCCAGCCGTCTTACCGGCCAGCCGCCAGGCCAGGAAAGTGAGACCCCAGCCTACCCGTCCGCCGTCCAGGCCGGCATCGGCTCGGTCGAGCGAATTGCCTCCTAAAACGGCCAACAGGCACAGGGTCAGGACAAGAGCGAATTCGATTGAGAGGAAGCGACCCAGGGCGCTCGTTCCCTCTTCGCGTCGCAGCAGAGAATAGCCCAGAAGGCCGATCGAGAGGGCTACCAGATAACTACCCCAACCGAACCACAGCGCGAGCAAGATCGCCCAGGGACCAAGCAGGGCCGCATTTGGGCTGGCGCCTGCCAGGGCCAGCAGGGTCATGAGGGAAAGCGCCAGCAAGAGAACGCCGGCGATGTCACGCGCAAAGCGCCCAAAGCGCCAGTCGAAGCGCACCAGCCGGTCGAGCCAGTCGTTTTGAGATTCCTCTTGCTGGAACGGTGGCCGGCGGCTACGGGGCATCTTGGGCGGGCGACATTCAGGCATGAACGCCATCCAGGTTGAGGCTCAGCCCCATGCGCTGGCGCGCCGCGTCTACATGGAGAACACGCACCCGGACTTGCTGCCCCTCTTTGAGTACATCACGGACGGTTTTGCCTTCGTCCAGTTGGATTTCAGAGACGTGAATCAGGCCCTCCACCCCGGCTTCGAGGCGGGCAAAGGCGCCATACGAAACGATGCTCGTCACCCAGGCGGGCAGTACCTGGCCGACAGCAAACTCGCTCTCTGCTTTTTCCCAGGGATTGGGCAACAAACGTTTGAGGCTGAGCGCCACGCGACAACGTTCGGGCGAGACCTCCAACACTTGCGCCTCGACTTGTTGACCAAGTTGGACGATTTGGCTGGGATGGACGACGCGCCCCCAGGAAAGTTCCGAGATGTGAATGAGGCCCTCTACGCCTCCCAAGTCGATGAACACCCCAAAGTCTGTGATGTTGGTCACGCTGCCACTGACTTTCTGACCCGGCTTGAGTTGACTGAACAGGCGCATTCGCTTGCCCGGCTCGGCCAGGGCGGCGCGCTCTGAAAAGACAACCCGTCCGTCCTCGGGGGCGCATTCGATGACCTTCAATCGCAATGTGCGTCCGATGTAAGCCTCCAAACTGGCCTCGCGGCTTTGTTTTTCCATGTCCACCAAATGCGAAAAAGGGACAAACCCATACAGCCCGTCTCCCTCTACCAGCAAACCGCCGCGGTTGTAACCGGTGACGGTAAGATGGACGATGCGGTCCTGATGATATAGTTCGCGCACGCGGTTCCAGTCTGGGCCTGGTTGCGATGGCTCGTTTCTGCCTGGCTCTTCCAGCGGCGTTATTTTTGGAAGCGAAGGAGGAACATACCGTTCTTCCTCCGCCAGAACGGAGTCCCACCAACTCTCGTCCACTACCGGCATATCTTTTTCATAATGTCGGTCGGTAACCATTAAGGCCTCCTTCCCTACCTCATGTTTTTCGATTCTGCTTCCATTTCGAAAATGGCGCGTGCAACGGCTTCCACCGCCACGCGTTGTTTTCGGTACAAATCGGCTTCCGACATGGCCAGCCGCGCGGCCACCTCACGCACTTTGCGCCCCTCGATGAACTTCATTTCAAGGATGTTGTACAGGATCCATTCGGTTGTAAAACGGCGCTCTCCCTCGGGCCTGACCTGATCCACCGCCTTGCGCAGCAGGGCGCGCAGAGCGTTGGGAGCATTGCCTTCGTGTTCGGCCATCAGGTCTCGTACAACTTGTAACTTCATCAGCGGGCTGTTGGTCAATTTTGGGCCGCCCCAATAATGAGTAAGGGCATCTTTGACCCAAGTGACCAGATCGGACTCGTGAAAAGTGCCCTCCGAGAGCAATCCAGAACGGCTGTCGTAGCGGCTCATGGCGCGCAGGCGCTGGAGCAAGTCTATTTGGGGCTGCAAGTCTTCCAGTGAGCGGAAGACGCGCTGCTGCAATTGGCGGTCTTCCAGGGCAAAGGCGGCTCGTTCCGCCAGCAGCCACAAGGCGCTGTGCTGATCGGGGTCTATTTGGAGAGGTTGATCCGGACGGCGAGCCACACCCAACAGACCCAACAAGGGTGGCGATTCGTCACGGTCCATTTCCGTGCGGCGGCGTTGACGCAGGGGCAAAATCCAGAAATTGCCCCATACGAATTCGCGGTGTGAAACCTCTTTGGTAGGCGGCTCGATGCTGCTGAGGGCCTCGGCCAGGTTTTGTTCGTCAATCAATTTGCAATTGCCCGCCAATATGATGAGTGACAGTTCTTGCCCATCTAGAGCGGCCACAAAGGCGCTTGGAGACTGCATGTGATCGCGCACGGCCGCCAGCACTGTCTCCAGGAATTGCTGCATATCGCTGCGCGTCAACAGACGTTCCTCGATGTTTTGCAGGAGTTCCAGCTCCAGGCGGTCGCGGCCAAAGAACAGCCAGCGTTCCCACAGGGGCGCTGCCAGTGTAATCAAATGCTCCAACGACAGCACTGAGATAACCACTGACAATGGCACAAAGGCCGAATATTCCTGTCCATACAAGAGGCCGCCTGTGCGCCGTACCACCGTCATCAGGCCCAGCGCTACCGAAGCAGTCACCGGTCCGCGCATGATCCATTTGAACAGGCGGCTCTTTACCAGGCGGTCAGGCCACGAGACCCCAAAGAAGGCCACCGCATACGCCATGACGACCACCAGACCGCCTACCAGCAAATTGATCATCGTCGAGACGCTCCAAAACAGGTACGGATGCTCGGCTGCCACTTCCGATCCGTACAGCAGATAGGGGTACGAACCGAGCGCCGGAGCGGTAGCGCCTGCCATCAGATACAACATGCGTCTCTGCCCAGAGCGGGTCAACATGCGCCGGTAAGCGCGGATGAAATTGGCGCCTGCCAGCGCCATGACGGCGATGTAATAGAGGGTAAAGACTTCGGTCCAAAACGTCCGTTGAAGATGAGGCGCCGGCTTCCCATCTGGCACGAAGCGCCCTACCAGGTAGCCCATACTCAACAGCAATAGGAATCCTACCGACACCACATACATCAAGCGCACCCCCAGGCGGCGGCGTCCACGCGAGGGCCGCCCGGCGGTCACCAGCAAGGCGTCGGATAGGTGTAAGTAGGAAGGGGGCAAGAAGACGATGCCGATCCACTGCAAGCGCAGCAGCAGATCGATGCCCCACTCTGGCACGTCTTTGTTTTGCAGGGCCTCTGTGGTGAAAACAACCATCACACACAGAAGAATGATGGCAAACGAGCGCGCCACACGGTCACGCAGATTGAACGACAGGGCATACAAAAACAGCGAAAAGGCGGTAATCGCAATACCCGCCGTTAAAATCTGATTGATCGTTTGTATCCCCGCCAGCAAACTTTCTTCCCAACCGTTAAACATAGGCCTTCCCGGACTACATTAAGGTTCTCCCAAAGAACAAGGCTACGTCTTGGGTGACGTAGTAATGGTCATTATACCCGCAGAATTCGAAACCGAGTTTGAGCGCCAGGCGGATGGCAGGATGATTCTTGGAAGGCATTTCGAGGAAGATGTGGACATCGCCTCGGGACTCGGCCCAGGCCTGCGCAGCATGGAGCAGCGCTGATCCTACCCCTCGGCGCCTCACCTCCTGGCTGACAGCCAGATCCGTTACCCAGGTGGTGGTGGCGTGACTGTGTTCGAGCAAGCAAGCATAACCCACCGGTTCATCGCTTGCCACGGCCACCAGCACTTGGGTGCGGTTCTTCCATTCATCGGCCAGCGCAAACGGGTTGCGCGGGTAGACCACGCCTATCGGGCGCGGCAACCTCACCTCGCGAAAAGCAGCCATCAGCTGGCCGTTCTCGCGGCGCAGATCCAGTTGCCAAACATACTCACTTAGGGTCGTATGATCCATGCCCATCAAACGCGGCAAGTCGGTGGCCGCCATCGGGCGAATGTCAACTGAAAGAGTCGTAACAGCCTCCAGAGTCTATTGAGATGCAGTTACCCGCACAGGAACGATGCAAGGCGGTAACGATTGCCCCTGGTTGTCGGTCAGCACCAGGCGCAGGTCATATTCTCCCGGCGTCAGGATGGACGCATCCCAATCGCCGATTTCGCCATCGACGACGGTTTTCGTGCCGGCAAAGATGGTAGCCCAGGACTCTGCCCCTTTGGGAGAGACTTCGAACTTGTAAAAACCCAAATTAGGCATGGATACAGTGCCTGTCAACGTGATTTTTCCCCTCACCTCTTCTCCGGGCCGAGGGGAAGTCAGCATCAATCGCTCTGGGATGCAGCCGCTGGCTGCCGAGGCGGCAACCGCAGGCTGAGGGGTGGTCAGCGCAATCGAGGAAGGGGCCCCATACAAGGCGCCCTCTTGCATACGCAAGAGGTCCAGAGTGGGCGTCGCCAGCAAGTCTGTGGCTGGCAGAGCGGGGGCAATGAAGGAGGCCAGGAACAGTTCCGCCAGGAAGACCAACACAATCAGAAGTGAAACCGTTAGTGCCTGACTCAGGCGGCGCAGGGCAAATTCACGTTCCAGGCCAAATACCGATTCGCGCCATTCTTGCCAGGATTTCCACAGCCAACGAAACGAAAACAAGCCGCCCAGAATCAGTAAAATATAGATCAGGCCCTCATAAGCGGCCAGAAAACGAGCAATCGCGTTCATACGCACCCAACTTACAGGGACCGCAACACTCCACGCACGATTTTTTCCATTTTGGGCGTAATCACTTTGCCCGCCGCCATCACTTCCTCGTGCGTCGTAAAAGTCGAACCGTCCAGGTTGGCTTTGTTGCTGATGCCGGAGAGACCCAACACCCGCAAGCCGCCATGCCGCGCCACGATCACTTCTGGCACGGTAGACATCCCCACCGCGTCAGCGCCGGCCAGCCGCAGGAAGCGCAGATCGGCCGGCGATTCGAAGGAAGGCCCGCTCAACCCGCAATAGACGCCTTCCCGTAAGGTGATTCCGTGTCGAGCAGCGACCGTGCGCGCCAGAGCAGATAATTCGCGGTCATACGCCTGGCTCATATCGGGGAAACGCGGCCCTAATTCATCCAGGTTGGGGCCCATCAATGGGTTCAAGCCGCTCATGCCTATCAGGTTGAGTTGATCCAAAATCAACATCACGTCGCCAGGGATGAAATCAGGGTTCACTCCCCCGGCAGCATTGGTCACGATGAGAATCTCGATACCCAGCCGCTGCATGACGCGCACCGGCAAGGTCACCTGCGCCATGCTGTAGCCCTCGTAGAAATGGATGCGCCCCTGCATGACGAAGACCGGCTGCTCTTCCAATTTACCTATGACGAGGCGCCCGGCATGGCCGGCCACGGTCGAAGTCGGCCAGTGGGGCAAATCGCCATAAGGGATGACGAGCGCATCCTCGACGGAATCAGCCAAATCGTTTAGCCCCGAGCCGAGAATCATCCCTACGCGGGGCTGGATTGTTATCTTCGATCGAATGGCTTTTACTGTCTGATCGATCTGTTCGATAGTAAAATAGGGTTGCATAATCCACCAGGTGGTTTGTTTTGTGTCGGGGCGTCGCGTGCGCGACGCTAATCCAAAAATAGATTATATCAGAGATATTTTTCAATTTGTCAGGTTCGCGGCCATCTTCATACATTGTCAGGCCATTGATTGGTAAAATTGCGTGGATCATGACGAGGCTGGAACGGCTCGACAAACAAATGCAGTTCTTGACCTCCATTCTGCTCGCTACAAGCGGATTGGGGCTTTTGTTGATTCCCGGACGATTGGGGGACGTAAAAGTCGGATACCTGTCTTTTGGCTTGGGATTTGGTTTGTTTTTCACGGCTTGGGCAAATCAGGCTTCCATCTTCTTGCGCCCGCAGCGGCGCGTCAGAAGAGGGCTTTTCCTGGCTTCTGTGGTAGCAGTAGGCATTCTGGCATACCTTTACTTGCAAGCGCATCTGTGGATCGAAGGGCTGATCTTGCTTACCCTGGTCGGCATTTTAGCGATGTTGCCCTCACTAGAGAAGCGAGATGCCGAAGAAAGCCAGGACTTTTTGGGATTAGGTTGGGGATTGCTCGATTTGGTTGTGGGATGTGGTCTCTTTTTGATGCCAGTTATTGGTGGAGCCTATAGTCTGCCGGGGCAGTGGCAATTGCCGCTGGCGGCTACCTACGTCTTGGGCGGCTTGGCGAGCATTGGCGCATTCCACTGGCAAAAGAAACCGGTCAGCAAATGGATGGCAAGCATGACTGCCCTACCCTGGCTGGGCTGGATGGGATGGGCCTTGCTCTCCTTGCATATCGAAAGCGCGCTGATCGGGCTGGGCGTAACGATTATGCCATTGGTCGCTGATACGATTCCCTGGAAGGCTTTGAGCCTCCCCCAGGAGGATTTCATTGGTCGCAAGGTGCTATTGGCGGCTGTCTTGACCGAAACACTTGTGTTGTTTTCACTAACGATAAGCGGCTTTGCTGCTCAACGGTTCATGGGGAATCCCGTCTTGCCGGCCTCGTGGACGGCTTTCGATCAGGATATTGCCTTCCTCTCGATGGTATTGGTCAAAGGGCTTATGATGTACGGCCTGTTGTTCATGACGGTCACCTTGAATCGTTTGAGCAGTGATTTCTCTCTGACTGAGTCCAAAGAAGCACCCGTCGAAGAGGATATATCACTTGGGGAGTGGAATCAATGGATTGCTCGTTCGCTCAAGCCGTTGACTTCCACTTCACAGAGTCTGCAAACCAAACTCGAAATCCAGACCGAGCAGATTTCAGCCCTGACTCAGCAACTGAGACATGAAAAACAGCGTACAGCGCAATATAACTTGTTGTTGGAGATGAGTTATCAACTGGAATCGCAATTGGACCCGCCGGTAGCAGCGCAGATTGCCGTCAACACGTTACAGCGCGCCCTGGATTGTTCGCAGGTAACGGTTTACGAGCATGACCTGGTGAAGAAAGAGTTCTTCGTGATTGCCTCCGCGGGTACCTTCCTGCCGCCTAGCTATCATCAATCTACCTCACAAGGGATGTTGGGCCGCGCCTTACGTTTGCGCAAAACACAGATTGCCAACAACACGCTGGCAGACGCCGATTACCTGTCCCTGGAAACGTATCCGGCGCAATCTTTGTGTGTGGTGCCGTTGATCCATCATGGGCATGTACGCGCGATGTTGGAAATCGGCGACGAAAAGGCTAATGCCTTCGACAGTAGCGATATTCATCTGGCCGAAAAAGTGGCCAATGAGTTGATACGCGCCTGGGAGCGTTCCAGTTACCGCGAGCGTCTCACCAACCTCATCAAGGCTGGTGCTTCCCTTTCCCCCTTGCTAGAACCCCAGGCCACTATCAAAGAGATTGCCGCCATTGCCCGAGATATCTTGCAAGCCAGGTTCGTTTTCGTCATGCTGATTGACCAGGAAGGCCACTTCTCGCGCGTAGCCCACATAGGTCAGGCGCCTCGTTTGCAGCGTTCTCTCACACATCGCTTGCAAGGCGATGCTACCGTCCAGGCGGCATTGAACGCTTATGAGCCCTTCCGCATACGCGATGTTCGAAAATATCACTCGTCTCGCATCGAAATCGATCATGCTGGCTTGCGCAGTTTGCTGGCCATTCCCATTCGACTGCACCGCTTGAGCATTGGCGCCATTTTGGCATTTGGCAAGCAAGGCGAAATCTTCTTCAGTGAAAACGATGAATCGCTGGCCGGTCTTCTGTCCTCTCAGGCGGCGGCCTCCATCGAAGCCACCTGGCTATATCAGGAATTGCGCAATACGCTCAATTCCACCACGCAACTTTACAGCCTGAGCGTCAACATCATCCAGTCCGAGGCGTTGGAAGTTGCGGCGCGTCATATTGCCGAGACGGCTGCCAAAGTCGCCAATGCTACCGCTGCGGGCATCGTCTTGTTCTCTAGGCAACAAGAAATCGAGACCGAAATGGAAATTGACGAAAACGGCGCGCATCCAGGCAAAAACCATCCCATGGACCTCATCCACCAGACTTTGGAGAGTGGACAAACCATCCATGTCTCTCCCGACCAGGTGACTGCGACTATCTGTTTCCCCTTGCAGACACCCTTGCGAAAATACGGCGCGCTATGGCTGGAAATTCCCAACATCCGTGAGTATTTTGCCAGACACGCCTCCAACATGCAAACCCTGGCCAATCAGGCTGCTCTAGCATTGGAACGTTCCATCCTATTGGTAGAATCTCAGCAGCAAGCCAGAGCCATCGAAGCCGCCTTTCAGGAATTGCAATTGTCGTATGACCGCACTTTGGCTGCCTTGATGTCGGCGCTGGACGCTCGCGACCGCGAAACAGAGGGCCACAGCACGCGCGTCAGCGAACTGGCCTGCCGCCTGGGCAAAGAGATGGGGCTAGACGCAGGACAATTGAAGGCCCTGGAACGCGGCTCACTGCTGCATGACATTGGCAAGATCGGCATCAGTGATACCATCCTACATAAGCCGGCCCGTTTGACCGAAGAAGAATGGAAAATCATGCGCCTCCATCCCGACATCGGCGCGCACATCGTGGAGGGAATTCCTTTCCTGGAAGAGACCGTGCCGGTCATCCGTTATCACCAGGAACGCTGGAATGGCAGCGGTTACCCCTTGGGGCTACGCGGTACCGAGATTCCCTTGCTGGCGCGCATCTTTGCGGTGGTAGACGCCTTCGACGCCCTGATCAGCGACCGCCCTTATCGTCGCGGAATCCCTGTAGAAGAAGCGCTGAGCCACTTGAAAGAGCAAGCCGGCATTTTGTTCGACCCTATGGTCGCATCCAGATTCGAGGCTCTGCTTCGTGATGGAAAGTTGGACGACTGGAACTCTGAGGCCTAAGCCATTACGCGCCTGAAGGCCTCTACTGCCTGATCCACGCCTGCATCGTCTATCCAGTAATGCGTCACCAGGCGGAAGCGACGTGCATCCTCAGGGCTGACCAGCACGCCGTATTCTTTCACTTTTTCTGTGATATATCCTGTGTCGAAGGGAACCGCTTTTGCCAGATTGAAATACACCATGTTGGTGGATGGCGAGCCCGCATCTACTTCCAACGCCTCGATTTGCCTCAGGCCATCGGCCAACTTCTTGGCCCGGGCGTGATCCTCACCCAGCCGTCCAATCATGTTTTCTAGCGCAAAGATACCGGCCACGGCCACAATGCCCACCTGGCGCATCCCGCCGCCCAGCATCTTGCGTAAACGACGGGCGCGCTGGATGAAAGCCCCACTGCCTACCAGCATCGAACCGATGGGCGCACAAAGTCCCTTGCTCAAGCAAAACATCACCGAATCGGCTGGCGCGGCCAATTCCTTGGCCGAAACGTCGAGCGCCACAGCAGCGTTGAAGAGACGCGCTCCATCTATGTGCAACGCCAGACCATGCTCATGTGCCAATTCTCCCACCTGGCGAGTATAGGCTGCACTCAACGGCAGTCCGCCGCACACGTTCTGCGTATTCTCGAGACAGATGAGGCGCGTGATAGGGTGATGCACATCCTCGCTCCGAATCGAAGCGCGAAGGTCGTCTAGAGCCAACGTCCCATCGTCGCGATTTCGTACCGGGCAGGGATGGATTCCACCCAGCGCCGCCATGCCGCCCACTTCGTTCAGATAAATGTGGGAGCGATCGCCCACGATAGCCTCGTCGCCACGCTGACAGTGAGTGAGCAGCGCCAGTAAGTTACCCATCGTGCCAGAGGGAACGAACAGCGCCGCCTCCTTCCCCAAAAGATCAGCGGCCATATCTTGCAGACGGTTGACGGTGACATCATCGCCAAACACATCATCGCCCACCTCGGCCTGCGCCATTAGCGCGCGCATCTCCGGCGTAGGCCTGGTGACGGTATCAGAGCGCAAATCTACAATTTGCATATCTCATCTCCTTAGACTACTTGTGTACCTGTGTACGTGTGTACCTGTGTACGTGTGTACCTGTCTACCTGTGTACCTGTTTACCTGTCCACCTGTGTACCTGTCTACCTTTCCCCCTCCCTCAGCCTTCGCAAGATAACCTCCAGTTCTTCTGGCAGCGGCGCCTCGAATGTGCGCGCCTGCTTCTCGCCCGGCAGCAGAATGCTGAGTTGTGCGGCATGTAAGAAATGCCTGCCCAGCGGCAAGGACGGCTTGCGGCGGCCATATACCTTGTCTCCCACGATGGGACAGCCCAGAAAGGCACAGTGCAAGCGTATCTGGTGCGTGCGTCCCGTCAAAGGGTGGAAAGCCAGCAGCGTGTGATCGGGGAAGGTTTCCAGCGTAGCATATTCCGAAATGGCATCCCGTCCTTTCCCCGGCGGCATGAGCGCCATCCTCTTACGATGAGCGGGGTCGCGTCCGATGGGGGCCTCCACCCGTCCATTGGGAGTAGGGGGATGACCGTCTACCAGCGCCAGATAAGTTTTTTTTACCTTGCGCAAGCGGAACTGATCTTGCAGCCAGCGGTGGGCGCGTTCGTTCTTTGCCAGCAAGATCAGGCCGGAGGTATCCTTGTCCAGGCGGTGGACGACGCCCGGCCTTGCCTCACCGCCGATACCCTCGATATGCGGCGCATATCCCAGCACAGCGTGAACGAGCGTGCCGCTATCGTGTCCTGCTGCTGGATGTACTACCATCCCGGCCGGTTTGGCAATGACCAATACCTCCTCATTTTCGAAGACGATGTCGAGCGGGATGTCTTCCCCAATCAATTGGGTCGGCGCTGCGGGCGGAATAATGACCTGCACCATCATGCCGGCTTCCAGCATTTGCCCGGCTTTTCTGGCCAGCAAGCCATTGACTTTTACTTGACCTTCTTTGATCAACCCCTGCAAGCGGGAGCGTGAAAACGCAGGAAATTGCTCCACCAGGAAACGGTCCAGCCGTTCTTCTTTTGCTCTGTCGAAGAGGAAAGTTTTGCTGAGCGCGTTCATGATTGCGCTGAGGTTGGGTCTGGCTTTTCTGGCTTTGGCTCTTCCTGGCCGCCTTGCTCTTTTTTCTGCTTTTTCGCTTCTCGTTCTCCCCACCATACACCCAGCAACAATATCCCCACCCCAACCGTGATGGCTGAATCGGCGATGTTGAAGACCGGGAAGGTACCAACAGAAATGAAATCGGTGACTTGACCGTCCAGCGTCAGGCGGGAGATGAGGTTGCCGGCGGCGCCTCCCATTTGCATCCCCAGCGCCAAGCGCGTCATCCAATCGCCGCTGCTGACATGAGAGTAATAATAGATGATGATGCCAATGACCACGAAAGCCAGCACGGTAAATATCGTGCTGCCCCCTGGGAACATGCCAAACGCTGCCCCGCTGTTGTGCCAATGCACCAGGCGTGCATAGGGCATCAACCATTCTAGCCCGGCGGGCATCCATTGTTGAGCAAAGGGAATATTGACCCGTACCAGCCACTTCGTCCATTGGTCGAGCGCCACGACCACCCCGGCTACGATGAACAAACTCCACCTGGACGCAAAAAAACGCTTCATGAGAGCCTCTTCGATTCCATCTGGTTATCATCGAACCACTCGATTGTACCAGAGTCTGTCAGATACACGCGCGGAACACGTGTGTTGATGTTGGTCAGGATTTCGTAAGGGATCGTCCCAGCCCAATCTGCCAGGTCTTCTACACTGACTTGTTCTCCGTGCCCCGCTTTGCCAATCAGCACGACTTCATCGCCGTTGAAGGCCGAATCTTGCTCGATATTGACCATGATCTGGTCCATGCACACCCGCCCAACCTGCTGATAGCGTTTGCCGTGGATGACTACCTGTGCGCGATTGGACATACTGCGAAAGTAGCCGTCGCCGTACCCTACCGGCACGGTGACGATGCGCACGGGATGGTCAGACTGCCAGGTGGAACCATAACTGACGGGATGCCCCGGCTGAGTCACTTTGAAATACACCACTCGCGATTTCCAGGTCAGGACCGGTTCGACCTTGACCGTCCGCTGCGCCTCGCGCGAGGGATAGACGCCGTAAAGCAAAATGCCCGGCCGTACCATATCGAAATACGATTCGGGCAATTGTAGGATGGCGCCCGAGTTGGCAATATGGCGGACCGGCGCGGGTAGGCTATGTCTTTCATAGAAGCGTAAGACTTCCTCGAAACGTTCCAATTGCAGCCGCGCATGAGAGAGGTCGGCCGCGTCAGCGTTGGCGAAATGCGAATAGATGCCTTCCACTTCGATGTGTTTGCAGCGCAGCGCGGCCTCCTGCAAGGTATGGGCATTGTAGTAATGCACACCCACACGTTCCATGCCCGTATCTATCTTGAGATGCACTTTGGCCTTTTTTCCGGCAGCTGCGGCTGCCTGGTCAATCTGTTCCAGGCGTTCTACGGACGGGGCCGTGAGCGTCAGGTCATGTTCGATGTAGGCCGGAATCTGATTTCCCCAGATGCCGCCCAACACCAGGATTGGCGTCTGTACGCCCCGTGTTCGCAACAAAATACCCTCTTCCAACACCGCTACGCCAATGTAATCTGCTTGCGGGTCGAGGTGCCTGGCTACCTCTACCAGTCCATGCCCGTAAGCGTTGGCCTTGATGACAATCAAGATTTTGGCCGGGCTGACTTTTTCCCGAATGGCCCGCAAATTGCGGCTCAATTGGGACAAATTTACCTCTACGAATGTCGAGCGCACCCCGTTATGGGTAGCAATGGTCGGTTGATTGATAATCATGTCAATATTTTACCCGATTGCTCATGCTTTGCCGTTACAAGGAGCGCAGGCACAAGATCGTTCGAGCCGATGGAACACGGGGAAACTCTCATCTAACTCACACATTGCGGGAGAGATTATTCACGTATAATCGGCAGCATAAGTTCAGACCGCCCCTAAGGTTCAAGGTTCGTAGCCCTGCCGATGGCCGGCGGGATGTTCTGATAGGGTAACTACTCAGCCACTTTCGCAAATACCGCAAATACAGACCCTAAAGGCCTTTCCCGCAAATCGAAAGGCTGAATTTGCAGGCAGGTCAGGCTTGAAACATATTTTCGATTGCAAAGGAGACCTTTAGGGTCTTGACATGAGCAGTTACCTGATAGGAATGAATAACCAAACAAGGAATAGAATCATGAAAATAGTCACCGACTGCGCGGCCGACTTGCTCCCTGAAGAGCGCGACCTGTGGGGCATCGTAGAAGCGCCCCTCTACATCCAATTCCCCGAAGGCGAAGTCAACTCTGCCGACCTGACGCCCGACGAATTCTACGATCGGTTGGAGGCCATGCGGCCTGCCATCCCAACCACTGCTCAACCTTCCAGCGGCCTATTTGCCGGGCTGTATCGAAAACTGGCTGAGACCAGCAAGAATATCCTTTCTATCCACATTTCGTCTGGGCTAAGCGGCACCTTCAATTCGGCGCGCCTTGGCGCAGAGCAAGTCAAAGAGACGGCAATCAACGTGTTGGATACCCTGACGCTCTCCGGCGGGCAGCGTTTTCAGGTGTTGGCGGCGGCCTGGGCGGCCAAAGCAGGCTGGAGCGTGGAAGCGATCCGCGAGCGTCTGTCTGCCATTCGTGAGCATACCGAGGTCATCTATACCCTCGAAACGCTGGAATACCTGGCGCGCGGCGGGCGCATCGGGCGCGTGCAGGCGTTGATGGGCCTGGCGCTCAAGATCAAACCCATCATCCGCGTGGAACGCGCTGACGGCAAATACAGCACCGTCGGCAAGAGTCGCACGATCGCGCAGGCGCTGGAAGCCATTACCAGCCACCTGAGTGAGATGTACAAAGACACGCCATTGTGGGTCACTGTGCTACATGGCCGCTTCTATGAGGGCGCTGAAAACCTCTCGAAGATGCTCTCCGAGCGATTGAATGCCGTCAAACTGGAAGTCATGCGCATTTCGCCTGTGCTAGGCGTGCATACTGGCCCTGGCATCGTTGGCGCTGCGGTTGTGCCGATAAAATGGATGGAGGGAATCGAGTAATCTTTGTGCGTTCGTATTGCCCTCGCGGTCAAACTGCGGGGGAACTTTATTAACTGATGTTACGCACCGTCCCGAAGGTTAAGTCGAAAAAGGGTTCAATTTGCGAGAACTTTCGGGACGCTTCGCATAGGCGAGTTATTGAGTTGGAATCCAAAATTTTAGCCAGCCCTCCCCCTCCCGCAAAGCAAATTGCCGCCCTGCTTTCAAGGACTGGAACAGCGCAGCGGCGTCTGCTTCCCCAAATTCGACCGGGATGTGTTGCATGTGGCCGTATAATCGGGTACGGAACGCATCCAACCACGCCCGAACCTGTTGGCCCCGTTCAACGTTGACCGTGACAATAGGCCACACCCGGCGCGCCGGCCCGCGCAACAGTAGCCAGCGTAGCGTCTGACGGGCGTCGAAGTCCAGACGTTCCATATTTTCCAGATCGTCCAGTAATAGCAACACCGATTGCCTTCCCCTCTTGTTGGCTTTTGCCCAGCCTCCCAGCGAGTACAGGAAGTCTACGGCCGTGTTGTGGTAAATTGGAAAGATGCCGACGCATTGGGGTACTTTGGCTAAGCCTGCCCACTCTTCTGGGTGGGCGGTAAGCACGCCATATTGCGCCTCTTCAGGTGGGTGCATGAGGGCAGCGGCGCGAGCAATCGCTTGCAGGAAGGCTGTCTTCCCGCCGCCTGCGTCTGCCGCCAGCAGCAGCGGACCTGGCGTGGGATCATACAGGTTCAACAGCACCGGCAAATTGTCGGTGGCAATGCCCAGAAAGAGTGCTTCATGCGGCAGCGGGCCAATTTCATCCAAGACCCGTTCCAGCGCAAGAGCAGCCGTCGGTGGGGCAACCTGTGTGCCAGGCGCAAAAGCGACACGCTGGGCGACGATCTCTGGCTGCAACTCGGCCAGGACCTCTAGCGCCAGCAAGTATTGGCGTTTGGTAGGAGACATGTTTGCTATGGGGTAATTAGAACACAAGTTCTATTTATTGTCAAGGCGGAATTAACTGAAAACAGGGCTTTTCAAAGAATTAATCTGTTGAGGCTCGAACATTGTTTCAGGGCTTTGCGAAAAGCAAAAATATACCGCCGACCTGGGGTCGGCCTTGCCACACCACTTCGTGGCGCCTAGCATAGCCTGGCGGTACGATTTGCAAGTCCACATTAAAACTTTGAAAAGCCCTGGCGGGTGAACGCGCTCCCTTGACGCATCCATTCCCCTTGTGATAAACTACCTCCGCTTCGCCAAACGAAGCAAATTCTGACGAGAGGAGACGCTCCGATGATCTTGAGCAGGCACATTCTGCCCTACACCGCTGTTCTTAGCGGTACCCCTGCTTTGCTTTCTCGGAGTGCGCCTGTCGATTCCTAAAGTTATACGCAATGTGATGGATTTACGGCCACGGTGCGCTCCCGCCCGTGGCTGCTTTGTTTTGTCTTTCCCAGGCGGCCATGGGGCAAGTCCCCTAGCCGTTTTGTTTTCTATAGCCGATGATCATTAAAAATTCAGGCCGCAGTGATTGGAACGTGAAAATGACAACCATCCAGAATCCAAAACTTTTCGAGCGCCTGATTTCCGACGCTCTGGCGCAAGACTTTTCGGGCTGGGAATTCTCTTACCTGAAAGGGCGCTGGCAAGAGGACGAACTGCCTTGGAACTATCGCGAGATCGTCTTCGAACGCAGCCACGGCCTGCAGTCGCTGCTGGATATTGGCACGGGCGGCGGAGAGATGCTCTCTACCCTCGCGCCACTCCCGCCGCACACTTGGGCTACAGAGGCGTACCCGCCCAACGTGCCGGTGGCGGGAGCCCGTCTGCACCCACTGGGCTGTCGCGTGGTAGCCGTAGAAAGCGATGAACAGGCCCTGCCCTTCAAAGACGAGACCTTCGATCTCATCATCGACCGGCACGAGTGCTACAGTCCGGCCGAAGTGCGCCGCATCCTGAAGCCGGGTGCAAGTTTCCTCACCCAGCAAGTCGGCGGCAGGCACAGCCTGCGGCTGAATGAGTGGTTCCAGGAGACGGTGCATTACGCATACGCCGACTGGGATTTGGAAAAAGCCGTCTGCCAATTGGAAGAGGCCGGCTTCCAAATATTGGAGGCACGCGAGGCTTTCCATCGTCAGTGGTTCCTGGACGTTGGCGCAGTGGTCTTTTACTTGAAGGTCATCACCTGGCAAATCGAAGATTTCACGGTCGAACGCTATTACGACAAACTGGTCGCGTTGCACAACGAAATACAGGAACATGGCGCATTCGAAGCCAGCAGTCACTATTTTTATATCGAAGCACAAAAGGAAAGTTAGGAGAAGACATCATGAATATTTCCACAACGACCCCGCCGCTCGGACCACGCTCGGGCCTGCCCCCGGAACCCGACCGGGGACTCCCCTCGTTCGCGATACGTCCCGCCTCCTGGTCTGACCTGCAAGCGGTAACCGCGCTCATCCTCGAGGTTTGCACGACAGACGGCGACCCCAGTGTGGCCGTCTCGGCGGAGGATTTGCGCAACCAATGGCAGGAACCAGGCTTCGACCTGACCCGCGATGCCTGGGTGGCTGTCACCTCTGCTGGCCGTGTGGTGGGATACGAGGAATTGGTTGATCGCTGCGCCCATGCTTCTCTGCGCGGCGATGGATACGTTCACCCCGACTTCGAAGGACAGGGAATCGGCACTGCCCTGTTGCACGCTTTGGAACAGCGCGCCCGCGAACAAATGACCATCGCCGAACCAGGCCTACGCGTTTTCATCCGTAACTCCATGGCGATCGAGGACGCTGTAGGACGCAAAATGCATGAACATGAAGGCTATCGGCCGGTGCGTTTCTTCTGGCGCATGGAGAGATGCTTGGATGCACCGCCGCCCGCCCCCATCTGGCCGCAGGGCGTTCAATTACGCCCCTTCGACCTGGAAGCGCACGACAACCTAGTCTATCTTGCACACCAGGAAGCCTTCCGCGACCACTGGGGCTTCGTCCCTCGCCCTTACGAATTCTGGCAGCGCCACATGACCGGTAGCGAGACCTTCGACCCCGACTTGTGGTTCATCGCCTGGGATGGAGAACAAATAGCAGGCTACGCCCTTTGCCGCGTCAGTTTGGACAACCCCTGGATTGGCACGTTGGGTGTGCGCCGTCCGTGGCGCAAACGTGGGCTGGGCCTGGCGTTGCTATATCACGCCTTCGGTGAATTCTACAAACGCGGCGCAAGGCTCGTCATGTTGGGCGTAGACGCCGAAAATCCCAGCGGCGCAACGCGTCTGTATCACAAAGCCGGTATGCAAGTGGCCTCGAAGTATGTCACCTACGAAAAAGAACTCCGCCCTGGCCGCGAGCCGGAAGCAATCGTGTAATCGCTTATGACCAACGAGGTGGCAGGATAGGATAACATATTCCCACCTGTTCTACCCTTGGGAGAAAACTCATGAAGAAAACGCCTCACGAACTGGATTTGGAACTGATTCACCTGCCCCTCGGCTACAGTGTGCGCGGCGCCACCCTGGAAGATGGGCAGGCCGCGCTAGACTTGTGGAATCAATGGTCGCGCACGGTCCTTGGAGAGGATGAAATTGCCGACGTTGGCGCCATTTGCTACGAATGGCGTGCGCCCGGTTTCGACCCGCAACGCGACATCCGCCTGGTCTTTTCGCCAGATGGCAACCTGGTAGGCTATATCGAGGTCTGGCTGACCTTGAAGCCGCCCGTGCATCCCTGGATTTGGGGGCGAGTGCATCCCCAATATGGCGGCCGGGGCATCGGCACTTACTTGCTGAAATGGGCTGAATATCGCGCCGGTCAGGCGCTGGACGAACTGCCCCCAGATGTGCGCTTTGCGCCGCGTGTGGGCATTTTCAGCCAGGCTACCGAGAGCAAGAAACTGTTCGAGGATATGGGCTATAGCTACATTCGCAGTTCGTACAATATGCTGATCGAAATGAGCGCGCCACCGTCCCCGCCTGTCTGGCCAGAAGGTATCCGCCTGCGCCCCTTCGTCCCCGAAACCGATGCCGAAATGGTCTACCGCGCCGACCAAGAAATCTTCCACGATCATTTTGGGTTCGTCGAACCGCCTTTTGAGGAAGGGTTTGCACGTTATAAGCACTTCTTGATGAAATACGAGGGCTTCGACCCCTCCCTGTGGTTCTTGGCCATGGATGGAGATCAGTTGGCCGGCATTTGCCTGGGCAAGTTGACTTCCATAGAAGACCCCGACACGGCGCACGTCGACATTTTGGGTGTGCGCCGCCCCTGGCGCAAACGTGGGCTGGGCCTGGCGCTGTTATTGCATAGTTTCGGTGAGTTCTACCGGCGTGGCAAACGTAAGGTCAACCTGGGCGTGGATGCAGAAAACCTGACCGGCGCCTTACGGCTATACCAAAAAGCCGGGATGCGCGTTCAGCGACAATTCGACCTGTTCGAAAAAGAGTTGCGCCCAGGCAAGGAAATCAGTGTACAATCATTGAGAGAGTAATCCAAGTTTAGGACACGGATGGCATGGCATAACCAGGCTGCACCTGGATTGCCTCATCTGTATCCTGGATAAAGGAGATTGCAATGAATCTGCGTTGCATGTATTGTCAAACCCTGTTTGGCGTCAGCCGCGACGACATGTTGATTGCCTTGCAAACCATTCAGGCCGAGTCGTTGACGCATTATGACTTCCATTGCCCCAAATGCCGGCGCGCCAACCGCGTGGAGCGCGCCAAATTGGAACGCGCCTACCCCAACTGGCAGGAGACGGTCAAAGCGATGACAGCCGAGGCCGCAAGCGCCGCGGCAGGGGCGGCTCCGGCCAGGACGCCTGCCGCTCCAAAGAAGGCCAAGGTCAGCCCAGAAAAGAAAACCGCCGCAAAGGGCAAAGCGAAATGACCATCCGCGCCGTGTTCTTCGACCTAGGCGGGGTACTGGTGCGCACCGAATACCAGACCCCGCGCCAGCGCCTGGCAGAGCGCCTGGGTTTGGAGTATGATGACCTGGAAAAATTGGTCTTCAGCAGTTCCAGCAGCCAGCAAGCATCGCTTGGAAAAATCACCACCGAGCAACATTGGGAGAACGTGACCAAACGGCTGGGACGGCCGGTTGCCGAGGCGCAAACCATCCGCGAGGAATTCTTTGCCGGCGACATCGTGGACCGCGAGTTGCTGGCATTCATCCGCGCGCTGCGTCCCCGCTTGTACACCGGCGTCATCTCCAATGCCTGGCCCGATCTACGGGAATACATCGTCGAGCAAAAGTTCGACGACGCTTTCGACTGTCTCGTCATTTCGGCTGAGGTAGGGGTGATGAAGCCCGAAGCCGCGATCTACCAATTCGCGCTGGAGCAGGCCGGGGTAAGTCCGAGCGAAGCGGTTTTCGTAGACGATATGCCGGTCAATATCGAGGGCTGTCAAGCAGTCGGGATGCAGGGTCTCCTCTTTCGCAATCCAAAACAGGTGATGGAGACGTTGCAAATGCTCTTGGCCCACGCTTGAAACGATGCTTGCCATGACAGTTGATGATTTTTTTCACTTGACCTTTGTGTATTTTAGTCTTATAGTCTTATAGTCTGATAGTCTAAGGTCTTGAGGGGGTGGCATTTTCTCTTTTCCCCAATGAGACTATTAGACTATTAGACTATGGACTATGAGACTATTTTCAGGAGACTACCATGTCCGATTACCTTGTCCGCGGCTCGCTCAAAGCCCTCGACCCCGACGTGTTCGATCTGACCCAACTCGAGGCTGAGAGGCAAGCCCGCAAGTTGATTCTCATCCCGAGCGAATCCGCGGCGCCGCTTGCCGTCCGTGAGGCGCTGGCTTCCGCTTTTCAGAACATTTACGCCGAAGGCTACCCCGACGAAGAGACGCGCTGGATGTCCGAAGAAGAGATTTTGGACTACCCGGCGCGTTTGACTCACTACCGCCGCAACTCCGACCCGCGCTACTACAAAGGCGTGGAGTATGCCGATATCGTCGAGGCGCTGGCGCGCCGCCGCGCCGCCCAAGCCTTTGCCGCCAACGGTTACACCGCCGACCAGATTTACGTCAACGTGCAAGCCCTCTCTGGCGCGCCCGCCAACAACGCCGTCTATCAGGCGCTAATTCCGCTGGGCGAGACCATCATGGGACTCAACCTGCTGCACGGCGGTCATCTTTCGCACGGCTCGTCGGTCAACCGCAGCGGCAAGTGGTTCAAAGCCGTGCATTACACCGTGGACGAAAACGAACGGCTGGACTACGACGCCATCCGCAAACTGGCTCTCGAAAACAAGCCCAAACTCATCATCGCGGGCTATTCCTCCTACTCGTGGGTCCCCGATTGGAAGAAGTTCCGCGAGATCGCAGACGAAGTCGGCGCGTACTTCCTGGCGGATATTTCGCACATCGGCGGGCTGGTGGCGGCGGGAGTCGTCCCCTCGCCGATTGGGTACGCCCATGTGGTCATGTCCACCACGCACAAGAGTCTCGACGGTCCGCGCGGAGCGGTGCTGCTGACCACCTACGCCGACATCGCCAAAAAGATTGATAAAGCCGTCTTCCCCGGCGAGCAGGGCGGACCGCATGTCAACGTGTTTGCGGCGCTCGCGCTGACCTTCAAACTGGCGCAGACCAAACAGTTCAAGCAACTGCAAGCCCAAACCATCAAGAACGCGCAGGCAATGGCGGATCAATTCCAGAAGCGCGGACTGCGCGTCCCGTTTGGGGGGACGGACTGCCACATGCTCAACGTGGATTGCACGACCGTCAAAGGGGAAGACGGCACGTCCCTGAGCGGCGATCAGGCGGCTCGCATCCTGGACCTCGTGGGGATCGTCGTCAACCGAAACACGATTCCCGGCGATAAGAATTCGCTCGACCCCAGCGGCATCCGCCTCGGCACGCCGTGGATCACGCAGCGCGGCTTCGACGAGAAGAAGAGCCGTCAACTGGCGGACATCATGGCCGATGTGCTGCTGGCGTGTGCGCCGCATTCGGTGGATACGCCGCGTCACGGACGTGTGCGCCGCGCGAAACTCGATTTCAAGACTTTGAACGATGCGAAGTTGAAGGTTCGCAAGTTGGCGGAGGGCGCGGGGATTGATTTCAAGTACAAGAAGAGCGGGTATCCGCATTTCTATTTTATTGATGACAGCCCTCACCCCCGCCCCTCTCCAAGGGGGAGAGGGGAGTCGAGCGCGGTGTTTGAGTTGCAGGGAAAACGCGTGCGGCAGATGTTGGATTACGCCGTTTCGAGCGATCTCTCCACGTTGAAGAAGGGGCAGAGTCAAGCGACCTCCATTGCGACGCCGAAGGGCACGGTCAAAGGCACGCTGGCGAAGGTGGACGATTTCACCTATCAGTTGCAGGTCCCTGCGGCGAAGGCGGGCGTGGTGGGGACGTGGCTGCGCGACCTGTCGGATGGGTATGTGTCGTTCAGGCTGGATGGGGAGAAGGATTTCGATGCGAGGAGGATGCCGGGCCCGTTTGTGGTGGCGCCCTCACGCCGCGCCCTCACCCCCAGCCCCTTTCCCGAGGGGAGAGGGGGAATCAGCGTAGAAAAACCCTGGTTTATCGGCGACCAGCCTAAAGTCGAGAAAGAGGCGTCCCTGCCGTCATTTGAGTGGAAAGATGTCGAAGGGGAACTCAAGAAGACTCGTTTGAATCAAGTCCATCGAGACCTCGGCGGCAGGATGGTCCCGTTCGCGGGTTGGGAGATGCCTGTGGTGTACACGTCCATTTACGAGGAACATCTGGCGACGCGGCAGGCGGCGGGGCTGTTCGATGTGAGTCACATGGGCGTGTATGAGGTGCGCGGCGCGGACGCGGCGTCGTTCCTGGATGCGATTTGCGGGAACGATTGCGGCGGGCTGGAGCCGGGCGAGAGTCTGTACACGCATTTCCTGACTCCCGACGCGGATGTGATTGACGATACGCTGGTGTATCGCCGCGCGTGGGATAAATATCTGGTGGTGGTGAACGCGTCGAACGACGATAAGGATCGGGCGTGGTTCGAGGCGGTGCGCGACGGCAAGGTGCGGATTGATAACGCCAAGCCGTGGGCGCGGACGTATGGCTATGAGGCGGAGATTCGCAACCTGCGTGACCCGCGCTCTGGCGATGACATGAGGATTGATATTGCATTACAAGGTCCGAAGTCGCGTGACATCTTGCTCGCCATGGGAGTAGACACGTACACACATACACAGGTAATGAAACTCAAGCGGACGGAGTTGTGCGACGCGAGGATTGGCGGGTTCGATTTGATCGTCTCGCGCACGGGGTACACGGGCGAGAAGATGGCGTTCGAGTTGTTCGTCCATCCCGACCGCGCGGTGGATTTCTGGAATGCAATCTTGAAAGCGGGCGAGCCGTTTGGCGTGAAGCCGATCGGCTTGGGCGCGCGCGATTCGTTGAGAACTGAAGCGGGACTTCCGCTGTATGGTCACGAGATGGGGTTGGGGTCTTACAAAGGCGGTGGTCTCGATACGTCCCGCGAAGATCAGCGGGACTACTCGACCACCATTTTCAATGGCCGCGATTTGGGCGTGGGCGAAAGCGGCTTCGGTTCGTATGTGAAAGTGTACAAGCCGTGGTTCATCGGGCGCGAGGCGTATCTGGCGCGCGAGAAGACGCGCAAGGGGGTGGTGGTGCGTTTCCGCTTCGACGAGCAGCGCGTGCGGGTGGCGCACAACGGCGACCCGGTAGTGGTCTCGACAGGCTCGACCAGCGGGGAAATGAAGCGCATCGGCTGGGTGACGAGTTGCGCGATTGACAGCGAGCGCTTCCTGACGGGTCAGGCGTATGTGGACCTGGCGTATGCAAAGGAAGGCACGCCGATCGGTATCCATCAGGGCGGGGCAATAGATAAGCCTGCAACGCCCGCGAAGGTGGTGAGCAGGTTCCCGAAGGGGTAGGCGCCGGTCGAGTAGCCCTGAGCGCTCGTTGCGAGGGGTGTATCGAGACTAGAAAATTAGAAAGATGGGACGGCGGCAGGGTGCGGAGTTCTTCAATCAAACCAGCCCCGGTACTGGGTATTTCGGTGTCGCCGGTTCGAAGCCTTGCGTCTACAATAAGCCAAGTCTCACTGTTTGGAAGTTGAAAACAAATATCCACTTTAAACTCATTAAAATTCAGTTCATTTTGCTCGATTCGAAAGTTTGCCGCGCTCATTTCCACCCCATTCATCATCTGGGTCATGATCCCGGAATCGGCAAATTTCTCCAGAATCTGGGCAGAAACCCCTGCGATGGCTGTGGGGTGGGGGGTGGGGGTAGGCAGGTTTCGAGGAAATTCCCCTGCTGAGGCCATCACGGGCTTTTCGGTGTTATTGAGGCTTGCAATTGCGCCCAAGATCAAAACGGCGCTCAAGGCAATAAGGAGTAAATTCCTGGTTTTCATTTTTGTCCTTTCGTAAGAGGTTATCTTGCAACGCAGTTGTTCTGGTAATAGGGGGATCCCGGCGTGATCGGCTGCTCCGGGGGTTCAATCTCTTCGGCGGGCGAAAGGGCCCCACAACTCAACGACGGGCCCAGGCCTTCGTCTGTACCATACATGGCAGTATATATACTCTCATCGATGAGCGTATATCCATCAATGGGATGCATATCGTCCCCATAATCAATCCCCACCGTATACTACCTTCGGCGTACATGTTGCCTCCGGAAAGGTTGCTCGTTTTTTCCCATTGCGCCAGACACCTTCCTGACTCTCGAATTTCCACAAGTCCTATAATATTATTATTTGTGTCACGAAGAGGTTGGGAATCGTGTGTTCCTGCATCAGCGCCGCACCCCATCGTTTCGGGGTTCAAGCCGTTGCAGGAACTACCATGGCAAGTCAAAGAATACCACAAACTATCGATTCAATAATTGCCTACATACGACCCTCCTGAGAAGCAGCGCGTATAGAACCAGAAACTCCCCCGATCGTTTGATGTCAGCGTCACATCGAAATACCCGGATAAGGGCAGGCTGGGATAGTCTACATTCCCGCTAATTTTGGCGACACGCACGGTATGGCCAGCATTGCAGTTTACCCCAGTATACGCGTAGTAAAGCCGAACAGCGCCAGTCCCTGCACCAGATACCCTGATTTTTGTTGCTACACGCCCGGTTCCTGTCCAGTACTTGAGAGGAAGGGTCATAGGCGTGCAGAGATTGCTCGTTGAATGTAGTGTTCACGATGGTATTATAACCGGTTGGGGAGGAACACCCCGCCCCAACACAACTTGGACCTGTGGGGGTATTGAAATAAAGAGATAGTATGTCGTATTTCCCTGCTGGCTGAGGCCTCGAAAGCGGGGCGCGCCTGGCGACCAGGGCCGAAACCTGGCCATTGCCTGCCAGGAAGAATAACAGCCCGACGATCAGGATGCGCTTGATCTTCCAATTCGTCTGTCTCTTGCCCAGGTCCTCCAAACTGCCCGGTCGAATGTGGGTGCGGGCATGGCTGGGAATATATCCCCGGACAGGGAAACTGTCACTGGTATTAATACCAGTCTTTCCCTTGCATTTCTGTCAGGTCGTCCGGGAAGTATTTGTGCAGCCAGGCGGCCGCCTCGTACCGCGAGCGGAGGCCCAGTTTGCCCAGAATGGTCGAGATGTGAAAGGCAATTGTCTTGGGGGTGACGCCCAGTTTCTCTGCCATGGCGCGGTTGGTCAGCCCGGCGGCGACCAGCAGCAGGACTTCGCGTTCGCGCCCGGTCAGGCTGTCCCATTTGTCTCCCGCCTCCTCGCGCCAGCGCCTGGACCTGGCGATCTGCTCCTCTGTAAAGAGCGCTTCGCCCGCGGCCGCGCGGCGGATGGCCGCAATGAGATTTTCGGCTCGCTCGCTCTTGGAAAGGTAACCTGCCGCGCCGGCCTCCATCATTTCTGACAGGTAGAAGTCCCGGTCGTGCGCGGTCAACACCAGGGTGACTGTTTCAGGGGAATGCTGCCGCACCCACCTTTCGATCTCCACAGGGGAATCGCCGGGCATCTTCAGGTCGAGCAGCAGGATTTGGGGATGGAGCGCGGCGACCAATTCCCTGGCTTCCGCGCCGTTTTGGGCTTCGCCGACAACCAGGATGTCCCCCGCAGCAGACAGGATTTCACGGATCCCTGCGCGCGTGAGGGGATGGTCATCGGCCAAAATCAAGAGGATCGGTTCGGGACGCATATCACCTCCATCTTTTGCAAGCGGCGCTCCCCCAGTATAATATAGTTGACGCATAATCAGGTTGTTCCTATCCGGTTTAGTGGTATTGAAAGGTGATTGTAAGGTGCTTGCTTCGAGAAGAGGTGAACCATGAAACTATCCTTGATCTTTTTGTTGATCGATCTGTTGGTGCTGCTCATCTACCCCATCCTTTTCCTGGTACATAAAGTGCGCCGCTTTTTGGGTTTTAAGAGATAATAGAGGCATGATCCTGTCTCTCTCCAGGAGGCCTCTATGCCCACGTTGAACGATGTCTTGGGCGTCATCCTGGGCGGGGGGCGCGGCGCGCGCCTGTACCCGCTGACCAAGATGCGCTCCAAACCGGCCGTCCCGATTGCGGGGAAGTACCGCTTGATCGATATTCCCATCAGCAACTGCATCAATTCCGGCATCTATCGTATTGCCGTGCTGACGCAATTCAACTCCGTTTCCCTGCATCGCCACATTGCCAATACCTACCATTTCGATTCCTTCCATACCGGCTGGGTGCAAATCCTGGCCGCCGAGCAAACCATCGAGAGCGCCGACTGGTATCAAGGCACGGCGGATGCGGTGCGTAAACAATTGTTCGAGATTCAGGCTACTGGCGCAGAGTATGTCCTCATCCTGGCAGGCGACCATCTCTATCGCATGGACTACGCTGCCATGGCCGAATATCACTGGCAGAAGAACGCCGATATAACGGTAGCCGTCCAACCGGTCGCGAAAGAAGATGCGACCCGCTTCGGGCTGTTGAAGCGCGAGGCCGATGGACACATCTCGTCGTTTGCCGAAAAGCCCAAAGACCCGGCAGTCCAGAAGAAATTCGTCAGCCGTGACGACCCGGCCCGCCCCTACTTAGGCTCGATGGGCATCTATCTGTTCAATACCAAAATTCTGGTAGATATATTGACTTACCACCCCCGTCACGACGACTTCGGCGGCGACATCATCCCCGAAGCCATCCAATCGCACGAAGTGTTCGGCTTCGACTTCGACGGTTACTGGGAGGACATTGGAACGATCCGCTCGTTCTACGAAACCAACTTGAAACTTACCACCCCTAACCCGCCCTTCAACTTCTACGATCCGCAAGCCCCCATCTATACCCACGCGCGCCCCCTGCCTGGCTCGGTCATCATAGACAGCGACTTGAAGGATGTGTTGCTGGCGGAGGGCTGCCGCGTCCAAAAAGCGGAGGTGCGCCATTCCATCCTGGGCCTGCGCTGCCAGGTAGCGGCTGGGGCCTGCATCGAAGATAGTATCATCATGGGCGCCGACTACTACGATATAGAAACTGCACCGCACAAGATTCCGCTGGGGGTAGGGCGCGATTGCCAGGTGAAAGGCGCCATCCTGGACAAGAACGTGCGCCTGGGTAAGGACGTAATCATTCGCCCCTTCCCGCGCGGCACTGACCTGGATGCCGAGACCTGGTTCGTGCGCGACGGCATCGTAGTCGTCCCAAAAAGCACCACTATCCCGCCTGGGACGCGCATCGCGCCAGGGGATGTTAAGGAACGCCGCTGATTGTAGGCCTTTGCCCACAGTTCAACCGCACGCTTTTGCCCGCAGTTCAACTGCGGGCAAACTCGGTATCCTTGATGACGAACGATCTGCGATGCTCTGACGAATACCCCCAGCGCTTCAACGCCGACCGATGGGCCTGGGTGCCGTACCCTTTGTTCTTTTCCCAACCGTAAGCGGGATTCCGTTTCCCCATTTCGACCATCAGCGCGTCTCTGGCGGTTTTGGCCAGCACCGAGGCGGCCGCAATGCTCAAACAGCACGCGTCGCCTTTCACCAGCGAGGTGTGCGGCAATTCGCTTTCGGGCAATTCCAGGCGAAAGTCTGTCAACAAGTAAAGAGGCTCGACAGAGAGACCCGCCAGGGCGCGCTCGGCTGCCAGCCGCACGGCGCGGACGATGCCCAGTTGGTCTATTTCTGCGGCCGAGGCGTAGGCCACATTCCAGGCCATGGCGGCCGCCTGGATGCGCGGAGCGCACAGATCGCGCTGAAGGGGAGTCATCTGCTTGGAATCGCGGCAGCAGGCCAGGGTCCGGGCGAGATGCGGATCGTCACGGGGCAGGATGACCGCCCCTACCGCCACCGGGCCGGCCAGGGCGCCGCGTCCGGCTTCGTCCAGTCCGGCAATGAAGGGATAGTGCGCCCAAAGCGCGCGTTCGAAGGTCAGATCAGGGAGGCGGGTCATACAGTCCACGCCGGGCGTTACGGCGGATGACGAGCAAGTCGCGCAGCAGGGAGAGCGTGTCGGTGAGCAAGCGAATGCGGCTCTCCGGGTCGAAATACCAGGGGATGGGCAGTTCGATGATGCGGTAGCCGCGCATACGCGCAATGTAGAGCGTTTCGACATCGAAGGAAATGCCGGAAGAGGTTTGGAAGCGGAAGAGGTCGCGTGAGACCGGGGCGCGAAAGCATTTGAAGCCGCATTGGGTATCATGCAGGCCGGGCAGGGCCAGTAGGCGGATGAGGAGGTTGATGGCACGCCCGCCCCAATGCCGATATGCCGGTTCGTTGTAACGAACGGCGCCGGGCGCTTCACGTGAGCCGATGACAATGTCGAAATCGGTCGAGGCTGGCGGCAGGAAGCGGTTGATTTCAGCGATGGGCATCGAGAGGTCGGCGTCGCACAGGAAGTGGTATTCTCCCTGAGCCGCCAACATGCCATGTTGAACAGCGCGCCCTTTGCCGCGTTGCTCGACTCGTAAGGCGCGCAAGTTGGGATAGCGACGGGCAAATTCTTGGGCAACGGCAAAGGTGCGGTCGCTGCTGCCGTTTTCGACCACCAATACTTCGGCAGAGTAGGGCTGCTGCGCCAGGAACGAAAAAATCTGCTCCAGGGTGTGGGGCAGACGGCGCTCTTCGTTATGAGCGGGGATGACGATGGAGAGAAAAGGGGATGTCAAAGGGTTATTGCAGGTAGAATACCAGGAAGCCCACCGCGCATAACAGCAGGCAGATTTCGAAGAGCGCCAGGCCGCCCAACAGGGCCAATTGCCTGCCGCTCATGCCGAAGTAGCGTTTGCCGGCGCTGCTGCGCGCAGGCAGGGGAACGGCCGGGCTGGTTTCGGTAATACTCCTGACGTTCTCCGCCTCTTCGCCTTCGGCAAAGGCAAAACCCAGGTCAGCAGGGTCGAAGGCTTTGGCTTTTTCAGCCGCCTGGAAGATGGCCTGGGCGCGTGAGGGTGCGGCCTCCGCGTCACGCGCCTCACGGCTCGAGGCGGACGGCGCGGCCGGAGAGGCTTCCTCTGCCGATACATCCTGACGCCTGGCAGGCCGGGGGTTGGATATACGGTCGGCCAATTGTTCGACATGTTCCGGCGCCAAAAGCGGGGGGGCTTGAAGAAGGCCGGTAGCCCAGCGTTCGATGGCATCGCTCATGACGACGCGCACGGTGGAACGCTGGCTGTCTATGTACAGGCCGGGGTCGGCTGCCAGCAATACCGGATCAACTGGGATGGCGCGTTTTGCGCCTTGCCGCTCTAAAAACACTTTGAGCGCGCGAGCATAGCCCTCGACGCGCGTGAGCAAATTGACCGCTGCCGGCTGGAACGTGTTGCCGCGCAACACCCGCCAGGAATCGCCCTTGGCCAGGTATGTGCCGCGCAGGTGGGTGACATAGGCTACGATGATGCCCGGCGGTCCAATCAGGATGAGCGGAATGATGATCTCGCTGCCTGGCAGAGCGCAATTACGCAGCAAGACGAAACCCCTTGCCAGGACGCGGTCGAGAAGTTGGATGATCGCCTTTTGGGCTTGCAATTCCGGATACCAAGATGGCCCGTACTTCAGCGTGCCTTTCAGGCGGTCGAGGAATGCAATCTCGCCCTTGTAGTTCTGGTAAGGGGTTTGATCGATGAGTTTCATGAAAATTACAGGATTGGCGTATCTTCCAACTCATCACGCCGGACATCGCTCAAATGGGTGGTGAGAAACGATGTGCCGTTGCTGGTTGCTCGTCGTACGGCCTTGCCCAGGTCGAACGTGCCGGCCCAGTATTCCTTGCGGCGGCCTGTGTAGAAGATTTTGCCTTGTTCGAGCATGTCGAGCAAAGACTTGCGATCGAGCAACACGCGATCGGAAAAGGCTGTGCCTCGCCTGAGATAGGCGCGCACCCATGCAATCTGATCATCGGGAGTATAGTGTACTGCTTCGATGACGCCATCTATTTTCTTCTTTGCCATAGGGAGCCCTCCACCTCATATTTTAACACAATAGTATGACCTATCTATTACCCACAAGTAGGGCAAATTGGAAGTTTGCCGTAACTGCCTACACATAACAATCAGCGATTCTCAATTTGGCTAGAAACCGTCCCGAAGGTATTCGTAAATTAG
>FWWM01004002.1_pt1 | contig 35196 bp, 28 predicted proteins | sample 2228351 | NCBI WGS metagenome assembly FWWM01 (sample SAMEA103939774, study PRJEB20133) | metagenome
ACGCCAACACCCACGCCAGAGACACCTACCCCGACTCCAGAGACCACTCCCGTCGGTACGCCAGAGGCTACGCCCACGCCGACGAGCACGCCCACGGCGACCCCCACTGCAACGCCCACGGCGACGCCCACGCCGACGAGCACGCCCACAGCGACCCCCACTGCAACGCCCACGCCGACGCCCACGCCCACGGCGACCCCGACGGCCACGCCCACTAACACGCCAACCGCAACCCCGACGGGCACAGCCACGCCGGAGACCCCGGTAAGTGAGGCGTTGCCGGCGACGGCAGAGCCGACACCGTCACCGGACACGACGCCGGTGAGCGAGGCCGCGCCAGCCACCAGCACGCCAGCCCCGGCCCAGGTGCTGCCGCGGACAGGGAGCGGCCAGGGCGCGACGCCCTTCTGGTTGCTCACCGCGCTCGGCGGCGCCTTCCTGGCAGCCGGCATCGGCCTCGAGCTCCAGCGGCGGCACCGCCGGGGCGTCAACAGCTGACGCGGGGTGCGCGCACACGAGAGCGTACGAACAGGGGCGGTCATACTGACCGCCCCTGTCTCGGTCTCGACTGTACGCCGGATCTCCCGCCGTGGTCGCTGCCAGCGCGCCCAGCGATACCCGACGCCGGTCACGAACCCGGACGCACCACCAGGCACCGCCCCGTTGCCTCCGGCGCCCGCGCCCCCTCGCCCGACGGACGAAAACACGACCGGCCATCGCCCGAGTCGCGCGAGGCGGCTACCCGAGGAAACGATGGCGGCGGAAATCGCTCACCCACGCGCCCGCTGACCGACCGGCTGTCCAGTGCCGGGCCGGCCAGGCTCCTGCAGCCCCCACCGACCCCACGCCGGCTGCTGCCGCGCAGACACCGCTCGAGTGCCGCCCGGGCACTCAGCGGCTCGCTACCGTCAGCTCGCGCCAGACCGGCCCGTCGGGATAGCGGTACTGCTCCAGCGACTCCCGCTTCATCTCGATCGAGTAGCCTGGCCGCTGCGGCGGGAAGTAGCGCGCACCGCGCACCGTGACCGGGTCGACGAAGTGCTCGTGCAGGTGGTCGACGTGCTCGATCATCCGGTGCTCCATCGTCCCGCTCACCGCGACGTAGTCGAACATCGAGAGGTGCTGCACGTACTCGCACAGCCCGACGCCCCCAGCGTGCGGACACACCGGAACGCCGAACTTGGCCGCGAGCAGCAGGACCGCCAGCACCTCGTTCACGCCGCCCAAGCGACAGGCGTCGATTTGACAGAAGCGAATGGCGCCAGACTGCAGCAGCTGCTTGAAGACGACGCGGTTGGCGCAGTGCTCGCCGGTAGCCACGCCGATCGGCGCGATCGCTTCGGCGATCGCCTTGTGCCCGAGCACGTCGTCGGGATGGGTCGGCTCCTCGATCCACCAGGGATCGAACTCGGCCAGCTCGCGCATCCAGGCGATCGCCTCCGGCACGTCCCAGCGCTGGTTGGCGTCCATCATCAGCTTGCGCTCCGGCCCCAGCACCTCGCGCAGCAGGCGCGCCCGGGCGCGGTCGTGTTCGAGGTCGTTCCCCACCTTCATCTTGATGGCCGTGAACCCCTCCGCGACAGCCTGACGCGCCAGCTGGACGACCTGCTCGTCGCTGTACCCGATCCAGCCAGCCGAGGTGGTGTAGCAGGGATAGCCGCTCCGGAAGAGCTCCTGTTCACGCTCGGCACGGGTCGGTGCCTGGCGACGGAGGATCTCCAGCGCCTCGTCAGGGGTGAGCGCATCGGTGATGTGCCGGAACGGAACGAGGCGCACCAGTTCCTCGGGTGAGAGGTCGGCCAAGAGCTTCCAGACCGGCTTCCCGACCGCCCGTGCCCAGAGGTCCCAGAGGGCGTTGACGACGGCTGCCGTTGCCAGGTGCAGCACCCCCTTCTCCGGCCCGACCCAACGGAGTTGCCCGTCGGCGGTCAGCCGGTACCAGTAGCGACCGAAGTCGGCGACGATCTCCTCCAGGCGCTGTCCGACGACGAACGGTTCGAGCGAACGGATGGCGGCGACGCACAGCTCGTTGCCGCGCCCGATGGTGAAGGTCAGTCCGTGTCCCTCCAGCCCCGGTGCATCGGTATGCAGAATCACGTACGCGGCCGAATAGTCGGGGTCAGGGTGCATGGCATCCGAACCGGCCAGGGTACGCGAGGTGGGGAAGCGGACGTCGTAGACCTCGAGACGGGTGATCGTCGTCGGCATCGACGGTTCCTCCTCTCCATTGCACGGCGCTCGTCCTCGCCTCGGGGGAACGACGACGAGCAGACCATCCGGTCACCGGACGGCGACCCGAGCCAGGACGATGATCGCCGAGGAGACCGCGTCTGAAAAGAGGTCACCCGCGCAGGGCAGCCGCCTACGCGGCCCAGCCGGTCACACCGCTCTGTGGGCGGTCACGCGCACCGGACCGCAGCGGACAATCGCGCGGCGCGGCGTGCCGTCTCAGTCGACTCGTCTCACGAGCCGCCCATCTACGATCACCCCGGCCTGCTCCAGCCAGCGGCGCACGTCCGGCGGGAGTTCGTCGACACCGACGAGCTGCGCCAGTTCCAACAGCGCGACGAACCCCTCTTCCCAGAGGGCGCGGTAGTCGCCCGCATCGTAGCCGGCCAGCGCGGCATCGACCGGCTCGCCGGCGAGAGCGCGCCCACGTTGCTCGGCGAGCCAGGCCAACGCAGCCTCGTACCGGTGCTCGAGCGCTGCGAACCGGTCGAGCATCACCTGGAGTTCGCTCCGCCGGGCATGCCGGAGCCACAGCTCGGCGAACTCGGCGGCGAGCGCGGGCAGGCGCTCGCGGTGAACTGTCAAGCGAGCGACCGCCGCATCGAAGTCGGCCAGTACGCGGTCGCGCGCGCTGGGCTGGCTGGTCTGGGCGAGCGCCGCCAGGCTGGCGCGCACGAGCTGACTCGCGCGGAGTTTGTCGGCGGCGAAGACGACGAGGCGCGCGACCGCCGTGTAGTCCCACCGGAGCGCCGGATCAGGCAGGGACGCCCAGGCGGTCAGGGCACGAGAGGCCGCCTCCCGCAGCTGCTCGAGGGCCACCGGGTCGACGTTCGCGATCAGGCTGCCCGCCAGTGGCTCGTCGAAGAGCGCCAGCGCAGCGTTCGATCGGTTGGGCAGGCCCAACGTGGGCGCGGTGACGGCCCGGCCCAGCTCACGCAGTGCCGCGACGCTGGCATCGCCGGAGGGACGCTGGAAGGCGAGGGGAGCGAAGGCCGCGTCGAACGCCTCGAGGGAGCAGTCCGGCCCCGACCAGGCGACCGCCGCGCCGAAGAGATAAGGATAGAGCGAAAGCGACAGCGGTTGGTAGTGTCCGTAGTCGCCCCAGTCGGTGAGGAGCATGCCGCTCGCCCCGGCAGCGATGCCGTCGCGCACGAAGCCGCGGATATTGCCGATCGCGTTCTCGATGCGCGGGAAGAGGGTGTTCCAGCTCGAGGTCCCGGGGCAGACCCAGAAGGTGCGGCCGAGGGAACCGAGCAGCGCAGCCGAGGGGTACTGCTCTTGCGCCTCGTAGTGCCAGTCGAGCAGGAGGACGTCTTCAGGGAGCTCGTTCACCAACTCCGGATAATGGAGCAGGATATCGGCCCAGATCATGATGCGTCGCCCGTAGCGGGCAGCGAGCTCGCGCAGGCGCAGGATGTGGCGGAGGTAGAGACGCCCCTTCCCGAGCTGGCGCGCCAACTCCCGCGCTTGGCCGGTGCCGAGGTCCCACGTCTCGTCGCAGTCGACGTTGAACCAGGTAGAGGAAAAGTTGGGGAGAAACTCAGCGTAGAGCTCGTCCAAGAGCTGGTACGTTTCCTCCCGCGCCGGCGTGAGGCTCCAGCGCCAGCCGACTTCGTCCAGGTGCGTGTAGCGCGGCAGCGAGAGCAAGCGCCGCTGGTGACCGAACGACTGGAAGTTCGGCACGAGCTCGACGAAGCGCTGCCGGGCGTATCGGTCGAGGGCTACGATGTCGTCCGACGTGAGCGGATCGGAACCGGCCGAAATCTCAGGATGGCGCGTGAAGTGGTACGTGTGCTCGACGTAGAGCTGGAAGTGGTTGTACTTGTAGTGCGCCAAGAGGTCGATGAGCTGGTAGAGTGTCTGGCGGGTCGGCACCTTGCCGCGCGAGACGTCCAGCATGACGCCGCGGTTAGGGAGCACCGGCCAGTCGACGATCTCCAACGCCGGCAGCCAGCGTCCCTGCGTGCGGAGGAGCTGGCTGAGCGTCTGCACCCCGTAGAACACGGCCTGCTCGCTGGCTCCCGCCACCAGCACGCCGCGCGCATCGATCCGGAGCACGTAGCCCTCCCGCCCGAGCTCGGGTAGGCGCGTGAACGGTGGCTCAGCTGCCGGCATGCCGACGACGAGGACGATGCGGTTCGCTCCCGCGAGCGGCTCGAGGTCGACGCGGCAGGGTGCCGGGAGTGCCGTGCACGCTCGGACCGCGTCCTGGAGTTCGCGCGCGATCCAGCGCAGGCGGTCGCTCGCTCCGGCGGGGAGCACGACCGCGGTGTCGGCATCGAGGAGGAACCCCTGCTCGTGTTCCAAGAGGCGGCACTCGCGAGGCGGCGGGATCAAGCGCAGCGGGCTGCTCACACTGTATCTCCTTTCGTTCACAGCTCGACAGCGAGGCGCGACCGCCCTCGTTCAGGCAGGCGGAACGGCCAGCGGAACCGATGCGGCAGCCGCGATGCGCAGCGGCGGTGGGTCAGTCTCGAGCAGTGGGCGCACCTGCTCTTCCACCTGCGGCGCGACCGCGGCGAGCTGACCGCGACAGAACGTGGCCACCAGGCGGAGCGAGCGGTCGAGGAGCACGAGGTCGGCGTCGTAACCGGGCAGCAGCCGCCCCTTGCGGTGCCCGGCGCCGATCACCCGCGCGGGCGTCGTCGCTAGCATGGTCACCGCGTCCTCCAGGGGTATCCCGACCCGCTCGACGAGGACGCGCACGGCCTGCTCCGTCGTGAGGACGCTCCCGGCGATGGTGCCGTCGGCCAACCGGGCCACGTCGCCACTGACCACACCCTGCAACTCGCCGAAGCGGAAGGTCGTCCCCGGCGGCAGCCCGGCGACGGGCTGGGCATCGGTGACGGCGGCGACGCGTTGCGGGCCGAGCGCGCGGACGAGGAAGCGCATGACGGGCGGCAGGACGTGCACGCCATCGGCCACCAGCTCCCCGACCACCTCCTCGTGCTCGACCAGGGCGCCGAGCGGCCCGGGCGCGCGGTGGAGGAGCGGCGGCATCGCGTTGAAACAGTGCGTGACCAGCCGCGCACCGAGCGCGAAGGCGCGCCCGGCTTGCTCGTAGCTGGCATCGGTGTGACCCAGCGAGACCACCACGCCAGCGTCGCGCAGGCGCACCAGGACGGCTTCCGCACCCGGGAGCTCGGGTGCCAGCACGACCACGCGGAGGTGCCCCTGGGCGGCGGCGAGGAGCCGCTCGACCAGCGCCGTCTCGGGGGTACGCAGCCACGAGGGGTGGTGGGCGCCGCGTCGCTTGGGATTGAGGAACGGCCCCTCGAGATAGATCCCCAACGGCTCGGCTCCGGACGGCACTGCACGGTGCGCCGCCACCGCCGCTGCCAGCTGCCGCTCGGGCAACCCGTCCGGGACTCCGACGATGTTGACCAGGAAGGCGGTCGCCCCGGTCGAAGGAACCCAACGGGCGTAGGCCGCGATCTCCGCCGGGTCCTCGGTATGGAGTGCGAAGCCACCGCCACCGTGCGTATGCAGCTCGACGAACCCCGGAGCCGCGATGAGACCACTGCAGTCGAGCACGCGGTCGGCCGTTGGCACGTCCCGGCCGACCGCCAGGATGCGACCGTCTTCGAACACGATCGTGCTCGCCGCGTGGCGTGTACCACCATCCACGACGTCCAGACCAGCCAGTGCGACGCGCATCCTGCTCCCCTCAGAGTGTCCGCGTGACTTTGGTGAGCCCGCGGGGGTGGTCCGGGTCCAGCCCGCGCGCCTCGGCGAGGGCGAGCGTCCAGAGTTGGCCCGGGACGACCGCGACGAGCGGCGCGAGCCATTCCGGCACGCCCGGTGGCAGTGGCATCGGTACAGCTGCGCGCTCTAGGAGTGCCTGGTCGTCGCTGACGATCAGGAGTTCGGCTCCCCGTTCACGGAGCGTGTCGACGAGGTCGACGACATCGGCGAGCACGGCACCGCTAGTGGCGACGACGAACACCGGGAACCCTGGTCGGACCAGAGCGATCGGTCCGTGACGGAAGTCGGCCGAGGAGTAGGCGCTCGCGACGATCCCGCAGACTTCGGTCACCTTGAGCGCGATCTCGAACGCGGTCGCATACTGGAAGCCGCGCCCGACGACGACGAGGTGCTCGGTTCCGGCGAACGTCTGCGCGGTCGCCGCGAGCCCGCGGTTGCGAGTCAAGCAGGCCTCTACGACAGCCGGAACCTGCGAGAGCTCCTCCCAGGCCTGCTCGTCGTTCCGGAGCGCTGCGCTGAGCATGGCGAGCACCATGAGCTGAGCGGTGTACGTCTTGGTCGCAGCGACCGCTCGCTCCTCACCGGCGAGCAAGGGGACGACGAGATCGGCAGCCTGCGCCAAGGGGGATGCCGGATCATTGGTGACGGCGAGCGTGAGTGCGCCCTGGTGGCGAGCCTCCTCCACTACCGCCACGATGTCCGGCGAGTGCCCGCTCTGACTGATCCCGACGACGAGCGCCGAGCGGACGTCCGGTGCGTGCCGATAGAGGGTAATCAGCGAGGGAGCCGCGAGGGCCACCACCCAGCGGTGAAAGACGCCGAAGAGGTACTGGCCGTAGCGGGCAGCGTTGTCGGAACTCCCGCGCGCCGCCATCACGACGAGCCGCGGTGCAGCAGCACGGATGCGAGCGGCGGCCTCCTCCACCGCCGGGCGCCCGTCAGCGAGCAAGCGGCGTAAGACCTGTGGTTGTTCGGCGACCTCCCGCTCAAACTGCCACACTGCGCCGCTCCACCTCGTCGACGAAGGCGGTGAAATCGACGACCGTACCGCAGCAGCGGGCTTCCTCGGCGGCGAAGGCGAGGAGGTGACTGGCGAGGGACTGCCGGGCGCTGGTCAAGGCCGCGTCGCGCTCGCCGCGGACAGTCTGGACGAAGGCTCGGATCAGCCCGACATCGCCCCCGCCGTGCCCACCGATCGGCTTGGCCAAGCGGATCTCTTCGACGGCGCCCGTCAGGTGGTCAGCGACGAGCAGTTCACGCCGCGCCTCGTTGGCGAGGAGCGTGGCCCGGGTCCCGTCGATCCGCACGGTCCGGCCCTCCACGTGCGAGCACCCCTGCATCGTGAGCGAGACCGCGAGCCCGCCAGCGAACTCCATGGCCACGACCTGATGGTCCACCGCGGTGTTGTCGCACCGGTACACGCAGCGCCCGTAGGGCCCGGTGCGGAGCGCTTCCAGGATGGCGTCGGGGCTGGGGTCGCGGGAGACCGCGTGCTGAAAGGCCGTGCCCGCAGCGGTGAAGAGATAGAGACGCGGGGCGTGGTAGGGACAGTCGTCAGCGACCGGGCAACCATCGGTGCAGCGCTCGGGTGCGCCAGGCGGAGCCTTTTCCGGCGTGAAGTGGGTGAGCGAGCCGAAGGACGCGAGGCGCTCGCACGGGCGATCGAGTATCCAGACCAGAAGGTCCAGGTCATGGCAACACTTGGTCAGGATCATCGGGCTCGACCGTTCGGTATTGGCCCAATTGCCGCGGACGAAGCTGTGCGCGAAATGATAGTACGAAAGGTTCTCGCGCCAGTCGACCGAGACGACCTCACCGAGCCGGCCTGAGTGCACGAGGTCGTAGATCTGCCGGAAAAAGGGAGCATAGCGCAGCACATGCGCCACCTGAAGTATGCGGCCGGTCCGTTCGGCCACTTGTACGAGACCGACGCAATGCTCCGGGGTCGTAGCCATCGGCTTTTCGAGCAAGATGTGGTAGCCGGCCTCGAGGAGCGCGATCGTGCTCGGGAAGTGGTCTCGGTCCATCGTCGCGTTGACCAAGGCTGGCGCGAGCGGCGGGCGCTCGGCCAGTTCCTCCCACGAGCGGAACTGCCGTTCCGGTGGGATTCCGTGCTGCTGCGCGAACTGCCGGCGTCGTTCCTCGTTCGGCTCCGCGACGGCGACGAAACGGAGATCCCAGGGGGCGCGTAACGCATAGGTCCCGTACGCTAAGGTGCCACGGTTTCCGGCACCGACGAGCACGGCTTCGACCGGTCGTTGCATGAAGTGGGCTCCTCCACGTAGTCCGCTCTGCGTCCTCGGCGCACTGGTAGTTATCCGTGCCAGGTAGGTCGGTCAGCACTGCGGCTGGGGGCACCCTGCCGCGAGGGTGTCCGCGACAGGGTGCCCCCGGTACAGCTCTCACACCGGCTTCAGTTGACCGGTCCAGATCATCATGACGGCGAAGTTGTCCCCGTAGGGTGCGTTGAGATAGATCGGGTCGTCGTCCGGCGGCCACGGCTGGACGCGCACCCCCTCGAGCACCGGGTTATTCCCGTAGCGCTCGAAGAGGGGGACGATCGGCATGAGCTCGTTGAAGGCCAGCGCGATCTTGGTAACGTTCTCACGCTGTGCCTCGACGTCCAACCCCAAGCCAGCATCGACCACCAGCTGCTCCAGGTCGACTTCACCCAACACCTCGGTCTGCTGCTTGAGCTCGAAGCCCATGCCACGCCCACCCTGGTTCTTGGCGATGGGGATGTTGTGGGTGAAGAGGTCCTGGACGAAGGCGAAGTGCGGGTGCGGGTTGGTCGTCGACCCCCAGGCTCGGATCGCGAGTTGGAAGTTGCCCTTGTCGACCTCGATCGGCTGTTGGGAATAGGTCACACTGCGTGGTGCGACCTTGATGCCGAAGCGGGTGAGCTGGTCGGCCGCGTTCTGCGCGGCTGCCGACCAGTCCGCGAACTCGGCCGGGAAGAGCAGCTCGAACTCCGCGTTCCGACCGTCCGGGGTCTGCCAGGTGTCGCCGTTCTTGCGCCAGCCGGCTGCCTCGAGCAGTTGTGCTGCACGATCAGGGTTGTATTCGTAGGTATTGAGCTTGGAGCGCTCCGCTTCCGGTATCCAGTCAGGCACCAGAATGTCGGAGAAGCCGGCCATGTAGCGCACGGCCTTGCCCGAGTCGCCGAGCGAGACCTTCCCGTTCTCAGCGCGGTCGATCGCATAGGCGATCGCTTGGCGCGCCCGCTTGTCGCGGAACTCAGGCAACTTGTCGAGGTTGAACAGGATCGCCGGTCCCGAGTAGACCGGCGGTCGGACGATGCGGAGCCCGCGGTCCTGGAACGCCTTCTCGGTCGCCGGCGGGAATCCGTGGGTCGCGTAGTCGACGTCGCCAGCCAAAACGATCGGCGTGACGTCGGGTGTCTCGCCGTTGAAGAGGACGATGCGGTCGAAGAGGACCCGGTCGGCCCCGACGCCGTTCGGATTCTTGACCAGCGTGAGCTGCGAGTTGGTGATGCTCTTGTAGTCGAACTGGAACGGGCCGCTGGCCAGGATTTCCTGCGGGCGGAAGTTCTTGATCTCGTCGAGCAGCGCCGTCCCCTCGGGCGAATCCATGTCCTTGCCGGCGGCGAAGAGGTCCTGCACCTTCTTCGCCAGCGCGCCGTACTGCTTGTCGGAGACGATGCGGAGCTTGAGGACGTAGCGCTCGACGACAGTGGAGGGGGTACTCATGTGGAAACGGACCGTGCGGTCGTCCACCGCCTCGACCCTGTCGATATACCGCCAGATGACGTTGCGGAGCGCGCGCACCGCCCAGACGGTGGTAACGACGTCCTTGGAGGTCAGCGGCGAACCGTCGCTCCACTTGAGGCCACTGGCCAAAGTGAGGACGAACTCGTTGCGCGCCGTATCGAACTCCCACTTTTCAGCCAGGAGCGGCAGCCAGCGCTTTTCCTGCCAGTAGTACATGGCGCTGGGTGCGAGGATGAAGTCGTGGTAGATCCCTGCGCCGAGGATCGACTGCGTGACACCCTCGAGCAGGTTGAAGTGGCCAGTCGGTGGCATCTGGTAGGGCCAGGCACCGTGGAAGGCCTTCCCGCCTCCCGGCGGCGTTTGCACAGCTGGCGTTGGCGTAGTCGCCGGTGCTGGCGTTTGGCCAGCTGCGGGTGTCGGCGCGGCTGGTGCAGCTGGGGTCTGGGCAGCTTCTTGACCGCGGCAGGCGGCGAGCAGCCCACCGGCGAGGGCAGCACTCAGTGCGAGAAAGCGGCGCCGGTTGAGTGCGGCTGGTCGCTCTTGGCGTGAACCCTGCATAGTCATGGTCTTTCCCTCCTTCACTCGCTCCCCACGTCACGAAGACTGGACAGGACTCAGCGGCTGCTCCGCCGGACGACGATCACCACCGCGACGAGAAAGACGGTGGCGATGCCGGCGCTCAACACGCTCACGACGAACGCCGGGGAGTTCCGGGGGACGATGAGCAGAACCCCGAGGGAGAGCAGCACGAAGAACAATGCGAGTTGGAAGGCTGCTCGCCCTACCTGGGGGCTCATGGCTCACCGCTCCGCTCCGTACCACCCCGCATCTCACCCCCTCTCGTGCTAGTCCGAGGACGTCGGTATCACCGGGGCCGGCCCTCCGGTTGATTGGGAGTCGCTCGTCTGGTGCGTGGGCACTACCGTGTGCAAGTGACAGGCGACAGCTCGACCGTCGGGCATCGGGAACAACCCCGGTTGCACGACGTCGCAGCGCCCAGGCATGAAGAACGGGCATCGCGGATGGAAATGGCATCCCGACGGGAGCGCAGCCAGACTGGGCACGTCCAGCGAGCGCAGGAGCAACTTCGCCTTGCGACGAGTGAGATCCGGATCCGGCTCTGGAATAGCCGCCAACAGTGCCTGGGTGTAGGGATGTTGCGGCTCGCGCACGACCAGCGGCGTCGGACCGATCTCGACGATCCGTCCCAGATACATCACCGCGATCCGCCCTTGCCAGGCGAGATACTTCGCCATAGCCAAGTCGTGAGTGATGAACAGGATCGCCACGCCGAGTTCGTCGCGCAGGCGCAGAAAGGTGTTCAGGAGCGAGACACGGATCGACACATCGACCATCGAGGTCGCTTCGTCGGCGACGATCAGCTCCGGTCGGACCGTGAGTGCACGCGCGATGGAGATCCGCTGCCGCTGACCACCGCTGAGCTGGTGCGGGTACTTGAAGAGGAAGTGCTCGGGGGGTGTCAGGTCGACCAGTTCCAGCAGCTCGGCTGCACGCTCGAGCGCCTGGCGCCGATCGCGGATCAGCCGGTGACGCACGAGCGGTGCCGAGAGGGTCTCGAACACGGTCCGGATCGGGTTGAGCGAGGCATAGGGATCTTGATGGACGACCTGGACTGCGCGTCGATACTGGCGGAAGGCCGTCCTATCCAGACGCCAAACGTCTCGTCCGCGATAGAGCACCATACCAGCGGTCGGGCGGAGCAACCCCGCCGCGACCTTGCCGGTCGTCGTCTTCCCGGAACCGCTCTCACCGACCAAGCAGAGCACGTCGCCGGGAGAGAGCGCGAAGGAGACAGCATCGACGGCGCGGAGAAGCCGGCGCCCCGCCTGGAAGCCGACCGTAACCTGCTGGAGGGAAAGAAGCGTCTCAGTCATCGGCAGCCACCGTTCGTCGTTGCCGGTGTATCGCGTGCCAGAAGTGGCAGGCGCTCCAGTGCTCCGTTCCCACGTGCGCGAGCGACGGCTCCTCAGCGGCACAGCGCGCCTGCGCCCACGCACAGCGGGGGTGGAAGGCGCAGCCGGTCGGCGGATTCACGAGACTCGGCGGAGCGCCCGGGATCGACACGAGCGTCGCGAGGTCGCCCGCGACCGGTGGGACAGCGTCGAGCAAGCCGACCGTGTAGGGGTGGCGCGACTCGTAGAAGATGCTCCGCACCGGTCCCACTTCGACGAGCTTGCCGGCGTACATCGTCGCCACCCGGTCGGCCAGTTCGGCCGCCAAGGGAAGGTCATGCGAAATGAAGAGCATCGCGAAACGGAGCTCCTGACGCAGCGTGCGGAGCACCTCGAGGATCGCCCGCTGCGTGAGGATGTCGAGCGCAGTCGTGGGCTCGTCGAAGACGACGACACGCGGCTCCAACAAGAGCGCTAGGGCGATCATGACGCGTTGGCGCATGCCACCGCTCAGCTCGTGGGGATAGGCGCGGAGCACCCGCTGCGGCTCCAACTGCACGAGCTCGAAGAGTCGCTCGATGCGCCGACGGACTTCGGAGACATCGGTCATCCCGTGCGCAGCAGCGGTATCGCGCACTTGATCCCACACGCGGAGTACCGGATTCAAGGCGTTGAGCGCACCCTGGAAGACCATCGCACACTCGCGCCAACGGAAGCGGCGCAACTCGTCCCGACTGAAGCGAGTCACGTCCTGCACCGATCCGTCGCGAGCGCGGTAGAGGATCTGGCCCTGGACGATGCGAGCAGCCCGCGGCAAGAGGCCGAGCAAGGCGAGCCCGATCGTCGTCTTGCCACAGCCGCTCTCGCCGATCAAGGCGAGGCACTCTTCTGGGTAGAGGTCCACATCGACTCCCCGGACCGCCTGAGCTATGCCGTTCGGTGTTCGATAGTGGACCACGAGGTCGCGCACAGCGAGCACCGGTGTCGCTGCTGTCGTCGCCACTGCCTACCCCTCTCGCAGACGAGGGTTGAACACTTCTTCGAGCGCCCGGGTGGTCATGACCAGGAAGAGCTGGAACAGGGCGATCGCGATCACTGGTGCGAGGATGTACATGAGGCTGTCCCGATAAAAGATGGCGCCGCGCACCCAAGCCAGGTTGAGCATGATCCCCCAGTTCTCCCCGGCCAGCGGCGCCAGACCGAGGAAGTAGAGGCCGACCTGGGCATACATCGCACTTGTGATACCGATGGCGAAGCTCATGACGATGAACGGCGCCATGTTCGGCAAGATTTCGCGAAAGAGGATATGGGGGATTCCGAGATCGAGCGCGCGCGCCGCCTCGATGAACTCCCGCTCCTTGAGCGAGAGCACCTGCGCCCGGACGGCGCGTAGGAGCGTCGGCCAGGAGAGGAGACCGATCAGCAGCGCGAGCAACCAGGGGCGATCGAGCTTGACGAAGGCGGAGAGGACGACGAGCAGCGGGAACTGCGGGATCGTCAGCACGACATCGGTGATCAACCCGATAACGGTATCGACGAAGCCGCCGGTGTACGCCGCGAGGGCACCGAACGTGATGGCGATAACGGTTGCGAACAGCGCAGCTAGCACGGCAACCAGCACGAGCGTACGGCCACCCCGAAGGATTTGGGCGAGGACGTCGCGCCCTTCGTAGTCAGTTCCCAGCGGGTGCTCCAGGCTCGGCGGCTGGTAGATCTTGGTGACGTCGGGCTTGGCAGCTGGCGGCACGACACTCGGCCCGAGCAGAGCCACGAGGACCATCAGGAGGAACCCGATCAGCCCGATCAACCCGGCAGGGTTGCGGACGAAAGCATGCCCGAGCGGTCCCAGCCACCAGCGCACACGGGGCAACGATCGCCCCAGTGCCGTCGGTGAAGAGACGCGGCCAGCCATCGTCGTCAGCCTCCCCGCGACAGACGGATACGCGGATCGAGGCGGCTGTACAGGAGGTCGGCGAGGAGATTCGCCACCACGACCGCCACGGTCACGATCAAGAAGATTCCCTGCATCAGCGGGTAATCGCGGCGATTGATGGAATCGAAGAGAATGAAGCCGATCCCTTGATAGACGAAGATCCGCTCGATCACCACCGAGCCGCCGACGACGAACCCCGCCGCGATCGCGACCTGCGCGAAGAGGGGCAGAACGGCGTTCCGCCCCACGTAGGCGCGGAGGATGCGCCCATCGGGGAGTCCACGCGCCCGCGCCACGGTCACGTAGTCCTCTTCGAGGGTGGTGAGCGTCGAGGACTTCATCAGGAGGATCCAGGAACCGATCGTCGTGAGCACGTAGGTCACGATCGGAAGCGCTGCGTGGTAGAGCACGTCGAGGACGAAGGCGAGCGAGAAACTGGGCGTCATGCCGGGCGAATAGGCGCCGCGCATGGCGCTGATGGGAAGCCAGCCGAGCTGGACACCCAGGAAGACGATGAGCACGATGGCGACGAGATAGTTGGGAACCGCCTGAACGATCGAAGCCAGGACCGTGAGCAGGTGATCGAGCACTCCACCACGACGATACGCCATGAGCATGCCGAGCGAGATACCCAGAAGGAAACTGAGGAGCAGGCCGAGCCCAGCACTGAAGAGCGTCCAGGGCAGATACGTGGCGATGATGGAGGAGACCGGTGTCCCCGGCGAGACGAGCGACATCCCGAGGTCGCCACGGGCGAGCGACTGCAAATAGTCCCAGTACTGGAGGAGGAGCGGCCGGCTGGGGTCGAAGGCGAAGAGGGCAGCAGCTTGGTTCGCGGCCTCATCGTAGGTAAACCCGTACTGGGAGATGAGGGTATGGATGTAGACTTCGACCGGGCTCCCCGGCATGAGGCGCACGAGGAAAAACGTCAGCGTCGCCACGAGGTAGATGGTGAGGAAGGCCTTGAAGACGCGACGCAGGACGTGCGAGCGCACGAGTGCACGAGCCACACCGGCTAGCCGCGGCGGAGCCACTCCGAAGCGACCGAGGGAACCCAATCTGCGTTGCACACCCACCTGGCCCGACATCGCTGCCGATCCTCTCAGCGCACGCTGCGCGGACGCTCGAGCCGCGCGTGGAGCTTGTACCGGTCGCCTCGATAGAGGCTGCGCACGACCTCCACCGGCTGGTTCTGCCGGTCGAACGTGTATCGCTCCAGGCGGAAGGCCGGGGTGCCTGGCGGCACCTCGAGGAGCCGCGCCTCGTCCCCCTTGAGTACGGTCGCCTCGATGGTCTGGGTGGCGTGGGCGAGCTCGACGCCGTACCGTTCCGCCAACCAGGCGTACAGCGACCGGTTCGTCAGGTCGACCGTGAGGAGCTCGGGGAAGCGCTCCGCCGAGCAGTAGACCGTCTCCAACGCCATCGGCTCGTCGTCAGCCAGGCGCAGGCGCTGGATCATCACGATGGGAGCCCCCACCGCCACACACAGCCGTTCGGCCAACGACGCGTCGGCCGGAACCTCGCGCACCGCCAGCATGCGGCTCCCTGGCCGCAGGCCGCGCGCGGTCATGTCCTCGGAGAAGGACGTGAGCGCCAGCACTTGCTCGAACTTCGGCCGCGCGACGAACGTGCCGCGCCCCTGCGCCCGCTCCAAGCGGCCGGCAAGGACCAGTTGCTGGAGCGCCTGGCGAACGGTAATGCGGCTCACCCCGTACTCCTGCTCGAGCTGCCGCTCGGGCGGGAATGGGGTACCCGGCGGCAACCCATCGATGCGCTCCTCCAAGATGCGCAGGAGCTGACGGTATTTCGGAATACCGTTCGTCGGATCGAACCACGACGGGTTCGCCGCCACGTCGCCCCCGTTCGCTTCTCTCCCGTGCGCCGTCGTAGTGGTTATAATGTTACAACCAATCGGCGGCACCGTCAAGAGTTCTCCAGTTGACCTGACTACCGGATCACCGAGTGTCTCGTCGATCGGAGCGTGACGACGTGTCGCACCACCACTGTGGAGAGGCGAGTCCCCGCTAGTCTGGCACAGGAGCGTGCCGGTCTCCGTCCGGCGCGCCGGAGGTACCATGCCGGAGGTACCATAGGGTGTCGCCGTAGTGGTCAGCGCGGAGCCGGGACAGTGGCGGGAGAGAACACCCACGCATCTCGGGTTCGGGCACGCCGCCGGACGAGGGCGCACCGCCAGTGGGTGCTCCGCCTGCAGGGGGTCGACGCGCGGTAAAGGAACTGAAGGAGCACACCGTGAGGGAGCACGACGAGCAGGACGTGACCTGCACAGTGACCGAGGGGATCAACCCGCGCACGCGCGACATCGACAATCGCTCGACGCACGAGATCGTGGAGCGGATCCTGGCCGAAGACGCAGCCGTGTTGCCGGCAGTAGCGTCACAGAGCGCGGCCATCGCTCGCCTGGCGGACGTCGTCGTCGAGCGGTTCCAGCACGGCGGCCGCCTCGTCTACGTCGGCGCCGGGACATCGGGTCGTCTCGGGATGCTGGACGCTGTGGAACTGCAACCGACCTTCGGACTCGAGCCAGGGCGGGTCGTCGCGCTGGTCGCCGGTGGTGTCGCCGCCTTGACCGGGCCAGTCGAGCAAGCGGAAGACGACGCGGACGCCGGGGCCGCTGACATCGCGGCCCTCGCTGTCGGACCGAGGGACGTCGTCCTCGGTATCACGGCGAGCGGTCGCACGCCGTACGTCCTGGGTGCAGTCACCGAGGCCCGCGCTCGGGGAGCGTTCACGGCTGGACTCGCCTGCACCAGTCCGTCGCCCCTCGAGCGCCAGGTAGATCTCGCGATCACCCCCATCGTCGGCCCGGAAGTCATCGCCGGCTCAACGCGCATGAAAGCTGGGACCGCCCAGAAACTCGTCCTCAATACCTTGAGCACGACGGTCATGATCCGGCTCGGTAAGACGTACGGCAACCTCATGGTCGACGTCCGTCCCACCAACCGCAAACTCTGGCGTCGCGCGGTCGCCATCGTGCAGCACGTCACTGGGCTCTCGCCCGCGGCAGCCGAGCGCGTCCTCCGGGCAGCCGACGGAGAACCGAAGACAGCCATCGTGATGGCACTTCTAGGGATCGGAGCGGACGAAGCGCGCCGGCGGCTCGCCGCTGCCGCTGGTCGCGTGCGCGTCGCATTGACTGGGGGCGACGATGACGCAGCTGCTCCTCGGCGTTGACGGTGGCGCGAGCAAGACGCGGGCACTTCTGGCGACGCTCGACGGGGACGTCCTGGGCGCTGGCACGGCCGGGCCGAGCAACTACCAGTCCGTCGGCCTCGAGGCAGCCGTGGAGGCATTGCGCCAGGCCGTGCACGAGGCCTTCGCAACAGCCCAGCTCCGACCCGGCCAGCACGAGGTGGTCGCTGCCTGTTTCGGACTGGCCGGCGTCGACCGGCCCCGCGACCGCGAGCGCCTGCTTCGTCGTTTGGCCGAGGAAGGCTTCGCGCGACGCCTCGAGGTCGTCAACGACTGCCTTTTGGTGCTGGCAGCCGGCTGTCCAGAGGGATGGGGCATCGCGCTCATCAGCGGGACCGGCTCGATCTGCTGCGGTCGCGCGCCGGACGGCCGGACAGCCCGTGCCGGCGGCTGGGGCCCGCTCTTCGGCGACGAGGGGAGTGGCTTCGCCATCGCCAGTCGCGCGCTCCGCCTCGCCGCGCAGACCGCCGACGGTCGGTCTGACGCACCAACGCTGCTCCGCGCCGCTCTCGAGTGCTGGAACCTGGACACTCCCGACGCGCTGATCGAAGCGATCTACCAACACCAGGGTGGAAGACCAGACAAGGTCACCCGGCTGGCCCAGTACGTCCTCGCACTGGCCGAGGCCGGTGACCCTGCTGCGCGCGAGGTCCTGGAAGAGGCTGCGCGTGACCTCGCGGCGCACGTGACGACGATCGCCCGGCGACTCGGGCTGCAATGGCCGCCGCTCGCCCTGGGTGGAGGAATGTTCCAGGCGAGCGAGTGGCTCCGGCGACGCGTCTGCGAGCAGGTGTCGCTGCCGTTGGGCCCGGTGACGCTCGTAGAGGATCCAGCTCGGGGCGCGCTGATCCTCGCCCGGCGGCTCGCGACCTGACCCGCGCCGGGACGCAGGCCGAGCACGATGGGCATCCCGCAGCGCACGATCCACGTCCAGGCGGGTGCGCAGCGACACGTTCAGCGGCAGAGACGAGGCACCACTGGCGGAGTGAGCGAACCGAGCACGACGCGGCGGCGCGCCCCGGTGGCGCCGGGCACATTGGTCGGGAGCCCGAGCAGGCCATCGTGGGCCAGGAGCGCGAACGCCATCGCCTCTTTGGCCTGACTGGGAATCCCATACTCCTCCGACGTCGCGACGGGGAGGGGTGCCAGCATCCGCCGCAGCGTGGCGAGCAGCACCGGGTTGCGGCTCCCCCCGCCGCTCACGATCACGTCATCGACCGGCGGGAGCCAGCGGCGATACGACTCGGCGATCGAAGCAGCCGTGAACGCGGTCACCGTCGCCACCAGGTCGAGCGCCCGTTGACGCTGTGCCGGAGATGCGGCCGGGTCGGCGAGGACGCCAGGAGCGAGTCCAGCCTCCTCGAGGAGCCGGCGGCAGAAGAGTAGCCCGTAGCGCTCCCGACCGGTGGTCTTGGGAGGCGGCCGGTGGAGGTATGGATCGGCCAGGAGACGCCCGAGCAGCTGCTCGTCCACCCGGCCACGGGCTGCGAGCTGGCCATCGCGGTCGAAGGTCTGGCCCGCGTCAGTCAGGAGCGTCACGAGGCCGTCGATGAGCGCGTTACCTGGGCCGGTATCGAAGGCCCGCACCTCCTCGACCGTCCCCCCAGCCGGGAGATAGGTGACGTTGGCGATCCCTCCGATGTTCTGGACCGCTCGGCTCCGCGCCGGGTGGCGGAGCATGACCCAGTCGAAGTAGGGCACCAGCGGTGCTCCCTGGCCACCGACGGCGATATCGGCAGCGCGGAAGTTGGCCATCACCGGCACCCCGGTCCGTTCAGCGATGACCGCTGGTTCCCCGATCTGGAGGGTCGAGGGGACAGAGAGCGGCAGACTGGGATCTGCCTCCGGCTGGTGCCAGACGGTCTGGCCGTGCGACCCGATGACGAGCACGCGGTCGAGGGGCACGCCAGCCTGCCGGCAGACGAGCAGCGCCGCCTCGGCGAACTGTTCGCCCAGCACGACGTTCAGGGAGCAGAGCCGTTCCACGGAGCGCTCAGCCTGCTCGAAGAGCAGGAAGAGCGCTCGCCGCACCGCAGCAGGCAGCGGTCGGCTCACGAACGCCACGAGCTCGACACGTGCCGTCTCGCCAGCGCCACTGATGCGGACAAGCGCAGCATCGACGGCATCGGCTGAGGTGCCCGACATAAGCCCGATACAGTACCGGTGCTCACTCTGCTCCCGGCACACCATCGACCGTCTCGTCCCTCCGCGGGAACGCGGCTGCGACGCACTCGTGGAACGCCGCACGGACACTGGTGATCCCGTCGCGGACGACCGGATGCACGCGGTTGGTGAGCAGGACCACGACGAGGTCGCGCTGCGGGTCGATCCAGAGCGACGTCCCAGTGAACCCGGTATGCCCGAACGCGCGTGGACTCAGCCCGCGTCCGGAAAAGGTTTCCGTCTGGCCGAGCGGCCCGGCCACGACCCAGCCGAGTCCTCGGCCCGGAGCCTGCATCGTCGTCGCCGCAGCAGTCAACTCAGGGGGGAGCAGGACCCTCCCGCACCACACCCCCTGTTGCAGCCACCACTGACCGTAGCGCGCGAGATCGGCAGCGGTGGCGAAGAGCCCGGCATGGCCGGCGATACCGTCCAGACCGTAGAAGGCGTTGCCGTCGTGTACCGCGCCCCAGATGAGGTCGCGCCGCCAGTGTGGAAACCGCTCGCCAGCAGGGCCGGCCAGACGCATTTCATAGACGTTCCCGCGCTCGGTCGCCGCCGTCCCTTCCCGCCACGCTTCCGGCGGGCAGAAGCACGTGTCCCGCATCCCGAGGGGGCGAAAGACCACCTGTTCGGCCAGGTCGGCGATGTCCCGCCCGGTCAACTGGCGGACGACTTCACCCAGCAGGATGAAGTTGAGGTCGCTGTAGACGACTGTCTGCCCCAATGGAGCGACCGGCTGGACCGCTGCGATCGCGGCGCGGTACGCCTCCGGGCCGTGCGCGGTCAGGTACAGCGGCAGCCAGGCGGGAAGACCGGAGGTATGCGTCAGGAGGTGACGGAGCGTGAGCCGCTCCCACGGACTGCTCGCGAACTCCGGGAGGACAGTCCCCAGCGGCTGGTCGAGCACGAGTGCACCGCGCGCGACCAACCAGAGGACGACCGGGAGCGTGGCGACGACCTTGGTGAGCGAGGCCAGGTCGAAGACGGTCGAGGGTGTCATCGGACGCGGCGGCTCAAGGCAGGCCCACCCCGTCGCGCGGTGGAGCAGGACGCGCTCGCGCGTGGCGACGAGGGCTACGGCACCGGCAGAGGCGCCTGCACGCACGCCCTCCTCGACGACGCGCCAGGCGTCCTCCAGGAAGCCGTTCGGGGGCTCGACTCGTCCAAGCTCTTCCACAGTACCAGCTCCTCGCCCCCCACCGATTGGCCCGGTACGCGTCGACCCGGATCCGGGAGGAGAGCTCGCCGACCAGGATACAGGCGTCGAGCCGGTACGGGAACCGAGGCTCGCTGGTCGAGCGCACTCCCTCGGGAGAGCAGCCTGCGTCGAGCCGAGAACCGCCCGGGAAGGACGCGATCAGCACTGAGACTCCCGCTACGCGCGACGACGAGCGAGCTCGCGCAGGTACTCGAGCACCTCCCGGTCGATCCAGTCGGCGTCGAGCGGGATCCGCTCCTCGAAGTTCTCGTTGCCGATGAGGGTAGCATAGGCCTGGCGCGTCGGCTCGTCCCACTGCCCGTGCACTGGCCCCTGGTAGTAGCCGAGCACGCGCATCAGCTCCTGGAGCTCGACCAAGAGGTCTCCGCGCAACGACAGCCGCTGCTCGGGCGAGGGCTTTTCGAAGTAGAGCCGCCAGATCCGGTAGAGGCGCTCGAGCTCCGTCACCGGGTCGGTGTGGTCGTCGACCCGCAGGTCGATATACCGGTCGGTATAGCCGCCGTAGCCGCCACCCGGCTTGACCACGAGGAGCGCAGCCGACTGGCGACCGCGCCGGTCACCACCGGCCCGGTCACCGGCGGCCAGGGCAGCGAGCAGGCGCACTGCCAGTGGGCCCTCGGTCGACTCGAAGACATTTGCCATCGCGTCTACCACGTCCGGTCCGGTGAGGATGTTGCCCTGGGCAGCGTAGCCAGGGCCGGTACGGCCACCCGCCCACGGATGACAACCGCTCCCCGTGAAGGTGGCCGCCTGACCGCGGGCGTCCACCAGCCCGACCTGGCGGAGCTCACGCTGGGGGTCGTCGGCCAGCAAGCGCTCCAACGCCTCGCTCGCTGAAAGCCCGCTGGCCATCAGTTCCAAGCCCCGCGGGCCGAACGAGACGTTGGCGTACGACTGCGTCGCTACCGCCCCGACTCCTGCCTGTGCCCAGGGCACCACGGCGCCCACGGCCAGGAACTTGGACGCCACGGCGACACCGAACTCGCCTGCTGCCGGGTCCGCCGCCACGATGGAGAAGGTCGCCACGCGCATACAGTCCTCCTTCCGCAACCGTCTCAGAGCGCACCGCGCAAGCGGGGATCGAGCGCATCGCGGAGCCCGTCCCCGACCAGATTGAGCGAGAGGACGACCGAGAAGATCGCCAGGCCGGGTACCAGGGCCAGGTGCGGGGCGACGCCGATGTACTGTCGTCCGTCGCTCAGCATCACGCCCCACTCGGGCAACGGCGGCTGGGCCCCCAAGCCGAGAAAGCTCAGTCCGGCCGCGGCGGTGATCATCCAGCCCACGTCGAGCGTCGCGGCGACGATGAGCGGGGAGAGGGCATTGGGGAAGATGTGACGGAGCACGATCCACGCGTGGTTCGCACCGAGTGCGCGGCTCGCTTGCACGAACTCCTGCTCGCGCAGCGCCAGCACGCTGGCACGGACGATGCGTACGTAGTAGGGGACACCGGCGATGCCGACCGCCAGCATGGCGTTGAAGAGACCGGGGCCGAGCGACGCGACGATCGCGATCGCCAAGAGCACGTAGGGGAAGGCGAGCAGGACATCGACGATACGGGAGACGACCATATCGATCGGTCCACCGAAATAGCCAGCGACCAGCCCGACCGGCACCCCGATCGCCATGGCCACGAACACTGCCGCGAACCCGACCCCGATAGAGTAGCGCGCGCCGTAGAGGAGCCGGCTCAAGACGTCACGCCCCAGCTCGTCGGTGCCGAAGAGATATCCGGGTGTCCCCGGTGGTTTCAGCCGCATGCCGAGGTTGGTCGCTACCGGATCATGCGGAGCCAAGCTAGGGCCAAAGGCGACGATCAGCGCCATCACGCCCAAGAAGAGCAGCGCAGCGACTGCCCAACGGTCGCGGAGGAAGCGCCGCCACGCCGTCTGCTCGGTGCGACGTGTCACCGGCGTGGCAGTCAGAACCACTGTACGCATCTGCCCCATCTCTCACACGCGGACACGCGGGTCGACCACGGTATACAGCACATCGACGAGAAGGTTGACGACGACGTAACTCGTCGCCACCACCAGCACTGCACCCTGCACGACCGGAAAATCCCGCGCCAGGATCCCGTTGACCATGAGCAGCCCGAGCCCAGGCCAGGAGAAGACCATTTCGACCAGGACTGCACCGCCGAAGAGGTAGCCCACCTGAAGCCCGACGATGGTCAAGACAGGGATCAACGCATTGCGCAGGACGTGCCGGGCGATGACGACGCGCTCCGCCAGCCCCTTGGCGCGCGCCGTCCGGACGAAGTCCTGGCGGATAACATCGAGGACGCTCGAGCGGGTCATGCGCGCAATGACCGCAGCAGGCCCGATGCCGAGCGTCACCGCTGGTAACACCAAGTGGTGGAGTGTATCGAGCACGCCGGACTCTCCAGGTGAATTCATACCGGAGACTGGGAAGACCGGCAGGCGGTACGCCAGCAGGATCTGCAGCATCAGGCCGACCCAGAAGACCGGCAGACAGAACCCGAGGAGTGCGAGAAGCATCGCGGCACGGTCCCACACGCTGTACTGCCGGGTCGCCGAGACCACCCCGGCCCCGACACCGAGGACGACGGCGATGACCGAGGCAGCGACAGCGAGGAGTGCGGTAGCGCGGAAGCGCGTCCACAGGAGCTCCGACACCTCGCGCTTCAGTTGGAGGGAACGACCGAAATCGCCCTGGAGCACGTTGCCGAGCCAGCGCAAGTACTGGACGGGCAGAGGTTGGTCGAGCCCGAGTTCGCGGCGCAACCGCTCCAGCGACTCGGCTGTCGCCTTGGGGCCGAGGATGATGAGCGCCGGATCACCCGGGGCAAGGTGCATGATCGAGAAAACGAGGACGGTCACCCCCAACCAGACCATGATGAGCGCGAGCACACGTCGTACGAGAAAGCGCACCATGGCTGTGCCACCACCTCACCACGCGGGCGGGCAGGGTACCCACCCGCGCAGGAACGGACACGTCGGAGTAGACAGCGGTTGCGTCCTCGCCATCGCCCACGGTGCGCTCAGGCCAGCGTGACGTTGTGGAAGCGGAACACACCGGTCGGGTGGAGCTTGAACCCTCGGATGAAGTTCTTCATCGCCACGATCTGCGTCTCGTGATCGACCCACGCCCACGGCGCATCCTCGACGAGCAGCTTGAGCGCCTGTTGGTAGAGACGCTCGCGCTGAGCACGGTCGTTGATGCGCCGAGCCTCGCGCAGCAGGGCATCGACCTCCTCGTTCTTGTAGTACCCGAGATTGAATCCCGCCGGAGGCCAGGCGTCTCCACTCAGCAGGATATAAAGGAAGTTATCCGGATCGCCGTTGTCCCCGATCCACGACAGCTGGAAGAGCTCAGGGAGCTGTTCCGGATCGCCCAAGACCTTGTCTAGATACGTGCCCCACTCGAAGGTCTGGATCTCGGCCTCGATGCCGACCGCACGGAGATCGGCTTGGATCGCCGCGCCCATCGCCTTCGGCTGCTGCATGCCCGAGCCCGACTCCGGCACCCAGAAGGTGACCTTGAAACCGTTCGGATAGCCCGCTTGGGCGAGCAACTCCTTCGCGCGTTCCGGATCGTACTCGTACTGCATCACGTCCTCGGTGTAGCCCCAGACGACCGGCGGCAGCGGTCCCTTGGCCAGTACGCCTGTCCCTTTGAGCAACTCGTTGACGATCGCTTCCTTGTTGATCGCAAAGTTCACCGCTTGCCGAACTTCTTTCTTATTGAACGGTTCCTTGCGGCAATTGAAGACGAGATACCAGACGTGCATCCCCGGCTGCTCGAGTACCGTCACGTCGGGTGACTGCTTGAGGCGGGGCAGGTCATCGGGTGGGATGTTCACGATGAAGTCGATCGAGCCAGCCTCGAACTCGGTGAGTCGCGTTCGATCCTCGACGATCGGCCGGAAGATCAGGCGTTCCACCTGCAGTTGCCCGCCCCACCAGTCGGGGTTACGCTCTAAGATGACCTCGATACCCGGCTTCCACTCGACGAAGCGGAACGGACCGGTACCGACCGGATGCTTCGAAAAGTCGCGCCCGTACTTCTCGACCGCCGCCGGGCTGACGATGGAAGCAGACTGAATAGCCATGTTCGCCAGGAACGGCGCGTATGGCTCCTTGAGGACGATCTCTACCGTCTGCGGATCGAGCGCGCGCACCGTATCTACTGCACCGAACGTGAACTCTGCGTAGGCAAATTCTCCGGTGTCGTGGTACGGATGGTTCGGATCGATCTGACGCAAGATAGAGAAAACGACAGCATCGGCATCGAAAACTGTCCCGTCGTGGAACGTCACCCCGCTGCGCAATGTGAAGCGATAGGTGAGCCCGTCAGCACTGATGTCCCACTTTTCGGCCAGACCGGGCTCGAGCTCCGTGCTCTCGTCCTGGAAGCGGACGAGCCGCTCGAACATCGGGTCGACCGCCCGGTTCGTGTTGTAATCGGTGACCTGGTGGGGATCGAGCGTGACCGGCTCGGCCTGAAGACCGACCACGATCGTCGCCTTCCCGCTCGGTTGTCCAGTGGTCGTTGCCGTAGTCGCTCCCGCAGCCGGCGTGCCTGACGGCTCGGTCGTCGTCTGTCGACCACCGCAGGCGAGGAGAAGCGCGCTCGCTGCCACCCCCATGCCTCCAGCGGCCAAGCGCAGCACAGCGCGACGGGTCATGACCCTTCGACTCGGTGTGCTCATCGCGGAGACCTTCCTCACGCCCATCCTCACGATCCAACCGCGGGCAACGATGCCACAGCCGAACCATCCCGGCAACCGAAAGCACAGTCGACGACTCAGCTCGGCTCGTTTTCCGAAAGCCCCCGTGCCTTTTCTTGCCTGTTCCGAGACATCGTGTGACGAGAAGAGCAGCGCTCCGTGATTGACCACAGCAGGCCAGGAGACGGCGTCACGTCGCGCGGCACGAGCAGTGCCGCGCAGTCGCCGAGCCTCGGTAGCAGCGACGCCCAGCCCTGTGCCAGCGAGAGGGCGAGCGAGCTGCCACGCCACCAATGCCTCGCCTCTGGCCGGCGATCGAAGATCAGCAGAGCGCAGGGTGAGCGTGCGAGCGGTGACCGAGATGTCCACAACCGCAGTGCGTGCGGCAGGCCGCAAGGCTGACGGTGCGCAGCGTGAGCGGCGTGCGGCGAGCTGACGACCGAAAGCCTGTGGTCAGCCAGCTCACCACCGCGCGGCCTGTCTGGGGCGGATCCCAGCAGGCCGGTCCGCTCGTGCAGCCCCGAGTGACGACCTCGCCGGTGGAGCGCCGCGTGTGCGGTCATGGTCGAACTCCCCGGCCGAATCGACGGCGCCAGCAGGACAGCATGGGGCGGGAACGCTCGGCCGCCGCACCACCCGAGGAGCGATCGCCTGTGCCAGCGAGCACCAGGCACGTTCAGGGGGCGTGCACGAGTGTCCAGACGGCATCGACGACTAGGAACACACCCGCTGCGACAAAGATGAGGGCAAGAAGCCCCAAGAGAACTGCGCAACCCACGTAGGTGCCCCAGGTTGAACGCGCCTCCCGCTCGGTGCCCGCCACGATGAGAAACGGGCGCGAATCGCCCTGTGGCGGAGCACCGACGGAGCCGTCGTCCCGTAACACCCCGAGGACGTAGACTGGTGAGTCGACCGGGATGGCCTTCTCGCGCTTGCTTTCTTATCATAAATCAGTTCTGCAGCCAGACTATTCAGTGGTAACTCCTCCTGGAGCAGCGTTTTCGCCTCGATGTCCGCCCCAGCGGGATCGACGCGCACCCGTCCCGTCTCGTCCTCCAGCTCGAACGGGACGGACCGCTCTTCGGCGAATTCCTTGGACTCTCCGCCTTTCCGCCCCTCCTTCACGATCTCTGCCCGGTAGTACACGCAGGGCGTGCTCGTGTAGAGGCTGGTGAGCGGTGTTGCGCACCGCACCACACCCTGCAGCTCGACGAGCTCGCCTGCTCGACGCGTGGCGAGGAACGCCGCCTTCGTGGTCTTCGTCCGCCTGATGGCGCGAAGCGCCCGCCCGGCGTAGACGGACCACAACAGGAAGAGTAAGGCGCCAAATCTGAAGAAGAGGAACGTGCAGAGTCCCACGAACAAGTTCTCAATCGGATCGCTGTTCACCGACTCACCTCCGCGCGAGGATCCGGGTAGGGCTGATTGCCTGGTTTTCGACCAGCACTGTGTGGCCTGACCCGTTGCTGCGCGCCAGTAGACAAATCCCGATTCACCCACCCGCTCCAGCTCTGGTAAAGGAGAGTCGAACTGACGACCGAGAAACGCTGAAGATCATGATTTCCATATTTAAGTTAAGTGTCTTAACATGCTGATCGTGCCGTGTAATACATCTGCGGTAATAACTATCGATGCATACGCAAACAGTCCAGATAGCAGGATATATACGACATGCCGCATCACGATCCACCATTCCTCATCCACCGAAATGAGGAAGTCGAGCCGCGTGTTTCCCTTTGGCGCCCCGACCGTCCCGTCTTCGCGCAGCAGGCCCAGCACATAAACCCGTGCACCCACGGGGACGGCCCTCACCCTGCCTTGCTTGTCGAGCGTAGCTAATCCGCGATCATCCACCTTCCCCTCGATCTCCGCCCCTTCGGGATCGACACGGACGCTCCCGGTCTCATCTTCCAGCTCGAATGGAATGGCCTTCGTCCCGTAGCGTCCAGTGTAGTACACGCACGGCGTGCCAGTGACGGGACTGATGAGCGGCGTTGCGCACCGGACGACACCCTTGAGTTCGACCAAATCTTCCGGTCGGCGCGTCGTCAGCTCAGCAACCTTGACGGTGCGCCTCGTGACGATCTTTACGGTGAGCCACAGGAGGTACAATGGCAACAAAGTCAAAATCCCTGTGGGAATCACGCAAAAGGAAAGAGGCAAGAGCTGTAGGAGTAGCTTTCCGAGCATATCCGTCATCTTGCCCTCACCTCCGAGACTCTCCTACCACGCAGGCTGCCCAGCCCGCGGAGACACGCTTGACAACGCCACGAACAGCACACGGCAGCGGCGCGTCGCCGGACAGCGACACGCTCGGTACCCGGCCTGCTCCAGTCGACCGCAGCACGCCCCGGCGCCCTCGACCTATCGTGACGCACCCGCCAACCCACGCGGTGGCATACAGACGGCCCCCGCCTACGGGCTTGGTGGAGTGACCAAGACCGCCACCAACTACAACCACCCACCGGCCAAACAGCGCGGTGCAATCCTGGAAGACTCCCCACGCTACTAAGAGGAACAGGAGCGTGATGCCTACGATGTTCACCCACGTCCCGCGTTTCTCCCTCTTGATCTTCCGATGCACATCGGTCTCCGACCCTGTACCGATAACGAACGGCGTCGCGCCACCGTCGGTGTGGGCACTCCCGATCGACCTGTCCTCCTGCAGCACGCCGATCACGTAGACACGCGCACCGACGGGGACGGCAGCTTCGCGTCGAATACGCAAAATTTCAAACAGCGATTCGCCGGGCTCCTTCTTCTCGAGGAGCGTGTCTGGGTAGAACTGCGCCCCAGCTGGGTCGATGCGCACACGTCCAGTCTCGTCTTCGAGCTTGAACGGCACGGAGCGCTCCTCAGAGAATGCCACCTCCCTTCGTGCTGAGCGGTAGCCCGGTTTCAGCTTCTCGATCGTCACGGCGTAGTACACGCATGGCGTACCGGTGAAGGGACTGGTGAGGGGCGTCGCGCAGCGGACGGTCCCCTCCAGCTCGACGAGGGCACCTGGCTGCTGTCGCTCGAGCGCACGGACCGTCGTCCGCTTCAGCTCAGGCAACGCCCGCTCTGCCTGCGCCATCGCGCGACGGTTGGACCACAGCTTCACGATGACGTAGACGGAGAGAAGGAGGGCGAGAGACCCCAAGACATCGACCAGTATATGGCCGAACCACTCGAAAACGGATGAACTTTCCATGGCGCATGGAGCACTTCATCCGCACACCAGCCATGCCAAACCTGTCCACCCTGCAGCCAGCGGCTGACTGAACCCGCCGTAGGGTCAGCAGCGTCGTCCGCTACACCGACGACACGGCAACGTGACCGCGTGCAGGGAAGACACACGCGCACCCGCTCGACGAAAGGGATAGTGCAAGCATACCGCGCACCCACCGAGCCCACAAGGCTCTGACGGTGCTCGACGAGAGAACCACAGTGCCGCACAACGCCGCGGACAGTCGCCCCGCACCAGACAGTGGTGAGGATCGTGGAAACGAGCACAGGCAGCCACGGGATCGGCGCCAGAATCCTAGAGCGAAGAGCGCCTCCACACACGACGCAGGTCAGTCGACCGTCTCCTCAAACCGAGACACAGGATGCGACGCTGTGACTGACGCTGTTTCGGCCAAGGACGAATCGTGCTCCGCAGCCTGCTACGAGCGACACCCGCTCGAGGTGCTGGAGTAGGGCTGGTCTCTCCCGGGCTGCACCACCGTACCCGGTGGTCTCGTCCGCCCGAGTGGAGACCGCTCCGCCCAGACGGGTCACTCGCTGCACCGCCCGCACTCGCGAGCGCGGGCCGCTGTCCTCAACGAGAGGCGCGCCCTCAGAACGTGTCGATGAGCAGCCAGCCCCCGGCCACAGCAAACGCCAGACTGCCGATGCCCAAGGCCAAAAAGATGCACCCCCACGCACCCGACCCGGCACGCGCCTCTCGCTCGGTCCCCGCTGCGATGAGGAACGGGCGCGCATCCCCTTCCGGGGGAGCACCGATCGACCCGTCCTCCCGCAGCACCCCGAGGACATAGACGGGTCGGTCGACTGGAAGAGCTGTCTCCGTCCGCACCTTCGTCGAATACAGCAGGTGATCGGTGAGGGAATCGAGCGGCTGCTCCTCGCTCAGGAGCACCTCACCCCGGAACTCAGCTCCCGCTGGATCGACGCGGACGCGTCCGGTCTCGTCCTCGAGCTCGAAGGGGACGAACTGCTTTTCCGAGAACTCCGTCGCAGAAAATCGGGGCTGCGAGCCGCGGTCGACCTTCTTCGTCTCCGCTTCGTAGTAGACGCAGCGCGTCCCGGTGTAGCGACTGGTGAGCGGTGCAGCACAGCGTGCGATCCCCTGGAGCTCGACGAGCGTACCCGCCGGCATCCCGCGCAGCGCAGCCACCGGGACAGTAGCCGTACGCTTCATGACGCGCAGCTCCTGCCAGGATTGCCACCACAGCAGGAAAAAGATCACCGTGCCCAACCCGCCGAGGAGTACTCCCCCTAGTCCGACTGCCACCTGTCCGAGATCGACCGACATCGTCTCACCTCGGTGTCCCTGTCGCGTCGGCGCGTCACGAAGTTGTCGTCAGTCCGTACCGAACGCGAGCGAGTATAGACGAGACGCTACGGTTGCTGGGACTCCTCACCCCGCGAGAGGCGAAGAACGAGATCCGACCTGAGCCGCACCAGGCGAGCACGCGAGAAGGGCCGCACCGCCAACGTCGCTCGCCGTCGAGGCCAGCCGCAGCGGTCACTGGGAACCGGTGCCGGCCGACCATCGCCCCTGAGCTTCGGTCGTCGCGCTCCTCGAGCGCTCGATTCACTGCAGGCCACCACACCTTCGCTGGGCAGCGCAGGTGGAGGACACGAACGACGTCCCGAGCGACCGTCCTCGCCGCGTGCTCCCGGCATACTGGCGCGACACCGCCGGCGTAGAGCAGCGAATCGCTCTCGCTTCGAGCAGCCTCGACTGTCCACCTGGATGGCACCGAGAACGCACACCGTGTCCTGAACGATCGATCACGTCGTCGTCCGATCCTCCCGAAGCGCGCTCCGTGCAGCTCGCGTCGAACCGCGTCCGGTCGCGCTGACCATGCGGAAGCGAGCCCGTTCACCGGTCCGCGATGGTGAGCGTTCACCGAGGGAGATCCGTCACCGACCTGCCCGACCGGATACGAAGCGTCACCGTGCCCCAGGCACGCGACGACTGCTCGACACCCCAGCAGTGCACGAGAAGTTGTCAACAATACGGGACCGGTGGAGTATACTGCTCCTGTAGAGTCTTCCGAGGCGAGACCTCGGTCGAACGTGCGGCCGTCGTCCCCGGGAGGATCGCCATGCAACAGGAACGTCTCGATCGGGCCGCCCTGCGCGAGCGTCTGGCCGGCGAGACCTTCGATGTGCTGGTCATCGGTGGCGGGATCACCGGTGTCGGTGTCGCTCTCGACGCCGCGGCACGCGGGCTAAAGGTCGCGCTGGTCGACCGCCGCGACTTCGGGAGCGGTACGAGCAGCTGGTCGACCAAGCTGGTGCACGGCGGCATCCGATACGTACCGCAGCGGGACTTCGCCCTGGTGCGCGAAGCGCTCCACGAGCGTGGTCGACTGCTCCGCTTGGCCCCCCACCTGGTCAGGCCGCTCGCGTTCCTCCTCCCGCTGTACGACTTCAACCGGTACCCGCTCGGCTTGCCCTGGCTCCCCAAGCCCTATCCGCTCCGGCGGCTGGCCATGCGGACCGGGCTCACCCTCTACGACGTCCTGGCCGGTAGCCTCAATATCGCCCGGCACCGTGCCGTCTCAGCCGACGAGCTGGCCCGCACGGCGCCGCGGGTGCGCCGCGACGGCTTGATCGCCTGTTACCAGTACTGGGACGCGCAAACGGACGACACGCGTCTGGTGCTCACCGTGGCCCTGACGGCCGCCGTCCACGGCGCGGTGCTCCTCAACTATTGCGGCGTGACCGGGTTCGAGCGCGTCGACGGGCGGCTGGCCGCAGCCTCCGTCCGCGACGAGCTGGACGGCACGGAGTTCGCCGTCCGCGCGCGGGTGTTCGTGAACGCTACCGGCATCTATGGCGAGGAGCTCGAGCGGATAGCCGGTGTCGGTCCGGCCGTCCAGATCGCACCGAGCAAGGGTGTCCACCTGGTACTGCCGCGGGAGGCCGTCCCCCTCGAGGGGAAAGCCGTCGTCTTGCCGGAGACGCGCGACCGGCGCTTGCTCTTCCTCGTACCCTACGGCCCCCGGGTCGTCTTCGGGACCACCGATACCGGCTCGGGACCGTTGGAGGAGCCGCTTCCCGACGACGCCGACATCGACTACCTCCTCGAGGAGGCGAACATCTACTTGACGGAGCCGCTCTCGCGCGCGGACGTGGTGAGCGCCTACGCCGGGTACCGCCCGCTCATCAGGCGCGGTGACGCTGCCTCGACCGCTCGGCTCTCTCGTTCGCACGAGCTGATCGACCACCCGGAGGGAATGGTCTCTATCCTCGGCGGCAAGCTGACCACCTACCGACAGATGGCAGAAGAGACCGTCGACTGCGTGCTCCGGCACCTCGGGCGCTCGGTGCCGCCCGCCTCGCGGGAACTCCCCTTGCTCGGGGCACGCGGCTTCGCCGAGACACCGCAGCGGGTGGCCGGACTAGCCGAGGAACTCGGGGTGGTGGAGTCACTCCCTGCGCTCTTGCAGGCCTACGGGAGCACGGTCGACACGGTACTCCAGGAGATCGCCGAGCAGCCCGAGCTAGCCGAACCGTTGGTGCCAGGCTTGCCGTACCTGGCGGTCCAGGTCGCGCACGCCTGTCGCTACGAACTCGCCCAGACCCTGACCGACGTCTTCGAGCGCCGCACCTGGCTCCTCTTCGCCGACTGGGAGCACGGGCTGCGTATCGCCGAACGGGCGAGCCACCTCATGGCCCGCGAACTCGGCTGGGACGAGCAACGCCGGCAGCGCGAAGTGGCCGCCTACCGCCTGCGCGTCCTCCGGCTCTGTGGTGCAGCGCGCGGCATCGCCGAACGGCTCGACGATGCTCGCGCGCAGCAGGCGGAGCGCGTCGCCGACTGACGAGCGCCGCCGGCAGCGGCAGCGCAGCCGAAACCGTCGCGGGGAGGGGAGGGTGAGGTACCGTTCCCCCACACATAGGGAATGTTCGGTTGGGCGCTGCGGCCCGGAGCGGTCGTGCGTGTCTTCTCCCCACACATAGGGAGTGCTCCGAGCGCCGTGCGCTGACGAAAACGTTGTCTTCGGCTTCTTTCCCCTCGCACGCAGCGAACGCTCGATCCTCGCTCCCGGCGTCTCGGCACTCAGCTGCACGCTCCGCGTACCGGCGAATTTAGCACATATCGAGAAACCTGCGCGGCAGACTTTGTGCCCCCTCTCGCACTCCTTACGCTCGGAGCAGGATCGCCCCGGGGTAGAGGGAGCAAGGAGGGACAGCCATGCTGGCAGCATTCATCGCTCCGCGCAAGTACATGCAAGGGCGTGGCGCGCTGGCGCGACTCGGCCAGAAAGTGAAACCGCTCGGTGATCGGGCCTTGGTCATCGCTGACCAGACCGTCTGGTCACTGGTCGGCACGCAGGTACTGTAGAGTCTCCAAGCGGCCGCGATCGCCGTACGCTACGAACCGTTCCGCGGCGAGTGTAGCAAGAGCGAAATCGATCGCCTGGTCGAGGTGGGGCGCGAAGCGCAGAGTACGGTCGTGATCGGCGTCGGCGGTGGCTAAGCGCTCGATACCGTCAAGGCAGTCGGCTACCGGCTAGACGTGCGCTGGGTGATGGTCCCCACCGTGGCGTCGACCGATGCTCCGACGAGTGCACTGTCGGTCATCTACACGGACGACGGAATTTTCGAGGAGTATCTCTTCCTCCCGCGAAATCCTGATCGCGTCTTGGTCGATACCGCGGTCATCGCCCAGGCGCCGGTGCGCTACTCGGTCGCAGGCATCGGGGACGGCCTGTCGACCTGGGTCGAAGCCCGTGCCGACCTCGAGTCGCGCCGCCCAGCGCTGTCGGGCGGAGTCGTGACGTGGGCAGCGGCGAGCATCGCCAGGCTGTGCTGGGATACGCTCTTCACCCACGGCGAGGTCGCCGTGCATGCTGTCCAGCGCAACGTCGTGGCCTCGGCAGTCGAAGCGGTCGTGGAGGCCGATACCTTCCTCAGCGGACTCGGTCTCGAAAGTTGTGGGCTGGCAGCGGCGCACGCGATCCACAACGGTAGCACGATCCTCCACGAGCAGACGCACGTCATCGTGCATGGCGAGAAGGTCGCCTTCGGCACCTTGACACAACTCGTCCTCGAGGGTCGTCCGATCGAACAGATCGAGCAGTCCAGCCGCTTCTGTCGTCGAGTCGGACTGCGGACGACGCTGGCCGAACTCGATCTCGCCGACGTCTCGCACGACGGTCTGCAGCGTGTCGCGGAGGCTGCGTGCGCACCACACGAGACGAACCACACCATGCCGTTCGCGGTGTCTCCTGACATGGTGCTGGATGCGCTGCTGGCCGCCGACGCGTACGGGCGCGCCTTCGCTGCGTGAGGGCAGAAGCGAGCCAGCCGGCTCCTCGTCGGGGCCTGCAGCCGGGCCCGGAACGAGCATCGGTCGACGATGCTGGCTCGGAGAAACGGCGAATCGGCCCGCCTCCAGCGAGCGCACGCGCGATCACCGCAGCGTCGCTGCCGAGCGGGGGGCACAGCGCACCTCTCGAGCGTCAACGCGCCGGCTACCTGCGCGCACAGCCAGACCTCGAGCGACAGGGGACGCCAGCCAGGGGGAACCGCGGCGCACGGCCAGATGCAACCGGTCGCGATGAGAGTGGCGCCCAGTAGAGACACCCGCGTACGGTTCTCGCTCGCGCTCCACGCGACCTGCTCCGTGCGCATGCGAGGGCATACCTGCGAGCACCACGCCGGGGTATGCGTCGTCGGGTGCGCGCTGTCGGATGCCTGCAGGAGGTCGGAGGGGAAACCACGCGCGCACGCGTCGCTGGGAAGAGCACCTCGCGGGCCGACTACAGCGCAGCCGCTGGACGCGATGAGGCAACGACTCCGTCACACGGGATTGTTGACACACCGTGAGTACTTTGCTACTGTGAGAATTGCGTACAGCTGAGTACCACGTGACACGGACGGGTGGCCGCCCTCTACTGAGCGAGCGACGTTCCTCGTTCGTACAGTCGTTGAATCGTCGTGCGAGCAGGGCAGGACGAGAGGGTTCGTCATCGTAGGGAACTGGAGAGGCGAGCGCGGCGAGAAGGTGTCGGCGGCAAGGGATCAGTTGCACGCGGAAGGGGGTAGAGAGCTTCTCCTGCACGGTGTCGACGGTTCGCTGCCCGAGTACGAGGAGAGGAGGTGAAGGCGCGCTGCACGGAGCATGCGGCACTGTGGTACCGAGGAGCGTGGGACGGTATTGAGCACAACTCCCTTGAGGGAAGGGAGGTTGGGGGTAGATGGAAACGTTGTTGGCGGAACTCATCGGGACACTGATCCTCATCCTGCTCGGTGATGGTGTGGTCGCCGCGGTCCTGCTCGCGCGGTCCAAAGCGCAAGGCAGCGGGTGGATCGTGATCACGACGGGGTGGGCCATGGCCGTGGCGATGGCCGTCTACGCCGTCGGCCGGATCAGCGGCGCGCACATCAATCCGGCGGTCACCTTGGGCCTCGCGGTCACCGGTGACGTGGCCTGGGCCGACGTACCCCTCTACATCGTCGGGCAGTTCATCGGTGCCTTCCTGGGTGCCGTCCTCGTCTTCCTCGCCTACCTGCCGCATTGGCGCGAGACCCAGGATGCAGCCGCCAAACTGGCGGTATTCTCGACGGCACCAGCGATCCGCAACTACCCCCTGAACCTCGTGACGGAAATCATCGGAACGGCGATGCTGGTCTTCGGCGTGCGGGCGATCGTCGCCAACGAGCTCAGCGCCGGGCTCACGCCGCTCCTGGTCGGGTTCCTCGTCTGGGGCATCGGTCTTTCGCTCGGTGGCCCCACTGGGTATGCCATCAACCCGGCCCGCGACCTGGGCCCGCGCATCGCCCACTTCGTGCTCCCCATTCCCGGCAAGGGTGCCTCGGACTGGGGGTACGCCTGGGTGCCGGTCGTCGGACCGATCATCGGAGGGATCATCGGGTCGCTCCTCTTCGAGGCGTTGCTCGCCTGAGCGCGCTGTGAGCGCACCGGGGCGGGAACGGCACGCTCGGCGCGGCGACGTTCGGACTGTCGAAAGACGACGAATGGTCCGAGCGCGAGAGTGGAGGACGCTCCATGAAGAAGCTCATCAATGACCCGCAGATGGTGGTGCGCGAGGCTCTGGAGGGGATGGCAGCCGCCCATCCGGAGCTGGTGAAAGTTCACTCCGACCCCAACTTCGTCTACCGGGCCGACGCGCCGCGCCAGGGCAAGGTGGCAGTGATCTCCGGCGGCGGAT
>FWWM01001190.1_pt1 | contig 35184 bp, 30 predicted proteins | sample 2228351 | NCBI WGS metagenome assembly FWWM01 (sample SAMEA103939774, study PRJEB20133) | metagenome
CGATAGCCGTAAAAACCACGCCGAGATAAATATTACTCATTGTATCATCAACGCTTGCCTTTACAAATTCAGATGCATCATTAACAATTTCGAGTTTGCATCCTTCCGGCAATGCCGCCTGAATTTCCGGTAAAGAAGTTCTGATTGCATCGGCTACTTTTACTACATTACCTTCACTTGATTTAATTATTCCTAATCTTACAACATTTTCGTTTCTGAAATTCTTTTTAACATTAAAAAAAGTAGCTCTCTGACGAATATCTTTTCCGTAATCTATTACATCAGCAATCTGTCTTATTTTCTTCGGTCCGAAAGCAGTGGGAATTTCAAGTTCTCTTATTGATTCAGGGCTATGAAATTGTCCATCAAGTCTTACAGTGTATTCCTGATTTCCAATCTGAAAATATCCACCGGGAATATCCATATTATGCATCTGCAGAATCTGAGAGAGCTGAGGCAATGAAATATTATTTTCAAATACAACCTTATTATCAAGCTGCAGACGGATTTCTCTCTGCTGCCCACCTGTTATCTGAACTTTAGCAACCCCATCTATTTGGGAAAATCTGTCTTTAAGTGTTTTATCGGCAATTTCATAAAGCTGTCTGGAGTCAAGATTTCCGCTGAGCACAACATCCACCACAGGAAACAATCGTAAATCAACTTTCTGCACAATTGGTTTTTTAGCATCGGTTGGTAAGAAGTTAATAATTTCATCAACTTTATCTTTAGTTTCCTGATTCGCTACATTTACATCTTTTCCGAGCTGAAATTCTATTATTATAATTGAGGCACCATCAAGCGAGTAAGATTCTATTCTTTCAATCTGACTTATAGTTGAAATGGCATCTTCAATCCGTTTTGTAATTAATGTTTCGATTTCTTTTGGACCAGCTCCGGGATAAATAGTTTGAATAGTTACGAAAGGAATTTCAACATCGGGCTGAAGGTTTAGATTTAATCTGTTGTAAGCAATTAAACCAAATATTAGAAATATTAATATTCCAACAGTTGTAAGAACAGGACGATTTATTGAAACTTTAGCTAGAAACATTTTCCAATTCCTTTTTATTGAAGCACATTTACTTTTGAACCATCTTCGAGCTGCGAAGCTCCTTTAACTACAAGTAAATCACCTACCTGCAATCCACCTGAAACTTCATAGTACAATCCACTTTCATTGCCGTTTGTAATATATTTTTTAACCGCTTTGTCATTCTGAACAACAAAAACATAATTGCCATTTTCGTCTTTATTAACCAAATTCCTTTGAATAATAATTGCTTTTGGATTTTCATAAGTAAGAATGCGGATTTCATTTGTTACGCCGCTTTTAATAATACCCTTTGGATTATCAAATTCAACTTCAACAAAGAAAGCTTGTCTGGCGGGATCCATTGCCATCGAAATTTCAACAACTCTTCCCTGAAATTGTTGTCCATTGTATTCGGTTATTGCTTTCATTCCTTTTTTGAATTGAGAAATTTCTTTTTCAGAGACCCAGATTTTACTCCGCATTTTATTCGTTTGAGAGACTGTAAACAAAGGGACATCCCCTTTAACATTATCACCGGGATTTACTTTCATATCAACAAGAATTCCGTCAAACGGAGCTTCGATAAAAAGCATTTGTCTTACTGATTCATAGTTTCTTTTTGCAACAAGATATTGAGTTTCAATTGCATCATAATTTGCCTGTGATGTTTCCCCTGCTTCAAGTAACGCTTTCATTCTTTCGTAATTCTTTTTGAGATTTTCATAAGCAGATTTTGCCTGTTCATACTGAACTCCGGGGTTGTATGTGTCAAATTCAACTATGACCTGGTTTTGACGAACATAATCACCTACCGAAGCATTGATTCTTTCTATTTTTCCTCCGACAATTGAACCTTTGGTTGCTTCCTTTATCCCAGTAAGTTTTGAAAAAAATGTAAGATACTTTGTGAAAGGTTGATATTTTATTTCTTCAACTTTAACAGGAATTCCTGCTTCGTTTTGAATTTCACCAAGACTTTTAGTTTCCGGTTTATCTTCACCGCAGGAAACAATTAAAAAGAAGATAGCTGTAATGATAAAAACAGCAGCAAGATTTTTTATTTTTGATTTCATTTAATTATTACTCCTGAATTCTTAAACTTATTCTGTTTCGTACTTTAATAGATATTCCTGATTAGTTCTTCCGAGAAGCTGATCCAGTTCAAACTTCGTAACAAGATAACTATGAACAGATTGAATATAATTTGTTCTGGCTTGTTTAAGGGCAATATCTGCATTCTGAATTTCAAGCTGGCTTCCGGTTCCTTCTTTGTATCTTACTTTTGCTATTTCATAAGCACGTTCAGCAACTTTAACATTTTTATTCTGAGCATCAACAAGTGCCTGAACTCTTTTCAACTCGCTGTATTTTGTTCTAACCTGAGTTACAATAAAATCTTTATATAAATTCATTTGCTCTTCAGTTTGCTTGTAAGTGATTGTTGATTGCTCAACTCTGTTTTTGGTTCTGTTTCCTTTCCACAAGTTAATAGAAAAACTTAATCCAACAGTTAGTGAAGAATAGTTCTGAAAATTCCATTTATCAGATGAACCTGCATACGAATAACTTCCGAATGCAGCAATGTTTGGCCAGTATTCGGAAACATCAATCTGAATAAATGCTTCATCAACCTGCTTTTTAAGATCAAGACTTTTCAAACCAAAGTTTGACCGAAGCGCTTCTGAAATTAAATCAATCTCATCGGGAAGCTCTTCGGGCGTGTAAAGAATTTCACCTGAAATATCAATTGATTCATCCTGAGCAATGCCAAGCAACACTTTCAATCCGTCTTTAGCTGACTTTAAAGTATTTTCCATCTGTAAAACCATCGGACGAATATTCTCAACCTGAACTTCTGCCTGAAGTAAATCAAACTCTGAAACAAGTCCCTGATCATACAATGCTTTTACATTTCTGAGATTATCCTGTGCATTCAGGAAGCTTGCATTAGTAATATCATAAATTTGTTTGGCAAGCAGCACACCATAAAAAGTTGTTTGAACAGATAAAACTGTTTTCGAAATGGTATTATTAAGTTCTGCCTTTGAAAGATTATAATAAATTCTTGAAGCACCTATTCCTCTAAATACAGTTGAGCTGAAAAGAGTTTGAGTAAGAAGTAATTGTGCTTCATAGTTATTCGACTGGGCAAAAGACTGAAGCTGCGTTTCGACAGGAACGAATTTATTGTTATCTCTCGGAATAACATTCTCATCAAACAAAATTGAGTAAGTTGCGTTTTTTAACAATGCCCCAAAATCGGGAAAAGGCATTTTGGGTTTTCGCAGGAAATGAGTAAATGTTCCATTTAAATCAAGACTTGGCAATGCATATCCAAAAGCTTCATCCACCGCAGCACCGGCTTTTTCAACAGTCATCCTTGCAAGCTTAATATCACGATTGTTTTCCAAAGAAATATTTATAGCATCATCGAGAGTTAATATCCGGCTTTGCGGGTATGCCGAAGAAAGGAACAGAATAATTATTATCAATTGAATGAACATTTGATTTTTCATTAGTTACCTGTGATTGTTCAACAGATGAAGAAATTTGATTCAAAAAATAGCAACAGAATAAATAAATGGATGTTAAAAATTCACAAGCGGTAAAATAATGTGAGGAATAGCAAAAACCTTATTCATTATTAAAGGCCAAGCCCATCGATTGATGAGCCCGGGTTTTGTGTTGAAGAGATGATATCATTATTTATTCTATTTCAATCAAAATCTGTCCATCCAATTCTCTTTGATGATACTTTTGGAAAAGCTCTTTGTATTTATCAACAGATTTTTCCGGCAATTCCTTTCCGTTAACAGATATTTTATCATCATCCATTCTGAACCTTAGTTCAGAATCTGTGGAATCAAGGTAACCATCTTTTACTAGTTCTTCCTTCAATTCACCTATAAACGATTTTGATTGTCTGTGTTCGGCTGAATTTTTCTCTAATTCAATTATCTCAATGTTTCTTTTAATCTTCTTATTCAAATCTTTAAACATATCTCTTAAATCAATATCTATGCTGTCGAGTTTTTTCATCTCCTCACGAAATTTTTTCATCTCTTCTCTGAATTTATCCTTGTCGAATTTTGGTAACTCGGGTAAAGTATGGTTTTTGAAGTGGTCTTTATATTTGAACATCTGCGATTTAAGATCATCTGGCTGAATATATATTTCAAAATCTTTATCCTTCAGTTCTTTCATCAAACTGTCTAATTCCAATCGCATATCTTTCAGAAAATAATCATCAATTTTGAATCTGAATGACATGGGAAAATCAGAGTCCTCTTCATCTGATTCTGTAGTATCCGTATCATCATAATCTTTATCGATAAAAACTTTAATGCGTTTCGATTTTTTATTTTCAGAATAAGAATCTCTTACAAGATTTTTCAATTCATAAGCTATCAGGTCTTTATAATTATCAATTTCATTATCAGGAATTTTCTGATTATTCCTGTATAATGATTTTATTTTATCTTTATCGTACTCAACCCGATAGATATCATCCCCGTCTCTAAAGATAAAAGTTTTGTCTGAAGTTATATTTTCCGTATCCTTAACTGATTCACTTGTAGAACATGCAGTTAAAAGTAACACGGACACGGAAATGGAAAAAAGAATATAACTGAGCTTTCCCGTTCCAATAGTTCTTTTCATATTAACCTCTGATATTTTATTTCTGTTTATTAAGACTGAGATTAATCTGATATAGTTTCATTAAGTCGCAGATAAACCAAAGAATGGTCAGATAGCTGTATGAGTGGATAATATTGATGTAGAATTGTAGAAAGCGATTTCCTAAATATCTAAAAATAAATTGGTTTATCAATTAGCAATTTTTGTCAACTTACTTTTCTCTTAATAGCGCTTCTTTGCATTTCTGAAGCTGAGCAATTTGTTCATCAGAAAGTTTCGGATAATCAGGTTCTAATTTTTTCAAAGTTTGAACGATTACTTCACTAACGGCTAATCTTGCAAACCATTTTTTATCAGCCGGAATTATGTACCACGGAGCGTAGTTGGTACTTGTAGCAGCAATTGCCTCCTGATATGCGTTCATATAATCATCCCAGAATTTTCTTTCGTCGACATCAGCAGGCGAAAATTTCCAGTTCTTTGAGGGGTCCTCAATTCTTGACAGAAATCTTTTCTTTTGTTCTTCTTTGGAAATGTTCAGAAAGAACTTAATAATAACTGTTCCGTTTTCATATAAATATTTTTCAAAATCATTTATCTGCCTGAATCTCTTTTCCCAGATATTATCATCAATTAACTCATCTGGCATCTGTTGGTATTGGATAAGATTGTGAACTCTTACAATTAAAACATCTTCATAATGCGAACGATTAAAAATTCCTATTCTTCCTCTTTCGGGAACAGCTTTTTGAATTCTCCACAAATAACCATGATCAAGTTCTTCCTTCGAGGGTTGTTTAAAACTGTAAACCTGTGTTCCCTGTGGATTAAGTCCACTCATCACATGTTTTATTGCACCATCTTTACCGGCAGCATCCATTGCCTGAAAAATTATTAGCACTGCGTACTTATCCTGAGCATAAAGTTTATCCTGAAGTTCAGCCATAGCTTCAATATTTTTTTTCAGAAGTTTCACGGCTTTTTCCTTTGATTCGATTTCTGCTGTGTAGTCAGTTTTGAATTTTGATAATTGGAATCTGCCTGAATATTTGACTACAAATTTTGATATGTCCATCTTTCAAAAGCCGTTCTTATTTTTGAATAAATTATTAATTAAAAATAGTAATACTATGAAATTATATCTAACAATTCTTCTGATGTTATTAAATGTGAGTATTTATTCTCAAAATCAGTTTCAGCAATTTATAAATTATGTTAACTCGCTCCCTGATCCTGTTTCAAAACAATCTGCTGTTGACAGTTTTATTGTTTATGCAAGAACAGACGGAATTCCTCTCATTACGGGAGATTCAGCCAATTTTATTTATCGCGGTAGTGTAAGTTCTATTTCAATTGCCGGTGATTTTAACGGCTGGAACCCAAACTGGAGTATGACAAATTTATCAGGTACAAATTTCTGGTATTACTCAAAAGTTTTTGAGTCTGATGCCAGACTTGATTATAAATTTGTAAGAAATGGTAGCGATTGGATTCTTGATCCTGAAAATCCCAGACAGGTTAATGGAGGGTTCGGTCCAAATTCAGAACTTGCAATGCCAAATTATATTCAGCCGTGGGAAATAAACTATCAGAATAATATTCAACACGGAACTGTTATCAACAGAACGATTTATAGCATTCAGGTTGGTGCTTATTATCAATTGAGAATTTATTTACCGCCCGGCTACGATTCTACATCGTCAATAAGATATCCTACGGTTTATTTTCAGGATGGATTTGAATATATAACGCTTGGCAGCGCTGTTAATGTGATTGATAATCTTATTGATAGTAACAAAATCAATCCGGTGATTGCTGTGTTCGTAAGACCAAACAACCGTAATGAAGAATACGCTGGCGTTTACCGTGTTAATTACAGATTATTTTTTGTAAATGAACTTGTACCATATATTGATTCAAATTTTAAAACAATTAATTCTGCTGAAAAAAGATTAGTGCTGGGTGATTCATTTGGTGGAAATATTTCAGCACTCATTAGCTATAATCACCCGGAAGTATTTGGTTATTGCGGGCTTCATTCAGGTGCTTTCTGGCCAAACAACTACGAAGCTTACAATCTGATTATTAGCGGTCCTGTAAAAAATATAAAATGGTGCTCCGTTTGGGGAACATATGAAGGATCTCTGTCGAATAATATGAGAAACTTCCGCGATTTTCTTCTTCAGAACAATTATCAATTAAGCTGGGAAGAACGACACGAAGGACACAGCTGGGGATTATGGCGCGCTACTATTGATAATATGTTGTTGTTTTTTTCACCTTTTGATCCAAACTCTGTAGGATCAAACAAGAGCGATATTCCAAATGAATTTTTTCTTGAGCAGAACTATCCAAATCCATTCAACCCAACAACTATAATCAGTTGGCAGTCGCCAGTCGGCAATTGGCAAACTCTGAAAGTTTATGATATGCTTGGGAATGAAGTTGCCACTTTGGTAAATGAATACAAACAGACAGGAAAATATGAAGTCGGGTTTAACGCAGCGAATTTGACAAGCGGCGTTTATTTCTATCAATTAATAGCAGGTAATTTTTCTCACACGCGGAAGATGTTATTAATCAAATAAGGTTATAAACAGAGATTCAACTAAATGCTCTGAGAAAAGTCAAATGTTTATGTTGCTTCAGAGAGAATCTTTTTTTATGAATGAAAATATGATAACCTATTCAGTTACAAGTTTCATATATTCATCAAGAAAGTTTCTGCTGAAATTCGGATCTGCGGAAATCCAGAATAGTAAATTTTTATGCGCAAATACATAATGAACCTGTCCGAGTCCCATACAACTATAAATTTGCTTATTGTTTATGTTGTGATAAGTTCCCCTTACAAACATTGAATTTTCCGGTGAAATTTTTTGCGTCATTTTTCTGAAATCCTGATAGGCATTTTTTTCATCAGAATAGTAAGTAATGTATATCGCTGCATTACCTATTTCTCCGGTGTAAAATCCAACTTCATTTTTCTCTGTTGCTACATTTTGAAAGTGTAATTTATCAACAAATTCCTTCGCTTCTTTACCTGTAAGTTTGCGCTGCAATTTCATTCCCCAGAATTCTTCTGGTAAATAATCTCTGTTTGCTGAACAAGAGACAATCAGAAAGGAAATCAGAAAAAATAAAATACTGTTTCTCATACCAATAATTATTTTTTTTCGTGAATAAAATAAAAATGGGGTGATTTTTCAACACCTTAAAGGAGTTTTTTCTGTAAATTTTATTTTAATCTCTGTGTTAATCTGTGGTTAAAATTCTTTTTAAGGAAACCGCAAGAAACACAAAAATTTCCCCGCAAACCTTTCGTTAAAACACTTTTCTGTAAGTTTAATTATTCTCCCGGATTAGAATAGCAGTGTGATTTTGTCCCCAACTTTTAATTTGCCTGTTGAATAAGCAACGAGATTCATTCCAAATAAAACTTTGTTTCCAAACTTTCGGAATGTTGAAAGTGTTTTAAGTGGCTCCTGATTCCGCAAAGCAGTTTCCTGATCTGTTGTTGTTATTACACACCTTGCACAGGGTTTAACAGCTTTAAACTTTAAATCACCAATCAGAAATTCTCTCCAGTTGTCTTCTTCAAAAGCTTCGCCTCCGGTAAAAACAAAATTGGTTCGGAAGCGGTTCATCGGGACCGGCTTTTCCAATCTTTTATTTAATTCTTCAAGTGATGACTGACCAATAATTAAAAACGGATATCCATCAGCAAAACTCACAATGTGTAAATCACTAACATATTTTCTCTGCGGATCAACAATTCTTCTTTCATCTTCAGGCATAAAAACCAGATGACATTTGATTCCGATAATATCTGTGAAAAATTCATCTGCTATTTTTGATACTGATTTTGCATCACAAACATCATCCCAGATTTTAATTTTAAGTTTTTTACTGTTGTTCAAATCAGTTTCTGTTAAAGGTAGTGCGATAGATTGTTGTGTCAATAAGTGATAGACTATCAACTCGTGATTATTAATTTTAGTTTTCAATAAAGCCATTTGAGGGAAATCTCTTTGTGTCATAAATATTCCCTGCTCATCAACAATCATCATTCTTCGGTCATATTTTAATCCTCTTGGTTCCGCAAAAGATTCTTTAAGTGATATACCACCGAGAGATTTAATCGGATAAATATTTATTTCTGAAAGCGTTAAACTCATAATTCCTATTGGACAATTAACTTAAACTTATCTGAATTTGTTCGTTCTTTCAGCCAGTTGTTCAGCTTTGATTTTTCAGAGCCGGAAATCCGGGAACCGAATTTTACATAAGCCATAGTTACAGTATCAGTTTTGTTCGATTTAAAATTCATAACCAGAGAACGATGAACTGACAATTCGGCTATATTATTAAAAAGTGCTTTTGCCTCTTTAGATATTTCTTCTACATTAAATTGACTCTGCGAATAGAATGCAAGCTGATTTTCAAGCAATTCAATCTGCTTATCTTTGTCTTTAATAATTTCTTCATTTTTCCGATAAAGCTCTTCAATTACCCCTGCACGAAGTGCATTTATATCAATCTTACTCTTTTCAGAAACACCTTGCTTTACAACGAGTTCGGCATCCTTCAGCTTATACTTTGATAACTTTTGTTTTGCAAGATCAATAACTGATGATTCAACGGGCGAGCCAATCATAAATACTTCAATTCTTACACGACTTGAATCGAAATTAATATTTCTGCTGATTATCTGTGCATTCGGGAAACTCAGCTCATGCTGAATGAATGCCTGAACATTTTTTTCAATCAATGTTCTTGATACAATATTGTATGCCATAATAATACTCGGAATAATTGTAATTAAAACAACTGCTATAATTGATCTTCTTACTTTTACTTCTCTAACAGGATCAAGAAATTCTTTTTTGTGAAATTTCATAAACCTGACAATGATGTAAGTTGCAAGACTAATAAATACACTGTTGATAAAGAATAAATAAAAAGCTCCGAAAAAATAAGAAAGATTTCCGGTAGCAAGTCCAAAACCGGCAGTACAAAGCGGAGGCATCAGAGCAGTAGCTATTGCTACTCCGGGAATTACATTGCTTATGCTCTTTCTTGTAGCAGCCACTATTCCAGCCAAGCCACCAAACAGCGCAATAAACACATCCCAGATTGTAGGTGTTGTCCGTGCGAGTAATTCAGATTGTGCATCACTTAGTGGAGTGATCAAAAAATAAAAGGTAGAAGTAAGAACACTTATTAGTACGGCAACTCCCAGATTTTTATATGATTTTTTTATTAATTCAAAATCATTTATACCAATACCTAATCCGATTCCCATGATTGGTCCCATAAGAGGAGAAATAAGCATTGCACCAATTATTACTGCAGTAGAGTTGACATTCAATCCGATAGATGCAATAAAGATTGCGAAGATCAGTACCCAAAGGTTCATCCCTCTGAAATCGATCCCTTTCTTTACATTCTCTATTATTTCTTCTTCCTTTGCTTTATCTTCTTCAAGATTAAATCTGTCGTGAAGCACTTCTCTTAATAACACAAGTAAGCGAAGGTTCTTATTTATTTTCATTGTAAAACTCCCTCTTTAAAAATTCTCTTTAAATGTAAGAAATTCGTTTCAAACAAACTGAGAAAAAAAGAAGAATAATTTTTTTTAAGTCATTTTGAGAAACTCCCGGATAAACAAATTCATCTTATCAAAATGACTTCCTGCCCAATAAATCTTTTTGCAAACGACACAATAATAAAATCTATTATGTTGCTTTTTTACTTTTTCAGGAATTAATTCAACTATGTCCTTTTTTGCAATCCGGACTAATTTTTTCCCGCATTCAAGACAGATTGTAAATGGTTTGATTAGTTTATGAAGATGAAATCTTTGCATCACTTCTGCAGTTTGTTTTTCGGGGTCATCATTTCTAATGAAATAACCATGAGTAACTTCACTTCTTTTTAGTAATCCTATATCTCTTGTCAGAATAGTTCGCTTTTCAGATAAAGATATTTTGACAATTTCATCATCCTTGAGATAATTTTTATAGTACACATCCAATCCAAACATCCGAAGATTCCTTGTTAATTTACCAAGATGTACATCGCAGATGAATTTGGGTTTTCTTAGTGGTTTCGGTCTCAGATGCTGAACATCAGAAATATCAAGACTTTCAAAAACAGGATAAACTGAAATGTCATCACCATCATCAATCATATAATTAAAGTCAACTGATTTTCCGTTAACCAGAATCAAATCAACTTCTGTGTGTGGTACACCCAATGATTCTATTAAGTCCTTAACTGAAATTCTGTCAATAAAAGTATGAGTAAATCTCTTCCTTCTGTTTTGCGCCGGTATAAAATCATTCAGCTCTTCATAAAATCTGATTGAAATATTTTTGGTTTTAAATTTCATATCAGTGCAAAACATTTTTTACAAGTTCAATAACCTCATCAACTGAAATATCATCTATTTTCTCTGTTTTAGATTTTATAAAAAATGAATTTGCATTTCTTGGCGCCCATTCATTCGGATCAGTAGGACCGAAAAGTGAAATCATTTTAACACCTGAAAATCCCGCAATGTGCATTGTGCCTGTATCGTTAGTGATGTATAAATCAACTTTTGAAAGAAGCGCACCTAATTTTTTTACCGGGAGATTGTGAACAACCTTGTAGTTTATAGAATTCTTATCAAGTTCGGCTGTGATTTTATTTACAATAATTTCATCTGTCCAACCCGATGTGATAATAAAATTGTTTTGATGAATGGAATAAATTCTTTTTATCAGTTCAATAAATTTTTCTGTTGGAAAAGTGTTTGCAACTTTGCCTGCCCCCGGATGAACAGCAATAAGTTTTTTTGATCTGTCGGGAAAATTTTCAGAAATAAAATTCTGTGCAAAAGTCAAATCACTTTCAGAGAAAGAGAATCTGATATCTGAAAGCTCATTATCAGATAAATCAAATCCTGCGATTCCCGCAACTTCAAGATTTCTTAAAAGCTGATGTTTCCCTTTCCAATTAAAATCAGATTTAATGTTAAGAAGGAAGGACAATTTATTTTTTACTCCATCAACTGAATTGACACCAATTCTTTTCCTTGCGCCGGAAAGATAATTAATCAGATGGGGGGTTCGTGAAAGCGCGATTGTTGAAGGAACAAATCCGTAATCATACTTTCTGTCACGAAGTTGTTTATAAAAATCCGAAAGCGTTTTTAATGATGACTTATCGTAAATCAGAACTCTGTCAATGTAGGGATTTATATCAAAAAACGGAATTTCATAATTTGTTTTGGCAGCAACCAGAGTTATGTGAGATTCAGGATATTTTTTCTTTATCGCTTTATAAAGACTTAGCGAACATAACATATCGCCTATCTGATTATGCTGGCGAACTATGAGGATGTTAATTGCTTTTGTCAAGCGTATAATAATCTACCTTTTGGTTTTGGTATTTCTCTACCGAGACTTTTTGCTGTTTCAATCCATTCATTGATTACCACCTGAACATTATCCAATGCTTCAATATAATTTTTACCATCTGCCATACAACCGGGTAGCTCAGGAACTTCTGCTATAAAGCATTGGTCGTCCTCACTCCAATAAATAATGATTTCATATTTACTCATTTATGATTTCTCCCAACTTATATTTAAGAATAAGAAACTTCTGAAAAATTAAAGAAATATGTCACACTGAGCTTGTCGAAGTGTGATTTTCTCCTAAATGTCAGTCTTCGACAGGCTCAGACTGACACTTGTCAAATATTTCAGAAGTATCAATAATATTTCTAACTTTTTTAACCTGATAAGGTTTGGCTTTAGAACCTATTACTTAAAGATTAATGATCTCGTCAACTTTGTCTTTGTAAAATATATGATGACTTCCCTTAATTCTTTCAATAAAACCCAGACTTTCTAAAAGTACTCTCAAATCTTCAAATGCTATATTATTATCAGATGTCCCCGATAAAATTTTAAGTAAAAGTTTATTTAATTGAGTGATGTTATTTTCTAGTCCTATCAATCCACCTAGCTAAATCTTTTGCAAAGTAAGTTAAAAACATATCAGCACCTGCTCGTTTAATTGCAAATGCAGCTTCAACCATTACACGCTCTTCGTCAATCCAGCCATTTGCACCAGCGGCTTTAATCATCGAATATTCACCACTTACCTGATATGCTGCTGTAGGCATTCCGAATCTTTGTTTTACTTCTCTTATTACATCAAGATAAGGTCCTGCAGGTTTTACCATCACAATATCTGCACCTTCTTTGATATCTTCTTCAACTTCTCTTAATGCTTCGTTGATATTACCAATATCCATTTGATGAGATCTTCTGTCACCAAAAGCAGGAGTTGATTCTGCTGCATCTCTGAACGGACCATAAAAACCACTAGCATATTTAGCAGCATAGCTCATAATAGGGATTTTGTTAAATCCATTATCATCTAAAATTTTTCTTATAGCAGCAACTCTCCCATCCATCATATCTGAGGGAGCAATCATATCAGCGCCTGCCTGAGCGTGTGTTAATGCTTCTTTTGCAAGAAGTTCAACTGTTTCATCATTAAGAATCTCTTCTCCTTTTAAAACTCCGCAGTGACCGTGAGAAGTGTATTCACACATACAAACATCAGTTATTACAACAAGATCCTTGACTTCCTTCTTAATTGCACGTACTGCTCTTTGTATTATTCCCTCAGGATCATAAGCTTCTGAACCTTTTTCATCTTTATGCTCCGGTATTCCGAAAAGAATAATCGCAGGAATTCCTAAATCGCGAATTTCCTTACATTCTTCAACTATATTATCAACAGACATCTGAAAAACACCCGGCATTGATTTAACAGGATTTTTCACTTTACTTCCCGGCACAACAAACAACGGGTATATCAAATCATTTTTTGTTAACACTGTCTCACGAACCATATCCCGAATTAAAGGATTGTATCGCAAACGACGATGACGGATAACTGGATACATACTCATTTTTTACTCCTTTTTTCTTAGAGGCTTTGCGTCTCTGTCTGCCGGAAGGCAGGTTTGAGAGAAATTTATTTATCTCACACTAAGACGCTAAAAGTGATTTAATATTTTCTCAGTAACTAATTCCGAATTTTTTATGCAATCTCCAACTGAAATTCCACCCCGGAAATTTCCACTTATAAAAATACCCGGATTCTGTTTTTCAAATTGGTCAAAAAATCTTTCGTGTTCAATATAGCCAATGTTATACTGTGGAATTGCCTTATCCCATACTCTGTAAGCCGAATAAACCGGCTCACCTTTTATTCCCATAATTTCTTCAAATTCCTTTTTCACTTTTAACATAACATCGTTTTTGTTCTCTCTGATGAAATCCGGATTTCTGCTTCCACCAATGAATAAAGTAAATGTAGCGTGATTGTCATCGGAGCGAAATGGAAATATAACAGAACTCCATAATGCACCCAGAAAAGATTTTTTTTCATTTTCGGGAATCAGAAAACCAAAACCATCGAGGGGTTGCCTGATATCCTTTTTGTTGTATGCAAGAAAATAAACCATCACAGGGGGATAGTAAATCGCTTCTGAATGAACCTTAAAGTCTTTGTTAAATTTCGAGAACAGTTCAGAGGCAACATAAGCCGGCACAGTTGAAAGAACAGCATTACAAATTATTGCTTCATCAATTCCGTTATGTTTGTAGGAAACAATATAACCCTCATCACTTTTATCAATTGAAATGACTTCTGATGAGAGAATTATCTTATCACCAAAATATTTTTCAATTGCTTTTGGTAATGCAATCATTCCGCTCTTGAATGATAACATTTTTGCTGATTGTTTGGATTTTTCTGTCCGCTTTTTTCTTTCTCTGATACTTCGAATTGTTCCAACAATTAAGCCGCCATAATTTTCTTCAAGCGCGTATAATTTCGGGAAAGCTGATTTTACACTTAATTCTTCAGGTCTTCCTGCATATACACCTGCAACAAATGGATTGATTGCATAATCAAGAAACTCCTGACCCAATCTTCTTTTAACAAAATCGGCAAGACTCTGATAATATCCATCGTTGGATTTTCCGATGAAAGGTTCAGCAAGTAATCTCAGTTTAGCTTTACCGGAAAAAAGTTTTGATTTGAAAAATGCCGGAGGAGACATTGGTAAGGCGTGAAGTTGGTTGTTCTTCAGAATATATCTTTTATTAGCTGCCTTGTTTGCATAAAGTAATTCATCTTCAACTTTTAATTCTTTAACCAACTTTGAGATAAGCGGAGTTGTTTCAAGAGCACTATTCGGACCACGATCAAATAAAAATCCGTTTTCATTAACACTTTCAATTGAACCACCGACTTCTGATTTTTTTTCGATGATTCTAACATCCAATCCTCTTTGTGAAAGCAGATAAGCCGCCGTTAATCCTGATATTCCGGCTCCTATTACTACAATTTTTTTCGACATAACTCCTGACTTTTTTGAAAACAAAATTAGTGAAAGGAGTAGTATTTATGAAGGTATTATGAGGTCAAAAAGGAAAAACAGACTTCAGCTTATTTTTTTAGGAAAACCGAAGTCTGCTTCAATAAATTTTGATGTTACTACATATATGATTTCAGATGATTTATATAATTTATTGGGCCACCGGGCTGATAACCTGTTTGCAGCGTAATTTCCCCGTTTTTGTTTAACAGGAAAATTGTTGGAAATCCTTCTACGCCAAATCTCTGAGCAAGTTGATTATTATACATTTTAGTTTCCATCGTCTGCTCAATGTTTTTCGGAAAATCAATTTTTACAAGTATCAGATTTTCTTCTGCAAATTTTTCAAACTCTTTTTGTGAAAAGACTTCATTATTAAGTCTCTGACACCAAATACACCAATCGCTTCCTGTGAAATTAACAAGAACAGATTTGTTTTCGCTCTGAGCTTTCTTTAAAGCTGTTTCAAGATTTGTTTCCCACTCAAGATTATCAGATGCACCGGCATTTTTGCATCCTGCAACAAGCAATGCAAAAGGTAAAAGAAATGATAACACAATTTTTTTCAATTTATTCTCCTTTCATTTTACAATAATTCTGAAATTTATTCTTCCTCGGTTTTGATGGCCTCAACTTTTTTTGGTTTCGGGGGTCGTTCATAAAGTTGAGCCAAACCGTAATATTTTAGATGAAGATTGTCATCAATCTGATTCCAGGTAAATCGCCAAGTCCAGTTTCCACCAAGTTTACCGGGAAAATTCATTCGTGCATCACCGCCAAGATTAAGTATATCCTGCATTGGAATTATTACAAGATTTGCAACTGATGCATAAGACAATCGGATTAATTCATAAACAACATCATCGCCAAAATAGTTTAAGTACTTTTGCATATGCTCATAAATATCAGAATTTTTATCCTGTTTTGCTTTTTCAAAATATGCGCGTGTTGTATCGTTATCGTGTGAACCCGTATATACAACACAATTCTGAACATAATTGTGTGGAAGGAATTTTGTTTCCATTCCGGTTCCAAAAGCAAACTGCAGTATTTTCATTCCCGGAAAATTAAACATATCACGAAGCGCTTCTACTTCCGGCGTTATTACACCAAGGTCTTCAGCAAGAATAGGAACATCTCCTAAATGTTTCAATACAGAATTAAATAATTTTTCACCCGGAGCTTTTACCCATCTTCCGGTTTCGGCAGTTGGTGCATTACCGGGAATTTCCCAGTAAGCTTCAAATCCTCTGAAGTGATCAATTCTTACTATATCAACAAGCTTAAACAGATTTGCAAATCTTTTTCTCCACCAGAGAAAATCATCTTTCTCCATTTCTTTCCATTTGTAGAGTGGATTACCCCACAATTGTCCGGTGGGAGAAAAATAATCCGGCGGAACACCCGCAACTGTTAAAAGATTGCCATCTTCATCCACAGTAAATAATTTTTTATTTGCCCATAGATCTGCACTATCATAAGCAATAAAGATGGGCATATCACCGATTATATATATTCCTTTGGAATTCGCATAATCTTTTACTGCCTGCCATTGTTTGAAAAACTCAAATTGAACAAACTTATGGAATAAAATATCATCGGATAATTTTTCTTTCCACTCTTTCATCACTTTATAATCCCGGTGAACAAGACCTTTATCCCAGTCTTTCCACACTATTCCGCCGTGAGCATCTTTAGCTGCCATAAAAAAAGCAAAATCTTCCAGCCATTCTGAATGTTCACTACAAAAAGAGTCAAAATTTTTTTCAAATGTTTTAAGGTTCACTTTAAATTTGAGGAATGCTTTCCGAAGTAAAGATTTTTTGTATTCGATAATCTGTCCATAATCAATCTTATGGGGATTATGTTCAGGTATGTCTGCTAAATCTGTATCTGAAAGAAGTCCTTCTTCTTTTAATTTATCCGGACTTATGATATTAGGATTACCTGCAAAAGCAGAAAAACATTGATAAGGAGAATCGCCATATCCTGTTGGTCCAAGGGGAAAAACCTGCCAGAGTTTCTGACCTGCTTTCTCTAAAAAATCTATAAATTTAAAAGCATCATTCCCGAGATCACCAATTCCATATTTCGACGGAAGAGAAGTTGGGTGAAGAAGAATACCTGCACTGCGTAGAAATTTCATAAACCTTTCCTGATAAATTTTCAAAATTTTATTATGTAAAGATAAGCTAACTTTAGATTGAATAAGAAGTGTAAAAAAAAGGCGGACATAAAGTCCGCCAGAAGAAATTATTATTAAAAGAAATTATAAAGCGAAAGCAACACCAGCACTAACGGTCAAGTGAGTGGTTGAAGATCCTTCAGTAAAAATCAAATTATATTTTGCTGAAACATCGAGTGAGGTTTTCGGATTAAACTTGTACAGAAATCCGGCACCCGGAGAAACACCAAATTTTGTTTCTGTATCTGATTGATCTACTGTGAATCCAAATAAATTTCCTTTTGCGGATGAAGAAAGCATATGCAATCCGGCTTCAGCTGAGACATAAGGTAAAAACTGACCTTTACCTACTGCATATCTTACTCCAACCTGAATTGGAATGTCAGAAAAAGAAACTTCATATCCAGGTACACTCTCTTTGGTTCCCCACTTGATGTAGCCAACAGAACCAGTCACATCAAGCATTGGAGAAACTGAATAAACGAAGGTACCGGTGGCACCAAATCCGGTTCCGGCTCCATCACCAAAGTCGCCTGTTGGGAAAGATAATAATCCCTGAACTGAAGCGCCCATTTTACTTTGAGCATTTGAAAATGAAACTGCAAAAACAGTTACGAAAAGAACGAGAAGAAGTTTTTTCATAGTATTACCCTTGCTTTTGTTAGTGAATGAGTTGTTTAGTACGGTGCAAAAATAAACATTTGAAAATTTTATGCAAATATAAAGGGGCTGCTTTTCAACAACCCCTTCTTAATAGATTTATTAAAATGCAAAACTACCTGACAAGTAAGCAAATGAACGAACACCTCCACCAATTAAGTTAAATCCGTGTCTCAAGACATCATCATTAACCGTAGCATCGAGAGTGAAACCACCAAACCTGAAACCAACACCAAGTCTTACATCACCCTGTCCGAAGGCTGTTCTTGTATTTTCATCAACAGCTGTTGCGGATGCTGGTGATTGGTCAGTTAGTGAGAATGTACTTGCAAAATAACCAGCTCTTCCGACTAACCATTCGGTGAATTGCCATTCTGCACCAAGATTCCAGGCAGGGAAAACAAGTCTTGAGTCAGATAATTCAGGACTAACTCCAGAAACTGAAGAAACGGTTTCTGATTCATACATAAAAGCCGGACCACCAGCAATCAGCAAACTTCCGCTCTGATAAACAAGTCCTGCTCCTACACCGATACCCATCTGGGAAGGTAAATCTGTTTTGTTACTTCCAATTGTGTATTCACCGCTTGAATTATAGAACATTACAGATGGAACAAACGAGAATTTACCACCAAGCTTAAAAAATCCACGGGCATTAAACAATATATTGGTTGCTGATGCTTCTTCTTTATCTCCTGTACCGGGTGTATAAGTTGCAGAAGGCATTGATAAAGAGAATGCTGCATCAACACTTAAAGAAGAAGAGATCTTACCTACTGTTGATAAATTTACACCAAACTGGCTTGCACTATTTTTATCTCCGTTTCCAGTGGCAGGTTTAAAGTCATTAGTTGTTGAAGCATAAGATACTCCCAAACCGAATGTAAAATCTCCCAGATCATACGAACCAATGAGTGTGAAGTTATTATTCAATGGAACAACATCTGCAGCGGGGTTTGAGTTAACTATTGCAACAACTGAATTTGGATCTAAAGCTGCTATAGAACTGTTTGAAAGAAAATCATTTCTGGTTAAAAGAGCTCCCAAAGTAAATCCTTTTGAAACCTGAAAATTGAACCCTACAAACTGACCAAATCCGTCTTCCGGATTTCCATTATTTCCACCGATATCGCCCCAGAAAAAGTTTGAATAAACTGAAGAATACGCTGAGTTGTATTTAATATTATCTGGATCAACAATGTATGGATTGTCACCCATACTGTATAATCTTGCAAATCCTCCATAACGATTGTCTTTTACTCCATCCTGAGCAAAGACATTAGAAGAGAGAATAGAAACAAAAGTAATTGTAAATAAAGCAAGAATTACTTTTGCAGATTTTTGAACTTTAAAAAATCCCATAGAATCTCCTTTTTGTTGTTAATAATTTTACCAATTTTTTTGGCAGCTAAAAATTAAACAATTTTATGCCATAGTCAAGCTTTAAGTAACTTATTTTTATTTAATAAGTTAAGTGCATCAATTTGAGAAGGTGTTATAAGTCACAAACTTATTTGCAATATTTTAAGGAAGATTTTTTTCCTTCTGTTTTTACGGTATCCGTAATTCATTATGTTTGTATAAAAATTATTGGTAAAAATGAAACTTTTAAGAAAACTTTACGACTGGGTTCTTCACTGGGCTGAAACTCCTTACGGACCATTAGCTTTGTTTGTATTGGCTTTTGCTGAATCCTCTTTTTTCCCTATTCCACCAGACGCTTTGTTAATTGCATTGGTTCTTGGTGCTACTTCAAAAGCGTTCAAATTTGCCCTAAACTGTACTGTGGCTTCTGTTCTGGGAGCTTTACTTGGTTATACAATCGGACATTTTCTCTGGTGGACACCATCGAATGAATTTACTTCAATTGCGATGTTTTTTTTCAACAATGTCCCGGGATTCACCGAAAAAGTATTTTTTGATGTTCAAAGGATGTATAACGAATATAATTTCTGGATTGTTTTCACCGCCGGCTTTACCCCAATTCCTTATAAAGTAATTACAATTTCTTCAGGTGCTTTTAATATTAATTTAATGATGTTTATTGTAGCATCCGTAATAAGTCGTGGTGCAAGATTTTTTCTTGTTGCTTTCCTGATTTGGAAATTCGGGCCACAAATAAGAGATTTTATTGATAAATATTTCAACTGGCTGGCTGTTGCTTTTACAGTTCTACTAATTGGCGGATTTGTTGCAATAAAATATGCCTTATAATAATCTTTGAGGTTTAAATGAATAAAATGATTTTACTTTTTAGTTTGTTTTTGTTTACAAATTTTCTGTTTTCACAGGAATATGAAAAAATAAAAAAGTTTGATCCAACCAGATATCCTGAAAGTGACCTGAAAAAAGCAATTGAATATGCTCAGAAAACGAATAAAAAAATTATACTAGATGTTGGAGGCGAATGGTGTATCTGGTGTCATAGAATAGATTCATTCATCGAAAGCCACAAGGAAATTAAAGAGTATATAGAAAACATTACCTGGTAGTTAAAGTTAACTTTAGTAAAGAAAATAAAAACGAAAAATTTTTATCAAAGTATCCCGAAATTCCGGGTTATCCTCATTTCTTTATTCTGGATAAAGATGGAAAGTTTCTTCTTTCACAAGATACAGGTGCATTAGAAAAGGATAAAGATTATGACGAAAATAAATTTATGAGTTGTCTGATAAAGTGGGCTTCTGATTAATTGTCTTATTATTTATTTGCAAAAATATTCTGAAGCAGTGTTAGCAGGTCGTTTTTCCTGAACGGTTTTGATAAATAATGAGACATTCCTTTTGATAAAAATTCCTGTTTCTCTTTTTCCATTGCATATGCTGTCAGTGCAATTATCGGGGTTTCTTTATACTCGGGAATTTCTCTGATAATTTGGGTTAGCTGTAAACCATCCATTCCTCTTCTGAGATTAACATCCATCAGAATAGCATCATATTTCTTAACTTTAACTTTTTCTAAAGCTTCTTCCGCATTTCTGGCATATTCAAGATTGTAAATCCCTCTCAACATAAGGGAAACTACATCAATAGCGGCAGGATCATCTTCCACATATAAAATCTGGTAATTTAAGATCGCTAGTTTCTGTTCAATTTCACGCTGTACTCTTTCAGCTGCTTTCTCCATATCGGGATCAAGTTTGGCTTTCACTTTTGGTAGCTCAACTGTAAATGTACTTCCCACCCCAACTTTACTCTTCAATGAAATTTTTCCTCCGAGTAATTCGGTATATTTTTTTACAATCGTTAATCCGAGTCCAGTTCCTTCAAAACTTCTGTTAATTCCTTCGCTTGCCTGTCTGAATTCCTCCCAAATTACTGCCTGATGACTTTCAGGAATTCCAATGCCGGTATCTGCAACTTCAATCAGAACTGATTCGTTATTCATTATAACATTTAATGAAACACTTCCCTGCTTTGTGAATTTTACCGCATTGTTCAAAAGATTGTTAAAAATATTCTGGAACAGAGAAGGATCTATTCTGCAAATAACTTCACCATCAGGTTTATTAAAATTGTAAGAGAGATTTTTCTTATTAGCAATTGATGAAAACAGATTAAATGATGTTTCTAACAGAGGGATAATATTCGCATCTGTCATTCTGATTTCTAATTTACCGGCTTCAAGCTTCGATATATTAAGAATCATATTCAATGTTTCAAGCAGACGCTGTCCTGAAGTGTTTATCAGATCAATCATTCTTGCCAGTTCTGGTTGATCTTTTAGTTCACTTTTCAGAACCTCAGAAAATCCAAGTATTCCCACCAGAGGGGTTCTTAATTCGTGGCTCATATTAGCAAAGAAATATGACTTAACTCTGTTCATTTCCTCTGCTTTTACTTTAGCATCAATCAGTTCGTCAATCATTTGTTTTTTATCAGTAACATCTCTGAAAATGCTTAAAAGAAATGTTCTTTGACCGGGGAATTCAATAAATGAGTTTGATAGCTCTAACCAGATTTTCTTTCCGTTCCATAGATTTGTTTCAACCTCGAATTTCTTATCAACGGTTCTGTTTTTGAATCTCATTCTGAATTTCTTTACAGCTTCATCTGAGTTATCACGGATTTCATAAATTACATTAAGTGGTTTTCCTCTGAGCTGATTATTACTCATTCCGACTAATTTGCAATATGCCTCATTTACATCAACAATAATTCCGTTTTCATCCAAAAGCCTCATACCATCCAGAGAATTTTCCCAAATTGATCTGAATCTGGATTCTGATTCAACAATCTGTTCGAGCATGATTTTTTTCTCTGTAATATCCTCATTAACAGCAATGAAGTGTGTGATTTCACCATTTTCATTAAACAATGGTGAAATGATTGCCTCTTCCCAATATTGTTCACCGGATTTCTTTCTGTTATGAAACTCACCGCGCCAATCTTGTCCGGACAAAATCGTTTTCCATAAATCTTCATAAAAGAAGTTATCGTGCGTTCCTGATTTAAGGAATCTTGGATTTTTTCCAACCGCTTCATCAAAACTATAACCAGTGATCTGTGTGAATTTCGGATTTACATATTCTATAATTCCATCTGTGTTAGTTATGACAATACTTGAAGGACTCTGCTGAATTGCCTTGGAGAGTTTTAATGTATCTTCTTCTATTTTTTTTCGTTGAATAAAAACACTCAACTGGTTGGCAACTGTTTCAAGTAATTCAAGTGTGGCTTTGTCATATCTTCTTGGGTTTCTGTAACTCTGGACAACCATCACACCAATCACTTTTGAGCCAACCTTTAATGGCACACCTACCCATTGCTGAGGAATTATACCCACCATTCCTGCTTCGCCTTTTTTTATCATTTCCTCAATTTCGCTTTTTGACAGCATCAGAGATTTTCCAGTTTTTAATATATAACCTGACATCGATCCTTCTGCGGGCCATTCAGGGATTTCTTCCATTTCATCATCCTCAATATCAGCTTTGAACATTCCGGTTGATTCATCGTAAAAAGCGATATAAAAATTCTTAACATTAATTAGTGCAGATAATTCTCTACGAACTATTTCAAATAATTCCTTCAGCGATTTGAATGTAACCAATGCTTCAGCGATATTATACTGAATATCTTTTATCAGTAAATCTCTTCTCTCGTTAGTAATATCTTTAACTGCACCAACAATTCCGATGAGCCGGTTCTTTTCATAATCCCAGATCGGATGTCCGAAACTTCGAACCCAGACAATATGTCCATCTTTGTGAAATGTTCTTAATTCACACTCTGCGTCTTCATTTCTTAACAATTTCTGAAATGCCTCTTTATCAACTTCTAAATCATCTCTATGTAATGTTGCCCGCCAACCACCAATAGCAATATATTCATCAACTGTGTAGCCGGTAATCTTTTCGAAAGCCCCTGCCACCCAATTTGTAGTGCTGTTTCCGTTTTCATCAATGTCTGTAGAGAACAAATAATCTGATGTGAGTGCAGAGATTGCCTGAAATCTTTGTTCACTTGTTCTGAGTGATTGCTCGTATAATTTTCTTTCCGTAATATCTCTCGCTATGTAAATAACCTTATCTTTTTCAAAAGGTACGGTCGTGGCAGAAAACCAGATTCTTTTTCCACTGATTTCGAGGTCATAATCCATATTAGCCATTTGTTTGGTTTCAAGAGTAGTGCGAACAAGATTTAAGAACCTGTCAGCAGTCTCTTTTGGAAAAACCTCGTGTAATGTTCTGCCTAATAGTTCATTTGCTGGTTTATACAGTAACTGTGGATTTGAGGGAGCAATTTCTATATATCTTCCCTCGTAATCGAGTATTAAAAACAGATCGGGCAGTGCATTAAATATTGATCGAAGTTTTCTTTCTGAAGCTTCAATTTTTCCGGCGATCAATTTTTGTTCTGTAATATCTATCATTATCCCTCTGAGTAAAGAAGGAACTCCGTTTTTCATTACAACGGTAACATTATCCTTAAGCCAGACTATTCTTCCATCGGCGGTAATCATTCTGTACTCAAACTGATGGGGTTCTCCTGCCTGAGTTGCTGTAAAACATAGATTTATTGCCCAGGCTTTGTCATCCGGATGAAGATGATCCTGCCAGAAATTTTCTTTTAGCCATTCATCCGTTGTATATCCAAGAATTTTTTCTGCCTGTTTGCTTACAAATTTAAATTGAAATGTCTCTGCATCGGCTTCCCAAACTATACCATCAACAGTGTCAACAAGCGCCTCAAGTTTTTGTTGCGATTCCCTTATTTCTATCTCCGCTCTTTTTCTTTCAGTAATATCCCTGATAATTGTTTGAACTGCTTTCTCTCCATCGTAAATTATTGGAATGGCTGTTGCCTCAGCTTCAACAATCTGTCCATCAAGACGAATAAACTTCTCTTCAATCAAAGGTAAGGGAGAGTTTGTTTTTAATGTTTCATTGATTCTTTTAATAACCAATTCCCTGAAGTCAGGGTGAACGAAATTCGTTATTGGAATGTCTTTAATATCGTTAAAGGATTTTGCACCCACTAAGTTTAATGCTGCAGAATTTGCAAACAGGAATCTGCCCTCACGGTGAATGACAACTGCATCGGGTAAATGTTCAATCACAAGACGGTACTTCTCTTCGCTGGCTTTTAATAAATCAGATGCTAATCTTTTTTCAGTAACATCAGTTATAAAACCTTCAAGAAATAATAAATTCCCCTGTTCCGAATAAACTCCTCTGCCTCGTTCCCAAACCCATTTTAACTGACCACTCTTTGTAAATATCGGATATTCAAATTCAAATACATTGTGTGTTGCTAAAATTTCATCCCAAAGGTGATGCAATTTATCTCTGTAGTCAGGATGGATAATATTATTGAATGAAATAGCTCTGTTATTTATTAGTTCATCGGGTTTATAACCTGTTATCTCTTCACAACCTCCGCTAATGAAGTACATAGTCCAGTCTTTATCATTTACACATCGGTAAACAAATCCCGGAAGATTATTTATTAAAGTAAAATATTCTCTTTCTCTTTCAGCCAGTGCCTTTTCAGCTTTTTTCCTTTCGGTTATGTCCTGAGCTAATGCAATAACCACCTTCCTGTTAAAATAAATGCCAGGATAGAGCCGTACATCTTTAGGAAAGATTTCACCGTTTTTTCTTACTCCCCAGAATTCAAACTGCTGAGGTTCGCCATTGAATGCTTTCTGAACACTCTGAGCAACTTTTGGCAGGTCATTTAATCCGGGAGCGCTGACAAATTCAGGAGTTTTACCAATAAAATATTCTCTTTCATAACCGTACATTTTAACAGCACCTTCATTAACATCGAGGAACACACCACTTTCATCCTGAATGTAAATTGCTTCCTGCACGCTGTTGAAAAGACCACGATAACTTTCTTCGCTTTCTTTCAGAGCTTTTTCCGTTTCTCTTTCTTTTGTCTGATCTCTGAACACCAGAACGACACCGATTATGTTACCATCTTCATCTTTTATCGGAGAACCACTATCAGCAATAGGAATTTCTCTGCCATCTTTCGAAACAAGCAATGTGTGGTTTGCAAGTCCGATAATTGTTCCGCTCTTAATTACTTTCTGAACAGGATTATCAACTCTTTCACGGGAGTATTCATTTATAATGTTAAAAACTTTTTCAATTGATTTTCCCCTTGCCTGCGATTCTTTCCAGCCGGTCAATTGCTCAGCAACATGATTAATATGTTTAACTTTTCCTTCAATATCAGTTGTTATTACTGCATCACCGATGCTGTATAATGTTGTTTTAAATTCTTCCTGCGAGCGCCAGAGATTTCTGAAGAGATTCTTTTGTCTGTAATTGTAAAATGTTGCAAGGGCAAGCCACAAAGAGGAAATCATCAGAATTGTAAATACTGAGAGAAGCAGTGCTTCAAATTTAAAATTGGAAAGTATTTCATTCACATCCTGTTTTGCCACAAATAACCAGTTAGCGCCGGGAATTCTGTCAACATAAGCAAGCACTTCCTGTCCACGATAGTCAACTGTTTTTACAATTCCTTTGTTTCCCAAAAGGGCTTTGATTACTGCCGCATTGGTATCCGTTGCTGAATATTTGAATCTGAATTTTGCGTTTTCAACAAACTTTAAATCGCTGATTACAACCACAGAATCGTTCTCAGGTTTTGCAAGATAAATTTCTCCGGTCTCAGAATTAACGGACCAGTTTTTTATTTCATCGTAAATCACATTTTGCGGTGGCATTTCAAAAACAAAAAACAAGGATGTTCCTTTTATTGGCGTTAAAAAGAACATATGTGCACTGCTATCTTCTTCGCATATAAAAATATCTGAGTAAACAGTAGTAAGATTGTTTTTAGCTCTATAGATAAGAGAAATTAAAATGCTGTCGCTTTTGAAAGGAAAATCTTTTGGAAAGTAAAAATTAACCGATTCATTAATAACATAGATTTTGTGATAATCATGCTCTCGTCTGATTTGCTCTAATAAAATGTGCAGTTCTTTTTTTGATTGTTCGGATGTATCGGAATTAAACTTAATTATTTTTTCAACGAGTAAAGGATTGGAAGTAATTATTGATGCATCGTTTGATTCATCGGCATACCACCTGCTCAGATAATCGATTTTTGACAAAGCAACAGAAGTAATCTCTTTTTCACCTTCTTTAATTCGGGCATTGCGTTGATTAAGGAATATTAACAGACTGACGAGAATTATTAAGACAGTAAGTAATCCGGTTGCAATTAAGTAGTATAGTCTGCTTTTGATGTTCAATGTATCCATTCAAAAAAGTATTATAAAATCCCTTATTAATATCGAAATAAACTCACTCACTTTAAAGCGTGGTAAAAGTAAAAAGTTGACATTTATATCTCTTTGAGAATTTGATCTGTACTTGATAGTTTTAAATAGTAAAATTTTTCTCTTCTGATTTTCCTCTGCAGACTTTCTAAAAAACGAAAGAAAGGAGGAACAAAATGAAAACATTTATTCTTCTTACCAAGCTTTCATCAGAAACAGCCAGACAAATTAAGGATCGTGCTAAACTTGGCCGTGCCTGGCTTGAGCAGGTTAAAGAGAAGTGTCCCGAAGTAAAGTTTATTGCTCACTATGCATTGCTTGGTGAATATGATTTTCTTGATATTTATGAAGCACCCGATGAAGAAGCCGCAGCTAAAGTATCAATGATAAGTCTTGCAAACGGAGCTTTTCAGGCACAAAGTTTAATTGCTATTCCATATAAACGATTTCTTGAACTTACTGATGAAATCAGTAAACAGGGAATTATAATTTAGAAAGGAGAAAAAAATGCCATCAGCACGACTTCGTTCTTATCTCGATGAGAACAACATTAAATACATCACAATCAAACATTCTCCTGCATTCACAGCACAGGAAATTGCAGCGGTTTCCCATATTCCCGGCAAGAATCTCGCAAAGGTTGTTATGATAAATGTAAAAGGTAAACTTGCAATGGCAGTGTTACCGGCTTCATACAAAGTAAATATTGAAGAACTTAAAGAACAGCTTGGAACAGATGCTGTACGACTTGCGCACGAAAAAGAATTTATGAATTTGTTTCCGGATTGTGAAGTAGGAGCAATGCCGCCTTTTGGAAATCTTTATGGAATGGATGTTTATGTTGCAAAAGCATTAACTGAAGATGATTACATTTATTTTAATTCGTGTACTCATACTGAGTTAATTCAAATGAAGTATAAAGATTTTGAAAACCTTGTTAAACCTAAGGTACTGGAATTTGCTCATCCTTCAAAAGTTTAATGTTTGGTCAAAAGGGAGTTAATCATATTGAGAATTATAATCTCCTGACAGGTTCATCGGTTGAGCCGACTAAAAAATAATGATGATTAAAGTTACGGTTTTTTGTTTTTAAGTAAATATTGAAATTAAATCTTACAACATCGGAAAGTATTATGTACAAACTAATTTCAGCTTTTTCGTTCTTTATTTTTTCTCAGCAATTCTTCTGTCAACACACATCAGACATCCAAACCTTAGTAAACTGGATGACTGGATCTTTTAACAGTGAAGCACAATCTTTGAGTGATTCAGATTATTACAATATTTCTTTGGAGATGCATCGCATCTGGAAAGATAGAGATGATGGGTACTGGCTATATGTTGAACAGGCGGTTACCTCAACAAAAGATAAACCTTATCGGCAAAGGATTTATAATATTTATCAGGATAAAGATGTAATTAAAAGTGTCATTTATACAATCCCGGATGAAAAAAGATTCATTGGTGCGTGGAGAAATGTTAGTTTATTTGATCAACTTTCTCCATCTGAACTTGAAACAAGAGATGGCTGTGAAGTTATTATCAGAAGAAAAGATGATGAAACATTTGTGGGAAGTACTGTTGATAAAAATTGTGTGAGCAATCTTCGTGGCGCCACATACGCTACCACTGAAGTTATAATTTCTCAGAAACAAATGATTAGCTGGGACCGTGGATTTAATGAAAAGGGAGAACAAGTCTGGGGCGCTGTTAAAGGTGGTTATATTTTTGATAAGCAGAACTAGATTATGGCGGGAAGGGCAAGTCCTTCCCTTACAATTCAATCCATTTTTATTTTCTTATGTTCTTATGTAAAGATTTATTTATTCTAATTACCAGACAGAGGCAGTTCCCTTGGTTATATAATGTTGATTGATATTTCATTCGCCAACTCATTCAGAATAATTTTAAACTGAGTTTTTATACAATCACTAATACCAAACACTTATCACTCCGTAATAATCAAATACTGAATCCTACTCCAAACTTACTCTTCATCTTATTCTTAATCTTAATCTTTAAATCTCATTAACCTCTGACTAAAGTCTTTGCTAAAAAACAATAATTAAAAACCATCTTCATTTATGTTTTTCTCAATAACCTTTCCGTATTTTGAAGCTATATGTTTAACTTCTTCAGCTTTACCAATTAAAACAAACTGAAGATTTTCTTTCGGGAAATACTTTTTAACCAAGTCATTGGCTCTCTTTACATCAAGCTCATCAACTTTGTTTTCAAATTCATTTATATAAGAATCGTCAATTCCATAAATGTACTTCTGTGTGAGGAATGAAGCCAGTGAAGCTGAAGTTTCATAGTTAGGAGGAAATTGTCCTTTAACATAATTCTTTGCTGAGGTTAATGTTGCTTCATCAATTCCCTTTTCGAACAAGCGATTGTAAGTTTTAATCGCTAACTCCAAAGCGGCTTCTGTGTTTTTTGTTGCAGTAAAGCTTGTGAAGAAAAATATCCCCGAATATTTGTAGGGACTGAATCTGCTTCTTGCGCCATAAGTTAAACCGGCATTCACTCTTAATTCATCATTAAGCCAGGATGTAAATCTTCCGCCAAGAATTGTATTTATAACATAAAGCTGTATTTGATCCGGATTACTCATCGTAATTCCATATCCGCCAATCATAAAAGTAGTTTCAAAAGCATTATCTTTATTTATCAGATAAACTCCCGGTTCATTAAATTTATTCTGAGTTATTCTGACATCCGAAATTAACTTTGGCGAATTATTTCTCCAGTTACCAAAATATTTTTCTATTAGTTTCTTCATCTGCTTTGAATCGAAATCACCAACAACAGCAATCACTGATGTTTCAGGTCTGTAGTTCAATTTGTAAAACTCTCTGATGGTTTTTTCATCAATATTCTGAATTGATGATTTAGTGCCGTTAACCGGATTTGAATAAACTCCTTCATTAAATATCAATTTGTTAAAATAATCACCGATAACACGGCGGGGACTTTCTTTTGCCTGATCCAATTCTACAATCCATCTTTGTTTTCTTTTTTCCACTTCATCGGAAGGGAATTCAGGTTTGCAAACTACTTCACTTATTACAGGAAGAAGGGTATCAAAGTTGTCTTTTATAATTTGCGTAGATATTGATGAATAGTCATATACAGCATTTGTTAAAAGATTGCTTCCATAAAAATTAAAAATTGAATCAATCTGTGATTTACTGTAATTCTCTGTCCCGAACTTAATGGCTTCTGCAGTGAATGAAGCTAAGCCGTAAACAGCTCCATCTTTAATTGAACCAGCATCAATAGCCATTGAAAATGAAATTAAAGGAACATCTTTCTTTTCCATAAGATAAACAGTTAATCCGTTGTCAAGAGTAAAAGTTTCATAATCAGGTAATCTGAACTGACCTAAACTGACTGAGCTGACTAAAAGTGCAAGAAGGATTGAATGATTGAATGATTTAATGATCGGATGCATAATTGAATAACCTGAATAAGCTTGTTTAATTGTTCGACTTGTTTTCATTATTCTTCCTCCGTATTCAGAATACCAACAGTTCTGTTTTGTTTTGTGAAATATTTTTTAGCCACACTTTGAATCTGACCAACCGTTACTTTTTTATAATCATCAGGTGCTGTGAATAACTTTTTGTAATCACCAAAGAATAATTCATAAGTTCCAATTGTATTCGACATCCCGTTTATAGTTTCAGTTGTGCGATAAAATTCCATCAGCTTTTGATTTTTTACTTTCTGAAGTTCTGCTTCAGTAATTCCATCAGATATAATTTTATCTATTTCTTCGAGGATGGCTTTCTCTAACTGCGAAGCGCTGATTCCATCATTACAAATACCATAGAAATAAAATAATGTCGGATCAAATGCTTTGGGGTAATAAGTTCCAACATCAATAGCAAGTTGTTTTTGATCAACCAATGACTGATATAGTCTTGATGAAGGTCCTTCAGATAAAATTGAATTAAGTAAATCCAAAGCATAATAATCATCGCTTCCGGTTTCAGGGACATGATATGCTATCATCAGATAAGGGGTTGGTACTTGTCTTTTCACAAATATTCTTCTTTCGCCCGTCTGTTCGGGTTCAATTGTGTGAACATTCCTTGGTTTAGGACCCGGAGGAGTTGAACCAAAATATTTCAGAGCAAGAGATTTTACTTCATCAAACTTTACATCACCACTTATTATGACCACACAATTGTTTGGTGCATAGTATGTGTGAAAATAATTTTCGAGATCTTCTTTAGTCCAGTTTTTTATATCAGATTCCCACCCGATAACTGGCCACATATAAGGATGAGCAAGGAAAGCTGTTGCCTGAAGATCCTGCCAGAGTTGTTCCAATGGATTGTTTTCGAGTCCTGTGCTTCTTTCCGAAAGAATCACTCCTCTTTCGCTTTCAATCATTTTAGGATCGAAGTTAAGATTAGCAATTCGATCTGACTCCAGATCAAAAATTATTTCCAGAGCATTTTTAGGAAACCAGTCTGTGTATACAGTTATATTCTCAGTTGTGTAAGCATTATTTGAACCGCCGTTTGCCTCCATCACTCTGTCAAATTCTTTCGGACCATATTTTTTAGCACCATTGAACATCATATGTTCAAAGAAATGGGAAATACCTGTAATGCCAATGTTTTCATTTCTCGAACCGACTTTAAAGAACAAATACATATTTGCATTTGGAATAGTGCTTTTCTCAAAAACGAAAAATTTCATTCCGTTTTCGAGTGTAAAAATTTTAATATCATCTGATTTCACCTGTGCAAACAGTTGAAATGAGAAAAGAAGAGAAAGCAGAATTGTTCTCATATTATTGTCCCGTTTGTTGTAGAAACATATCACAAAGATATGCTATTTCTGGAGTAAAATGTTATACCTAATCGAGGTAGTTTTGATTGTTGATTTGGAAATATTCAGAAGCCGGATAGGTCTATTTGAGGTTGGAGAAAAAGCTTATTTAAAATTTCATAAATTAACTGACACAATTAATATAAATTCTCACACTTTATTGACTGACTTTTCGATTTTCTGTTGAAGAAGCGGGAAAGAATCAGGATTTATGAACAATCTCAGTTATGCTTGTAGCTTGGTTAAAGGGTAAATTTGCGGAGAATAATTTTAGTAAAATGAAGTAGACGGTCAGAATCAGAAGTGCGGAAATTGTTGAGAGAAGTTCTTTATTATTTTCAAACAGATTTAATCCCAATAAAATTGTCCCTATCAAAAGCAAAAGTGGAATACCATAAAGAAAGATTGAAGCGAGTAAAATTTTTCTGCCCGGAACAGATATCAAAACAATATCTCCTGTTTTAGTACCAAGTTTGTCCTGAACAATTAATTCTTTTTCATTGCTGGAAACCGGTTTGCAGTAAATTTTCGCTGAACATTCCTCACAATGATTGGAATCTACAATTATAACTTTTGCAATTCCATCTTTTGATTCTCTTACAATGCCTTCTTCTAATAATTCTTCTTTGTACATATTTACTATGAAATTATGATCTGAAAGCGCAAGCCCTGTCCCTGCAATCAACTAACTTTAATTTCTATATTTTCTCCTTTAAGAATCTCAACTGCTTTTTCAGGATGAACAAATCTTATCGCCTTTGTAGAACATTTATCCAGAGGAATTTTAGAGATATCTAACTTTGAATAATCTATCTCAGGTAAGAATTCCTTCATAACAATGGAGCCATCTGATTTCCGGGCACAGATACCGCAACCAATACAGGCAACCTTGCAAACTTCTTTTGATCGCTTTGGATCGTCGTGATTCTTACAGAAAACAAATAACTCCCTGTCTTCAGGATGAATTTCAATAACTCCACGAGGGCATGCTTCGACACACTGACCACATCCTGTACAAAGTTCTTCAACAACAACAGGCAAACCATTTTCATTCATAAAAATTGCACCGAACTGGCAGGCATCAACACAATCTCCACCTCCAAGACATCCATATAAACATAATTTTTCACCACCTGCAACAATTGTTTTAACTGCACAGCTTTCAGGACCATTATATCTGACACCATCTTTGAATTTTGCTTCAGCAATGCCTCCGTTACAAAGTATTCGTGCAACAAGTTTAACACTTTGAGAACTTTCAATTCCAAGTATCCGGGCAATTTCATCAACAACTTCCTGTCCTCCAACAGGACAGCCATTTATTTTTGCTTCTCCGTTAACAACTCTAACTGCAAAGTCATAGCAACCTGCATTTCCACAAGCACCGCAGTTGGCATTTGGAAGTATTTCGTTTACTTCGGCGATTTTAGGATTTTCTTCAACACGGAGTTTTTTATCAGCAAATGCTAATGCACCTGCGAAGATAAATCCCAATCCGCCCATTGTTGCAATTGCTATTATTATTGTTATGTCCATAGAAAAAATCCTTAGTATTGTTATTTCACACTTTTACTACGCTCATTGTGAATGTTAACTGAAAGCCACCCTGAGCGAAGTTGTATGAAGATCATTTCTCAATCATTTTATTAAAAATTTTTCAAATCCCTTTGAATAAAAAATGTTCCCCTCTTCATCAATTATCATAGCTTCTGTATTATCAAGATTTTCAATCAACTTCATTCCGTTTTCTTTTCCCATCACAAAAACTGCTGTTGCAAGAGCATCAGCAAAAGTGTTTGATTCATTAATTACCGTAACACTCTGAACTCCTCTTGCGGGATAACCGGTTTTGGGATCAAGTATATGATGAAAACGAATTCCATCAACTTCAAAGAACTGCTCGTAATCTCCTGAAGTAGCAACAGAATTATTATTGAGTTTAATCGCTGCGATAATTTCCCTTTCATCGCGCGGATGCTGAATACCAATCTTCCAATCCTGACCAATAACTTTTATCTCTCCGCCTGCATTTACCAAAGCTCTTTTAATCCCAAAATTTCCGATAATTTTAATTGCCTGATCAACAGCATATCCCTTTGCAATAGCGCCAAAATTCAATCCCACCTTTTTCTTTTTAATAATCGTTGCATCTCCGGTTAGATTCAGATTTTTCCATCCACATAAATCCAAAGCTCCCAATATAGATTCTTTCTCAGGTAGTGCTGGATTATCAGTGTAAAAACCCCACACTTTAGTAAGATTATCAAGCGTTACATCAAAGCATCCATCAGAAATTTTTGTCACAGAATCACAAAGAACAAGAAGATTGTAAATCTCTTCATCAACCTTAATCAAAGTGTCTGAGGAGTTGTTTATTTTCCAAACCGGGCTCTGCTCATTATAGGTTGTGAACAAATCATCTATTCTTTTTATTTCTGCGAATGCTTTTCTGATTGCATCCTCAGCTTTTTGTTCATCATTATCAATGATCTGAATTTCCACAACAGTGCCAAGCAAAATCTGTGTTCGTTTAACAACTTTGGGTTCATTATCATTATTTCCTGCGATGAAAAATCCAATAAGAAAAAGAACAACAAAAAGTCCGAACCATCCTAAAATCGAAATTGTTTCTTGAAAATTCTTTGTCACACCGAGCCTGTCGAAGTGTTACAAAAATCCGTAAAGTCATCCTTTGACAAGCTCGGGAAGACTATACCAAAGAAAATTTCAGAATTTAAATGAGTTTCTTTCATCAGATAACTTTAACTAAAACTTTGTTTGGCGCACATGCAATAATATTTCCCACATTTGCAGCAATTGAATGTTTACAAATTCCGTGTCTGCAGGTAGAAGTATGAACCTGAGCAATTCCATTTTCAATTTTTAATCCTGTTTTACCCTGAGGACCTTCAATTAAAATATTTTTATAATTTCTATCCAGTGAAATTTTGTCAACCAATCCTTTTTCATTTTCAATCACAATTTCTTTTTTGTTTGATTTGAAGATAGATGTGATTAAACCCTCTTCTTTGTATTCAGCTGTAAACATATAATCGGCTTTTCGGTCCTTTATATTTCTTCTAATCTCAGCGAAAGAATAATTCAAGTCATCGGGAGAATAAACAGGATTAACCGAATCACTTACAATTATATCTGAGTTGATTTGCTTGTTGAGTTTATTAATTCTGTAAATGATTTTTCCTTTATTGACAAATTGACCAGAAGAGGTTTGATTATGATATCTTACAATCAATTCACCGATTTTTCGGTCAGAGATAACCAGTGGTTCACTTCCACTTTTAATTCTTTTCTTAAAAGATGCAACAATATTTTCAATAACAGATTCATCTGCAGGAATAAATCCATGAACAACAAAGCTGACTGAATTCTTATTGTTCAAAAGTTTGCCGGTTGAGTAACCAGCAGCAAGAGCTACTGATCCTAATCCTGCAAGTTTTAAGAAATTTCTTCTTGATATCATTTTATCTCCTTTAATGTCAAACTTAAAACTAATTTTATGAATTTTATATCACATTGAGCCCGTCGAAATGTGACTGTCAGTCTTCGACAACCTGATTTCCGTCAGGCAGACTCAGACTTACACTGACCAATCGAAAATTCG
>FWWM01004007.1_pt1 | contig 35166 bp, 31 predicted proteins | sample 2228351 | NCBI WGS metagenome assembly FWWM01 (sample SAMEA103939774, study PRJEB20133) | metagenome
GCTCAACGCGCTGCTGCTCGGAATTGCGGTCGCGACGCTGGTGCTGCTGCTGCAATTTGCCGAGCAGGCCGGCTAGCGATTCGAGGATCGCGCGCGCCTGTGCGTGCAAGGGCAGCATCATGTCTGCTCCGTACATTCATGGCGGATCTGCCAGAACACCTGGGCCAGGTGGTTCATGCGGTCTGTGGCGGCCAGCACCAGCGGTTCGAGCGGCACCAAGATGTCTTCGCGCAGCTCACGCTCCTTGGCGTCGTGCCATTGGTCTGAAATGGCGTCCCAGCGTTCTCGGAGGCGTTTGAATGCTTGGCGCAACTTGGCGGCCCCTGGGCTGAGATCGCCTTCTTTCATGGTTCGGTGCCTTGGGGAGATTGCGGCGCCCCGCGCGGCAGGTGCGTGCCACGCTCGGGGGCTATGCCTGGCAGCCCCTCTGAAGATGCGGCTGGAGCCGAGGCGCCTTGAGGTTCAGATGCCGCAGACCGCTGCGGTGGGCAGAACTCTGGCGTGTCGGGCCCAAGCGTGCGTGGCCCTTGCGAGCTTGGGCTGGCAGGGCCGTCTTGGGTAGCTGAGGGTTCTTCGGCGATAGCGGTCGGTTGAGTGGCCTGGGTACCTTGAGCTTCTGGGGTCTCTCGAGCCGCCGGGGTGTTGTGGGTAGCTGGGATATCTTGAGCCTCTGGGGTGCGTTGAGCAGCCGCCGGGGCCTGCGGTTGCTGGCTAGTGGGAGCGGGACCAGCGGCAGCCGCCTGCACAGCCAAGCTGCTGCCCGATGGAGAGGAGGCTTGCGGTGCTTGCTGGGCGATATAGCCTTCGAGCGCCGCTAGCATGCGCTCAAGGCGCGAGGTTGCAGCGGGAATGTCGGCATCCAGAAAGTTGACAAGCTGCTGCGTCGGCCCGCGGTAATCTGTGGCTTCTTTTTCGGCGGCGGGAAGCCAGCGGCGCGTGATCCGCAGGTACTCTTCGGCCTCGGCGAGGCGACGTTTGGCACGCGCCAGGGCTACCTTCTGGTCTGTGCAGTCCGGCTCGTCTCCGAATGCCGCCGACAGCCGCGCACGTTCCAGATCGGCCTTGGCATGTGCCACCAGGTCTTCGCGGCGGCGGATCTCGGCCTGCCAGTTCTTGACCATGTCGTGGCCGAGCCAATCCAGAAACCGGCGGATCTCCAGATCCACCTGGCAGAGCGCATCGCGGGCCTCGGCCTCGAACGTCAACAAGGCAGCACGCAACTCCGCAAGTGCAGACAGCGAGTGGACGTGCGCACCAAACTCCATCTCACCTACCGCTGCTGCAAGTACTCTTCTACACGCTCGGCCTTGCGAAGCAAGAACGGTATGTGCTGGGCCGCAGCCTGCGTGAAGCGGCCCACCGCCGCCATCGTCTGCTCGAACTCTTGCACAAACTTCTCGTGTTCCTGGTCTCGCCATGTCTGCCCCAACGCCCCGAGCTGGCCGTGCAGCACGGCAATGCGGCTCTCCAACTCGCTGGTGAACACCTTAAGATTGTGCGCAAACCGCCGTAGCTCTTGCGGATCGACAATTGCCTGAGACATGTTCCGTTACTCGCCGCGCTGGCCGGGGCGCTGAACGGCGCCGCGTACGCCATGCCCCAAACTCTCGACTCTACTTAGAGCATAGCCCCAGCCTGCACGCCCGTAAAGCAACGGCCGACGACTTGCACGACCCACGGCACAAGCGCCCTACTGGCGCACCAGCACCAAAGTCCCTCAGGTGATGCGCCGCCTCCCATCTCGGGGCGCTTCGTTGTACGAGCCTCTGTCCATGACGCGGCGGCCCAGGATGCGGCGCTGGCCGCGAATCGGCACCCGGCGATACGCGGTACATGCCGCACCCCGGCATACCTCGCCGTGCAGCGCATGCCGCGATGCGCGACGGCGCCACGCACCCTTGGGCGATTTATGTCAATCCTTCTTCTGCGCCCCAGCGGGGCGCCATAATGGGACAGCGCCAGACTCCCTTGCGCAGCGTAACACGGCGGCGGCACGCCGGACAGGATTCCGCAGCAGCATTCCCGCCCGCTTCTGGGCGGCTCGCTCAGATGGGTGAAGGAGCCTGGTCAGGAAGCTGGCCCGCTACCTCGGGTGGCGGGTCCAGGGCGGCGGTCCGGCCTGCCGCTGGAAGGCCGAACCCAGCCGCTGCGTCAGACGCCGCGGGCTGCTGGTTGCTCGCGGCCACCGGCGTTCCCGCTTCCCGGGCCGCTGGCAGCTTGATGGTAAACGCCGTCCCCTTGCCCACGGTCGAATCGACTCGAATTCGCCCATGATGGGCCTCTACGATCTCGCGACACAACGAGAGCCCCAACCCCGTTCCTCCCTTACCTGAGGCGTCTGGGCCCTGCTTGGTGGTGAAGAACGGCTCGAAGATCCGCCGCAGGTGTTCGGGTGCGATGCCGCAACCCGTGTCGCGTACGAGCAGCTCGACCATACCCTGGTCGGCGTCGTAAGACAGCCGCACGGTCACGCGGCCTCCCTGGGGCATCGCCTGCCGCGCATTGATGAGCAGGTTCAGCAGCACTTGCTGGATTTGGCTGGCATTCGCCAAGGCGGGTGGCACAGGGGCAAGCTGCGCATCTACTGCAATGCGGTACTTGGCCAACTCTCGCTCCAGCAGCAGCAGGGCATCGCTCACGAGCCGCACCATATCGGTGGGCTCGCGGGCAAGGGAGCGGTTGCGCGCAAAACCGAGAATGCTGTTGGTAATACGCGCGGCGCGGGTGCTGGCCGCGAGGATCTTTTCAAAGGCCTTGGTGCGGGTAGCGGCATCCTGGTGGCGGAGGCCCATCCGCGCGTAGTTGAGGATGGTGGTGAGTACGTTATTGAATTCGTGCGTCGTCGTACTCACCAGCTCGCCGAGTGCTGTCAGCTTCTGGGCATGAGCCAACTGTTCCTTGAGCAGGGCGACTTGCTGTTCCAATGGTGGCGGCTGCATGGCGGGAGAAGCGTCGCGCGCGTGGATGCTCATACAACAACGGTATCGACGAACTCGGCTGGCCAACTCAAACCCTCCGCACTACAATCCCCGCCGCAAGTCTTGAGAGTGAAGTTGGCTGCGAGGCTGGCGAACTGGGAAAGCTGGGATGCACACGGTAGACCTGCTCGAGCAGGCGCTTGCGGCGGCCCGGCGGCTGGGCTGGCAAGTGCGCGAAGATTGGCTAGACGGCAACGGCAGCGGCACGTGCTACTTCAAGGGGCAGAAGTGGATCTTTCTCGACCTGGCCCAGGGGGCCAGCGAGCACCTGGCCGTGGTCTGCGAGGCATTGGCCGGCGATGTGTCGCTACTCGCCCAGCCGCACGACGCCTATAGCAACGAGCTGCTCGCCTTGATTCACGCTCGCAAGGCGGCTTAAGAAACCTCCGTTGCCGGACCGGTTGTCAAGGCGCCCTAGCACCTCTCGGGCCCGTGCAACAGCAGCGCTGCGCGCTACAATGGGTGCATGAGTGCCACGGGCAAACCGCAACCTGACCTGCAAACGCCCGTACAGTTTCTCAAGGGCGTGGGGCCCCAGCGGGCAGAGCTGTTGGGCCGGCTGGGGTTGCGCACGGTGGCAGACGTTCTGTTCTATTTCCCCCGGGACTACCAGGATCTTACCGATCTGACGAGTGTGGCCCAGCTCCAAGATAGGGAACTGGTACGCATCCGCGGCGTTGTGGCCGAAGTCGACTGGCGGCCGCTGCCAGAAGGGCGCAGCATGCTGGGCGTGCTCTTGCGCTGCCAGGGGGGCTGCGTGCGCCTGATCTGGTTTAACCAGCCCTATTTGCGCGACCGCTTCGTCGTTGGTGAGGAGCTAGTGGCTTGCGGCAAGGTGCGTCGGCGAGGTCTGGTTTGGGAGCTGGCACACCCGGAAGTACAGACGCTTGAAGCCGATACAGAACTTTCCAGCGGGCTGCTCCCTGTCTACTCGCTGACCGAGGGACTGAACCAGCGCCAGCTTCGGCAGATTACTCGCGCGGCTCTTGAGGTGTATGCCCCCTTGCTGGAAGAAGCGCTGCCGCCCGAGCTTCTCCAGCGTTACGACCTGCCGGTTATTGGAGATGCCGTGCAGGGCATGCATTTTCCTCAGTCCAGTGAGGTATTGGCGCGGGCACGCCGCCGGCTGGTCTATCAGGAGCTGCTGGTGCTGCAACTGGCCCTGGCGATCAAGCAACATCAGAACCAACGGGCGTCTGCGCCGTATTTGTGGGCTACGCCCAAGATCGACGCGCGCATCCGTCGGCTGTTTCCCTTTCAGTTCACGAGTGGGCAAGAGCAAGCGATTCGATCGATAGCGAACGATGTGACCACCGGCAGGCCGATGAACCGGTTGCTGCAGGGAGACGTGGGCAGCGGCAAGACGGTGGTGGCTGTGTATGCACTGCTGCTGGCGGTGGCGCATGGTTACCAAGCCGTGCTGATGGCGCCTACGGAGGTACTGGCGCGCCAGCATGCGCTCACGCTGGCGCGCACGCTTCAGGCCAGCCGGGTGCGTTGGGGCCTATTGGTCGGCGGGCTGGATCCGGTCGATCGGCGGCAGATGCTGGAGCGTATTCGAGCTGGGGAGCTGGATCTGGTGATCGGCACCCATGCCGTGCTGCAAGAAGAAGTGGAGTTTGCACGGCTGGCGTTGGTGGTGATCGACGAGCAGCACAAGTTTGGCGTGCGCGAGCGTGCGTTGCTCAAGCGTGCGGGTTGCAGCCCGCACTACCTGGTGATGACCGCCACGCCCATCCCGCGTACCCTGGCGATGACGTTGTACGGCGATCTTGACGTTTCGATATTGCAAGACGCCCCACCGGGCCGCCAGCCGGTCCGCACGTACCTCGCCGCGCCTGAGCAGCGGGAACGCTGGTGGCAGTTCTTTCGCCGCAAGCTAGAAGAGGGCCGCCAGGGGTACGTCGTCGTGCCGCTGGTCGAAGAATCGGACGAGCTGGACGTGGCCAGCGTGGGTCAAGCGTACCAGTCGCTGGCCGCCGGTCCGCTGGCCGGAATGCGGCTGGACCTGCTGCACGGACGGCTGCCTGCCGCTGAAAAACAAGCAGTGATGGATCGCTTCCGCCAAGCTCAAACGCAAGTGCTGGTGGCGACCACCGTGATCGAGGTGGGCATCGACGTCCCCAATGCCACCCTGATGACGATCGAGGGCGGAGAGCGGTTCGGACTATCGCAGCTTCACCAGCTTCGAGGGCGGGTAAGCCGCGGCAACCTCCCGGGCATCTGCTGTGTGTTTGCCAACGCCACAACGCCTGAGGCAGAGGCACGCTTGCGTGCGTTCGTCGAGACCAACGATGGGTTCGCACTTTCTGAGGCCGACTTTCGTCTGCGCGGGCCTGGAGAGCTGCTGGGAACGCGCCAGCACGGACTGCCGCCGTTCCGTGTGGCGGATCTGCGCCGCGATGCGGGCCTGCTGGAAGATGCGCGCCACGATGCCCGTGTCTTGGTTGCGCACGATCCGGGGCTGGCACGCCCGGAGTTGGCGCGCCTGCGACGCCTGGTGCTGGCGCGCTACGGCAGCGTGCTCGAACTGGGCGACGTTGCCTAAAGGCTCTGCGAAAACGCCTGGAGTGCGGCTGCTTTTCGGTGGTTTTAGGGGTTTTTGGCAGGGCTTGCTATGGATATGAGTTCGCAAGTTTCAGACCTCAGATCTCGCGAGGCAGAGGCCATCGGGTACGATGCCGATTCTAAGGGGGAGACACCACTTGCCCCCTGGACGCAGGCGCTGCGGGAAGGCATGCCCCAAAACGCCGTACATCTACGCCTGCCGCGTAAATGGGCCTGCGCTACCAATTCAAGTAGACCCGCCGGCCCTCGGCGTGGCTGACGCGTGCCTGAAGGACGACGGCCAGGGCACGGTAGGCGTCTTCGAGCCCGGAGGTATTGCGAACCAGGCTGGTAACAGAGCGGTAGAAGGTGCCCAGCAACTGCTCGCCCACAGGGCGTTCGCTTTCGAGCGATTCCTGGTGGCGGCCGGCGCGGTCGAACCAGACGAGGGTGGCGGGCAGGTCGACAAAGGCGATGCCGTGCTCGCATGCCACCTGAAGCGCCGCGGGCGGGCGGTACGCCACGGCCTCTTGCCATGTGGCGGGCATGTAACGGCCGCAGCTTACCTGGGCCACCGGGCCGGAGCCGGGCGGAGCGTCTTGCGAAAAGTCGAGGCTCATCATCTGGTAGTCGTCTTCCTCGCCGTTGCCTGGTCCGCGGTGGCGCAGGCCAAGCACAGAGGTGGGCGGCCGCCCAACGACGTACGAGCACCAATCGACCAGCTCGATCAGGTCTTGCGTGGGAGAACTATGCACGCTCGTGCGAGGGCTGCCGGGACCATGTTCGGCTGGACGCCGCATATGGCAGAAGATTAGCCTCGGCTGTCCAAGCCGCGTGACGATCAGCTCCTTGAGACGCAACGTGGCTGGGGCCTGCCGGCGCGGAAACTCGCACATGAAGGCGATGCCGGCCTGTTCGATTCGTTCCTTGAGGCGTCGGGCCTGTTCCAGATCCAGCTCCAGAGCGGTGGCACAGTAGACGGCCTTGCCCGCATCGGCAGCCGCCACTATGGGTAGGTAGCCGTACCATTGGGGTGCTAGCATCAACACCGCATCGATGTCAGGCCGGTTGGCGAGCGCGCGGAAACCAAGCACCGCCTCCGCCCCGAACTCCTTCGCCGCATTCTCGGCACGTGCTGCAATCTGCTCGCAAACGGCGCGGACCTCGAAACGATCGCCTAACGCCCTCAGGGCCGGCCGATGGCGCACTTCCCATGCACCGCCTAGCCCGACCAGCCCCACTCGAAGTCTCATCAAGACAGGTAGCTTCCCAAAATGAAGTCGCTCGTGACCGTTCCAAGATTATAGCTCGACCCTGCCTAGGTCTCAAAACACATAAGAGCCGCTTGCATGGCCCGCTGGCCGTAGCACAAGCGGCCCGCCGTAGCATAAGCGTCCTCGCTTGTGCAGAACTGCCGGACGTGTTTGCCCCGCCTGAGCAAGCGGGGACGCTTGCTCTACGCGTAGCATAAGCGGCCCCGTCGTAGCACAAGCGTCCCCGCTTGTGCACGCTGGCTGCGGTGTCTGGCCTTCCCCGAGCAAGCGAGGACGCTTGCTCTACGACGGGCACGCTTGCTCTACGACGGGCACGCTTGCTCTACGACGGCGACGCTTGCTCTACGCGTCGACCATCAATGCTTCTTCTCCGCGCGGCGCTTCTTGCCGCGGGTGAATGCCCGATACTTCTCAGCATACGCAGACGGAGGGTCGGAACGCGCCCCCTCACGCGTGTTGCTGATGCGCGTTCCGTCCCCCGTGCCGCCTACAAGGGCGGCACCGCGAGGCCGCAGCCCCAGACTGCGCAGCATTTCGTCAAGTTCCACCTGTGCCTGCTTGCCTTCTTCGCCGGGCTGGTCAGCGGCTCGCTTGAGGGCCTCCCAACGGTCGACGAAGCGCTGCATGTCTTCGCGCGTCCAACCCAGCCGTTCGAGCAGGTCCGGGTCCGGCTCTTCCTTGGCAAGCTGGTCTTTCAAGTATTCCAACGCCAAGTCCGTGGCCTGGCGGGCATAGTCGAGATTGGGGTCGTCTCCCATTGGCACGGCAGGGGGCGGGGCATTCCCCGCCTGGCCGCCAGATTGACCGCCGCCGCCTGCCTGGCTGGCAGCACCATCTCCCGGCTGCCCACCCGGCTGCCCGGCACCCCCCCCCTGGCCGCCATCGCTCTCTTGGTCCGCACCCTGCTGCTCGCCAGCACGCTCTTGTTCGTCTTGAGACGGCTGCTGTTCAGAGGCCTGGTCCTCGGCATTCGCCTGACCTTGAGCCTCAGGCCCAGCCTCGTTCGGCTGCTTCTCTGGCCCCGGCGGCGGGTTATCCCCAGGCTGACGATCGCCCTCGCGACGGCTTCCGCTCCGGCCCGGGCCTGGCTGCTCGCCGCCTGCTTGCCCGGCACGGGGCTGCGCACTACCCTTCTGGCCTCCGGCTTGCTTCTTGCCGCCCGGACGGCGCACCTTGGCACCCGAACCGTCTTGACTCTCGCCAGACGTAGCGCTCTCTCCGCCGCTTTCAGCCGTGGGTCCCTGGCCCTTCTGATTGGCCTGGCCGCCCCCATCGTCCGATGCAGTGTTCTGGCCCGCGCTGCCCGTACCCTGACTGGGCGAACGCTGCCCGCCACCCTGGCCGCCCGCGCCAGAACGGTCGCCGGCCTGACCCCCCTCAGAGTCAGATTGCCGACGGCTGGTGCTGGGAGATTGGCCCTCCTCCTGCGCGTCGGACGGCTGCTCTTGCTCGTCGGGGTGTTTTTGCTTGTCGAAGTTCCCCTCTTGCGGTGCAGGGGATCCCTCAGGCTGGCGGCCACGGCGGGCGGCACCGGCAGTTCCTCTATCGGGCGATTCGGAGTCGCTGCCCATCGGTTCTTTGCCGATGGGTTCTTGCGAATCCTGATTATCGCCCTCGGGCCGATCTGGTCGCTGACCGCTGCCCTGGGCATCTCCTCCCTTGCCAGGCCGTTGCTTGCCTGCCTGAGGCGGCTTCGTCTGATCGTCGCCCTCGCGGGCGGCCTGTGCAGGCTGAGAGTCCGGCTGGTCGCCGGGCTCGCCCGGGCTGGGGGTCTCACCGTCTTGTTCAGGCGCATCTCCGGGCTGGGACCGACCGCCGGCTTTGGGAGATGCCTTGCCCTTGCTGCCCGAACTGCTTGAAGGCGGAGGTTTGGCTCCCTGCTTGTCGCCTGCTTGTTTTTCGGGCGAGTCAGTGGCGGTCTGTTCGTCACCCGCTGCATGGCCGGGTTGCATATTTTGGCCTGGCTGTGGAGCGTCTGCCGGCTGCTCGCCGGGCTGACCCTGCGTAGGGCTATCTTGGCCTGGCGACTGGCCATCGTTTCCGTTAGCGCCGGCCGGTTGTTTGGTAGCCGTCTGCTCTGGGCCAGGCTGCTGTTTGGCCGACTGCTGGCCGGTGGGTTGCTGGCCGGCGGGTTGTTGGCCCTCAGCCTGCTGGGCGGCAGGTTGCTCGTTGGCAGGCTGCGGCCCTTCGCCAGCGGGCATCTGCTGGGACGGCTGGCCCTGCTGCGGCTGGGCCCCTTGTTTTTCGCCCTGCTGGGACTGGCCCGTCTGCTGCTCGCTCTGTTGCGGCTGGTTCTGTTGCGGTTGGCCCTGCGGCTGGCCCGACTGGCGCTCGCCCTGTTGCGGCTGGCGCTCGCTGGCCTGTTCGTTTGGTGATTGATCTTGGCCTTGCTTGTGCTCCTGCCGGTGTTTCAAGATCTCTTCGATGGCGCGGCCGGGGTCGCTGTCGGGGTCGATCGGTTCTTTGGGCTTCTTCTGGGGCGATGGTTGATCGTGGGCCTGGCCGGGCTGATCCTTGGGTGGCTGGCGATCTTGCAAGATGTGCCGGCTGGGATCGCCCTGTGCGCCTTGGCCGTTTGCGTCCTGGCGTTCGCCCGCGGCTTCGCCCTGCTCGTCGGCATTTGGCTGGCCCTGAGGCTGCCCTTGCATGGGGGGTTCACCGCCCTGCTGGGGCTGATCTTTCTGGTTCGCATCGTTTTGGGGCTGATCGTCAGCGGGCTGGGGTTGTTGGGGCGTATCCTTAGCTTGGGCGGGAGGCTGAGGGTTCTGCCCTGGTCGTCGAGGCGCGTTTGCCTGGCCGTCGTTCCCCGGCGGCTGGGCCTGCGGGTCGCCTTGTTGTGGCTGGTCGGCTTGCGGCTCACCCTGTTGTGGCTGGTCCGGCTGCGGTCGATCCGGCCGCTTTGCACCCTGGCGGCCGCGTTCGCGGTCTTGAGGCGGCCGCTGTTCTTGCTGCTGTGGCTGATCTTGGGGTTGATCTTGCGCCTGTTCCTGCGGCGGGCGAGGGAGGATCCGCAATGTGTACTTGGGCGTCGCAGATACGTTGGGATCTGGAGGCCGATCGTCATCAGGCTGGCGGTTATCTCGAGCCTCGGCCCAGAACTGGACCACGTCTCCGGCGTTCAGGTTGTAGCGGCTGCTCTGGAAGAGCCACGAGCGGCGATACTCGCCTGCGCGCGGCCCGTCGATAAGCAGCGGCTCCTCGTGCACCAACTCGCCGGCACGCTCGAAGCGCACCAGCAGCGACGAAAGCTTGTAGTCGGCATCGGCCGCGGCGACAACGAGCGGCAGAGCACGGCCAAGCTCCAGAACCAATTCGCGGTCCGCAGGGGTATCGGGCATTTCGAAAGAAACCGCCGGCGGCTCGTCGCGGAAACAATCGATCTTGTACCGCACAGGTTGCGGGTTCTCGTGCCCCTGTGCATTGGTAAATCGCAACTGATAACTCGTGTGCTGCGGCCGGCCGGCGGCTTCCTCCCAGGAGAGGCGGAATTGCACCCATGCCGTGCGGCCCTCCGCACGCATGGTCAGATCGCGGCGGCCATCGCACTCGAAATCGAGCATCGCCGTCTTGATCTCTTGATTGGCCGTGGCATGAACGGTGACCAGCGTGCCTTCGATCCCGTGTATGTCTCCCTGCCGGACAACGCTGCGCGGCTCCAGCTCTGTATAGCGCGGGTATCGGTATTCCACTCGATCGACCACAATGGCCGGCGCTGTGAGCGCACGTACCTGGTGCGCCTCGCTTACCGCATCGCCGGCCGTGATCCAATAAGTCACATCTTGGACCAGGCCGGGACCGGTGGGGGGCAGATCTGCCTGGTGGCGGTGGCTGCCCGTGGGCCGCTGCATGGCGATGTGCTGATCGAGCACCTGCCCGTCCGCCGTTGAGTAGTGCAGTATTACTTGCTCTCCCTCGCGCAGCCCGCGCACCAAGGCACTTACGCGCACCCGCTCCCCTTGATACACACTGGTATTGCCCGGTTGCAGTTCAGAGATTGTCACCCGCGTGGGCGGAGCGATCTCGGCCCATGGCAAGACCACTCGCCCCACGGAGCGGAACAAGTGATTGGGCGCAGCCCCTTCTATCAACAGACCGATTGCCGCTGCCGCCAGGGCCATGAACACGCCCAGCACAATCCACAGCAGCCGGATCACCCGTGTGCGGTCTACGACGGTCTCGATAGGCACTACCGCGAGGCGTTCAGCCGCCTGCTCTCCCACGGCGTGGTAAACGATAGGGGGTAATACCTCGGGCCGACGCCGCAGCAGCAGGAAGTTGACCAGGCTATTCTTCAAACCCGGCTCGCTGCGCTCGATCACCCGGGCTGCAAACACGGGATTGATGCTGCGTACAACCAGCGGCCAGATGCATACAGAGATCCAGGCCAAGCCCCCACCTACCGCCGCTAGCCACACCAGCACGCGCATCCAGGCAGCCAGCCCGCCCGGTACGAGCCAATGGTCTACCACCAATAGCACCAGCACATAGCCCAGTAGGCCCGCGGCCAACACGAGCAAACTCGAGGCCAGGTCGACGGCACGTACCTGCCGGCGCGTGCGGCGCAACTGCACTTCGATAAAGCGCTCGTAGGCCGGCGGATCCTGCACAGGGGCCGTCGGGCCACCGCTGCTCTCGGCCGGCGGCGGATTGGTGATCGTAGCCATGGCTGCATTACCTTGGGCGCATCCTCTAGCCCCCTACCCAGGGCTTTCACTATTATAGACGCACATTCGCGCGGTTTGATCCCCCAAAATCTACCACGGCCGGCGAACGCAGTGTCTGGCAAGTTCAGATAGCATCTGCGGCTCGCCAGATCGCAGAGCGTAGCCGCGGCTCGCTCAGAGCGTGGGCTGTAGCCGCGGCTCGCGCGGAACCCGGCCCGAAGCCAGGTAGATGCTCTACCGGCACGCCAGCCGCCCACTCTGGCAAGCGCACAAACAGTTGCTGCGGCAGAATGCGGCAGCTACAGGGCGCGTCGCAGTCTGGACCCCACTCACCAGGCGAGGTCTGCGCTCCGAAGCGGTGCGTATCTCACACTTTGCACTTGCGCGCAGCCGTTGCCGCTTATCCAGGCCACTGGTGCAGCCATTCCCACCATGCCTCGTCCCGCAGGTGGTTCGCGATCTGTACCAGTACTGGGACCCAAAGCCAACGCAAGGCTCGCAGGCCTTCGAGCCGCAACCCCTTGGTGCTGACGCAAATCTCTCGTGGCGAGCAAAAAGCTTGCCACCGCGGCAGATAGCGGGGCACACGGCGGCAGTATTCACCATACGCGGGACCAAACAGGCTCAGTAGATAACGTTCCTCGGCCGGTACCGTAAACAGGGCGTAGCAGAGGCTCGCCAAAACCACGCCAGCCAAGAAAGTCAGGCTGCCCAACATGATCCCGGCAGCAAGCGCAAGCAAGAAAGACGCTACGTAGAGCGGGTGCCGGCAGAGGGAGTAGGGGCCCTCGCATACCAGTTGGCGCTCCTTACGGCCGCCGATGTACAAGGTAGCCCACCAACGCAGTGCCGCACCGCAGACGAACACGGGCCAGCCTGCGGCGAACAGCAGCAGCCGCTGCCAGCTACCCTCGGGCCATGCCGCTGGAGTGGCCAACACCACGGCACACACGGCCGCCAGACAGAGCCCGCCCATCAGGCCGCGACGCTCAAACTGCCATCCTGCGGAGACTTGTGACATGCTTGGCTGGCTTTCTCTGTTTCTAGTCTTCGACACTGCGTCGTACACTATGCTTTCCGGCCAAACTCACACGGGGCAAACAACTCCGGCTCTGGGAAGTTTGGGTCAGGCTGGAAAGGGTAACGCACATTATGCCGCTGCCGAACTGCCAACGATGCCCGACTGAACACATCCGCCCGAACCGCGAATCGTGACCCGTCGCGCGGCGGAGATTAGCTGCGCGGCAGGCCCAGCGCCAAGACGGCTTGCCTTGCACAAGCGTAAGACTTTGCCCGGTATGGCCTCGGACCTTCCAAACTCTCCGGCCCCTACACACCGGCAGTCTCTCGAGCCCTGCTAGCAACTGCTCGCAGCGATCGGGCTGGCGGGGACGTGTACTGCGTTCTAGGATCTTCGTGGGACCTTGAACTCGCTTTCCGCGGAGCATACGCCTCATGGTTCGAGCGCGGCTTGGGTTTGTCTTGTTTCTGGCCTGGGGGCTCGCGCGGTCGCCCGATGCCGCCGCCGCCGATGCCGCCGCGGTGGCTGCCGCGCTCGACTCGATCAGCACCACAGAGCTGCACGACTACACAGATGTGCTCGCCAACGACACGTACGAAGGTCGCGAGGCTGGCAGCCGCGGCGGCCAGGCAGCAGCCCGCTACTTGACCGAGGTCTTGCGGCGCTATCCCGTGCGTCCAGCCGGAGAGCAAGGCGGCTATCTGCAAGAGTTCGGTGCCGGCTACCGAAACATTCTGGTCATGCTCGAAGGTTCCGACCCACGCCTGCGGAACCAGGTGATCGTGGTAGGCGCCCATTACGACCACGTCGGTTATGGCACGCCGCAGAACAGCTTCGGCCCAACCGGATACATCCACAATGGGGCTGACGATAATGCCAGCGGCGTGGCCGGCGTGCTCGAAGCGCTCGATGCCCTCTCGCGCCCCGGTATGGGCCTGTCGCGTTCCGTGCTATTCGCATTCTGGGATGCCGAAGAGAAGGGCCTGTTGGGCTCGAAGCATTGGCTGCGTCATCCCACTGTACCGCTGGAGCAGGTCGCGCTTGCCGTCAACCTCGACATGATCGGGCGCCTGCGGCAAGACCGCCTCGAGATCTACGGTATTCGCACGGCGTACGGCATGCGGCGGCTGCTGGCGCAGGCCAATCGCCACGCTGGGCTGACGCTCGAGTATTCCTGGGAGCTGCGAAACGACAGCGACCATTACCCCTTTTACGAGCAGGGCATTCCCACGCTGATGCTGCACACGGGGCTGCATGCCGATTACCACCGCCCCAGCGACGACGTGGAAAAGCTGAGCCTCGAGGGCATGCAACGCGTTGCTCGGCTGTTGGTGGCCCTGCTATATGCTGTGGATGGGCAGGGGGGGCCGTCAGGGTTCCGGCCGGCCTGCCGCCAGGAGGGCCTGGGAGAACAGCTCAGGTTCGAGCAGCCAGTCGCGCCGCCACCGGGGCGGCTCGGCATACGCTACAGGCCGGCCGACGAGGGGGCTGGCGTGCTGGTGACCGAGGTCCTGGCCGGCTCGCCGGCTGCCCGCGCGGGCCTGCAAGCGGGAGACCGCGTCGTGCAACTTGGCGGCCAGGTAATCGCAGACCCCGCACGGTTTGCCGCGCTGGTGCTAGCGGCCGATACTCCGGTACGGGCCATGGTGGTGGGAGCGGGCGAAGGGCAGGCCCGTGAGGTGATGTTGGAACTTGAGGGAGTGCCAGTGCGCGTGGGCCTGACATTGCGGGCCGATGAGGCCGAGCCTGCCTCGGCGCTGGTGGCGGGCGTGACGCCGGGCTCGCCGGCGGCCTTGGCCGGCCTGGCAGTGCAAGATCGGGTGTATGCCGTCAACGGCCGCGGCTTCGGCAGCGTGGACGAACTCCGCGATCTGCTGCTCAACTTGCCCTCTCCGCTGTTAGTCGAATACGAGCGGCGGGGCAGGCTGCGGGAAGCGGTCATCGAATTGGCGGTAACCCCGCTGGCCGAAGTGCCGCCGCGCTCGCCTTCGGCGGAGTGAGCAGGTGCGGGAAACTCAAGGCTGCGTGGCTGACCGCAGAAAGTCGTTTAGACAACTGTCGTCTTGACAGTGATCTGGCGCAGGGGTAGAAGGGAGGCTTGGCGGAGACTTCGTGGCTGGCCGCCCGTCGAACGTGTGCGGCCTGTTTGGCAGCGGAGCGAGAACGATGGAAATTCCCGAGAGCGTAGCGGTAGTGGTGGTGGGGGGAGGGCCGGCCGGTTCCACGGCATCGACGTTGATTGCGCAGCGCGGGCACCGGGTGGTGCTGTTCGAGCGCGAGCAGTTTCCGAGGTTTCACATCGGCGAGTCGCTGATTCCGGAGACGTTCTGGGTCCTCCAGCGGCTGAACATGTTGCCCAAGCTGCGCGCGAGTCATTTTGTCAAGAAGTACAGCGTGCAGTTCGTGGCCCAGACGGGGCGGCTTTCCGAGCCGTTTTATTTCATGGACCATAAGCCGCATGAGTGCTCGCAGACCTGGCAGGTATTGCGCAGCGAGTTCGACGCGATGATGTTGCAGAACGCGCGGGAGCATGGCGTGGAGGTGCATCATGGGGTGCGGGTGCTGGACGTGCTGTTTGATGGCTCGCGTGCGGTGGGGGTGCGGATACAGCTTCCCGGGGGTGAGCGGCGCGTGGTCCGCTGCCAGGTGGTCGTGGATGCCAGCGGGCAGAGTTCGCTGATCATGAGCCGGCTGGGGTTGCGGGAGTGGGATCCCGTGCTCAAGAAGGCGGCCCTGTGGACGTACTGGGAGGGTGCGCAGCGAGACAGCGGCCGGGATGAGGGAGCGACGCTGGTGTTGCAGGTGCAGGGGAAGCAGGGGTGGTTCTGGTACATTCCGCTGCACGACAATATCGTGAGCGTAGGCGTGGTGGCTGCCTACGATTACCTGTTCAAGAACCGGCCCAACAAGAGCTACGAGGCGATCTATTTCGAAGAGGTCGATCGCTGCCCGGGCCTTAAGCCGCGGTTGGCTCAAGCGCGTCGGGCAGCGGAGTTTTACGCGGCTAAGGAGTACTCGTACCGTTCGCGGCAGGCGGCGGGCGACGGCTGGGTACTGGTCGGAGACGCCTTCGGCTTTCTCGACCCACTGTACTCGTCGGGCGTGCTGTTGGCCCTGCGTTCCGGCGAAATGGCGGCCGACGCGATCTGCGACGGCCTGGAGGGGGGAGACACCTCGGAGCGAGTACTGCGCCGCTGGGAGTCGACCTTTGTGCAGGGCATGGAACGGATGCGCCGGTTGGTTTGCGAGTACTACGATGGCTTCAGCTTCGGGCGGTTCGTCAAACAGCACCCGCAGTACAAGGGCCACCTTACGGATCTGTTGATCGGCGACCTATTCCGCGACAGCGTCGACGAGGTATTCCCCCTTATCGATGCGATGAAAGGGCAGTCGGCTGCCGCTGAGTAGTCGCTGCCTTCGGTGCGCATGCCTGGCAGCGTCTTGTGAATAGACGACAGCACAAGCAGGCCTGGCAGGCGGCCGCGCCTCTGGAGCGGACGGGCGGCAGCGGCTCGGGCCATGCTCGATTCTCGTGCACCTTCGGCCTGCATGCCGTTCTGCACGACGCTGCGGCGCCCCGCCGTGCCGCAGCTTAGCAGATCGAACCCTTGGGTTGGGGCGTGCCGGCTTGCGGGGCAGGCTCCGCAGCGGCCGGCAACAAGGGGGGGGCCGGCTCGTCCCTAAGCCACTCGGGAATGCGTTGCAGATTGCCCTTGCGGTCCACGCACGCCAGCGTGGTGCTCCCCTCGGCCAGAAGCTCGTCCCCCCGCAGCAACCGATACGTGTGCACAATCTTCACCGCGTTCGCCAGGGCCAACGTGGTGCGCAGCCTGAGCAGATCGTCGTACCGCGCCGGCCGACGGTATTTGCACTGCGCCTCAATGACCACCAGCAGCACGCCCGCCTCCTCCGCATCCCGGTATGCCAGGCCGTTGGCACGTAGCAGCTCGGTCCGGCCCATCTCAAAGTAGGTGAAGTAATTGGCGTGGTGCAGCACGCCCATGGCGTCCGTCTCCTGATAGCGGACGCGAATCTCTATCTCATGCTCGTGCAGCTTCACGGTGCTCGCTCCCACCTGATGGCCAAACTTCGTTGCGCAAGGGAGGCATTATAGCAAGGCGGCAGCCGCCATGCCTCACGTGGCGCGCCGCACCGCAAGCACCGTCAAATCGTCGGGTGGATTCTCCCCGCCGTAATGCGCCATCACCCGGCTGCCGATCTCCCGCACCATCCGCTCGGCAGAGCCATCAGCCAACTCCCGCACCACCTCTCGCACCCGATGCAGGCCAAACGGCTCTCCCTGCTGGTTGGTCGCCTCCACAATGCCGTCCGTGCACAGCAGCACCACGTCTCCCGGAGAAAGCACCTGCGGCGGACCCTGCGGGTAGGCGGCATCCTCTTCCACCCCGAGCGGCACGCCCGTGGCCCCCAAAGCCACAAAAACGTCCTCCGCGCGATGGTACACCTCGGCAGGCGCATGCCCCGCATTCGCATACGCCAGCTTGTGGTTCTTGGCATCTAACACCACCACCACTGCCGTGATAAACCTGCCCTGGCGAAAGTCGCTCGCCAGCGCCCGCGCCAACAGCCGCAGTAATACCTCCGGTGCCGAATGCTCCAGCGCCAACGTACGCAACGAGGCCCGCACCGATGCCATCAACAGCGCCGGCCCCAACCCATGACCGCTCACGTCCGCCACCACCAGCGCCGTACGCCCATCGACCAACGGCACCACGTCGCAATAATCTCCCCCCACCGCCTGGTTCGGGAACCACCAGCTCGCCAACTCGTAGCCCGCAACGTGCGGCAGCTCCCGCGGCATGAAGCCCCGCTGAACGTCTCGCGCTATCTTCAACGACGCCTCCACCGCCTCCTGTTCGCGCAGCTCCGCCACCATGGCAGCACGGTCCAATGCGATTGCCGCGTGCTGGCTGAAGGCCTCCAATAAACGCTCGTCGAAGGCGTCAAAATCGCCCTCCGCCTTGTTGATCACCTCCAGCACGCCCAGCAGCTCTCCGTTCCGCGGCCCAACCAGCGGACAGGCAAGCACATTGCGCGTCTGGTAGCCCAGCTCCTGGTCTACGCGGCTCGTCCAGCGCGGGTCGGCAGCCGGGTCGGAAACGTTGGCCACCGTTCGCGTCCGTGCCACAAAGCCCGCGATCCCCTCGCCCAGCCGCAGGCGTATTTCATCGGCCTCGAGCTTATTAGCCGCGACCGTAAATAGCTCTCCCGCGCGTGCGTCGAAGGCAAACACGGTGGCCCGATCGCAGGCCAAGGCCGTACACGCCTCGCGGATGATCACCTTGAGGATGCGGCTCGCCTCTGTTTCCCGCGCCAGCACACGGGTGACATTCAAGAGGCGTGTGAGACCTGCCACCCGGCGGCGCAGATCCTCATCGACCGCGCTCAACATGTCAGAAAGTTCCATGAGGCCAGTCTAGGCACTGCCCAGTCGCGCGGCAACGGCGCCGCGCGACAAGAAGCGGCGCAACACGCCTGCCAGCATGGTCTGGGCTGGCGGCGGGAGCTGGGCCTCGGCACTTGCCCGACCGCTTGTGCAGAACCCACGCCAGGTCAGCCGCCAAGGCCAATGGCTGCTCCCAGCAATAGTGTTGAATCGGTCCAGCAAGCGCATAGCCCAGACCAACCCGAAGGCATCTCGAAACTCGAACCAGAGCGCGTCGTGCGGTGCTAGCGGCTGACCGCCTGGGCGGTAGGCCGCCAGGTTGATCGCTGCGGCAAACAGCACCTGTCCGAAAGCGGCAGACGCAGCCGGTTGCACGACGCTCACCTGTGCTACCCAAGGAAAAAGCCAACAGAGCTGAGCTGCCAACCAAAGCGTGGCGGCCAGCCCATGCCGTGTAAACAGATAATTCACCCAACCCGCCGCCGCTACCATCGCCAACAACGCGCGGTGCGCAGCGTGCAGAAACGGGTCCGTCTCGCCGCGCAACAGGGCTGCCTGAAGGGCGGGCAGCGCCATCAGCGCCAGGAACGTGAGCACCACGAAATGCCACGCGCGTTCATGAGGACGGCGAGCACCGAACACGGCCACCACCGGAGCAAGGGTAAGCGCGGCTGCGAGGTAGCGGGCATGACCCTGCCAACCGGCCGTGGGCACGAAGGACGCTGCGCCTTCGACCAGCGCCGGTGCCGAGAATGTGAGTGCCAACCACTGCCAGGCCGGCCACAGCGCTGTCTGGCTTGCCGGCCGCCGCAGGCGCGCAATGGCTGGCACACTGGCCAGCGCCGCCATTACTGCTACAGTCCACACAAAGCGGTTCGCCCTGGGCAAGAGCAAGTTGCGCCGGCCGCTCAGCCGATCCATCGGAAGAATCGCCGGCAGGCCACTGCCGCACCCAAGCTGTGTGCGGCATCCCAAGCCAGGCCGCACTCCCGCGCGGCCCTCGTGTTCAAGTTTAAGGAAGGAACAGGCATGAATGGCAGACTGAAACGGCGGCTCCTGCTCCTGGCGGCCCTGCTTGCAGCAGCGGCCTTGCCGCAGCTTGCCCACGCACGGACTCTGACCCAGTACCTGGGCATTGGCCACGGCCCCGGTTATCACTGCGGTTGTTTCGGCTACGACCCCTGGGGCTCCATTGGCCTGAGCTACCAGAACCCCTGCTGCCGCAACCCCTGGGCGACATATGGCCGCGAGCGGCCTTGGTGCTGCTGGTCCGGCTATCGGATTTATTGATGCCGGCACACATGGCTAGGCATGTACTCAGCCTGGCCCAAAGCCGAACCGCTCGCAAGCATTGTGCTCCAAACCGCTGTGCCCCACCCCCGCGCCATCGAGCCGGGCGAGACTGCGTAAACTGTAGCGGTTTCACCAAGTCTGGCGGCGTTGCGGTACGCCGCACAGGGCCGCCCCTGAAGCAGTTGCCGCACGATGGCCGAAACTTGGGCTGATGGGACGTCGCCAGGCTGCGAGCGTCTTCTGCGATGCTGGCGCGATGCCCGTGCAAGGTGCTTTTCAGGCATGGAGTTGCGGTCTTTGCACGCACCCCACCAGAACCTGCTCGAAGAGCTGGAGGCCCGCCAGGAAGAGGTGCTCCGGCAGCTCGAAGAACTAGAAGAGCGCATCCGCCGCACGATTGAGCAGTGCGTGGCCGACATGGCGCTCACGCGCGATCCTGCCCGAGCAGGAGAGGCCGCGGCATAGGCGGATATCGTTAGGGGCTGGCCACAGTCTTACCGCGAACTGCTTTGGCATGGTTGCACGGCACGCGTCTGGCTGGAATTGCGGCTTTGCGCGGGTTGCAAGTCGGCACATCGGACCGGGATGAAGTAGCGGCACATTGAGATGCGCGGGGCGTTGGGGCTTGCGTCGTCTGCTCCGGTTCTGACCACCCCTTGCGCTCGATGGTGGGGGGGGGACACGCGCCGTAGCCGCATGCGCCGTAGCTGTGGGGGGCCTGCCGCAGAACGCCGCGCACACACGCGCCAAAGTGCAGGCTTGGCATGCCAAATGGGGCGTTCCACCAGCTTGAGTCCGCGTGGTTGCCAATGCGGCTACGACTGGGCCTGCGATGTGGGCAATGCGGCTAACCCCCCGCTGAGGGGGAGGGAAGGTGCCGCGTCTACCGCGGCTTGCCCCGCTGGCGGCAGGCAATGTCCGGGACGGGCGGAACCGCACTTCGTATCGGCATATCGCGAGCCGACAGGAACGCTCATTGCTGCCAGGGCACATCTGGCTGCCCCACAGCGTGATTGGCCGCCCGCGCGAGCACGAACAGCAGATCGCTTAGCCGATTGAGATACTGCAAGACCACAGGCGAGACCGGCTCTGCGACCGCCAAGGAGACGGCGCGCCGCTCTGCACGGCGGCAGACGGTGCGGGCCAGGTGCAAGTGCGCCGCGGCCGGGCTGCCCGCAGGCAGGATGAACTCTTTGAGCGGCGGCAGCACCGCCTCGAAGCGGTCGATCTCGGCCTCGAGCGCGGCTACGTTCGCCTGGGCTATCGCAGGAACTGCGGCGTGGCCGGGAGCTGGCGTGGCCAATTCCGCGCCCAGCACGAACAGCTCGTGCTGCACGCGGAGGAGCACGGCATCGACTTCAGGGGGGGGAGCCGCCGCTCGCGCCAGGCCGAGGACGGCATTCAGCTCGTCAATGGTGCCGTACGCCTCGATGCGCGGCACGTCCTTGCGAACCCGCGGCCCGCCGAACAGCCCCGTTTCTCCCTGGTCCCCCGTGCGCGTGTAGATTTTCATACGATTCTGTCAACTCGCTGTCGGCCCGGAATCACGGACCCTATGGCGGCACGGCGCCTGCCAGCCGGCAAGCGGGCCGCACTCTGCCCTTGTATGGTACAATACCTCGCGCAGGCGTTGCTGCCGCCTGCCCTTCGAGAGTAGAAAGTTGGCCGATGCATCGAAATGCAACCATCTGTCTGACATGTGTGTTGTTCGCCGCCGTCCTGAGTCCGTGGGGCGTGCAGGCCGAAGATTCGGTAGAGCGCTCGTTTCTTAGGGGCGTGCGCCAAGTGACATCCGGTTACGTGCGCGCGGGCGAGGGCTACTTCTCGCCAGACGGGCAGACGATCGTCTACCAGGCCATCGCGGCCGACTATCCGTTTTACCAGATCTACACGCAGCCGTTGGATGGCGGGGGGGTTGAGGCGGCCGCCCGGCTGGTGAGCACGGGCCGCGGGCGCACCACGTGCAGCTTTTTCTCGCCGGATGGGATGCGGATCCTGTACGCTTCGAGCCACCTTGATCCGCAGCTTAGCGAGACCGAGGAGCGCGAGCGGCAGCGGCAGGCCGAGGATGCCAAGCGGGGCGTGCGGCGGCGTTACGACTGGTCTTTCGACCCGCACTACGACATCTTCGAGGCGGATCTGCACGGCCGGGTACTGCGCCGCCTGACCAGCGAGTACGGCTACGATGCCGAGGGCTCGTGGTCTGCCGACGGCAAGCAGATTGTGTTTTGCAGCGATCGGGACGGAGACCCCGATCTGTACATCATGGATGCCGACGGCACCAACGTCCGCCAGCTTACGAACGCGCCGGGCTATGATGGCGGCCCATTTTTTTCGCCCGATGGGAAGTTTGTCATCTTCCGCAGCGACCGCAGCAAGCCAGAGATGCTGCAAATCTACTGCATCGGCGTCGACGGGCAGAACGAAACCGCCCTGACGCAGAACGACCTTTGGGTGCACTGGGCGCCCTATTGGCATCCCACGCAGCCTTATTTGATATGGACGGCAGCCGACCACTCTCAGCCGGACGTGCGGCCCAACTACGATCTCTGGCTGGCACGTTACAGCGTCGCGCAAGGCAGGCTCTCGATCGAACCTCCGCTGCGCGTCACCGACCACCCGGCGGCCGACGTGCTGCCCGTTTTCTCTCCCGACGGCAAGAGGCTGATGTGGACTTCCAACCGCACGGCGGATCACTCCAGCCAACTTTTCATCGCAGACTTTCTGCTCCCGGAATGAGCCTCAGGGCAGCCATCGCCGGCGCCTGCCTCTGCCTGTACGCCGTAACGTGCGCGGCGCGCGCGTCCGAAGAGTGGGCGGCGCTCCAGGCGGCCTACGCAGCGAACCTCCAGACCTTGGCAGACGAATGCAAAGCGGCCGGCGAAACCGAGCTTGCCGCCCGCATTGCCGCCTGGGCCGCACCTGTCTCGCCTTATCTGCTCGTGCCTGTGTTTCCCGAAAGCGCGCCGCAGCCTCCCGGAGATGACGCGCCGCCCTCCAGCCAGCGATTCTGGCAGCTCCGCCGCGCGCACGCCGACGCCGTCTGGGAGCTTGCCAAACAGGCCATCGCCGAAGACCTGCCAGACATCGCCTGGCAGCTCGCCTGGCAGGTGCTACGCGAAAACCCAGACCACGAACACGCACGCCGCGTCCTCGGCTACGTGCGCCACGAAGGGCAATGGCTCACCGCTTACGAAGCCGACAAGGCCCGCGCCGGCCAGGTCTGGCATCCCCGGTTCGGTTGGCTTCGCGCCGACCGCGTCGCCCGCTACGAACAAGGCGAACGCCTGCATAGAGGCCGCTGGATCTCCGCCGCAGAAGATGCCCGCGCCCATGCCGAAATCTCTCGCGGCTGGGAGATCCTCACCGAACACTACAAAGTCACCACCAACCACAGCCTCGAAGAAGGCGCACGGCTCGCCGCACTGCTCGAACGCCTCTACCACGCCTGGCACCAGGCGTTCGCCGCCTATCATGTCAACAAGGCAGGAATCAAGCGGCTCTTCGCGGGAGCCAACCCCCGCTCCTCCCAGAAGCGGCTGCACGTGATCTACTTTCGCAACCGCGAACAGTACGTAGCAGCGCTGCACGCCGAACAGCCCCAGATCAACATCACCACGGGATACTACTCCTACACCGGCCGCAAGGCGTACTTCTTCGCTCCGGCACCAGGCGAAGAAGAGGCCGACCACTCTACGCTCTACCATGAGGCCACACATCAGCTCTTCAGCGAGATCCGACCCACGGCCCAGGCCGTGGGTACGCGCTGCAACTTCTGGGCCGTCGAAGGCGTGGCCTGCTACATGGAGTCGCTGGCAGAGCGCAACGGCGCATGGTGCCTGGGGGGCACCGATAGCACGCGCTTTCTGGCCGCGCGCTACCGGCTGCTCGAAGATGGCTTCTACGTGCCGCTGGCGGAACTGGTAACCATGACCATGCAAGACGTGCAGTCAGACGTGCGCATCTCGCGCCTCTACAGCCAGGCCGCCGGGCTCGCGCACTTTTTCATGCACGCGGAACAGGGCCGCTACCGGCAGGCTTTCGTAGAGTACCTCTCTGCCATCTATGCAGGTCGAGATCAGCCGCAGACTCTGGCCCAGCTCGTGGGCCGTACGCCGGAGGAGCTGGACATCGAGTATCGCCAATTCATGGCCGCTGCGGAGCAGTGAAGCGTGCTGGGCGGGTGCACGGGTTCGCCAGCAGACCGCACTGCTTGTCGCTGCGGGGGCAAGCAGCGGCACACGGGGGAGTGTTTTCAGATCTGCACTCCAGCGCACAGCCACGTATCATAGGGGTGCCTGTATTGTTGGCCATCTACCGGAGCACCGCCTTGGATTCTTCTCCTGCAAAGCCTTGGAAACTGGCGGAGGTTGCCTACAGCTTCGTCAAGCAACAGCACTACGAAGTGGCTGTGTTGCCGCTCGGCGCGACAGAGCCCCACAACCTGCATCTGCCTTACGGCACCGATACGTTCGAGGCCGACCACCTCAGCGACGAGGTCTGCCGCGCCGCCTGGCAACAGGGCGCCCGCGTGGTGCTGCTGCCCACCATCCCTTACGGTACCGAGACCAATCAGATGGCCTTCCCATTGGCCATGAACCTCAACCCCAGCACGCTGCATCTGGTGATCCGCGACCTGGTGGACTCGCTTGCCCAGCATGGCATCCGCAAGCTGGTGCTGTTCAACAGCCACGGCGGTAACGACTTCAAGCCGCTGTTGCGAGAGCTGTACGGCCGCACGCCCGTACAACTCTTTCTCTTCAACTGGTATCACGCTGTCCGCGACGTGTACCACGAGATCTTCGAACATGCCGACGACCATGGCGGAGAGGCGGAGACCTCGCTGCTGTTGGCCTGGCACCCCGAGCTGGTGGTTCGCCGGCCAGACGGTACGCTGGCCGCAGACGAGGGCGCCACGCGGCTGACGCGCTTCGAGGCCGTCAACCGCGGTTGGGTAAACATCACACGGCCCTGGCATCTGCTGACCACAAACTCTGGGGCCGGCAACCCGCATGCGGCCACGGCAGAGAAGGGCCGCCGCTTGGCGGCCGCGGTGGTCGAGCGCTTGGCCGCGTTCTTGGTAGAGCTGTCGAATGCCCCGCTGGATGAGCGGTTTCCGTTTTGAGCCTCCAGCCCCGAGCTGCGGTGCATCGTACGATGCGGCGGGTCAGTCGCGCGTGGCGCGGGCAAGCAGATCCTGCCAGAACTCCTCAGCCTGCCTGTGGAACTTCAAGACCTCTTCGCGGTGTGCCGGGTCTTCCAGCTTGATCCGCGCCATGCGTTCGCGCACCCAATCGAGGAAGAACCTGGCCGACGTGCGGCTGATCGCTGGTGCACCTTCAACCTCCACGTACCAGGGGCCGCTGGAGGCAAAGCGGTAGGTGTGGTCCACGTCGGTCACAGCTCGCACCAGGAACCAGCCGCTCTGGTCGATCGTAAACGGCGGGAAGCGGCCGCTCTCTGCCAGCTCTTCGTACCGGACCGAGAGAATCACCCGGCCGTCCCGCACGATCTCGATGTAGCTGATCGGGTCCCGGTTGGCCATGCTGAGCGCTAGCTCGACCTTGAGCGGCTCGCCGGCCGGCAGTCGGAACACGTGCCCCGGAAGCGCGCCGTTGGCCAGCGGCCGCAACAGCGGACCGTTGGTCACAACCACGCGCCCAGCGCGCAACCCCTCCCACCAGGCTGCGTATTCGAGATCATCGCCTGGCACGTGAACGTACACCCGATTGTAACCCACCGGATTGGGCAGCACCCCCGAGGCGCTCCCCGCCGAGGGCGGTATCCGCAAACCGCAGTTCAGGATGTGATAGTAGATCTCTTGCGACCACAGGCCGTTCCCCCAAGGATCGCGCAGCCGCCGCTTGTCTCTGGGCTTGCCCCACGCCTCGTTCGCCAACATTTCGCTGCGGCACATGTGGTTGTTGGCCAGGCCGATCGAGTCGACCAGCCCGCTGGCCAGCCACACCGGAACGTCCCACCAAAAAGGCTTCTCTACGTCCACGTGAACGCCCTGGTGCTGCCGTGCCTGAAGCAGGAACGTCATGGGCGAGGGATACTCGCGCTGGGATCCTGCCAAGGGCAACGGCTGCTTCAAACCAAAGTACAGCAGCGCCCCGCCTTCCCGCTCGTCCTCGCCGGCCAGCACTTCGTAGAAGCGGTTGCCGTCGAATCGCACCACGGGCTGCTCGGGCAGCTTGCCGTTGGGCAGATCCTGCCGGTCGTTCCACCAGGTGATCACGGGCGCCACGTGCAGGTCTTCTGCCAGCATCAAGAGTTGAATGTCTCCGAGCGGGCGGTGCACGTGGAGGTCTCCGCTCCACCAGTGCTCTGCTGCCATGTGACAGGTGCGGTGCAGTTCGATGACGCGCTCGTCTTTGGAGTTTCGCTCCAGCGTGAAGTGGCCCGACCAGTCTCGATACTCAGGCCCGCGTTCCAGCTCGAAGGTGTACGTGCCGGGCGGCAGAGAAAGGGTTACCTCTCCCGCGAATACGAAGTGATCTCGCCAGAACGGCAGCTTGACGCCCCGTGCGAACTTAGCCGGATTCACCGGCCGACCCGACATGTTCTTCAGATGCATGCGGCAGGCGACGGGCTGGCGCGTTTCTGCGTCGATCGCCTTGATGGTGAACTCGCCTGCATTGCTAGCTCGGGCCTGCCAGGCGAGTATTGGCAAGACAGCACAACAACACGCTATCAGCCGAAGCCGTGCCGCCCAGCACCCCCTTCTCGCCATCGATTGCACCATATGAACACCTCGACCAGCTCGGCCGTCGTGCGGCAGCGGCCCGGCAGCGCCGCACGGTTCTCACCGGCAGCTTACCCACACCCCGTACGGTGTAGTGTTAAGACCCTATGGCACTGCCGTAAGCCCCTCGCTGAGGCGGCGCCCGCACTCTCCCTTTCACCCTTGCCGCAGCGCAAAAAAGAAGCCCTCATGCAGGCGGGGCAGGGACCTGTGAGGGCTGTGTGGGTCAGGAGCTAAGCTCCTTACCACAACATCCATTATGCCAAGGCCGCGAGAGATAGCAAGCCTCCGGTCAAAAATTTTTGCTGCCTCCAGGCCAAGGGCATCTTGATTCGCGCCCGGGCGGGGTCGGCCAAAACATCATGTTGTACCTAGCAATTGTGTGGCATATCTGGTGAAAATGGGCAGTATGCGACGACCTTGCGGCCGAGGTCCGAATGACACGCATTATCAAAGAAAGATACTGGACTATGTCCGGCATTCAGGCGCACGACCCCTCCGGGCATGCGTGTGGAACTTGGGAGAAAGGAGCTTCGAGGTCGGCCATGGGGTAGGCGATGGCCGTCTTGGCGTCCGAGTTGACGTCGATGCGATCAACAAACGTCTCGACCGCTTGCCGGTCCTGGTGGTCGGGCGCGGCCCGCGTTGCCACGTCGTTGAGCCTAGCGAAGCGCTCGCTGATCCGGCCCGCAGCAGTGAATGGGCACACCACGGCTGCATTCAAGCAGTGTTTCGCCAAACTGAAGCGTGGTTAGCCGCTCGCACTGCTTGACGCGATGCGTCAAGCAGTGGCACACGGGGGACCACGAGGGCGGTGGAACACCGCTTTGCCGCGACGCGGCAAGGGTGTGCCGATCTCGTGAACGCGGCCGAGCATGGGCCCGCAGGAAGCGAATGCACGCACTACGGCCGCATTCAAGCAGTGTCGCCCCAAAGTGAAGCGTGGTTAGCCGATCGCACTGCTTGACGCGATGCGTCAAGCAGTGGCACACCGGCCACCGCGCTTACGCCCGGCGGCGGAGCCTCTGTGTATCTCACGCGGCAGGCACAAGCCGGTACGAGCCGCCGGCTTTATGCCGGCGGGGCGCGCAGGGGCAAGAGGCCAGCACTCGGTACGCGCGGAAGGCTGGACTGACCAAGCTCGTTACGACCCACACGTTTGGGCATTCCTTTGCTACGCACCTGCTGGCCGGGGTTACGACATCCACACCGTGCAGCAACTGCTCGGCCACAAGGACGTTGGTACCACAATGACGTACGCCCACGAGCAAAACCGGGGCGTAAGTGGCGTGCGACCCCACCGAGGGGCTCGCTGGGCACTTGGGTGAGCGATAGGCATAAACGGTCGATCGCGCAGACAACAGTTTGACGGCCAAGGAACGCGTTGCCATGATTGCATTTCGGACAATGATCTGCTGGCGCGTTAGGCTGCACATTTGCGGTCTACAAGCGATGGGCAGAAACATCGAATAAACAAGTTCGGCCTCAGAGGGAGACATGAGCTGGGATGTCTCTGTCTTCGCTGCGAAAGTGCCGGCGCCTCCGGTTGCGGAGATGCCAGACGATCGGCGGGGCGAAATTCTCGGCACCGCGGCGCAGGTGCGCGGCAAGATTTCTGCGTGTCTGCCGCAGGTGGACTGGAGCGACCCAATGTGGGGCACCTACGAGCGCGACGGTTTCTCCTTCGAGTTCAATGTCCGTCGCCAAAACCCGAGCAATGGATTCATGGTCCACGTCCGTGGACGCAGCGGCGCGGTTGCCGCCCTGCTCCAAATGGCAGACCGCTGGGGCTGGTACTTGCTCGACTGCTCGCAGGGTGAGTGGCTGCACCACTTGTCGGATGCCGAGGCCGGTTGGGAGGGATTCCAAGCGTTCCGGGATCGAGTCTTGGGGCGCGCCAGGGTCAGAGGGCGAGCCGCGGGCCGAACCAAACGCTACAGCAAACGGCGGGGGCATGCAGGCTTTTCCTGGGTCATCGCTCGAGCAGCCCGCGCCGCTGCTGAGCTGTGACGTTAGAGGGCTCGGCGCCTCCGACAGGTGAATGCTATGACACTCACGATTGCGACTGAAACAGTTCCTCTAGTGACAGATGCTGATGGCGTCGTCCATGTGGGAAAAACTCGAGTGACTCTGGACACCGTCGTCTCGGCTTTTTTGGACGGTGCCACGGCAGAAGAGATAACGCATCAATATCCTTCTCTTGATTTGGCTGATGTATATTTGGTCATTGCCTATTACCTGAGACGGCGGGCTGAGGTAGATGCCTATCTTCAGCGACGTCGAGAGCAAGCAGAAACCATTCGGAAGCAGAACGAGGCCCATTTCGATCCGTCAGGCATACGCGACCGCTTGTTAGCACGGCGAGCCAGCGGGGGCTTGTCATCATGCTTCGGGTGGCCGCCGACGAGAACTTCAACAGCGGCATCGTGCGCGCTCTATTGCGCCGAAATCCCGATTTGGATATTGTGCGTGTCCAAGATGTCGGTCTTTCCGGAGCGGATGACCCAACAATATTGCAATGGGCTGCCCAAGAAGGGCGGATGTTGCTTACCCATGATGTCTCGACCCTTACACGTTATGCTTATGAGCGTGTCAAGGCTGGCAAACCTATGCCCGGCGTCTTTGAAGTCAGCCGTCAAGTACCCACTGGAGTTGCCATAGAAGACATCCTGCTGATAGCCGAATGCGGTTTGGAAGGTGAATGGGAAGGGCAAGTGCGTTACTTACCTCTGCGATAAGTTGTTCTGATTGCTGAGAGCCGTCTAACATGCGCGGCGAGCCGGCCTCGCTTCACTCGGCGGCTGATCGGCGTCTCTCGATCACAAAAATCAAGAAGTGCTGACCCGCAACGAACCACCACTACTGTCAGGTTCGGGGCGTTGCTTCCGAGGGACCGGTGACGGGATGAAGTTCATACGACTCCTCTTGTAGTTGCTGGCTGCCTCGTTACTGAAACCGCAAACCCGAACATTTTTTCTCCCCGCCGCCGGGCGCGATCCCGGCGCCCGGGGTCCGACTGCTTGACGCGCAGCGTCAAGCAGGGCGAGCTGCCAATCATGCCTCCCTCGCTCCGGCCACGAAGCATCCCCGACCACCCACGCCGCGTCGGTCGCGCGCTGACTGGCAGGCTACATGCAGCGCCCCAAATAATCTCCCCCTCCCCGGCGCCGGGCGCGATCACGGCGGCGGCAGCCAGAGGTATGCCCCTTTCGTCGCTTAGCCTCCGCTACGTTCGGTTGCACGCCCCAAGGCCAGTGGCAAAGTTGTCCCGGGAGGTACCAAAGCGGTGCCAAATCACCCCACTCCAAGGCTGCGGCCTCGCCACGCTCGACCGCAGCCGGGCGGGCCGAGTCGTGCGATATTTGAGAGAGCGTCCTCCAAAGCTGCGGGCGGCACCAAGCGCACACGCTCATCCCGCTGCGTTCGAAACGGCGAAGCAGCTCTGCCCACTTGTGCTACTTTGCACGATCCCATTGGCCGTGCCATGGTCGTACTCCCATGCGTGCAACCTCTCACCCGCGCGCCTGCGAGCCTAATACGGCTGTCAAGAATGGCATGGGTGGACGGTTACTACACGCGTGCCCCGCTTGGCCCAGCGCGGCAGCCTGGGCGATGTCCGGCGCATTGGAACTCCGCCGGGCCCCCCTATACCGCTCGTTGCCGCCGGCTTACCGGCTGGCGCGAGCAAGTGAAGCTCGGCTGAACCTTGAGTCTCTTCGTCTTTGCCCCGCCTAGCTTCGCGGGGCGGGGAAGGCCAATACACCTTCTAACGAGTCGAGCCGTGCGGCGAGCATGACCACCCGGTCGAAACCCAGCGCCACACCGGAACAGTCTGGCAGGCTGGCTTCCATGGCTGCCAGGAGCCTCTCGGGTTGGGGGAGGGTTCGCAGGCCGGACGCCGCCCGACAGGCATTCTGTAGCTGGTTCCGCTCCCGCAGCACGGCCGCAGAACGCAGCTCGTGGTAGCCGTTGGCCAGTTCGATGCCATCTACGAAAAGCTCGAACCGCTCTGCCACGGGCGGACTGCCTGAAACTTGCGCCAGGGCTGCCTGCGAGGCAGGAAAATGCGAGACCAAGACAGCGTGGGGGATGTCTGCCGGCGTGCCGACCAGTGTGGGCTGTACGACCTCGGCAAACAGCAGGTTGAGCCAGGTGTCTCGGTCTGCGGCGTCGAACTCGGGGCCCACGGCAACTCGGTGTGCTCGTGCCCAGGCGGCCAGTTCGGCGGCATCTGCCTGATGCGGATCGAACCCCATGGCGTCTTCCCAGACCTCGGCATAGGTGCGGCGAAGGGCCGGTGCGGTGCCCAGCAGCGCCCGGCACAATTCGTCAGTCAGGTCCATTGCCTGATCCAGACGGTCGTCGCGGAGGTACCATTCGACCATGGTGAACTCGGGGTTATGCTGGCGGCCATACTCGCCTTGGCGGAACACGCGGCTGACCTGGTAGATGGCATCGCCGCCGGCGGCCATCAGCCGTTTCATATGGAACTCGGGCGAGGTTTGCAGCCAAAGCCTCTCTCCCGCGGGATGGCCGCCGGGCATGGGCCGCACTTCGAATGGCTCCAGATGGCGGTCGACCGCCACCTCTGCCGAGAGCAGGGGGGTCTCGACTTCCAGAAAACCCCGCGCATCGAAGAAGTCTCGCACTTGCCGGAGCAGGCGGGCTCGCAGGCGGAGCACATCCCACGTCGCAGTAGGCTGCCAATCGCCTGAGGGACCTGGGGACATGGGTAGGCAAGCGCCCGGCGGCGGGCCGCTATTCCTTGACCCGCTCCAGGTACTCGTCGGTGCGGGTATCGATCTTGATCATGTCTCCCATTTCCACGAAGGCGGGGACGATGATTTCGGCACCGGTTTCGAGCTTGACGGGCTTGGTGAGGTTGGTGGCGGTGTTGCCGCGCACGGCCGGTTCGCAGTACTCGACGCGCAGCACGACATGGTTGGGCGGGGTAACCGAGATGGGGTTGTTGTTGAACAGCACCATGCTGCACACGGTGCCCTCTTTGAGATACTTCCAGGCGTCTCCGACCTGCGCCGGCGTGAGTTCGTACTGCTCGTAGGTGTTATTGTCCATAAACACGTACATCTCGCCCTGGCGGTAGAGGTACTGGGCATCGATATCGGAGACATCGGCGGCTTCCAACGAATCTCCACCCTTGTAGGTGCGTTCCAGCACTGTGCCGCGGATGAGATTGCGGAGCTTGCACTTATAAAGGGCATTACCCTTGCCGGGCTTCACGAAGTTGCATTCCAACATGAGGTACGGATCGCCGTCGATCTGCACCTTGAGGCCTTTTTTGAATTCGCTGGTGGTGTAACTGGGCACGAGTACGTTTCCTGTGTCGCTGGGCGCTGCCATAGGGTAGGTTGGTAGGGAGCCCTGCCCCACAGCGCGGTGTATTATTCTTTGCATGATCCAGCACGTTAGTCTAGCTCAGTCGTCCCATTTGCAGCAGGCCCCCGATCGACATGCCGCCTGGCGTGTGGCGATGAAGACCGCCATCCGCGACGCGGCCGAGCTGTGTCGCGTGCTGCAACTCCCTGATTCGTATAGAGTTGCGGCAGAGAGGGCCTCGGCATCCTTCGGCGTGTTCGCCCCCCGCGGGTACGTGGGGCGCATGAAGCCGGCAGACCCGCACGATCCACTGTTGCGGCAAGTGCTGCCGCTGGATGCAGAGCTGGAGACGGTCTCTGGCTTCACAACCGACCCGTTGGGCGAGTTGGCCGCTGTGACAGCCCCCGGCCTGCTGCAAAAGTATGCTGGCAGGGCCCTGATGGTGGTCACCGGGGCCTGTGCGGTGCATTGCCGCTACTGCTTTCGGCGGCATTTTCCATACGAGGCGGCCGAGGCCGGGGCAGGTCGCTGGGAAGCGGCGCTTGCGGCGTTGGCAGGGGCACACGACGTGGAGGAGATCATCCTCAGCGGCGGCGACCCGCTTACGTTGGCCGACGAGCAGCTTGCTGACCTTGCCCAGCGGCTGGCTACGATCCCCCATTTGCGCCGCTTACGCCTGCACACACGGTTGCCCATTGTGATTCCCGAGCGAGTCTGCGAGCCCCTCCTTGCCTGGCTCACCGGAACGCGCTTGGTGCCCATCGTTGTCGTGCACGCCAACCACCCAAACGAGCTTGACGACGACGTCGCGGCTGCCATGGGGCGCCTCCTTCGCGCCGGCATGCCAGTCTTGAACCAGGCCGTCTTGCTGCGCGGGGTCAACGATGACTTAGAAGCCCTGGCTGCACTCTGCCTGCGGCTGGTCGACCTGCGGGTCATGCCGTATTACCTGCACATGCTCGATCGCGTTGCCGGTGCAGCGCATTTTGAAGTGCCCGAGCCCAGAGCCATCGAACTCGTACAGCAGCTCCGCCGCCGCTTGCCAGGCTACGCCGTACCACGCCTGGTGCGCGAGGTGCCGGGCGCGGCCAGCAAGGTGGTGTTGGCGTGAGCCACGCGGGAGATGCGGAGACGTTGGGGCAAGCAGGCCGGCAGGTGCCGCAGCGAGCACGGTGTCTTACTTGGTCCGCCAGAATTGCCCCGGCCCGGGCGCTGCAACCCCGTACCGGCTAGGCCGTTTTGTCCGCAACGGGCAGGCTCCTGCTACAATGACGTGCTGCAATGACGTGCCGACCAATCGCCGCCAGCGTATCTGAATGAAACGGAGAAGCCTTTGCCATGTTGGTTCCCACCCTGGTGTTGTTTCTGTGCACGGCGGGCCAGGCCGATGTACCAGCCGAGCCCCCGGACCAGAACTCTGTAGACCTCCTGGTGGCCGATCTGGACGCGCCGGAGAAGGCCCGCCGCGATGATGCCGAGCAGCAGCTTCTCGACCTAGGCCCGGCCGTGCTCGACATGCTCCCACAGATCACCGACCAGATGCCGGCCGAAACACGCCTGCGCCTGGGCCGGGTGCGTGCGCAACTCGAAAAGAGAAGGGCCGAGCAGTCGGTGCTCGCCTCGCATGTCACTCTGCCGCAGGGAACCATGCCGCTCTCCAAGGTGTTCAAGGCATTTGAAGAGCAAACCGGAAATAAGATCGTCGACTATCGTGGCAATTTCGGCGAGGCAACCTCCGACCCCACGGTGGATGTCGACTTTAGCCGCACCCCATTCTGGGAGGCGTTCGACCGCGTGCTCGACCAGGTCGGCTTGACAACTTATGGCTATCCAGACCCACAAGAGGTGCCCAGCGGCATCGCCGTGGTCGCCCGTACCGAAGGCCAACGGCCGCGCGTAGGCAGGGGTGCCTATGCAGGTGCGTTCCGGATCGAACCCGTGGAGTTCGATGCCCATCGCGACCTCCGCGATCCCGAGAATCAGACCTTGCAACTCCTGGTCGAAGTCGCCTGGGAACCGCGGCTGCGGCCGATCGTGATCATGCAGGCCGCTGACGCCGTGCAGGCCGTCGACGACCGGGGCCAGCCCATCCACGCCGCCGACGAGGGTAACGAGCTGGAAATCCCCGTGAATCCCGGCTCAAACTCTGTCGAACTGCCTTTGCATTTTCGGCTGCCGCCTCGCGAGGTCCAACGGTTCGCCAGCTTGCGCGGCCGGCTCTCGGCCCTCGTGCCCGGGAAGATGGAAGCGTTTCGCTTCAGCAAGCTCGACCAGCTCGCACGCCGCAACGCAACCCAACAGCGGGCGATCGAGCAAAAGAAGGCAGACGTCACCGTAGTGCTCGAACGCGTCGCCCGCAGCCGAGACAACCCCGATATTTGGGAGTGTTACGTTCGCGTGCTCTTCGAAGAGACCTCGGGTGCGCTAGAGTCTCACCGCGGTTGGGTGCTCAACAACGAGGCGTTCCTGGAGCGAGACAAGGAACGCATCCCCTACGGCGGGCTAAACACCACCTTGCAAACGGAGACAGAGGTGGGCGTGGTGTACCTGTTCGACCTGCCCGAGGGACTCAAGAACTGCACGTTCGTGTACATGGCCCCCGCGGCCGTGGTGAGCACGCCCGTCGATTACGAACTCAGGGACCTCGAGCTGCCATGAGCCGGCGTTTCTTGGGTGCTGCCCCTGGTTCGCGGCGCGAGACGCGCCGAACAGCACACGGTGCGGGATGCCCGCCCTGCCGGCCGCTGTTGTTGGCACTGGCGCTTGCCGTCTCGGCAGTGCGTCTGGCCTACGCGCAACAGCCTGCTGACGAGAGGGCCGGCCCGCGCCGTGAGAACATCGACGATTCTCACACCACCCCTGCGGCTCCAAGCGGGTCCTTGGATGTGGTGGTGGCCCGCGTCAACGGCGAAGAGCTTCGTGTGCGGGACGTTGAACGCCTTGTGGCTGAGGCCACCGGCGGCCGCGCTGTGGTAGAAGAGGGCCTGCCCCGGCTGCGTGCCGAGGCCCTCGACCAGCTTATCGACCGCCGTCTGATACAGGCCGAGCTGATACGCCGCAAGCTGGCACCGCAGGCGAGCGAGGTGGACGCCGCTCTCGACGCGTTGCGACAGGAGCTGGCGCGAAGACAGGTCTCGTTCTCCACCTACCTGGATAAGGGACTGCACACAGAGGACTCGTTACGCCAACAAATCCTCTGGGACCTCTCATGGCGTGCATACGTGCTTGGCGAGCTGAACGAGCAAACGTTGCAAGATGCCTTTGCGCGCCATAAGCGGCATCTCGACGGTACAGAGGTGCGCGTGAGCCATATTCTGCTGCGGGTGCAAGAACCCAAGAATCCCACAAGCGTGCAGGCAGCTATCGATCGCGCGCAACGTATCCGCGAAGAAATCCTATCTGGCAAGCTCACCTTCGCCCAGGCTGCCGAGAAGTATTCTAGCGGTCCCAGCCGGCGCCGCGGGGGCGACCTGGGCTTCATCCCACGGCGGGACCGCATGGTCGAGGCATTCTCGGCTGCGGCCTTTGCCCTCGAAGTAGGAGAAATCAGCCAGCCCGTGCTGACCCAGTTCGGCGTGCACCTCATCTTGTGCACCGACATCAAGCCCGGGACCAAGATGTGGAGCGACGTGCAGGGAGAGCTGGAGGTGATTGTGGCCCGTGAGCGCTTCGACGCGCTTGCTGCCGAGCTGCGGCCGCGGGCAGCCATCGAGTTCACCGGCGCCTACCCTTACCTGGAGGCTGGGCGGCTTGTGGTCCCCACATCGCCGTGAAGTAGCCCCTGGGCCGCCGGCTTTACGCTACGAGCCGCCGGCTTTACGCTACGAGCCGCCGGCTTTATGCTACGAGCCGCCGGCTTTATGCTACGAGCCGCCGGCTTTATGCCGGCGGGGCGCG
>FWWM01004009.1_pt1 | contig 35158 bp, 33 predicted proteins | sample 2228351 | NCBI WGS metagenome assembly FWWM01 (sample SAMEA103939774, study PRJEB20133) | metagenome
CGCTGCGCGGCTTCGAGATCGATTGGCTCTTGTGGAACTTTGGGCAATGCGAAGAATTCCGACAGAGGCCGTACCATCGGACGAGGACGATCTTTTATTGAACTTCATAAGGGAAGAATGAGTCTCACATTTGAGTGGGATGAGGGAAAAGCCAAACGAAATCTGAAGAAGCATGGTGTTTCTTTTGAGGAAGCTGCCACGGTCTTTGGTGACCCTCTATCGCTGACAATTGATGACCCTCTCCACTCAAAACATGAAAAGCGTTTTGTGACCATGGGAGAATCTGTTCGGCGGCGTATATTGGTTGTTGTGCACACGGAAAGAGGGGATAATATACGTATCATTAGTGCTCGTGTAGCCACGAGACGTGAAAGGAAGGCTTATGAAGAAGGTGTCTAGAAAGCAGCCTAACAGAGAGATGCTCAATGAGTATGATTTCAGTAAGGGCGTGCGTGGCAAGTATGCTAAGCGTTATGCTGAAGGGAGCAACATCGTTGTTCTCTCCCCTGATGTAGCTAAGGTTTTTCCCGATTCACGGTCGGTCAATGAGGCCCTCAGAGTACTGATCAAGATTGCTCAGCAGCGGTCGAAGAGAGTTACAGCTTGAGATATTTGTGAATTTGGCCGTCGTAGATGCTAATGACCTCAGCCTTTAGCATTTATCACCGTGATAGTGACTCCTGGGCTCGCTCTGGAGTTCTGAAAACCCCCCACGGCGAAATTCAAACGCCGTCATTTGTCGCTGTTGGCACCCAAGCGACGGTCAAAGCTGTCGGCCCTGACGACCTCAAGAAGATCGGGATCCAAGTGCTCATTGCAAATACTTATCACTTGCACTTGCGCCCCGGCGAAGACATTATCGCCCAGCTTGGTGGGCTGCACAGCTTCATGGGCTGGGACGGCCCACTCATGACCGATTCCGGGGGTTTTCAAGCGTTCAGCCTCGGCGCGGCCATCGAGCACGGCGTGGGGAAAATCGCTTCGATCTTCCCCGACGAAGTCGAAGCCGCCGAGCGCGGCGGACATCTACGTAAAGCCAGACAAGGCCAATCTTTAGTAAAGATCACTGAAGAGGGCATTGAGTTCCGCTCGCACCTGGACGGCTCACCACAGAAATTCACCCCGGAAAATACCATAGAAATTCAAAAAAAACTCGGCGCAGATATAATCTTCGTGCTCGACGAGTGCACCTCGCCCCTGCACGATTATGAGTATACTAAGAGAGCAATGGAGCGCACCCATCGCTGGGCGCTGCGGGCGCTAGAACAGTTTAGAAGGCCCTCACCCCTGGCCCCTCTCCCGTCTTCGCGGACGGGAGAGGGGTGGCCGATAGGCCGGGGTGAGGGCCCTGGCTCTCAAGCGCTCTTTGGGATCATTCAGGGCGGCGCTTATCGAGACCTGCGCGAGCAGAGCGCACAGTTTATCTCGAGCTTGGATTTTGACGGCATCGGCATCGGCGGCTCAGTCGGACGCTCTAAAAACGATCTCTACAAAGTTCTCGAATGGACCATCCCGCTCCTGCCTGAAGAGAAGCCCAGACACTTGCTGGGCATCGGCGAGATCGAAGATATCTTTCACGCTGTGGCGCGCGGCGTCGATCTCTTCGACTGCGTCGCACCGACGCGCATGGCCCGCAACGGTGCCCTCTGGGTCAAAGATTCTGAGAACTTTCGCATCAACATCACCAACGCGCGCTATAAAACTGACCCGCGCCCCGTCGAAGAAGGCTGTGATTGCTACACCTGCCGGAACTTCTCGCGAGCCTATCTGCACCATCTCTTCATCGCCAAGGAGATCCTTGCTATGCGCCTGGCGACCATTCACAATCTGTATTTTCTAGAATCGCTCATGAGAAAGATCCGGGCAGCTATTTCTGAGCATGCCCTTGTCGAGCTCGCTGCCGAGTGGGGCGTCGAGCTGGGAAGGCTGTCCTCGTAAGGGCGCGGGCGTTTGGGTAAAATAGAGTGCCCATGCGGCCGGAATACTTTGTCTACGCCTTCGCTAGTGTGATTTTGGCTATAGGCCTGTGGAATCTTGTGCACTACGACCAAGTGGGCATCGCTTCTTGGTATGGCGAGCCGTTCCACGGGCGGCGCACCTCCAGCGGGGAGATCTATGATATGCACAAGCTCACGGCAGCGCACCTGACGCTGCCCCTGGGCACGATTGTGCTCGTTACCAATCTTGAGACGGGCAAGAGCGTCGTGGTGCGCATCAACGACTGCGGGCCCTATGTCGAAGGGCGCATCATTGATCTGTCGTTTGCTGCTGCAGAAAAACTCGGCATGGTGCGCAAGGGGTTAGCCAAAGTGGGCCTCAAGGTGCTCCAATACCCCGATCCCCTTCCAACAAAGAGATGCTTACCCGACAAGTAGAGTCGTTCCGTGACGAAGAGATCTTCGCGCTGATGCACCCGCTGGTGCGCCGCTGGTTCACGGCAAAATTTTCAGCGTTCAGCCCGCCGCAGCGATTCGCTATCCCCCATATTCACAATAAAAAAAACTGTTTAATTTCAGCGCCGACGGGCTCCGGCAAGACCCTCGCGGCGTTCTTGGCGATCATCAATGAACTCGTTCAGCTGGCATCGCAGAACGCCCTCGAAGATCAAATCTATTGCGTGTATATCTCGCCCCTGAAAGCCCTGGGGAACGACATCGAGCGTAATCTCCAAGAGCCCTTACGCGAGATGGAAGCCCTCGCGGGACAGAAGCTGGGCATTCGAGTCGACGTCCGCACCGGTGACACCTCGAGCGACAAGCGCCAGCGAATGCTCAAGCGACCACCGCATATTCTCATCACGACCCCGGAATCGTTGGCCATTGCGCTGTCGGCCAAGCAGTTCTCGAATTATTTCAGTTATGTGCGCTGGGTGATCGTCGACGAGGTCCATGCGCTTGCGGAGAACAAGCGCGGGGTGCATCTGTCGCTTTCGCTGGAGAGACTGCAAAACGTATGTGACTTCGCTCGGGTTGGGCTTTCAGCGACGGTGAGCCCACTTGATGAAGTTGCCCAGTTCTTAGTCGGGCGCCGCTATGGCCAGGTGCTCGCGCCTCTCAGTGACGGGAGCGACCCCTGGCGCGATTGCGTCATCATCGACGCGCGCTTCGACAAGAAGATCGATCTGCAAGTCTTGAGCCCCGTTGAAGACTTTGTCCACTGCTCGTTTGAGGAGCTCAATGCCAATCTCTACGCGCTCCTAGATGAGCTCATCCGACAGCATCGCTCAACGCTGATCTTCACCAACACCCGCGCCCTCACGGAAAGAGTAGTCCACACGCTCAAAGAGAGATTTCCCCACTACGTCGAAGTCATCGGAGCCCATCACAGCTCGCTCAGCAAAGAGCTGCGCTTTGACATCGAACGAAGGCTCAAGAACGGCGAGCTCAAAGTCGTCGTCTCCAGCACGAGCTTAGAGTTGGGCATTGACATTGGGTATATAGATCTCGTGATTTTGCTGGGGTCGCCCAAGAGCGTGACCCGTGCCCTCCAAAGGATCGGGCGCTCCGGCCACAAACTTCACGACACGATCAAAGGGCGCGTCGTCGTCACTGACCAAGACGATTTAGTCGAGTGCGCGGTGATGATGCGCAGCGCGCTCCAGCATAAATTAGAGAAGCTACACATTCCCAAGAACTGTCTCGATGTTCTTGCTCAACAGATCTTTGGGATTCTGCTCGACGGGCCGACATACGCCGAGGAACTCTATGAGTTAGTAACGCGCAGCTACAACTTTGCCCAACTGCCCCGCGAGCTCTTCGAAAAAGTCTTAGAGTATCTAGCTGGGGAGTACACCGACTTAGAAGATCGTCACGTCTACGCCAAGATCTATTATGACAAGGAGACGGGGCAGATCCGCACGCGGGGGCGGCTCGCCCGGGTGCTCTATATGACCAACGTGGGGACGATCCCCGACGAGTCGTATATCATCGTGAAGGCTGGGAACAAGCGCATCGGCCAGATCGAAGAGGGCTTCTTAGAGATGCTGCGCAAGCACGACACGTTCGTGCTCGGAGGAGAAACGTATAGATTTAAATTCTCACGGGGCATGACCATCCAAGTAGAATCAGCTGAAGAGAGTCGCGCGACCGTGCCCAGCTGGTTCTCCGAGATGCTGCCCTTGAGTTTTGAGCTGGCTTTGGAGATCCAAGAGTTTCGCTCAGCGCTCTATGAGCTGTTTGAGCGTGGGGCTGCTCCTAACGAGATTAAAGAGCACATTCGTGCCCAGCTTCAGGTGGATGAGCGAGGGGTCGAGTCGCTCTATGGCTATTTCGCTGAGCAATACAGATTCTCCCGGCTGCCCCATCGGCGCAAGCTGCTCATAGAGTTCTATCATGAAGGCCTGAAGACTATAGTGATCTTCCATGCGCTCTTTGGGCGGAGGGTCAATGACGCGCTCAGTCGGGCCTTAGCGTACTTGATCGCGCGCCGCGAGGACAAAGACATCGAGATCGCTGTCACCGATCACGGCTTCTATCTCGCTTATGAAGGTTCAGTCAAAGTGATGGAAGCGTTTGATTTGCTCAAAGAGCGTGATCTTCGGGAAGTACTGCGCGACGCGCTGCGCGACACGGAGATCCTCAGACGAAGATTTCGCCACTGCGCCACGCGCGCCCTGATGATCCTGAGAAGCTACAGGGGGCAGCGCAAGTCCGTGGGCCGCCAGCAGATGAAGGCATATATTTTACAGAACGCCGTCGAGCGCATGGACGAGTACTTCCCCATTCTGACAGAGACGTATCGCGAAGTGATGGAAGACGCGATGGACATCGAGAACGCCCAAAAGATCATAGACGAGATTCGGGCGGGGCAGATCGAGCTGGAGGGCTTTGTGAGCCCATCGCCGTCGCCGTTTGCCCTGCATATTGTGATGCACGCCCGCTCGGATATTATCAAAGTCGAGGACCGGCAAAAGTTCTTGCAGAAGATGTACGAGCGCCTTCGATCTTGGGCGGGGAACAAATAGAGACGAACCCGAGCGTTTGCCTTTCTCGGATCAGCCCCGTATAATGCAAGCGAGCTCGCACTCAGTATTCTATGGCCAGGAAGGACCCAAATCAGATGAGCTTGGTTGAGCACTTGGACGAGCTGCGTCTCCGTGTGATCTATTCGCTAATTGTCGTTCTCTCTCTTGCGATCGTCGCGTATATCTTTCGCGAGCCGATCATGGCCTTTCTCACGGGGCCGCTGCGGGCGCTCACCGGCTCGCGCTCGGAACTCTTGAGATTGCTCGACTCCTGCCGCACCCTGCTGACTGACCCAAACGCCCTTCAGATGCCCGAAGAGCGCTGGTCTCAATTGGCTTTCGAGTGCCGGCGCTTTCTCTTTCATGGGGGGAGCTTGATCTTCATTCGGCCTACTGAGGTCTTCTTCGGGTATATTAAGCTGGCGCTCTTTGTGGGGCTCCTGCTTGGCGCGCCCTTTGTCTTATATCAGGTCTGGCAGTTCATCGTTCCGGCGCTCTTCCCCCATGAGAGAAAGTACGCCCGCTACGGGTTTCTCGCGGGCGGGGGGTTGTTCTATGTTGGGGCATTTGGCTGTCTCTTCTTCGTCGTGCCCGTCGCCATACGGTTCTTGATCGAGCTTGGCGGCAATTACCTCCAAGCAGCGTTCACGTTCGATAACTATATCTCGTTTATTCTCTGGCTGATGTTAGGGTTTGGGGTCTCGTTCGAGCTGCCCGTGGTGCTCTTCTTGCTGGCCAAGATCGGGCTGGTCTCGCACGCCTTCTTGCGAGAGAAGCGCCAGTACGCTATAGTAATAGCGCTCGTCTTGGGCGCGGTCCTCACCCCAACCCAAGACCCCTTCACCATGATGGCTATGGCGATCCCGTTGATCGTCTTGTACGAGGTGACCCTGTGGATCATCCGATTTACTGAGAGAAAGAGAGCAGAAACCGAAATCGCTGCCGAGAAGGGAGGTTGACTATGGGCGTCAGTGATCTGGGCAAGGGCAAAGTGATCGAGTACGAGGGGGAGCTGTGGATTATCGAGGACTATGCGCATGTGAAGAAGGCCCAGGGGCGTCCGGTGGCGCAATGCCGCCTCCGGCATATCAAGACGGGGAAGGTCATTCCCCAGAACTTCTTCGACTCCGCCCCGGTGAAGATCGTCCATCTTGATGAGCGCCCCATGCAGTATCTCTATAACAGCGGGAATCTCTACACCTTCATGGACACGGAGACGTACGACCAATACTCGCTGACGGAGGAGCAGGTCGCGGATATTAAGCCCTATCTGAAAGAGAACATGGAGGTCTCGGGGCTCTTCTATGAGGGCACGTTTGTCAAGGTGGAGCTGCCGATCACGGTCGAGCTACAGGTCAAGCAGACCGATCCTGGGGTGCGGGGCGATACCATAAGCAACGTGATGAAGCCCGCGGTGCTCGAGACGGGGCTCGAGCTGAAAGTCCCGCTGTTTATCAATGTTGGGGACTGGGTGAAGGTGGACACGCGCACCGGGCAGTATGTGGAGCGCGTCAATAAGTAAGTATTATGCCCAATGAACGCAAGGCGGCCAAGCGTCTCCCGTGGCGGGGCCATGTCTCGATTGCTGAAGAGGTCGTCAGCTCTATCGCGAGCATCGCTGCTCAGGAGGTCGAAGGGCTCAGCGGCCTGAAGGGCACTGTAGCCGATGGGCTGGCGGCGCTGCTTTCTAGGGAGAAGCGTCAAGGGGTAGCGGCGCAGCTCTCCCAAGATCAGTCTATTCGTATTCGCCTCAAAGCGGTTATACGCTACGGCTATCCCATACACGAGGTGGCTCAAAAAGTCCAGGCCAAAGTGAAGCAAGAGATTGAGAGCATGACGGGGCTGCGCGTGAGCGCTGTCGATGTCTACGTGCAAGAGCTGGACATCGGCGACAGCCAGGCGAGGCGGGCGAAGGAGCAGCGCGCCAAGGAGGAGCCGTGAAGCACACTGTCGATTACGTGGTAGAGATCTTGTACGCCGGGGCGTTTCTCGTCTGCTGGGCTGGTACGGCGGGGCTGTTGTGGGTGGCCTTTGGCGTAGCGACCGCTCCCCCTGAGAGGGTTTGGGAGTTTTTTCTAGCGTTCATCAAGAATACGTGGGGGATCGTACTCCTTGATGTTTTTGCTCTGTTGTTCTTTCTGATAGGGGTCTATTTCTTGGCGCAGCTGTTGCAGGCGCGGCGGCGCTGGCAGCGCATCCAGCACGAAAGCCCGCGCGGGCCCGTGGAGATCTCGCTCTTTGCTATTCGCTCGTACATCGAGCGGATTCTCGCCCATGAGTTTGGGTTAAGACGCTATCGTGTCGCCTTGGAGAACACCGGCAAGGGGCTCTATGTCTTCATTCGCGCGGAGCTGCCCCTTGGTCGCAATGTCCTGGACACGGCAGAAAGAATCCAGCAAACCGTTGAGGAGAGCGTGGGGGACCGCGTTGGGGTTGCAGTCCACAAGGTGGAAGTGATCGCCGCGGGCATCAAGAGCGAAGATAGGGAAGAGCGACCGCTCTTCCCTAGCGAGCGGGAGGTCGAGTGATGGCGCGGGTATCTCCGAGCACTCTGGGCATGATAGCGGGCATCGTAGTTGGTCTTCTGTGGATCTGGCTTGGTGTCCAGTTGTTCTTGGTCTTATTTCTTGCGGGGTTGGGATTTGCGATTGGCAAGGTGTTCGAGTCGGAAGAGCTTCGCGAACGGATGCGCGATCTCTTCTCGTTCTTCTACCGATGAAGCCGCTCTCGCGCCGCGCCGCTCGGGAACGTATCCTTAAGCTCCTCTTTCAGAGAGATTTTCGCTCTATCAGCTGGTCGGAGCTCTTGGCAGAACAGCCCACCGATGATCCCTACGTGCGTGAGGTCATTGAGGGCCTAGCGAGTACGTGTTCTGAGATCGACAAGCTGATTGCCGAGAGAGCTGAGGGCTGGCGCTTGGAGCGCCTGCATTCGGTCGACAGGAACATCTTACGGTTGGCTGTCTATGAGCTGTGCTACCGCGAGGATGTGCCCCCTGAGGTGGTCATCAATGAGGCTGTGGAGCTCGCGAAGAAGTATAGCAGTGAGCATTCGCCGATCTTCATCAATGGGATTTTAGATCGCATCTGGAAGGAGCGAGTGCAGCGCAGATGAACATCTTAGTGACCGGCGGAGCGGGGTTCATCGGCTCGCATGTCGTCGACGCTTATATTGCTCAAGGTCACCACGTCACCGTGATAGACGACCTGTCGACGGGGTATCGGGAGTTTCTCAACCCTGGGGCGCGCTTCTATCAGATAGATATAGCTGATAGAGAAGCGGTGCGCGCCGTCTTCGCGCGCGAGAGATTTGACCTGGTGAATCATCATGCGGCGCAGGTCGACGTGCGCGTCTCGGTCGCCGATCCCCTGCGCGACGCGCGCACCAATATCACGGGGTTGCTCACGCTGCTGGAGGCATGCCGCGAGTTTTCCGTGAGGAAGTTTATCTTTATCTCGTCGGGTGGGGTCATCTATGGCGAGCCGGAGAGAGTGCCCATCCCCGAAGAGGCCCCGAAAAAGCCGGTCAGCCCCTATGGGGTCGCCAAGCTCGCCAGTGAGTTCTATCTGTTCAGCGCTAGACAGACATGGGGGTTGGAGTATATAGCGCTGCGCTATGCCAACGTCTATGGGCCGCGGCAAACCCCCAAAAGCGAAGCCACGGTGATCAGCACCTTTGCGCGGGCTCTGGCGCGAGGGGAGCCGGTCACCATCTTCGGCGATGGCGAGCAGACGCGGGATTTCGTCTTTGTGCGGGACGTCGTCTCGGCCAATCTCTTGGCTACGGAACGGCTCTCTGCGATCAACCGAGAGATGAGAATCTCTTCTCTGGACGATCTGGCTTTCAACATAGGGACGGGGTGCGAGACGAGCGTGAATCAATTGCTGAAGAGATTTGCTCAGACGCTTCAGCGGGAGTGTGAAGCGCGCTACGCTCCGGCGCGCCCAGGAGAGCTCTCTCGCAACGCGCTCGATATTTCCAAGGCCCAGCGGGTGTTAGGGTTTGCGCCGAAGGTCTCTTTAGCAGACGGATTGCGCGAGACGATGGAATGGGTGGGCTCGATAGCTCCACTGTGAGGCCGATTACCGACATGGGGAGGGAGATCGTGTATAGTGGGGGTGAATCACCTCCTTGGGCTTGGCCGGCAGGCCAAGCAGTCGCAAACCCTCTCACCTCCTAGGGGCGGCCGAGCACGGCCGCCTTTTAGTGGCTTATGCGAGTGAAGACGATCTTCTTCGATATGGACGGCACGCTCGTCTGGGTGCCTGGGGCCGGGCAAGCTGACTGGTTCGCACGGCAGCTCGAGAGGTTTGGGATATCCCCGGATCATGAGCGGCTCGCTCAGGCGTATCACCAGGCGCAAGAGCTCTGGCAGCGTGAGGTCCGCCCCCGCTTGGGGTTCAGCACCGAATCGTTCGTGGAGTGGAACAGGCTGATCTTAGAGAATTTGGGGCTTGACGGCGAGCTTAATCGGATCGCTGCAGAGATCCAAAGCTACTGGGAAACCCCTGCCGATGAGCTCTTCCCTGAGGTGCCGGAGGTGCTCGAGCAATTGCGTCGGCGCGGCATTGCGCTGGGGATCGTCTCGCATCGTCCCCTTATGGGGATTGAGCGTTCGCTGGAGAGGCATGGGCTGAAAGGGTTCTTTCGCTGGCGGGCTAGCCCCGATTCGCTGGGGATCGCGCAGGGGAAGCTCGATAAAGCTTTGTGGGCTTCTCTGCTGAAGGGGGCGGGTGTGGCCCCTCACGAAGCGCTTCACGTTGGCGATGACTTCGAGACGGATATTCGTGGGGCGCGGCGCGCGGGCTTGCACGCCGTCTGGCTCGAGCGCCCAGAGTTGCGTCATCGCTTCTTCCCTGGGCGGCTGAGCGTGGGGGTCCCCCAGGGCGTGCCCCCGGAAGAACACCCCTGTGCGCGCGTGGGGGACTTGCGCGAATTGACTGATCTGATCGAATAATTTCAGAAGACCTCCCCGCGACTTGACACGGGCCCCTCCCTTGGTGTATACTTACGGCGTGATCTATATAGATCACTGACAATATATACTTAAAGGAGGAACAATATGGATTTCAAAGCGTCTCTTCTAAGGCGCGTGGCGGTGGTGGCGGTGGTGGTCGTCGGGTCGGTCGTCTTGTCGGTTCTTGGGCAGCCAGGAGCCCCTCGGGATTCCAAGAATATTCTCTCTGATGGCTCCAGCACCGTTGCCCCTATCACCAAGGCGATGGCCGAGGAGTTCAGGAAGGTCCGCTCAGACGTGAACGTCACGGTGGCCGTGAGCGGCACTTCTGGAGGCTTTCGGCGCTTCGTCAACGCTGAGACCGACATCAGCAATGCCTCGCGAGCTATCAAACAGTCGGAGATCGAAGCTGCGTCCAAGAATGGCGTCGAATATATTGAGCTGTTGATCGCCCTTGACGGCTTGACCGTTGCCGTCAGCAACAAGACGCAGATCTTCGGCACCGCTCCCGTCTGCTTGACGGTGGGGGAGTTGGAGCTGCTATGGGCCAAAGAATCTGAGAAATTTATCACGAAGTGGAACCAAGTGCGCACCACCCTTGCCAATGCGAATATCACGCTCTCCGGCGCTGCTGAAACTTCAGGGACGTTTGACTTCTTCACGTCAGCGATCAACGGAAAAGAAGGCGACACGCGACAGGATTACTTCGGCACTGAAGAAGACCAGCTCTTAGCCCAGCAGACTGGTGCCGATCCCTTTGCCCTCACGTACTTTGGCTATAGCTTCTTCGTGCACAACACCCAGCTGGTGCAGGCCGTCGCGATCGATCCGCGCCGCGAGCTGATCAGCGCCCCCGAAGACGTATTGAGGGAGATCAACGCGCGCCGCGCCAAGAACGGTAAAAAACCCTTGGAGAACAAGGGCGGCGAGTGCAAGGGCCTGCTGCCCACGGTGGACACGATCTTGGGATTTACCTATCAGCCGCTGAGCCGCCCGCTCTTCATCTACGTCAACAAGAAGAGCGGCGAGCGTCCCGCTGTGGACGATTTTATTAAGTTCTATCTGGATGAGAGCCGTCTGGGCAATCAGCAGTTTATGCTCAACAGAACTGGCTATCTCCCTGTGCCGCGCGAGGTGCGCGAGGAGGCGCGCACCTGCTGGCAGAAGCGCATCACGGGCACGGCTTTTGCCGGCAACTACAGCGGGCTGTCGCTCCAGGAGATCCGCAACAAGTACAAGGAGCACTGCAAGTGAGCCAACCCCAAGCCGAGCCCCCCAGGAACCCCCTGACCCTGGGGGGCTCGGCCCCCTCCTCCCTTCTATTTGACCGCCCCTAGGTCGGGGCGCTATAATTTTATGGGAAAAACTATATAGAAGCGAGAGGAGCCATGAAGCCGACGGCACGCCAGCCTGCCCTGCACGCTCCCCCAGGTCGATATCTCAAAGAGCGCCTTGTGCAGGGAGTGCTCTTTGCTTGCGCCTTCTTAGCCGTCGTCGTCACCGCTGTTACTATATGGCTCTTTCTCTCTGGTTCAGGGGTCTTCTTTGCCAAGGTCTCGCCCTGGGAATTCCTCGGGGGCACACGCTGGGCCCCTCGAGATATCTCTACCCCATCTTATGGGGCGTTGCCGTTGATCGTGGGCACGCTGATCATCACCGGGATTGCGCTGATGGTCGCGCTCCCCATCGGGTTGCTCAGTGCCATCTATCTCAGTGAATTTGCTTCGGAGCGGGTGCGCAAAGTAGCAAAGCCCATCTTGGAGATTCTCGCGGGCATCCCCACGGTCGTCTATGGGTATTTCGCGCTGCTCTTTGTGACGCCGCTTTTGCGCTCTGTACTGCCAGATATTCAGTTTTGGAACGCGCTCAGCGCGGGGATCGTCTTAGGGATCGCGATCATCCCTCTGGTCTCGTCTCTCAGTGAAGACGTAATCTACGCGGTGCCGCGGTCGCTGCGCGAGGGCGCCTATGCTCTCGGAGCGACCAGATATGAGACAATCCGTTCGGTGATCTTGCCTGCGGCCATGTCGGGGATCTCGGCGGCGTGCATCTTGGCGATGTCGCGCGCCATCGGCGAGACGATGATCGTGGCCATTGCCGCAGGGCGGGTGCCGACCTGGCCCCCGGATCTGCTCAAGCCCTTAGAGACCCTGACCGTGCATATCGTCAACGTGGCCACCGGGGATGCTGAAGCCGGCGCGTTCATCTGGGCGACGATCTTCGCCATCGGCGCGCTGCTCTTCGCCATCACGCTGCTCTTGAATATTCTCAGTTACTGGATCGTGCGCCGCTTTCGGGAGCAATACGAGTAATGAGTCAGGCTCTACCCATCCGCCGCTCGCTGGTCTGGCGCAAGACTAAGAGCGCCTTCTTCGGCTCGCTCACGTTTAGTACGATCCTCATCAGTTTCACGCTGTTGCTCGCTCTGATCGTCTATATTCTGGTCAATGCCCGCCCGCTGATGGCCATGCGCGCCGCCTCCCGCGCGGGATTGGTGCTTTCGACTATGGTCATCCAGTGGGATGCCAAGAATTTCCCCTATGTGATCGTGACGGATTTCGTCCCAGATAGCCCTGCCGCTCGTGCGGGGATCAGCGAGTTCGATGCGATCATTCGCATCGGCTCTGAGCCCGTCTATCGTTCGGCGCAGGTCTGGGAGGCCCTCGCACGATGGCCCACTCATACGCTGCCCGTCGGCTGGATCAGCGGCGACCCGGTGAGGATCTTCGGCGATCTCCTCCCCCAGATGGACCCCCAGACGGGCGCGCTCCGTGTTGGGATAGACTATCTCCCCCAGGAGAGCGTAGGCTTTGGCGCCGGGCTGCGCGTCGGCGATATTTTGGTCCAGATCGAAGATATCCCCGTGACGGGGACGCGCCAGGCATGGGAAGCTCTCATCGTCGCCGCGCAGAAGAAAGACCAACCCGGCCCGCTGACAGTGCAGATCGAGCGCGACGGGGAACTCTTGACGATCGCGCTTCCTGCGGAGCAGACAGCACAGATTCCCATCCAGCGCAGCTGGGGACGCGCCATCTGGGACTTTCTCACCAGCTATGACTCGAACTCCCCAGAGAAAGCAGGCTTAGCCAGTGCCCTCGTCGGTTCGTTCTATTTGGTCGGCCTGACGGCGCTCTTGGCGCTGCCGGTGGGCGTCGGCGCCGCTTTATATCTCGAAGAGTACGCCCGGAAAAACTGGCTCACCGATCTCATTCAGTTGCTGATCGTCAATCTCGCTGGCGTCCCTTCGGTGATCTATGGGATTATCGGCCTAGAGATCTTTGCGCGGGCGCTCAAGATGGATCGCGTGCTCATCACCGGGGCGATGACCATGACTTTGTTAGTCTTGCCCATGGTGATCATCGCTTCGCGCGAAGCGTTGCGCGCTATCCCAGACTCGATCCGACACGCCGCCTATGCTGTAGGCGCGACGCGCTGGCAAGTGGTGCGCTCCCATGTGCTGCCTTATGCCCTGCCGGGGATCCTGACGGGCTTGATTATCGCGCTGTCGCGGGCCATCGGCGAAGCCGCCCTGCTCATATTGCTTGGGGCGTTTCAGTACCTGACGTTCATCCCCGGCTTGTGGGACTACTTCACGGTGATCCCCATTCAGATCTTCACCTGGATTGGCGAAGCCAAGGACGGCTTTGCCACCATCGCCGCGGCGGCCATCGTGGTGCTTCTGGCGATCTTATTGGCCATGAACGGCCTGGCGATCTTCTTGCGCATCAAATTCCAGAGGAGGTGGTAAACGATGAGAACAGTTGCTGTGGCTCCATCCGGTGCTGGAGCCCAGCCTCACCACGGCTCTCTTGGGGTGCCGATCTTGCAGACGCGCCAGCTCAGTCTATGGTACGGCAAGCAGCAAGCTTTAGATCGTGTCACCCTCGATATCCCCAAAAATAAGATCACGGCGATCATTGGGCCCTCAGGCTGCGGCAAGAGCACGCTCATTCGCTGTTTCAACCGCATGAATGACCTCGTCCCCGGGGTGCGCATCAGCGGGGAGGTTCTCTATCACGGCAAGAACATCTACGACTCCGACGTCGATCCCGTCGAGGTGCGCCGGCGCATCGGGATGGTCTTCCAAAAGCCCAACCCCTTCCCCAAATCCATTTATGAAAACGTCGCGTTTGGGCTGAGGATCAACGGGTTTGTGGGGAACTTGGATGATCTTGTGGAGCGCGCGCTACGCCGGGCGGCCCTGTGGGATGAAGTCAAAGACCATCTGCACAAGAAGAGCGGCTTGGATCTGTCTGGTGGCCAACAGCAGAGGTTGTGTATCGCGCGCACCTTAGCTATTGAACCCGAAGTGATCTTGATGGACGAGCCCTGCTCGGCGCTCGATCCCATCGCCACAGCCAAGATCGAAGACCTGATGCTCGAGCTGAAAGAAGACTATACGGTCGTCATCGTCACGCACAATATGCAGCAAGCCGCGCGCGTCTCGGATTTCACGGCGTTTCTCTATCTGGGGCGCCTCATCGAGTACGGGCCAACGAAGAAGATCTTCGAGAACCCCGACAAGAAAGAGACCGAAGATTACATCACGGGCAAATTTGGGTAAAATAGGGCTCACCTATGGCGCGCGAAAGCTATAAGCAGCAGCTAGAGCGATTGACGCAGTCTGTTCGAGAGATGGGCCTGAAGGTGCTCGAGGGGCTCGATCTGGGCTTGCGCGCCCTGCGCGAGCACGACCGGGCCCTGGCAGAGAGCCTCGACGCCTGGGATGACACCGTCGATGAGCTCGACTTCGCCATCGAGAGGGAGTGTATAGACCTGCTGGCCCTGCAGCAGCCCGTAGCTATTGATCTGCGCTTGATCACCAGTGTATTTAAGATCATCACGGACTTGGAGCGCGCTGCGGACTTGGCTGTCAATGTGGGCCAGTATGGGATGGACGTGGGGGTCTTCGTGCTCGTGCCCAAGGAGGAGCTGATAGCCTTGGGCGAATTCGCCCGAGAGATGCTCCGCGATGCCGTAGATGCCTTCGTCGCCAGGGATATCGAGCGCTCTCAAGAGATCATTCAGCGCGACGAGCAGATGGACCAGCGGTGCTGGCAATTGCGCCGGCGGGTCTTGGCCAAGCTCTTAGAGTTAGCCCGCCAAGCCCACTCCCCCCAAGAAGCCAAGGAGTTCGTGGACGACGTCATCCCCGTCTTGTGGTCTATTCGCGACCTGGAGCGCGTGGGCGATCACGCGGTGAACATCGCCGAGCGCACCATCTACATGGTGACGGGGCGCAAGGAGCGCAAGAAGTACTCACGAGAACAACGGTAGCTCTCGGTCATGGGTGCTAAGATTATTTTCGTCTGTGTGGGCAATTCGTGTCGCAGCCAGATGGCCGAAGGTTTTGCGCGCCATTACTCCCAGCAGATGGGGCTGGATCTGGAGATTCACAGCGCGGGGACGCATCCGGCAGGCTACGTCCATCACGATGCCATCGCCGTGATGCATGAGAAGGGCATAGATATCTCCCAGCAGCGATCTAAGAGCGTAGCTCTGTTCGACTTGAATGACTTCGACTATGTGATCGCCATGGGCTGCTTAGAGTCTGACATCTGCCCCGCGAACTTTCATGGCGTCTTGGAGGACTGGGGGATTCCTGATCCTATCGGGCGCGGCTTAGAATTTTACAGAAAAGTGCGCGATATGATCGAAGAGAAGGTGCTCAGCTTGCTCCATAGGCTCTCCCCCCTTGCATCCCCACCAAAGAGCTGCTAGATTTGTCCCCATGAAATACGTCCTCCTCGTGGGCGATGGCATGGGCGATTATAGCTATGATGAGCTAGGGGGCAAGACCGTCTTAGAGTACGCCCACACCCCCAATCTCGATAGACTCGCTCGACAGAGTACGCTCGGCTTGGTGGAGACTATCCCTGCAGGGTTGCCCGCCGGCAGCGACGTGGGCAACATGGCTCTGATGGGCTACGACCCACAGCAATACTACACAGGGCGCGCACCTCTAGAAGCCGCCAGCATGGGAGTTGCCCTCGGCCCAAGAGACATAGCTATGCGCTGCAACCTCGTCACCCTCAGCGAGGACTACACCATCATGCGAGACTATAGCGCTGGGCACATCCCTACCGAACAGGCCCACAAGCTCATCTCTCTAATTAACCGTGAGTTGGGCACCAAAGACTTAGAGTTTTATCCCGGTGTCAGCTATCGCCATCTTCTTGTCTGGCGTGACGCGGCCCTCGAACTAAACGACTTACGACTCACCCCACCCCATGAGATTCCCGATCAACCGATAGAGAGATATCTACCCCAGGGCCCAGGCAGCCACCTGCTGATCGAGCTGATCCGCCGCTCGTGGGATCTGTTGCAGACGCTCAACTCCCCCGCCAACTCCATCTGGCTGTGGGGAGCGGGGCGGAAGCCCCAAATGCCGACACTCACAGAGCGTTTCGGCATCACCGGTTCGGTCATCTCCGCCGTCGATTTGATCAAAGGCTTAGGGGTCTACGCCGGGCTCACGGTATTAGAAGTGCCAGGCGCAACGGGCTATCTGGACACAAACTATGCCGGCAAGGTCCACTATGCGCTTGAGAGCCTCAACGAGCACGACTTTGTCTATGTGCACATTGAAGCCCCAGACGAGTGCGGCCATCAAGGCCGGCTCGATCTGAAACTGCAAGCTATTGAAGCCTTTGACGAGAAAGTCGTCGGTCCGCTGCTTGCAGGTTTAGAAGAGCACTGCCACGAGTTTTCCCTCGTGGTCACCACCGATCACTACACCCCGGTGCGAGACCGTGTGCACGTCGCCGCCCCTGTGCCCTTCATGCTCTATCGCACCAGACAGCGATCCCTGAAGGCAGCCGTTGGCTTTCACGAAAGAGCCGCAGCAGCCAGCGGTCTGCGCATCCGCCACGGACACAAGTTACTCACCCTTCTGCTCCAGAGGGCTTTTTACAGTGATCAAAACTCATAGCGCACCCCCAGGGCGAACAACCCCGGCAGGGGACGGCCCGCTAGGAGCCACACCTCCGCAAAAGAGATCCAGCTCGTCTGAGGGATGGGAACTTCTACGCCTACGATCCCTTGCAATGTCGCCTCAATGATGAGCACTTCTCCTTGGCTGCGTACCCCCGCCGAGGCCCCTGCCCCCACAAAGGGCCTCCAAAGAAGAGCGATCACTTCATAGGTGCCGAAGAGAAGCTTTACATTAGCCACGGCAGCCAATCCCCCCACGCTGAAACCGATGGGCAGCCCAACCTCCAGAGCAAAGTGCTCCGCAACACCTACAAAGACAAACGCCTGTAATGGGATCTTAACCCCGACCCCAAGCGGTTGAGCCGCACAGGGCAGAACTAGGAGAGCTATTCCTCCAACGACTACAATGAGGGCTCTCATGGCACGAGGGTGGGCAGGTCCCAGCGCACCCCAAGGTTAAAGAAGAATCCCCCAGCTCCCGCTAACGGGATCTCCACCGACGATTGCCACCCACCTTCAAGGATCGCTCGCACGGGAAGGCCGCGCACCACCCACTCTGCCCCAACTTTGATATCAAACCCTGTGAACGTCTCCGAACCGATAAAGATGCGAAATCCGCCAAAGCCGATGAAGAACAGCAGCTCTTCCGAAGCTGTGAAGCCTGAGATCGCCCAGGTGCCGTGCGCGCTGACTACCAAGGGCACGGTGGGGAAGAGGACCCCCATCTCGAGCGCGAACGCGCCCACCCCCAGCCGCCCAAAGACCTCCCAGTTGTCGGTCATATTGGCCGCGGTGAAGTTCGTCAGCTCCACCGGCATCTTGACCCCTACACCGAGCGTCTGCCCTTGCCCCGACACAGCTCCAACTCCAACACAAAATACTGCTATTGCCCAGACTCCCGTCCTCCACCACCCGTGACGCGTCATGCGCTTCCCCCCTATCCCATATAGAGATCCCTTACATTATAGAGCCTATCCCTGGGGTCTGTGAAATCGCTCACCCGACGCTCTCTAAAATAGCGTCTGGAATATCGAAGTTGGCGTAGGCCTCTTGGACGTCCTCTTGCTCGTCCAGCGCTTCCATGAATTTGAGCACTTTCTCGGCCTCGCGCCCTTCTAAATGCACTGTGTTCTTAGGGACGAACGAGACCTCAGCCCGCTCCACGGGCACACCCAACTTCTGTAGCCCATCCCGCACTACCTTCACCTGGGAGGGCTCGCAATAGATCTCGATCTCCCCGTCCCTCTCTTGGATGTCTTCAGCCCCAAGATCGATAATATTCATCAGGAGCTCGTCTTTATCTTGTTGGATCTTCGACTTTTCCACCGTGATAACCCCACGACGGTCGAAGAGCCACGCCACCGAGCCGCCCAAGTTCCCCCCGTACTCCTCAAAGATGTGCCGAATCTCCGAGACAGCACGGTTCTTATTATCCGTGACGACCCGCACCATCACCGCGACCCCATGAGGCCCATACCCCTCGTAAAAGATCTCTTCGTACTGCGTCCCAGGCAGCTCCCCGGTGGCGCGCTTGATGGCGCGCTCGATGTTCTCTTTGGGGACATTGGCCTCGCGGGCTCGCTCGATGGCATTGGCCAGCGCCACGTTCTTCGCCGGATCTGGCCCGCCGGCCTTAGCTGCTAGTGTGATCTCCTTAGAAAGCTTGGAGAAGATCTTCATCTTAATCGCGTCCTGGCGCTCTTTCCGATATTTGATATTGGCCCACTTCGAATGCCCGGCCATGGGAGTATCACCTCCTCATATAGATTTACTGTAGCCGATTTGCTCATCTTGTGCAAGCACCCCCGTCTCACGGTATAATTCAGACCTGGAGGCATTATGGTAAAAAACGACCGCTGGATCCGTGAGATGGCCATCAAGCACAAGATGATCGAGCCTTTTGTGGACAGCCAAACGAGCCGGGGCGTGATCTCCTATGGGCTTTCCAGCTATGGCTACGATATTCGTATCGCTGATGAGTTTAAGATCTTCACGAGCGTCAACCCCGATCTGTTTGCCACCGGCCAGCCGGTGATCGTCGACCCCAAGCATTTTAATGAGCACTCGTTTGTGGACTATCGGGGCGAGGTGTGCGTCATCCCGCCCAACTCCTTTGCCCTTGGACGCTCCGTAGAGTACTTTCGCATCCCCAGGAATATCTTAGCTTTGTGTCTGGGGAAGAGCACCTACGCCCGCTGCGGCATTATCGTCAATATCACTCCCGCAGAGCCCGAATGGGAGGGGCAGCTCGTCATCGAGATCTCCAATACGTCTCCGCTGCCAGCAAAGATCTACGCCAATGAAGGGATCGCCCAAATGATATTCCTCGAAGCCGACGAAGTCTGCGAGGTCTCCTACGCCGACAGGAAGGGCAAGTACCAAAAGCAGATCGGGATCGTCACTTCCAAGGTGCAGTAGCAGCGAGAGAGTTCATCTGATATAATACCACAAAGCCAAGCTAGGATTCTGCTTATGAGTTTATTAATCTGGGCTCAAGCGCAGCCGCAACAGACCCCCGCCGGTGAGAGCTGGATCACCCTGCTCATCATGCTGGCGCTCATGATGCTCTTCTTCTATTTCTTTCTCGTTCGTCCGCAACGCAAGCGCCAGCAAGAGCATCAAGCCCTGATCGAGAGCCTGCGCCGTGGCGATGAGGTCATCACGGCGGGGGGTATCTACGGCAAGATCGTCAAGATCGAGAAAGATTACATCACGCTCCAAGTCAACGAGGAGGGCACGACCATGCGCGTGCTGAAGGAGAGCATCGCGCAGAAGGAGAAGGCCGCATGAGACCCGAAGTGCTGATGAACTGGGGACGGTTCGGACTGATCGTCGCTGTTATTATCGCATCGGTCTTGTTGATCTTTGCCCCGTGGCAGCCTCCGCAAGACCGTCCGTGCACCATCCGAGAGATTCGGTTGGGGCTCGATCTGTGCGGCGGCGTCATGCTGACCCTCGAGGTGCAGATGCCCCCTCACGCCTCTGCAGGGGATCGCCAGCAGATCATGGACCGGACCATCGCCATTTTGGAGGCGCGGGTCAACTCGCTGGGCGTCACCGAACCGCAGATCACCCAGGCCGGCGACACCCGCATCTCCGTGCAGTTGCCCGGGACGACCGACCCAGAACAAGCGCGGCAGCTCGTGGGCAGCACTGCATTGCTGGAGTTCCGTAAGGTCATCAAGAGCGGCACCCCCGGCGAAACTTTTACCGAAGAGATAGACGAAGAAGTCCTCCCCGCCTATGAGTGCAGCAAGCCTGAATTACAAGAGAAGTGCCAGGCCTACGTGGTGAAGAAGGATTCGTTAATGACCGGGGGAGTCTTGCAAAAAGCAGAGGTGCGCGTCAACCCGCAACCCACGGCAGGCGCCTCGGCGATCTACGTTGGGCTGCAATTCAACAACGACGGTGCGCGGCAGTTCCGCGATGTCATCCTCCAGCTCAAACCGCAACAAGACCGCATAGCCATCGTGCTCGACAGGAAAGTCTACAGCGCACCCGTGATCAGCCAGGACATCTACAATGAGGCGCGGCGCAACCCCAAGATCGATCAAGCGACCATCGAGGGCTCGTTCACATCCGACGAAGCCCGGTTGCTCGCAGCTATCTTGAGCGCTGGCGCCCTGCCCGCTGAAGTGAAGATCATCCAAGAGAACATCGTGGGCGCTTCTTTGGGGAAAGACTCCATCGAGAAGGGCCTCAGGGCCAGCTGGATCGCGGGGATTGTCGTCTTAGCCTTCATGGCTCTGTATTATCGGTTGAGCGGGTTTGTCGCGATCTTCACACAACTGCTCAATCTCTTGGTCGTCATCGGGGCTTTGGCGGGCCTGAAGGCCACGCTGACCTTGCCGGGCATCGCCGGGTTAATTCTGTTGATCGGCGTGGGCGTAGACTCCAACGTCTTGATATTTGAGCGCATGCGCGAGGAGCTGCGCTTGGGCAAGGTCGCCCGCGCGGCCATCGACGCTGGGTACCATCGCGCCCTGACGACCATCTGGGACTCCCACGTCACCACGCTGATCACCGCGCTTATTCTCTTTATCTTTGGGACCGGCCCGATCCGCGGCTTCGCCACAACCTTGAGCCTGGGTATTATCATCAATCTCTTTACGGTCTTGATCGGGACCAGGTTGGTCTTCGAGTTCGTGAAGCTGCGCAAGGTCGAACGACTCAGCATCTAGGAGAGGTTCTCTATGAAGAATGCCATAGCACAGCCGACGCCACGATTCTTCTCCGTACTCCCTCAGGAGACTCATATCGACTTTATGGGCAAGCGATATGTTGCCTTTGGGGTTTCTGCCGTGCTGGTGCTCCTGGGGGTATTTGCGTTTGTGCAGATCTGGACGGGGAATGCCAAGATGGGGTTGGAGTTCACCGGGGGCACAGCCCTGCTGGTAGATTTCGAACAACCCGTTCCCATCGATCAAGCCCGAGCGGTGCTCACCCAGAACGGCTTCAGCGAGGCACAGATTCAGAACATTCAAGGGACGAACCAGTTAGCTATCCGCACCAAGCTCTCCCAGGAAGAGGAGCAGGTTGCGGGGCGCCTGATCGCGTTGTTTGAGGAGAATTTTCCCAACAGCAAGCCCAAGGTCATCAGCACGGAGTTTATCGGCCCAACAATCGGGAAGGAGTTGCGCGACAAGGCGATCTGGGCCGTGATCTTCTCCACCCTGGGGTTCTTGATCTATATTGCATTTCGTTTTGATTTCAAGTTCGGCGTCGCTGCCGCGGTGGCGACGTTCCACGATGTCTTGTCGGTCTTGGGGCTGTCGTGGGCCTTGGGGATGGAGTTTACCTTGCTGATTATTACGGCGCTCCTGACGATCGCCGGGTATTCGCTGACGGACACGGTGGTGGTCTTCGACCGGATCCGTGAGAACTTACGCAAGCATCAGCGCGACCCCCTGCTCAAGATCATCAACGATGCGCTTAACCAAGTGCTGAGTCGGACGGTCTTGACGTCGTTGACCACGCTGTTAGCTGTCTTGGTGCTCTTTGTGTTTGGGGGGCCGGTGCTGCGCGATTTCGCGCTGGTGCTCATCCTGGGCGTCGTGGTGGGCACGTATTCGTCGATCTTTATCGCCAGCCCCATCTTGCTGCTGTGGCGTCGCCGCGGGCTGACGGCGCAAGTCAAAGGCTAAGAGCCAAGCGCTATGGCGAAGACAAGATCGAAGAGCGACTCTTCCGGGGAGCGCTCGCCCGTCTTAATATTCACGTCCTCTTCGTGCAGACGATGGATCAAGGCGATGAGCTCCGCTTCGGAGAACCTTTGCGCCATCCGACGCTGCTTGCCCACAAGCCACACAAAGCGCCCCAGCTCTTTCGCTATCTCTTCGCTGGACTTCTTCTCCTCCGCGAGCGATTTTACTGCGAGAAGCCCGCGGATCTGCGAGGCGAGCATAAAGAAGATCTTATGTGGGTCCTCCCCGCCTTGGAGCAGCCGGCGGAGATATTTGACGCTGTGAGGGTTGCGCTCGCCGACGGCGTCAAGGAACTGCAAGACGCTCTCGCTCTGGTCGCTGAAGAGCAGCTCGCGCACTTGTGGGAGGTCGAGCTCTCGGTCTGTGCTATAACAGGCGAGCTTCTCGATCTCTTTGGCTAGGCGCGCCGGCTCCGGTTCCACGGCAGCCAAGAGATATGTGATCGCTGCGGGTGTGAGCCGTACCCTGTGTTCAGCAAGCAGTTCACGTACCAGCCTTGGGAGGCTGCGCCGGTCGGGCTTGAGAAACTCTTGAATGGTGCCGTGGGCGCTGAGGGCTTTGTAGAGCTTGGAGCGTTTGTCGAGCTTCTCGGCGTCGAGGATGAGCACGAGCGATTCTGGAAGCCCCGCGGCGATGCGTTCGGCCAGGCGCTCCGGTTCGGGGATCTCATCGGCGCGCCGCACATAGAGAATTTTGGCTTCGTCGAAGAGGGACGCGCCGCTCAAATGCTCTACAAGATGTGCGCCGGTCAGCTCGCGCCCCTCGACGGAGATCACAGCGCACTTGTGGGCCTGCTGGAGCTGGGCGATGAGCTTGCGCGCCGCGCGCTCACGCAAGTAGGTGTCCCCTAAGAACGTAAAGACCATATCTTGACCCCTCACTGGCCCTCACCCCCAACCCCTCTCCCCCCCTCACCCCTGCCCCCTCTCCCTCGGAGGGGAGAGGGGCTGGGGGTGAGGGTGAAGAGAGGGGTGGCAAAGCCGGGGTGAGGGCCTCAAAAGATGACTCCTATGCCGATCACCCACCCTCGGCGGTTGTGCACCCCTGCGCTCAGCGTGAGATTTCTTGAGCGCAAGCTGAGCCCGATCAGGCCTGTTATATAGATCTTTTCCGTCTGATAGCCGTTGGGCTTGACGACGACATCGAGCGCGCTCGACAGCGCTAAGGGCAATGCAATGTGCGCTTCTTGCTGGATCGCTATGCCGCTGGCAACGTCAACACTGAGTCCATGGATGAGCGCCACCGAGAGCTTGGCGTAGAATTCCGTCTCTGGCCCATTGCGATAGGTCCGAGTCGGCCCAAGATCCGCAGGAGCGCCGATATCTTCGTATTCTGGGACGTCTTCGCCCGTCATCAAGAACGAGACGCCGACGCCTGCTATAGTATGAGAGACGGCAAAGCCAAAGTCAAACCCTATACTGGGAATCTGTGCCCTGTTTAGGCCCCCGTTGAGGCCCAGCATCACCGTCGGCTTTGAGAGCGTCGGCAGGGTACTTGGGGGTACAGGGGGTATCGGTGATGGGGGGGGCGTTACCAGCGGTTTCAAAGCTGCTTCGAGGGTGATGTCGGAATCGCCCTTCAGCTCGAGAGTCTGTGCCCAGCTCTCGTATCCTTCTTTGGTGACGACGACGCGGTAGCGCCCTGGAGCGATCTGGAGGGTGAGGGGGGTCTTGCCCGCGTAAGCGTTGTTGAGGAAGACGTCAGCGTTGTCGGGCTCAGAGAGAATGCGCAGCTGCGCGGTGCGCCCCAAGGGTCGAAAGAAGGGGCTTGGCACCAACTGCGCTTCTAGTGTGATCTCTGAGCCTTGTTTGAGATCAACAGTACGGGACCATTCTTCGTGGCCGAAGCGTGAGAGCGTCACGCGATAGCGTCCAGGGGCCAGGGTGATCTCCAAGGGGGTTGGCCCCATCACCACCCCGTTGATGGAAACGAGGGCGCCTGAGGGAGAGGAGAGAACCCGCAAGCGCGCTTGGGGGTGTGCGATCTGAAAGCACGCCCATGTAGCGGCCCATCCCGTCGCGCTCACCGTGCCAACGATTAAGCTCTGCATGAAGGTCTTGAATTCTTGGGGTTTTTGGCTGAGCAGCGGGAACGGGTTTTGCCGTTCAAGTTTTCCTTGGGGGAGGAGCTGCTCCAGAGGCAGCGGCGCGGCCAATGCCAGGACCTGAACACACTCAAACCCTGTCGGTGGGGAGATCACCAAGCTGTATCGCTGGTTGGGGATCGTGTGTATTCCGGCCCGTAGGAGGTTCATCGGTTGGTAGGCGTTGGGGAAGAGCAGATGTACTCGTCGGTCAGGCGTGATATTGTAGATATAGACATACGCGTCTTGGTTGAGGGAGAGGGTCAGGCGCAGTGTATCTCCTGGGGCGTACGAAGTTCTGTCTAAGCCCAGTTGGACGGCCAAGGGGGTTTGGGTGGGCTGGGCGATGATCCCTTCGGGGATCGGCTGTTGGGCTGATCCTATCACGCTGAAGGCTGCTATCCCTAAGAATGCGAGGAGTCGACGCATAGCTATCACCCCTTAATAGTATAAACGAGACTAGGGGGATTTGGGAAATATTAGGCAAAGTTGACAGGATTGTGGGCATCGAGGTTCTGGATGCCTAGCGGCCTTCATCTTCATAGTGTAAAATACCCCGTCGTATATCTTTAAGTTTTGCACAAGGAGGTCGAAAGGATGATCGTCAAGCTCCCCGGCGGACGGATTCTGGAGCACAACGGCCCTGCAACTTTGAAGGACCTGCTCGCCACGACGAACAAGGAGCTTCTCAAGACCACCGTCGGTGCCAAGCTTGACGGCGAGATCGTCGACTTCCATAGGGTACTCCCAGCCGACGCCCACGTCGAGCTCATCCCCCTCGACTCCCCCGAAGGCGCTCAGATCTATCGGCACAGCTACTCCCATATTTTAGCACAAGCTGTGCGACGGCTCTTCCCCGGCGTCAAATTAGCCATCGGCCCAGCTGTCGAAGACGGCTTCTACTACGACTTCGACGTCGAAAGACCCTTCACCCCAGAAGACTTAGAGAAGATCGAAGCGGAGATGAAGAAGATCGTCGAGGAGAATTATCAGTTCGAGCGGCTCGAGGTCTCCAAGGAGGAAGCGCGGCAGATGGTCCAAGACGAGCCGTATAAGCTCGAGCTCTTAGACGAGATCCCCGACGAGCGGGTCTCGTTCTATCGCGACGGGGATTTTCTAGACTTATGCCGCGGCCCGCACATGCTCAGCACGGGGCAGGTGAAATATTTCAAGCTGTTGAACGTCGCTGGAGCCTACTGGCGCGGCGATGAGCGCAACAAGATGCTCCAGCGCATCTACGGGACGGCGTTTGCCACCAAAGAAGCACTCGAGCGGCATCTGCAGATGCTTGAAGAAGCGAAGAAGCGCGACCACAGGAAGCTGGGCAAGGAGCTCGAGCTCTTCTTCTTCGATGAAGAAGTTGGGCCGGGGCTGCCCCTGTGGCTCCCCAAGGGCGCCATTATCATTGAAGAGATAGAGAAGCTCGCCAAGGAGACCGAAGCCAAGGCGGGGTATCTGCGGGTGCGCACCCCGCATATCTGCAAAGAGTCTATGTATCTGAGAAGCGGGCATCTGCCGTACTATCAAGAATCGATGTACCCGCCGATGGAGCTCGAAGGCGTCCGATACTATCTCAAGCCGATGAACTGCCCGCACCATCATAAGATCTTCGCGGCGCTGCCGAGAAGCTATCGCGATCTCCCGTTGAGATTGGCCGAGTACGGCACGTGCTATCGCTACGAGAAGTCGGGCGAACTCTTCGGGCTGATGCGCGTCAGAAGCATGCAGATGAACGATGCCCATATCTACTGCACCCTGGAGCAGTTTGAGGAGGAGTTTCTCGCCGTGTGCCGGATGTATCTGAAGTATTTTGAGCTTTTTGGCATCGAGAGATATCTGATGCGCTTCAGCACTCACGATCCCAAGGAGCTGGGCAAAAAGTACGTCAACGAGCCCGAACTTTGGAGGCAGACCGAAGAGATGGTGCGCCGCGCGCTCACAAACGGCGGGATCAAGTACGTCGAAGTTCCTGGGGAAGCGGCGTTCTATGGCCCCAAGATCGACGTGCAGGTCTGGAGTGCCATCGGCAGAGAATTCACCTTGGCGACCAATCAAGTAGACTTCGCTGTGCCCCGACGCTTCGGGTTGGTCTATAAGAATGCCCAGGGGCAAGATGAGACCCCCATCTGTATCCATCGCGCCCCGTTAGGCACTCACGAGCGCTTGATCGGCTTCTTGATCGAGCACTATGCTGGGGCGTTCCCGGTGTGGCTTGCGCCGGTACAAGCCGTCGTCTTGCCCATCACTGAGCGACAGCACCAGTACGCTCAGAGCGTCTTGCAGAAGCTCAGGGACGCCCATATCCGTGCCGAGCTCGACAGCAGCAGCCATACGCTCAATTATCGCATTCGGCACCATCAGTCTCAAAAAGTCCCCTATATGCTGATTATAGGCGACCGTGAGGTGCAGAACGAGAGCGTAGCAGTGCGGTTACGGACGGGCCAGGACTTAGGGGCTCAGCCTGTAGCTCACGTCATCGCCATGATCTCTGAGAAGATCGCGACGCGCTCCAAAGAACTGTAAGAGAGTTATCGAGGGAGAGAAAGAGAAGAGAGGAGGGCCCGGCAGGGGAGGCCCCCTGCCGGGCGGGCCTGCACCCTCGATTGGAGCCTATCGAAGGGTCAGTTGAATTATTGAAAAGAAAGAAGCAAACGCTGCAAAAATTGTCAAGAGCGCTGTGCTCGCCAGCATGACCCGTCGTGATCGTGAGAGCGTCTTCATCGCTGTTGTCCTCCTTGGTTCCGTGACTGAGAAGAGTATAGCTGGTGGATGGTGCAGAATCTGTGACAAAAAGGTGAAAATTTCGTGGAAAAAAAAGCCCCCTTCCCCCGTGCTTACCTACGGGTGAAGGGGGAGGGTAAAAGTCATTTAGCGCAACAGCACGAACTTGCTCAACAGTCGAGTCTGCTGGCCGTTGGGGCTTGTGATGGTAAGCACGTACCAGTAGAGGCCGTTAGCTGGGGTACGCGGCCAGCGCAGCGTTAACGTTGAGCTGGCGCTCTCCTGTGTGGTGATCTGGCGTCCATCTAGACTATACACGGTAACTTTCAGGGAGCACCCTGCGCAGTTCTGGGCGCTCCAGCGCAGCTCTGCGGGCGCAAAGCGCACCGTTTGATTCAAACTCCTCAGCTCGATGAACTCCTGGGGTTTGACGAGCCGGAAGCGCTTGCGCCGGTCGGCCAACTTGAGCGCTGCGCGCAGCTGGGAGGAGACTTTATCGATGTGCGCAATAGCCCCGTTGAGCAGGGCGCGCCACTGCGCAAACGCTAGGAGGAGCTTATCGCGGGCGCTGCGGATCAGCTCTGCGGGCGACATCGCGGGGTCGACTTCCACAGCCATTCCTGCAAACCCCGAGAGGCTGTCTTCGGCTGCCGCAAGCAGATCGAGGGCTTCTTCGATCATCGCTTCGATCTCGTCAAGACGGTCGCTTGAACCCTCGGTGAACTCGATCAGCGCGTCAAGAGATTTGTGAATGCGATTGGCGCGCTCGGTGCTGATGGTATTTGTCTCCACGAAGGCGTCCACTTGGAAGCGCACCCCTTCAGCCCGTGTCGCGAGGGACTCCATCAAGAGGCGAGTATCGGCGAGGGAGACGAGCAGCTCATTGACGGTCTCTTGGGTCTGGCTGATGAGCTGGCGCGCCCGTTCGTGTGCGCCGAAGCTGCTGAGCAGATTGAGGGCCAGCCGCAGGTCTTCGAGGGGCTGAGTAAGACTTAGCGTGCGCCCATGCTCGATGACGTCGCGCTTCATCGCGCCGAGCTCGTCGCGCCCCCCGAGGGTGATCTTCTTGGCTTCAACAGAGACGGTGCACGAGGCGCTTGCGCCTTCGGGGTCCCTGACGGTGAGTCTGACGGAGTATGAGCCTTCTTTGTCGGCCTTGAACGACGTGACGGCGGCTGCTGGGTCTGCGATGGTCGCTTGGCTGTCGGCGGGCTTGCTGATGAACGCCCATTGATATGTGAGCTTCTTGCCTTCAGGGTCGGACGAGCCGGAGCCGTCTAGCGTGACTGTTTGGCCGACCAAGACTTCTACGGGGACGGTGCCGCAGTTGGCTACCGGCGGCTGATTGGGTGGGGGAGCTTGGGTCACTGTAATAGTCTGCTGAGCTGTGGCGATTGCTCCGGAGTTGTCGGTGACGGTGAGCGTAATCGTAACGCTCCCTGGGGCTGTGGGGCAGGTGAAGCTGACTTTTGGCCCTGTGGCGTCGGGGTTGCCGTCGTTGTTGAAGTCCCACTCATATTTGGCAATCTGTCCGTCGGGGTCAGACGAGCCGGAGCCATCCAACGTGATGGTCTGGCCTGTGTTGCACCTGTACGGTTCGGTGTCGGGCTTGCCGTCGGGGATTGGGCCGGGGTCTGCGATTGGAGGCTGGTTCAGAGTGGCGACGAGCTTCTGTTTGAGAGCGTTCTCCAAGTCTGCGAAAGTCCTGACGATGATCACGAAGCCGTTCTGGCGGCCAGGTGGGAAAGGGGGCGCTATAACGCCCGGCTGCGGCCAAACTAACTGCAACAGAAAATCTCTAAATTCTGGTTCTTGTTCAACATTGCCGATGCCCTCGGCATCGAGCTGATCGAGCCCAGCTTTCACGGCCTCGTCCCGGGCTTGGAGTGTTTGATTCTTAGCTTCTGAAGGGGGAGACGGGAGGTTGGGCTGGCCGTCGGAGATGACGTTGAAGACTTGGCGAGCTCCGGGGCGGGCCTTGTTACCGGTAGCTATAGCCGCAGCGACGCGAATCCCAGAGACCATCGGCGTGAAGCCTCCGCCTTTGACGACAGCTTTCACTCTACTTACAATGTCACTGACATTCTGCGCTGTGATGACCGTCATGGGGACTTCGACACGCGCTCCGGGTATTCTCGTCGTGGGGTCCGTCACATTGCCAGAGAACTGCACCAAGCCAAACTCCACAGTGCCGTTTTGGGGCACGACGGCAGGGTCAGAGATAGCGTTGGCAATCCCGTTAATCATAGTAAGAAAGTCTTGGTTAGAGATGCTGCCCGAGCCGTCCAGGATGATCACCAGTTGGGTTTTGACAGCTGTTTGGGCGCTGGGGAGGCTCACACAGAAGCAGAGCAGCCCCACGCTCACCAGCAGGATCTTCACACTCACGCGACCCATAGAGAAAAGCCTCCTTCATTGATCACGCTCTGAGAGCATTATAGCACATCAGGCTGGGGCAGCAATGTAACTGAGATCACGTTGGTTTCAACAGCCCGCAGCTTGGCGCAACAATTCGGCCTTGTCCGTGCGCTCCCAGGGCACCTCAAGATCGCTGCGGCCAAAGTGTCCATAGACCGCTAACGGTGCGTAGATGGGCCGACGCAGATTCAAGCTCTCGATGATCGCTGCGGGGCGAAAGTCAAAGTGCTCGCGCACAAGCTGGGTCAGCTCGCCGTTGGGGAGCTTGCCGCTCCCAAACGTATCAAGAGTGATAGCCAGGGGGCGGGCTTGCCCAATCGCATAAGCGACTTGGACTTCGCACTCGCTGGCCAACCCTGCAGCGACGATATTCTTGGCAACGTAGCGGGCGTAGTAGCTGGCCGAACGATCGACTTTTGTGGGGTCTTTCCCCGAGAAGGCGCCGCCACCGTGGCTGCCGTAACCCCCGTAGGTATCGACCTCGATCTTGCGCCCGGTCATGCCTGTGTCGCCACAGGGGCCGCCCACTTCAAATCGCCCCGACGGGTTCACCAAAATAGTAGTCTTGGCGTCGAGCCACTTCCCTAAGACAGGACGAATGATATGTTCGATCAAATCGCGGCGGATCTGCTCTTGCGAGACCTCTGGATCATGCTGCGCCGAGAGGACGACCGTGTGCGCGCGCACGGGGTGGCCCTTCTCGTCGTACTCGATAGTGACTTGGGATTTGCCATCGGGGCGCAGATAGGGGAGCTTCTTGTTCTGGCGCAGCTGGGCGAGCTGGCGCACTAACGCATGAGCGAGCATGATGGGGAGCGGCATCAACTCGGGAGTCTCTCTGCAGGCATAGCCGTACATGATCCCTTGATCGCCCGCGCCGATGGCATCGTAAGGGTCTTCTGCGGATCTCTTCACGACTGCTTGAGCGATATCGGGCGACTGCTCATGGATGGAGACGAGCACCCCGCAGTGATCGGCGTCGAAGCCGTATTCGGGCTTATCGTAGCCGATCTTTCTTATGGTGTCGCGGGCGATTTGGGCGTAGTCCACGCGCGCCGTCGTGGTGATCTCCCCGGCGATCAAGACCAGCCCATTGGTGACAAACGTCTCGCAGGCAACGCGCGCTTCAGGGTCTTGCGTGAGCACAGCATCGAGAATAGCGTCGGAGATCTGATCGCACATCTTGTCGGGGTGGCCTGCGGCTACCGATTCCGAAGTGAAGAGATAGCTGCTCATAGAGCTCCTTCTTTAGGGCATAAAGCCAGAGTGTTCTTGTCTGCATTATAGCACGCCTCTTGAGCGCAAGCCAGTCCCTGAGTAAGATAAGCGATGCTGCCGTTTATACTCTTGGGGCTGTTGCAGGGGCTGACAGAGTTTCTCCCCATCAGCAGTTCGGGGCACTTGGCGCTGGCCGAGCAGCTCTTTGGGGTGCACAAGCCGGGGATCGTCTTTGATATCTTGGTGCACTGTGGCACGCTGCTGTCGGTAGTGTGGGTCTTTCGCCGGCGAATTGGGCGTTTGGTGCTTGCGCCCTGGCGTGGGGGAGAAGATCGGCGCTTATTAGGGTTGCTTGTCGTTGGCTCTATTCCGACTGGGGTGTTGGGGCTGGCGCTCGACAATGTTGCCGAGAGCGCGTTTGGGCAGAGCTGGGCGGTGGGATTAGGGCTTTTCGTCACGGCAGCGATGCTCTTTCTGGTCGAGCGTCGCGGGAGTGCCCAAAGCCCAAGGCTATTAGAACATCTCAGTTGGCGTGAGGCCCTGTGGGTTGGGCTGGCTCAAGGGGTCGCTGTGCTGCCGGGCATCTCGCGCAGCGGCAGCACGATCGCCATGGGCTTGCTCTGCGGGCTGAGAAGAGCAGATGCAGCCGAGTTCTCGTTCTTGCTCTTTATCCCGGCAATCATAGGGGCGACTCTCCTGAAGATCAGCGAAGCGCTCTCCCATCCCGAAGCGCATCACGCTCTGTGGGGCTCCTATCTTGCCGGCACAGCTGTTGCGTTTTTTTCAGGGATTATCGCCATTCGCTTCCTGATGAAGCTTTTACAGAAGCACCCCATGACCCCCTTTGCCCTCTATTGTTTCGCGGTGGGGCTGCTGGCTATCGCGTGGCACTTCGTCAGAGAGCTTTAGCCTCCCCAACCGTAACTGTAGAGCGCCGAGTACAGCCCTGACGCCAGCAATAAGATCACTATCAAGAACCAATAAGCGTATTGGCGATACTCCGTGCGCAACCACCAGAAGGCTCCTATTCCCGCAAGGACGACAGCCAGCGTCGTTGGCGTGAGGGGCCACGCGGAAAGCTGGCTCCAGATCAACACCGCAGGGAGAAGCACTGCCAGCGCGGCCAGCCCAAGCCACAGAAACCCTTCATGTGGGGGCACCTTGAGTGAGGGCTCAGGGCCAACGTTACGCACGAGCTCTTGAGCTCGCAGCTGGTCGCCCTGGGAGACAACGACTTCGAGAGGGCCCAGTATAGGGAAGACTGTATAGGGGTAGGGAAGAATCGTCCGCAGCACACTGGGAATCCCCGCTGCTGCAAGCTGGCTTGTGATCTCGTGGGCGCGGGCGTGACTGAAGGTGCGATAGATGTTTATCGTTGGAAGAGCCAGATGCGCTTGGTGATAAGCATCTGCCAGGACGCCCGCCACGATGAGAACCCCTATGCCCCCAAGAGAATACGCCGTGAACCCACTGAGTTTCGTCACTACGAGGGGCAAGAGCGCCAGGACGAACAAGAAGAGAGCTGTCCCCAAGGCGGGAACGCGGCGCCCGCCCAGCTCCTCAGGGTGCACGATCGCGTCCTTGTAGAAATACGTCAAGAGCAGTATTACTATTCCGTAGCTGACGATATATCCCCAGCCTTGGGCGAAGTCCGCGCTCAGAGCTTGGAGCCACTCTGGTGAGAAAAGCCCTAACGAAACTGGGACGAGCAGAAAAGCTCCCCATTGCAAAGGGATGATCCCCGCGATCACGAAGGGGAAGATCAGAGTTCTCTCGCCCATCTCAACGCGATAACTGCTCGAGAATGCCCAAAAACTCCCGACCAACACAAGCACAAAGAGCGCAGCGAGCCCAAGCCCCCACGCCCACGACACTGTTTGCACCTGGAGCTCAGAAGAGATCTGCACAATGTATCGCGGCCAATCGATCAGAATCCTCGTCACGATCAAGATGGCCCAGCCGTTCCCTACGCCGTATCTATTAATGAGATCTCCCAGCCAGATGAGCACAAACACCCCAGCCACCAGCACCGGGATGTTGATCAGATAAAACGCCCATGGCTCCCATGAGGTCAGCCTTTGGCTGACTAGAATCACACCCGTCCCGGCAGCTTGGAGTACGCTGAACAGCAAGATCAGCGCGAAAAAACCCCAAGAAAAAGTCCTCTCTTGGGAGAGAAACAGCTCGCGCAGTTTGACAGACCGGAAGGCAATCACGCTGAACAAGAGCGCAGCGTTCAGATAGGGGATGAGCCCTAGGGCGAAGATCGAAAGGTGCTCGATGTCCCTTGACGCCCCCAAATCTTGGAAGGCTTGGAAGAGTTGTCGCAGCTGCTCTGGATCGATCCCCGGCAGGGGGATCCAGGCGCCAAGCCGGTAGGCCACAATGACGACAAGCGTAACGAACAGGCGAGCCCAGATTGTGCGGGGGCGTGTGGGTGTGTTCATGGAGATCAGCCTCCCCTCATAAGCTCAGACTATTATAGCACATGATCGTCGTGGCTTGACGCTTTGACTGTTGTGCAGTATCATTCCCCCGGCACATTCTCACTATCCCGAACTTTTACGGAGGTGGCCTGCGCTATGCCAAAGTACGAGAAGTTACCGGATCCGCTGGCGCTCGAAGCGTCTGTTCTCAGGTTTTGGGAGCAGGCCGCCATCCCTCACAAGAGCCTGCAACGCAACGAGAAGAACCGAGCTCACAAGAAATTTGTCTTCTACGAGGGCCCGCCCACGGCCAATGACCAGCCCCACTTTGGGCACCTCATCCCGCGGGTCTATAAAGATCTTTTTCCCAGATACAAATTGATGCAAGGCTATCACGTGATAAAGAAGGGCGGGTGGGATACCCACGGCCTGCCCGTGGAACTCAAAGTCGAAAAAGAGTTAGGGCTCAATAGCAAGCGCGAGATCGAGGCCTTCGGCATCGAAAACTTCGTGCGCAAGTGCCGCGAGAACGTCTGGAAGTACAAGAACGACTGGGTGGCCTTCGACCCCAGAATGGGCTTCTGGTACGACCAGGAGAACGCCTATATCACGTATACCAACGAATATATCGAGTCGGTCTGGTGGGCCCTGAAGAAGATTTGGGAGAAGGGCTTGCTGTATAAAGGGCACAAAGTGCTGCCCTACTGCCCGCGCTGCGGCACGCCTCTCAGTTCACACGAAGTCGCCCAAGGCTACGAGACCGTCAAAGACCCGTCAATCTTTTTCAAACTTCGTGCCTCCGGAGGCGAAGCCTGGTTTTTGGTCTGGACGACGACGCCCTGGACCGTGCCCAGCAACGTAGCCCTGGCCGTCGGGCCGAAGTTCACCTACGCCAAGGTCGCGGTTGGGAATGAGACGTTTATTCTGACGCAAGACTTGGTCGAGTCCGTCATCAAGGAGCCGCATCACATCATAGAGACGTTTTCGGGATCGGAGCTCGTCGGCATGCGCTATGAGCCGGCGTACCAGCTCAGCGATGACCCCGGCGCCTATCGCGTCGTGGCGGCGGACTTCGTCTCGCTGGAGGAGGGCACGGGGATCGTGCACATTGCTCCAGCGTTTGGTGAGGAAGACTATCAACTTGGGCAGGCCGAACAGCTGCCCTTCGTCAACCCTGTAGATGGAGACGGGAAGTTTACGAGAGAATTTCCCCTGGCCGCAGGGCGGTTCGTCAAAGACGCCGATGCCCTGATTATACAAGACCTCAAAGAGCGGGGGATGCTCTATAAATCTGGCACATACGAGCACGAGTACCCGTTCTGTTGGCGGTGCAAGACCCCATTGCTCTATTATGCCTTGGACTCGTACTTCATCAAGACGACTGCTAAACAGAAAGAGATCATCGAGAACAATCGACAGATTCACTGGCATCCGGAGCATTTTCGCGATGGGCGCTTTGGGAACTTCTTGGAGACCATGAAGGACTGGGCGCTCTCGCGCGACCGCTACTGGGGAACCCCTTTGCCCTTGTGGGTCTGCGAGCGCTGCCAGAGAGAGCACTGTGTAGGCAGCCGCCACGAGCTTGTAGACTTAGCTCTCGATAAAGAGAAAGCCCGCGCTGTCGAGTTCCACCGGCCCTGGATTGATGAGATCACTTTGCGGTGTTCGTGCGGCGGCACGATGCGGCGCGTCCCCTACGTGATAGACTGTTGGTTCGATTCGGGGATGATGCACACGGCCCAATGGCATTATCCCTTTGAGAATCAGGAGATCTTTGCCGAGCAATTCCCGGCGGATTTCATCGCTGAGGGGATTGACCAGACGCGCGGCTGGTTCTATTCGCTGCTCGTGACGAGCACGCTGCTCTATGAAGAGCATCCCTATCCCCATCCCTATAGGCACGTGCTGGTGACGGGCATGGGGCTGGACGAGACGGGCAAGAAGATGTCCAAGAGCTTGGGCAACGTGCTCAACCCCTGGGATGTGGTGAACGTCTATGGTGCGGATGCCGTGCGCTGGTTCTTCTACTCAGGGAGTGCGCCGTGGCGCGACCGGCGGCTCGACCCTCAAGATGTCGCTGAGGCACGCGGGGTCTTAGAGACGGTGCGCAACGTCTATAGCTTTTTTGCGCTCTATGCAGGGATCGACAAGTTCGAGCCCCCTCACCCCTGCACCCCTCTCCCTCAGAGGGGAGAGGGGACGGGGGTGAGGGGGGAGAGAGGGGCTGGGGGTGAG
>FWWM01004011.1_pt1 | contig 35135 bp, 28 predicted proteins | sample 2228351 | NCBI WGS metagenome assembly FWWM01 (sample SAMEA103939774, study PRJEB20133) | metagenome
ACCGGTCGACCATGCCTTGGTCCTGCATCCAGCGCAGCGCGTCGAACACGGCGACGAAGCCGCCCGTGATCGCCGCGCACCGCGTGCCGCCGTCGGCCTGCAGCACGTCGCAATCGACATGGATCGTTCGCTCGCCGACGGCCGCCAGATCGACGACCGCGCGCAGGCTGCGGCCGATCAGCCGCTGGATCTCGAGCGTACGGCCGCTCTGCCTGCCTTTCGCAGCCTCGCGCTCCGTGCGCGTTCCGGTCGCCCGCGGCAGCATGCCGTATTCGGCGGTGAGCCAGCCTTCGCCGCGGCCTTTCAGGAAGCCGGGCACGGTCGGCAGCACCGAGGCCGTGCACAGCACGCGCGTGTCTCCGAACTCGACGAGCACCGAGCCCTCGGCATGACGCGTGTAGCCGCGCGTCAGCACGACGCGCCGCAACTCGTCGCACCGGCGTCCGGAGGCGCGGATCATTTGCTGCCGTCGATGAGCCTGCTCGCGCGCTGGATCGCTCGCTGGATCTCGGCCACCGCGTCGTCGATCTGATCTTCGGTCAGTTCCTCGTCGGCGCCCGGTTCGCCGTGGCGCGGGAACTGGATCGTCGACGCCACCGCCCCCTCGGGCATCACGAGCGTGGAGACCGGCGCCTCGGTCGGCGGCACCATGTCGACCGCCTCGGCGCCGGCCCAGGTCATCGCGATCGCGGTGCAGTTGTCCGCGTCTTCGCCGCCGTTGGCCAGCGCAAGCTCCATCAGCTCCGGCACCGCGCGCATCACCGTCTTGCCGGTGAACGCTTCGGCGATCTGCCGGTCGGTCACCGTTCCCCACAACCCGTCCGAGCACAACAGCAGCGTGTCACCGTTGCGCAGCGCCACCGGCCGGCCGATCTCGACGGTGGGCGCGACGAACGCGCCGATGCAGTTGAAGATGCGGTTGCGTTCCGGGTGATCCTTCGCGTCTTCCGGCCGGATCAGCCCCGTGGACACCAGGTGATGCACGCGCGAATGATCGACGGTGCGCTCGACGATGCGGCCGCCGCGGATCAGATACAGCCGCGAGTCGCCCGCGTGCGCCCACGTCGCGATCCCTTGCTGGACGACGCACGCGACGATCGTCGTGCGCGGCGCCTCGGGCAGGCTGTGCTCCGCACGGTAGCGGTGCAGTTCGCGATGTGCGGCGAGCACGGACTCCTCCAGGAACCGCGCCGGATCCGGCAGCAGCGGCTGCGCGTCGCGCTGGTAGATCGACGCCATCGTCTGCAGCGTGATTTGCGCGGCCACTTCGCCGCGCGCGTGCCCGCCCATGCCGTCGGCCACCAGCATCAGCAGCGAATCGCGCGTGTACAGGTAGCCCATCCGGTCCTGATTGACCTTCCGGCCGCCTTTCTTGCTCTCCTGATAGATGGAAAAGCGCACGCGCGCGCCGCCTCCGCGGCCCTAGAACCAGGTGATGTTGTGCTCCTTCATGAAACGCGAAACGCGCTCCTGCACGTGCCGGAAGCGGGCGCCGGCGCGTTCCATGAAGGAGAACTCCGGCCGCTCCGGCACATTGTTGACGAGTTCCTTCTGCACCGCGTAGATCGTCTGCGGGCGCTCGAGCGAGTTCAGCCGCAGGCAGCGTTCGACCATCGAGATCAACTGCGACGAGTACAGCCCGCGGAAGGAGCGCAGCGCCTGCGGCATCTTGTCGTCCTTCAGGCGCTGGTCGGACTCCTGCGGCGGCATGCCCGACATGCATGCGTAGATGCAGGCGCCGATCGAATACACGTCGGTCCAGGGGCCCAGTTCGGCGTCGCGCTTGTACAGCTCGGGCGCTGCGAAGCCGGGCGTATACATCGGGTAGGTCTTGCTGATGTCGCGCTGCAGCGTCTGCCGCGCGGCGCCGAAGTCGAGCAGGATCGGCGTGCCATCCATCCGCAGATAGATGTTGGCCGGCTTGACGTCCAGGTGCAGCAGCCGGTTCGAATGCACCTCGCGCAGCCCGTTCATCACCTGCGTGAACACGCGCCGGATGAAGCGCTCGGACAGCACGTCCTTCTGCTCCTTGCTGCGGTTGCGGATGATGTGTTCCTGCAGCGAGCGCCCCGACTCGTAGTGCATCACCATGTACACCGTGTCGTTGGCGCGAAAGAAGTTGACCACGCGCACGATGTTCGGGTGGAAGATCGACGCGAGCGCGCGGCCCTCCTCGAAAAAGCACTTCAGGCCGATGCGATACGTGTTCAGGTTCTCCGGCGCGACGTACGGAGAGAACTCGCCCGGCTTGCGCTGCGCGAGCGCCGCCGGCATGTACTCCTTGATCGCGACCGAGTTGCCGTTTTCGTCGGTGGCGAGATAGACGATCGAGAATCCGCCGCTGGAGATCTTCTTTACAATGCGGTAGCCGCCGACCTCGAGGCCTTCGGGCAATGCTGCGTTGTTCTGGGTCGCCATGCCGCTGCGTCTCGTTCGACTGCATTCGCGGAAAATGTCCGCGCGGATTCTAGCGAATACGACCCTGCGGACAGGGCGCGGCGAACCGACGAAAAGCACGACAAATCCGGAGCCACGATGGCGGTCGTCGCGAGCATGACGGGATTCGCGGTCGCGAACCGCGAATCTTCGCTCGGCGTCGTTGCGGTCGACATTCGATCGGTCAACGCGCGTTTCCTCGACCTGTCGCTGCGCGTCGCCGACGAGCTGCGTCTGTTCGAGCAGGCCGTGCGCGAAGCGATCGCGCGGCGGCTCGTGCGCGGCAAGGTCGATTGCCGCGTCAGCCTGCAGCGGCAAACGGCGTCGTACGCGCCACGGATCAACGCGACCGCGCTGGCGCAGCTCGCTCAGCTCGCGCGCGACGTGCGCGCGGCGCTGCCGGAGGTCGCACCGCTCGCCGTCGGCGAGGTGCTGGCGTGGCACGGCGTGGTCGAGACCGCGGGCGCCGACGCGGAGGAATTGCGCGCGGCGGTGCTGGCCGCCGTCGGCGAAGCGCTCGACGTGCTGCAGGCCACGCGCGCGCGCGAAGGCGCGGCGCTCGCGGCTGCGTTGCTCGCGCGCTGCGACGGCATCGACGCGATCGTCGCGCAGCTTCGCCCGCGCGTGCCGGAGCTGGTCGCGGCGATGGAGCGCAAGCTGCTCGAGCGGCTGAACCATACGCTCGCGCCGGCGCTGGCGGCCAACGCCACGCTCACGCGCGAGGAGATCGCCGACCGCATCCGGCAGGAAGTGACGCTGTATGGGTTGCGCGCCGACGTCGACGAGGAACTGAAGCGCCTGTCGACGCACGTCGCCGAGGTGCGACGCGTGCTCGCTGCCGGAGGCGCCGTCGGCCGCCGACTCGACTTCCTGATGCAGGAGCTGAACCGTGAGGCGAACACGCTCGGGTCGAAGGCGTCCGCGATTGAGATGACCAACGCCGCGGTCGAGCTGAAGATCCTGATCGAGCAGATGCGCGAACAGATCCAGAACCTGGAGTAGCGGCATGCGCCAAGCGCACGAGGCGAACGGGCGAGTCGCCGGCAACATCTTCCTGGTCGTCGCGCCTTCGGGCGCCGGCAAGTCGACGCTGGTCAACGCGCTGCTCGCGAACGACGCCGCGATCCAGCTTTCCGTGTCGTACACGACGCGGCCGCCGCGGCCGGGCGAGACCGACGGTCGCGAGTATCACTTTGTCTCGGTCGAGGACTTCAAAGCGCGCCGCGCGCGCGGCGAGTTCCTCGAAAGCGCCGAGGTGCACGGCAACTTCTACGGGACCTCGCGGACATGGATCGAGCAGCGCATGCGCGAGGGTCGCGACGTGTTGCTCGAGATCGACTGGCAGGGCGCGCGCCAGGTCAAGGCCGTGTTCGCGCACGCGGTGGGGATCTTCATCCTCCCGCCCTCGATCGATGCGCTCGAAAAGCGGCTGCACCAGCGCGGGCAGGACTCGCCGCAGGTCATCGCGCGGCGGCTGCTCGCCGCCGGCAGCGAGATCGCCCACGCGCCGGAGTTCGACTACGTGATCATCAACGAGGACTTCGACCGCGCCCTCGCCGATCTGACCGCGATCGTCACCGCCGCTCGGCTCCGTTACGCGAGCCAGGCGGCGCGTCATCACGAGCTGTTCGCGCAGCTCGGCATTCCGCTCTGAGATCGCGCGGGCGGCGGCCGCGGCGCTGTAAAGCCGGGTAAAATCCAGCCTGGTCAAACACTTGCAGCGGCAAACCCATGGCCCGGATCACCGTCGAAGACTGCCTGAAGCACATCCCGAACCGCTTTCAGCTCGCGCTCGCCGCGGCCTACCGCGCGCGCCAGCTCGCGCAAGGCCACCCGCCGAAGATCGACACCAAGGACAAGCCGCCGGTGGCGGCGCTGCGCGAGATCGCTGCCGGCAAGGTCGGCATCGAGATGCTGCGCAAGGTGCCGACCTGACGCTCGTTTGCGATGACGGAACGAGCGCGCTAGCGTAGCGACGCCGCTTGTTCCGTATGGCCACTTCCAGTCCTCCCTCACCCGATCTGCCGGCGAGCTACACGCCGAGCGGATTCGCGCGCCGCGCCGCCGAAGCCCTGCGCAAGGCGGGCAAGGCGGTCTGGCGCGCGGAGAGCGAGACGACCGAAGCCGGCGTGCCGGCGGGCGTGGTCAGCTTCGGCGAGCTGACCGACCGGCTGAAGCGTTATCTCCCGTCGGCCGACGTCCAGCGCATCAGGGAGGCCTACCGGTTTTCCGACGCGGCACACCTGGGCCAGTTCCGCAAGAGCGGCGAGCCGTACATCACGCATCCGATCGCGGTCGCCGAGATCCTGACCGAGTGGAAGCTCGACGCCGCGGCGATCCAGGCCGCACTGCTGCACGACGTGCTCGAGGATTCGGGCGTGCGCAAGCAGGAGCTGGTCGAGCGCTTCGGCACGACCGTCGCCGAGCTGGTCGACGGCGTCTCCAAGCTCGACCGGCTGCGCTTCGATTCGAACGAGGAGGCGCAGGCCGAAAGCTTCCGCAAGATGCTGCTGGCGATGGCGCGCGACGTGCGCGTCATCCTGATCAAGCTCGCGGACCGGCTGCACAACGTGCGCACGCTCGACGCGATGGACCCCGACAAGCGCCGGCGCATCGCGCGCGAGACGCTCGACATCTACGCGCCGATCGCGCACCGGCTAGGGCTGAATGCGATCTACCGCGAGCTGCAGGAGCAGAGCTTCGCGCGCATCCACCCGCTGCGTTACCGCGTGCTGCAGAAGGCCGTGCTCGCCGCGCGCGGCAACCGGCGCGAAGTGCTCGGCAAGATCCTGCAGTCGGTGCGCAGGGCGCTCGCCAACGCCAAGCTGCGCGCCGAAGTGTACGGGCGCGAGAAGACGCTGTACGGCATCTATCGCAAGATGGAGGAAAAGCGCCTGTCCTTCTCCGAGGTGCTCGACGTCTACGGCTTCCGCATCGTCGTGGCTACCCGCGCCGAGTGTTATCTGGCGCTCGGCGCGCTGCACGCGCTTTACAAGCCGGTGCCGGGGCGTTTCAAGGACTACATCGCGATTCCGAAGGTCAACGGCTATCAGTCGCTGCATACCACGCTGATCGGCCCGTACGGCACGCCGGTCGAGTTCCAGATCCGCACGAAGGAGATGCACCACGTCGCGGAGTCGGGGGTGGCCGCGCACTGGCTGTACAAGGACGATGCGGCTTCGCTGTCGGAGCTGCAGTCGCGCACGCACCAGTGGCTGCAGTCGCTGCTCGAGATCCAGAGGCAGACCGGCGATTCGACCGAACTGATGGAGAACATCAAGGTCGACCTGTTCCCCGACAAGGTCTACGTGTTCACGCCGAAGGGCAAGATCGTTTCGCTGCCCAGAGGCGCCACGCCGGTGGACTTCGCCTACGGCATCCACACCCACATCGGCAACAAGTGTGTCGCCGCGCGCGTCAACGGCGAGATCCAGCCGTTGCGCACCGAGCTGAGGAACGGCGACGTCGTCGAGATCGTCACCGGTCCGGTCGCGCGCCCCAACCCGGGCTGGCTGGCGTTCGTGCGCACCGGCAAGGCGCGCGCCGAAATCCGCCACTTCCTGCGCACGATGAAGCGCGAGGAGTCCGTCGAGCTGGGCGAACGGCTGCTCGCGCAGGCGGCGCTGCAGCTCGACCTGCCGCTCGAGCGCGTGCCGCCGGCGCGCTGGGAAGCGCTGATCCGCGACGCACAGGCGAAGGACCGCGACGAGATCCTCGCGGACATCGGGCTCGGGCGACGGCTTGCCGCGGTCGTCGCGCGCCAGCTGCTACTCGGCGCGGACACCTCGGGCGGCGCGGCGACGGAACGGACGCGCGGCGCGGCCGCGCCGGTCGTGATCCGCGGCACCGAAGGCATGGCGGTGCAGATGGCCAACTGCTGCTGCCCGATTCCGGGCGACGCGATCGTCGGTCACATGCGTAAGGACCAGGGGCTCGCCGTCCACCAGGCCGATTGCGCCAACGCGCAGCGCGCGCGCCGCGCCGACCCCGAGCGCTGGATCGACCTGCAATGGGCCGAGGAGACGAGCGGCAACTTCGCGGTGAACATCGACATCGGCGCACGCAATCAGCGCGGCGTGCTCGGCCGCATCGCGGTGGCGATCGCCGAGGCCGAATCGAACATTCTGAACGTGCACATCGACGACGAGGAAGCCGAAGTCGTCGTGATCCACTTCAAGATCCAGGTGCGCGACCGCCGGCATCTGGCGCGCGTCGTGCGCGCACTGCGGCGGATCAAGCAGGTTTCGCGCGTGCTGCGCGTGCGGTCGACCGCGCGCCCGGGCGCGGGTGAGGAAACCTAGCCGTAGCGCACTTCCAGCACGTCGAGGGTCTCGACGCCTGCTGGCGTACGTAGCTGCACCGTGTCACCCTCGCGCGCCTTCAGCAGCGCGCGCGCGATCGGCGAGATCCAGCTCACGTAGCCGCGCGCGGGATCGACCTCGTCGATGCCGACGATCGTGATCTCGTGCTCCTCGCCACGCGCATTGGCGTAGCGCACGGTCGCGCCGAAAAAGATCTGGTCGGTCGGCTCGCCGCTGCGCACGCGCGCCGCCGGATCGACGACTTCGGCGCTGTCCAGACGTTTGGTCAGGAAGCGGATCCGCCGGTCGATCTCGCGCAGCCGCTTCTTGCCGTAGATGTAATCGCCGTTTTCGGAGCGGTCGCCGTTGGAGGCCGCCCACGACACCGTGCGGACCACCTCGGGCCGCTCGACGTTCAGAAGCCGAACGAGCTCTTCCTTCAGCCGTCGGTAGCCCGCCGGCGTCATGTAGTTCTTGGTGCCGGTCGGGAGCGCGGGCGCTTCAAGCTCGTCCTCGTCCGCCTCGACTTCCTTGACGAACGCTTTGCTCATATGCACTGCCTTCTCGATCGCTCGCGGCGACCACGCCTGCCGCCGGTCGCCGATGCAATGGTAAACGCGAAAGGTTCACCGCACAGCATGCGCGGGAACCTTGACGGCTTGCGGCCAAGTCTGCCTGCCGCGCCGGACGCGGCGCGGGCGGGCGCGGCCCGCCCCACAGGGTGAGCCGAGCTCCCGCGTGCGAGGCGGTGAGCCGCTGCGATTCTCGGGCCGGTTCGTGGCGGTGTGGCGCGGCCGGCCCGAAAGCGTGCGCGCGTCGCCCCGTCATGGAACGGTCAGCCGCCGGACACCCGTGCGTCACGCGCCATGCCTAACGTCGCGCCCGTTGGGATCGCCGGAGCGATTGCACCATGGAAAAGGCCCAGAACGCGGCCGCCACGATCAAGGACGTGCCCGCCGATGCCGCGCGCGCGCACCGGCTGAGTGTCGGTCTGGCGCGCAGCGCCCTCGTCGTCCAGGACGCGCAGCGCCTGCGCTACAAGGTGTTCGCGGAGGAAATGGGCGCCGTGATCGGCGGCGGCACGGGGCTCGACGTCGACGAGTTCGACGCGTACTGCGACCACATCGTCGTCCACGATCGCGATACCTTGCGGGTGGTCGGCACCTACCGGGTGCTGCCGCCGCACCGCGCGCGCGCCCTCGGGCGGCTGTACACGGAGTCGGAATTCGATCTGCGCCGACTCGATCACCTGCGCCCGAGGATGATCGAAGTCGGACGCTCCTGCGTGCATCGCGATTACCGCTCGGGGCCAGCGATCATGCTGCTGTGGGCGGCGCTGGCGCGCTACATGAAGGCGCACGGGTACCACTACCTGATCGGCTGCGCGAGCGCGCCGCTCACCGACGGCGGCTTGCAGGCGGCGTTCGTTCGCGACGTCGCGCAACGCCATATGACGTCGCCCGAATATCGCGTGTTTCCGCACCTGCCGTTTCCGCACGAGCAGATCGACCGCGCCGCGCACGCGGAACTGCCGCCGCTGATCAAGGGCTATCTGCGCCTCGGCGCGCAGGTCTGCGGCGAACCGGCCTGGGACCCGTCATTCAACACGGCCGATTTCCCCGTATTGCTCGCGCTTGACCGTCTGAACCGGCGCTACGCGCGTCACTTCGATCTGCTGGTCGAAGGCGCGCAAGCGTAGCGACCGCGCCCCGCACCGCGCCGCCGCCGGACGAATCGCGATCGCGCCGACGAGTAACGTGCGCGTCATCGCCAGGCGCTCGATCAGTGCTTGGTCGTCTCCGGCGCCGAGGCGCGCGGCCGACGCGTACGCCGGCGCGCCGGGCTCGACGCGTGCGCCGGCGCCTCCGCCGCCGCCGGTGGCGAGGCCGCCGCGGGTGCAGTCGGCGAACCGCTGTCGCCGTCGGCCTCGGCGAACGCGCGCTCCTCCGCTTCCTGGCGCGCGTCTTCGCGAACCTCGGCCCACAGATCGGCGATCTCTTCTCGCGACTCCGCGACGGCGACCCCGATGCGCTCCAAGCCGCCCGCCACTGCGCGTGCCAGCCGGCGCAGCAGCGCCGGATCGCGCGCAACGACGAAGCCGGCCGCGAAGCCGAGCGCGGCCGCCGTCGCGATCCCGACCGCCAATGCGCCCGGCTTGAGCAGATCCTTCGCATCGATCATTCGACTCTCCTCAAGCGGTTTCCAGTTTGTGTTCTGCAGATCGTTCGCCGGCGGCGAGCGGGCGACCTGCGAACCCCTCCAGGCGCGCCAGCCGCGCGCTTTCCCGCAGCAGAAGGAACGCCAGACCATGCTTGATGCCCGCGATCGCGAGCGGAGGCAGCGAGCGCATCGCCGCCGCGACCATGAGCCCGGCGTTGAACGTCACCGAAGCGCCGAAGTGCCGGCGTAGCCGGCGCCGCACGGACATCGCGCCAGCGCGCGCCGCCAACAGCGAAGGCAGCGGCTCGCCGAGCAGCACGCCGTGCGCCCCGGCTTCCGCATCGACCGGGCACAGGCTCAGGCCGCCCGGTGGCAGCAAGTCGCGCAGCCCGGTATGCACAAGCGCCACGCGCTCGCCGCGCTCGACCGCCGCATCGAGCCAGCGTTCCTGTGCCCGGCGATCCTCGCTTATCACCACATCGGCGCCGAGGCGGTCGAGCGCCTGCGCCGGCTGCGTGGCCGGATCCTCCGTGAAGACCGCGATGCGCCGCACGCCGAGCGCGCGCAGTCGCGCGAACTGCTCCGCAACGCCCGCCCGCAGGCGGCAGCCGAGGTGAATCGTCGCAAGCAGTCGGCCGCGATCGACGACGCCGAGCCGCCGCACGAGGCTGCGCCGATCCGGTTCTTTCGGACGCAGACCCCACGTGCGAGCGAGCAACGCAGCGCCGCCCACATGCAGGAGGCGGCCGCCGTCTTCGAGCACCGCGCCGTGCTCGCGCCATGCAGCGACCTGCTCATCCGGCAGGCCGGCGTCGAGGAGCCGGTCGTCATCGTGGCCGGCCAGTCTCGCCAGCCAGCGGCGCGCCTGGCCGGGATCGATCGCCTCGCCGTCGGCCATCACGTGCTCGATCGACCAGTACGGCTCGGCCAGCACGCCGATATCCTCGAACGCGAAAGTCGTCGCGGTGGCGAGCCGGTCCAAGCTGTCGAGGCCCGTGAGCAGCACGCCGTGACGTGCGATCGCGTACAGCGCAGCCTCGCGCGCGACCGGTTGCGCCAGAGCGATGCCCGTCTGCGGATCGGCCTGCAGCATCGAAGCGGTCCGCGCCGTGTCGCCCGTCAGCGCGAGCACGATTCCCGCCGCGGTCATCGGTACCGCGATCAGCCGCTCCAGGTCGGGGGTCAAGGGCCCCGGCGCATCGCGCGTACGCAGCACGTGGCGCGCGTGATCGCGCAGCCGCACGTTGCGCGACCGCGCCGTCGGGCGCTCGACGCGCAACTCGATCTGGCCGGCGAGAACGCGCGCGCCGGAAGCAACGCGGTCGCCACGGGCTAAGCGTCGCGTCGGCTGCGCAGCCAGCGGCGCGGAAGCGACTTCGGCGGAGCCCGCGAGCACGATTCCGTCGGCCGGCACCACGGCCGCATTACCCAACAGAACGCGATCACCCGGCAGCAGCGCCGCCGCATCGACGGTCAGCCGCTCGCCCGCACGCTCGATGTGGTACCGGCGACGGATCGGCGGAGCGAGGAACGCGAGCAGTCGATCAGTCTCGCGCAGCATGCGGTTGCGCTGCTGCTCGGCGGCGCTGCCCATCAGCAGAGACCATGTCGCGGTCGACGGCCGACCGGTCAGCGCCGAGACGGCGAGCGATACCGAATCGAGCGCGACCGCGGCGACATCGGCGCCCATGCGCCATGCGCCGAAGGCGCGGGCGCCGATCAGCGCGAGTGCGAGCGCGGATGCGGCGGCTGGCGGCAGCAGCGGCGCGCCCACGGCGGCGATCAGCGCGACTTCGAACGCCAGCGATTGGTCGCGCCGACGCGGCAATTCCGTGCCGGTGCCCCGGCCGCTCAGCGTCGGCATCAGATCGACGATCGCACGGCGCGTCTCGGTGCGGCCGTCGTAGCGCACGGTCACCGAGCGAGCCGCCGCCGCGCAGCGCACCGCACGCACTCCGCTGAGCAGTTCGAGCGCGACGCGGGCCTGCGCTGGATCCATGCCCGGGTCGAGCCGGAAACGCAGCCGCGTGGCCGTCTCGTGCAGCAGCATGGCGCTCATCTGCGGTCGCTCGCCCGAAGCCGCTTGCGCAGCTCGCGCACCAGCGTGGGCGCAGCGGCGCACACGGCGATCACCGCTGCGTCGGCGAAGCCGATTGGCGTCGTACGCAGCAGCCCGCGCAGCGGGGAAAACAGCACGGTGGCTGCCTGCGCTCCGAGCGACAGCGCCACCGTGCGCGCAAGCCACGGGTTGGCACGCAGCCGCCGCGGCCCGACGATCGTCAACGGCGCTTCGGAGCGCGCGGACAGCGCGTAGAGCAGTTGCGCGCTCGTCAGCGTCATGAACGCGACGGTGCGCGCGCGCGGCATCGCTCCGTAGCGCGCCAGCGCATACAAGAAGCTCGCCAGTGACGCCGCGGTGATCGCGCCGCCGTCGATCGCGACAGTCGCCCAGTCGCGCGCCGACAACAGCGCCGCCGCGCGCGCAAACGGCGGGCGGTTCATGATGTCGGGCTCGGGCGGCTCCAGCCCCAACGCGATCGCCGGCGATACGTCCGTGATCAGGTTGGTCCACAGCAGCGCCAGGGGATCGAGCGGATCGGGCAACCCGGCCGCGACCGCGATACCCGTCAGCGCGAGCTCGCTGACGTTGGTCGACACCAGGTACTGCACGGCCTTCTTGACGTTCAGATACGAGGTGCGCCCGACCGCGATGGCGGCGAGCAGCCCGTCCGGGTGATCGTCCTGCAGCACCAGATCGCTCATCGACTGCGCGAAGTCGGTGCCACTTGCGCCCATCGCCACGCCGACATCGGCGGTCTTCAGCGCGGGACCGTCGTTGATGCCGTCGCCGGTCATCGCGACCACGTGTCCCCTGTCCTGCAGCGCGCGGATGATCGCGAGCTTCATCGCCGGGCTGCTGCGCGCGAAGGCGGTCGAGCGCTCGACGACGTCGCCAAGCTGTCGCGCGTCTTCGGGCAGGCTGCCGGCGTCGGCGACCCGCTCGGCCCCGTCGAATCCCGCTGCGCGCGCGACGGCCCGTGCGGTGCCGAGCTGGTCGCCCGTGAGCATGACGGGACGGATTCCGGCGGCGCGAAAACGCGCGATCGACTCGGCGATGCCGGGACGCAAGGGATCCGACAGCCCGACCAGCCCGAGCCACGTCAGCTCGCCCGTCTGTCCGAGACTGCGCCCGGATTGCCGCTTGATCGCCAGCGCCAGCACGCGCTGCCCGAGCGCGGCGAGCGCGTCGTTCTCGGCGAGCAGTTGGCGGCGCACCGCCGCCGTCAGCGGGGTCACGCGTCGGCCGTCGAACCAGGACGTACAGCGCTCGAGCACCTCTTGCGGGCGCCCTTTCACCGTCACGACGTACCGACCGTGCGCGGCGGCGTGCAGCGTGACCATGTACGGGTGGTGCTCGGAGCGCTGCTTGATCGCAACCCGCCGATGGCGGCGGCGCAACGCGTCGACATCGACGCCCGGCTCGATCAGGTCCAGCAACGCGATTTCCGTCGGCGAGCCCCGCCACCCCTTGCCGTCGACGCGCTCCACGTCGCTGCACAGCGCGCAGACGAGCGCGAGATCGGCCGGCCACTTCGTCTGCTCGTGCGGCGAGATTCGCCTTCGCCCGATCAGCACCGAGGCAACCGACATCCGGTTCTGCGTCAGCGTGCCGGTCTTGTCGAAGCCGACGGTGTCGACCGCGCCGAGATTCTCGATCGCGTCGAGACTGCGCGCATAGACATGGCGCGCGCGCAGCGTTCGGATGCCGGCGGCGAGCAGGCTCGTGGCCACGGTCGGCAACCCTTCCGGAATCGCGGCCACACCGAGCGACACGGCCGTGCGCAGCAGCGGCAGCAGCGGCCGCCCGCGCAGAACGCCGATCGCGAACACGCCGAGGCACAGGCCGGACGCGCCCAGCGCGAGCCGCTTGCCCAGCGCGTCCAGTTCCGTCTGCAGCCGCGTGCGCGGCGCCTCGGTCGTCTGCGCGAGCGCGCGGATGCCGCCCAGCAGGGTGCGGGCGCCGGTGGCGACGACGACCGCGCGGCCCGTCCCGCCGGAGATCACCGTGCCCATATGGAGCATGTTGCGGCGTTCGCCGAGCGGCGTACCCGCGGCAAGGCCGTCGATCGGCTCCTTGCGCACCGGCAGGCTTTCGCCGGTCAACGGCGCCTCGTTGGCCGACAGTCGATGCGACTCGATGACGCGCGCGTCGGCGGCGACCGATTCGCCCGGTTTGAGTAACAGCACGTCGCCGATGACGATCTCGCGTGCGGGCACCCGTACTTCCCGTCCGTCGCGCAAAACGATCGCCGAGCGCGGCGCAAGCTTACGCAGCGCGGAGACGGTCCGCTCGGCGCGCCGTTCGGTCACGTAACCCAACGCGCCGTTGGCAGCCAACACCGCGGCGATCGCAGCCGCATCGCCGAACGCGCGCGACGCGAGCGCGACCGCGCCGGAGCCGGCCAGCAGCGCCACGGGTACGGACTTGAACTGCTCCAGCAAGATCTCGACGTCGCCGCGCGCGGCGATGTCGGCGATCTCGTTCGCGCCGTCGCGCTGCAGGCGCAGCTGCGCCTGCGCAGCGCTGAGCCCCTGCGGGGTCGTATCGAGCTCGGCCAGCACCGCGCCCAGCGCGCGTGCGTGCCAGTCGCGTCTGCCGCAGCCGTCCGCCGCTGACAGCGCGGCGCTCTGTCCTGCCAGCCCTCGCGCCTCGCGCCTGAGCGCGGCACGTTGTGATCGCGGCGCCGAGTTGCCGCGCCGCCGCGACAGCGCGACCCCATCAAACGCGGCCACCGCGCGTGCGAGTTCGGCGTCCCAGTCCCGCGCTGCGCGCGCGCGGCGCGCGTCGATCCGAACGATTCCGCTCGCCGCGCTGGCGATCACCCGCACGTCGGCGCCGCCGACGTGCGCTTCGAGCCATGCAGCGAGCGCCTCGTTGTCGCGCAGGCCGCGTACGCGCCAGCGCGGCCCCAGGGCGCCTGGCGGCAACTTCACGACGAGCGCGGGCGGGACGCCCGACAGCGAAGGATCGCGCGGCATCCGGACCTGTTGTCTAACAATGGTGCCGCGCGCGGTGATGGTCGGGAATAAACATCTCGCGGCCAACCGGTTGCGTGCAGATGTGCCGCCTCGCCCGGAAGATCGGCGTGACGTCGCAGGCGCAACGCTTGATCGGGCGGAACATCCTGCACGAAGACGCAAGGGTGAAGGCTGCGCATGACACGCGAATGACACCCGCGCGGCCGTCGTCACTCGCGCGTCACCTTCAACCGCTAACGTGCGAAGCGATGAAAGCGAGTGCTTGGCAACCCGCTCTGCGCAGCGCCGATTCCCAGCCGACGGAGTCGCGGCCGGTACCCGCCGGCGCGGACGCCGCGCTGCGTGCAGCAAGCATCCACCGTCACCGCGCGATCTTCATCTCGGACACGCACCTCGGCACGCGCGGCTGCAAGGCCGAGCACCTGCTCGACTTCCTGCGCCATCACGAGTCCGACAGCCTGTACCTGGTCGGCGACGTGATCGACGGCTGGGCGCTGCGCAACGGCTTTTTCTGGCCGCAGACCCACAACGACGTCGTGCAGAAGGTGCTGCGCCGGGCGCGCAAGGGCACGCAGGTCGTCTACATCCCGGGCAATCACGACGAGTTCGCGCGCCAGTTCGTCGGGCTCGACTTCGGCGGCATCGCCATCCGCGCCGAAGCGGAGCACCGGCTGCTCGACGGCCGGCGGCTGTGGGTCGTGCACGGCGACTTCGCCGACGGGGTCATTCAGCACGCCAAGTGGCTCGCCTACGTCGGCGACGTGATGTACGACTTCGCGCTCTGGCTCAATCGCCACGTCAACAACGTCCGCGCGCGGCTCGGACGGCCGTACTGGTCGCTGTCGCAGTACCTCAAACACAAGGTCAAGAACGCGGTGAACTTCATCTTCAGCTTCGAGCAGGTGCTGGCGCGCGAGGCGCGCCGGCGCGGGTACGACGGCGTGGTGTGCGGGCACATCCACCGCGCCGAGATCCGCGAGGTCGACGGACTGCTGTACTGCAACGACGGCGACTGGGTCGAGAGCCTGACCGCGCTGGTCGAATCGCGCGACGGCGAGCTGCGCATCGTGCACTGGCCGATCGTGCTCAAACCCGGCGCAACCGTGCCGCGCTGGGACGAACACGAGCCGGCGCCGGAGCATGCCGCGGCGCTTCAGTGCGTGCGGTGAAGATCGTCATCGTCACCGACGCCTGGACGCCGCAAGTCAACGGCGTGGTGCGCACGCTGCAGGCCACGCGCTGCGAACTCGAACGCTTCGGCCACCTCGTCACGATGCTGACGCCGGAGTCTTTCGCCACCGTGCCTTGCCCGGGATATCCGGAGATCCGGCTGTCGCTGTTCCCGTATCGCAGGCTCGCGCGGCGGCTACGTGCCGAGTTCGCATTCGACGGCGAGGTCGCTCTGCACATCGCCACCGAAGGGCCGCTCGGCTTGGCCGCGCGCCGCTTCTGCATGCGCCATCGCATCCCTTTCACCACCGCCTATCACACGCGCTATCCGCAGTATCTGCGCGCGATGTTCGGCGTCCCCGAGCGCTGGACCTACGCCGCGATGCGCCGCTTTCACGCGGCGTCCGCCGTCGTGATGGCTGCCACCGACAGCGTCGAAGCCGAGCTGCGCGCCGCCGGCATCGACAGAGTCGCGCGCTGGACCCGCGGCGTCGACACCGACGTGTTCCATCCGACCGAGCCGATGCCGCTCGATGTGCCGAGACCGATCTTCGCCTTCGTCGGCCGGGTGTCGGTCGAGAAGAACATCGATGCGTTCCTGCAGCTCGACCTGCCCGGCAGCAAGGTCGTCGCCGGCGACGGTCCCGCGCTGCCTCGCCTGCGTCGTCGGCATCCCGAGGTGCTCTTCCTCGGCATGCAGGACAGCCGGCAACTGGCGCGCCTGTACAGCGCCGCCGATGCTTTCGTGTTTCCGAGCCGGACCGACACGTTCGGCCTGGTGCTGCTCGAGGCGCTGGCGTGCGGACTGCCGGTGGCCGCTTACCCCGTGCAGGGGCCGCTGGACGTCGTCGGCACCGGCGATGTTGCCGTGCTCGACGAGGATTTGCGGCGCGCCGCGCTCGCGGCGCTGCGTATCGATCGCGCGCGGTGTCGCGAATTTGCACTGACCCGATCGTGGCGCAACGCCACGCGGCAGTTCGTTTCGCTGCTGCGCCCCACGTTCATGCGCCCCGGCGCGCTACGGGCAGCATCCGACCGCGCAGCGCCGGACGGCGTGCAGACGCCCTCGTAGACGATCGCGCGTGCAGCAGGGCGCTTGCCACCGCAGTCGTTCCCCGGCGCCGAGCAGCCACCGATAGGCTGCCGGCGCCGGTGCGAACGTGACGCGATTGCGCGAGTGTGCGAGCAGGTTGGCTGGCGCGGCGGGAAAGCTTGGGGTGGCCGATGGGATTCGAACCCACAACAACCGGAATCACAATCCGGGACTCTACCGTTGAGCTACGGCCACCACCCTCGAACAAACTGGCCTGCCCGACTGGACTCGAACCAGTGACCACCGGCTTAGAAGGCCGGTGCTCTATCCAACTGAGCTACGGGCAGCTTCCCACACTCAGCGCACTCGACCCTTTGCCGTCGGGCATCGGGGCGTCGTGCGACCGGTCGCCTGCGCCCTGAGCGCCTGAGCCTGCCCAAGGACCTAGGGCTTTGGTCGGGGCGAGAGGATTCGAACCTCCGACCCCCTGCGCCCAAGGCAGGTGCGCTACCAGGCTGCGCTACGCCCCGAAGGCACGCGATGATACCCGTCCATGCCGCACGCGGCAATTTGGCTTGGCCGTCTCACGCCGCGCGGCGTTGCACGGGAACCGGCGAAGGCGCGAGCAGACGCGCTCGCGGCAACCATATGGTGAAGGTGCTGCCTTGGCCGAGTTGCGACTGCACGTCGAGCCGGCCCTGGTGCCGCAGCAGCACGTGCTTGACGATGGCCAGCCCCAGCCCGGTGCCGCCCGTCTCGCGCGAACGACTCTTGTCGACGCGATAGAAGCGCTCGGTCAGCCGCGGGATATGCTCGGGTGCGACGCCGATGCCGGTGTCCTCGACCTCGAAGCGCGCGCCGTCGTCGGCCACGCGCCAGCGCAGCGTTACGCGCCCGCCGTCGGGTGTGTAGCGGATCGCGTTCGACACGAGGTTGCCGAACGCGCTGCGCAGTTCCTCACGGCTGCCGCGCACGTGTTCTGCGTCGGTTTCGACACCGATCGCGTGCCGCCCCTGCGACAGCGCGCGCGCCTCGTCGGCCAGCTCGCGCACCAGTCGCGGCACGTCGACATCTTCTTCGGCGACCGGGTTTTCCTGAGACTCGAGCCGCGACAGCATCAGCAGATCCTCGACCAACCGGTGCATGCGCTGCGCCTGTTCCTGCATCAGCCGCAGGTGGCGGCGGCGCGTCTCGTCGACCGGCGCGTCGGCGTCGAGCAACGTCTCGAGGAAACCGTTGACCACCGTCAGCGGCGTGCGCAGCTCGTGCGATACGTTGGCCACGAAGTCGCGCCGCATCGCGTCGACGCGCTCGCTTTGCGTGACGTCGCGCGTCAGCACGATCCAGCGCGACGGTTCGAACTCGATCACCTGTACAGACAGCGCGAGGGACGGATTCGCCAGCGGCCGGAACACGATTGGCGCGTCGAAGTCGCCCGAGGTCATGTAGGCGACGAAGGCTGGGTCGCGCACCAGGTTCGTCAGCCGCAGTCCCTGGTCGGCGTGCAGCTTCAGGCCCAGATGGTTTTCCGCGACCGGATTGCACCACTCGATCTGCAACGCGGCGTCGACGAGCACGATGCCTTCGGGCAGCGCGCTGATGGTGCGGCGGAAGCGCGCTTCGTTGTCCTGCAGGCGCCGCTCGTTGATCTCGCTGGCGCGGCGCATCCGGTACAGGCGGGCGAACACTTCCGACCAGGTCCCGATGCCGTTCGGAATCGAGGTGAGGCTCGGCTGCTCGAGCCATTGGCCGAGCGCCGCCAGATACGACAGGTGCGCCCCGCTGTACAGCGTCAGCGCGATCGCCCCGAACCACAGCCCGGCGCGTTCGCCGAAGATCAGTCCGACGACGATCGCCGCCGCGCCGAGCAGCCCAAGACGCGCGAGCGCGGGCAGGATCAGCCTGACCCTGTGCGGCAGCTTGTCGAGCATGCCCGCAATCTACTGCTCGGCGCCCGTCGCCAGCCGGTAGCCGAGTCCGCGCACCGTCTGTACGAGGTGCTGCGCGCCGGCAGTCGCCAGCGCCTTGCGCAGCCGCAGCACGTGCACGTCGACGGTGCGTTCCTCGATGAACACGTGATCGCCCCAGACGCTGTCCAGAAGCTGCGCGCGCGTGAAGACGCGCTCGGGATGGCCGATCAGGAATTTCAGCAGCTTGAACTCGGCCAGCCCCATTTTGACCAGCTTGCCGTCGACCCGGACCTCGTGCCGAGCCGGGTCGATGGCCAGCGGCCCATAGGCGAGCGCCTCGCCGCTTTTTTCCGGTGCGCGCCGGCGGAACACCGCGCGCACGCGGGAAACCAGCTCGCGCGGCGAAAACGGCTTGACGACGTAGTCGTCCGCACCCGCATCCAGCCCCGCGACCTTGTCGCTCTCCGCGCTTTTGGCGGTCAGCAGAATCACGGGCAATGACTTCGTGCGGTCGCCGCCGCGCAGCTCGCGCAACAGCTCGATGCCGGCACGATCCGGCAGCATCCAGTCGAGGATGATCAGATCCGGCAGGCGCTCGCGGATCGCCTTCTGTGCCGCGGCGACCGATTCGGCGCGCTGCACTTCGAAGCCGTTGTGGGTGCACGTGTACGACACCAGCTCCTGGATCGCCGGCTCGTCTTCGACCACGAGTATCGATGCGGACACGCCCCGCTCCCTACGCCTTGGCGACCGTGCGCTCGATCTCTTCGGGCGACGCGTGCCGAACGTCCGCGCCCTGTACGATGAAGATGACGTGCTCGGCGATGTTCTTCGCGTGGTCGCCGATGCGTTCGATCGCCTTGGCGGCCCACACGGTGTCGATCGCGGCCGAGATCGAGCGCGGGTCTTCCATCATGAAGGTCACGAGCTGCCGCAGGATCGCGCGGAAACGCTCGTCCACGCCGGCGTCGTCGCGAATGATCGCCGCCGCCGCCACCGGATCGAGACGCGCAAAGGCATCCAGCGCGCGGCGCAGCATACCGGCGACGATGTCGCCCGACGTGCGGATGTCGGGAATCCGGTTCAAGCGGAAGCCGGACTCCTTCTCCCTGAGCCACTTGGCGGCGCGCGCGATCTTGCTCGCCTCGTCGCCGGCGCGCTCCAGATCCGTGATCGCTTTGGCCACGCCCATGATCATGCGCAGGTCGACGGCGGTCGGCTGGCGGCGCGCGATCACGTGGTTGACCATGCGATCGATGTCTTGCTCGAGTTCGTCGACGCGGTCGTCCGCATCGATCGCGTTCTGCGCGAGCGATGCGTCGGCGCGCTCGAAGGCGTCGAGCGCGGTCTTCAACTGCGACTCGACCAGCCCTCCCATCTGCAGGATGCGCGAGCGCACCGCCTCCAGTTCCTGGTCGTAAACCCGCGACGAATGTTCACCGGTGGTCATGTCGATGTCCCGCGACGACAGGCGCCGGCGCTAGCCGAAACGCCCCGTGATGTAGTCTTCCGTCTGCTTCTTCTGCGGCTTGATGAAGATCTGGTCGGTCTCGCCGAACTCGATCAGTTCGCCGAGGTACATGTAGGCCGTGTAGTCGGAGACGCGCGCGGCCTGCTGCATGTTGTGCGTGACGATCAGGATCGTCACCTTCTCCTTCAGCTCGTCCATCAGCTCCTCGATCGAAGCCGTCGCGATCGGGTCGAGCGCCGAGGTCGGCTCGTCGAACAGCAGCAGCTCGGGATCGGTCGCCAGCGCGCGCGCGATGCACAGGCGCTGCTGCTGTCCGCCCGACAGATTGAAAGCCAGTTCGTTCAGGCGTCCCTTGACCTCGTCCCACAGGGCCGCCCCCCGCAGCGCCTGTTCGATCTTGTCGTCGAGGACGGCCTTCGAGCTGATCCCGCGCACGCGCAGCCCGTACGCGACATTCTCGTAGATCGACTTCGGAAAGGGATTCGGCTTCTGGAACACCATGCCGATACGCATCCGGACCTCGATCGGATCGACCTCCTTGGCCAGCACGTTGACGTTGTCCGGAAACAGGCGGATCTCGCCTTCGTAGCGGTTGCCAGGATACAGGTCGTGCATCCGGTTGAAGCAGCGCAGGAAAGTCGACTTGCCGCAGCCGGAAGGCCCGATCAGCGCCGTCACGCGATTCTGGTAGATCGGCAGCGAAATGTCCTTCAAGCCCCTGAAGTCGCCGTAATAGAAGCTCAGATTGCGCGCCTCCGCCTTCAGCGTTCGCGTCGCGCCCAAGTCGGCCGCCGCAGCATGGGGCGCCTGAGGTATCGCCTCGGTGATCACCATTTGATCTTCTTCCTCACTTGGTAGCGGATGTAGATCGCCAGCCCGTTCATCGCCAGCGTCATGGCGAGGAGGACGATGCCCGCTGCGGCCGCATTGAGCTGGAACGCCTTGTCCGGTCGGGAGACCCAGTTGAACATCTGTATCGGCAGCACCGTGAACTCGGCCCACAGCCACTGGAAGTTCAGAAACGGCGGCTCGGCGGTCACCGGCGACGGCGGCAGAAAGGCGATGAAGGTCAGCGCCCCGATGGTGATGATCGGCGCCGTTTCGCCGATGGCGCGCGCCATGCCGATGATCACGCCCGTCATGATGCCGCCGGCCGAGTACGGCAGCAGGTGGTTCGAGATCATCTGCCAGCGCGTGGCACCCAGCGCGTAGGCGCCTTCGCGGATGTGGCCCGGCACGGCGCGCAGCGCCTCCCGCGTCGAAACGATCACGATCGGCAGGATCAGCAGCGCCAGCGTCAGACCGGCCGACAGGATGCTCTGACCGAATCCGAACTGGTACACGAACAGACCGAGCGCGAGCAAGCCGTAGACGATCGAGGGCACGCCCGCCAGGTTCGTCACGTTGACCTCGATGATGTCGGTAACAAGGTTCCTTTTCGCGTATTCCTCGAGATAGACCGCCGCGCCGACGCCCAGCGGCACGGCCGCGCACATCGTCACCAGCATCACCAGCGCGGTCCCGACCCAGGCGGACAGAATGCCCGCCTCCGCGGCCCGGCGCGAAGGAAAGTTGACGAAGAAGTCCGCGGTCAGCCGCGGCCAGCCGTCGATCAGCAGATCCAGGAACGCCGCGAGCAGCATCAGGATCGCGATCATCATGCAGAACAGGCCCACGACGGCAAAGACGAGTTCCTTGCGCTTGCCCGTCGCGATCAACGCGCGCAGCGGGGCGACATCGTCGCGCGAACGCATTGCGGCGCTCATCAGTACGACTCCCGGTAGCGGCGGCGCATCCAGTGGCCGAAGATGTTGAAGGCCAGCGTCATCAGCACGAGCACCAGGCCCGCCGCGAAGATGCTCTGATAACCGATCGAGCCGTGCGGCAGGTCGCCGAGGGCCACCTGCACGATGTACGCGGTGATGGTCGCCGCCGGCTCCATCGGGTTGAAGGTGAAGGTCGGCTGCAGGCCGGCGGCGATCGCGACCACCATCGTTTCGCCGACGGCGCGCGAGATCGCGAGCACGTATGCCGCGACGATCCCGGACAGCGCGGCAGGCGCCACCACCTTGACCGCGGTCTGCAGCCTCGTCGCGCCCATCGCGTACGAGCCCTCGCGCATGTTCATCGGAACGGCGCGCATCGCGTCTTCCGCGACCGAGCTGATGTAAGGCGTGATCATGATGCCGATGACGATGCCCGGTGACAGCATGTTGAAGCCCGGCAGGTCGGCGAAGATCGTCTGCAGCAGCGGCGTGAACGCCAGCAGTGCGAAGTAGCCGAAAACGACCGTCGGCACGGCCTCCAGCATCTCCAGGAACGGCTTGACCGTCTCGCGCACGCGGTGCGGCGCGAACTCCGACAGATAGATCGCGATGATCGTCCCCAACGGAACGGCCACCGCCAGCGCCACGAACGCGACCGTCAGCGTGCCGGACACCAGCGGCAGGATGCCGTAGTGGGCGTCGGCGAACAGCGGCGTCCACATCGTGTCGGTGAGGAAGTCGACGATCGATACGTGCTCGAAGAACCCCGCCGACTCATAGACCAGGATGCCGACGATCGCCACCGTCGTGAACACCGCCACCAGCCCCGCCGCGAGCAGCAGCGTCTCGATGAAACGCTCCTTGAGGATGCGCAGGCGCTTGTGTTTCAGCGATTCGATGACGGGCATCGACAGTTCGTCGACGGTCGCGACGGCGGCGTTCGGCGTAGACATGGCGGATTGTAGAGGCGCGCGCGATGTCCTAAGTACGGACCGGCCGTACGCGCGCGGACGGCCGGTCCCGGGGGAAGGAAGTGCGGGGAGGGGCAGCGCGGCAGTGACGGCGCTTCTTACTTGGCTTCCATCTTCATCAACTGCTCGATCGTGACGCCGACCATGTTCTCGCCGCCGAACTTCGTCCCGACCCGGTTCTTCGCCAGCGCGTCGAGGTTATACGTGTACGCGGCGGCCGGCAGCGGCACGTACTTGACTTCGCGCACCAGCTTGTCGGCGTTGCGGTTGAAGAACTCGACGAACTCGCGGACTTCCGGGCGCTTCGCGGAGGCTTCCTTCACGTAGATGAAGATCGGACGCGACAACGGCTGGTAAGTGCCGTTGACCACCGTCTCCATCGAAGGCGCGATCGCCTTGCCGCCCTTCCACGAGATCGGAAGCGCCTTGAGCTTGTCGCGATTCTCCGCGTAGTAGGCGAAGCCGAAGAAACCGATCGCATCGACGTCGCGCGCGATGCCCTGAACCAGCACGTTGTCGTCCTCGGAGGCGGTGAAGTCGCCGCGGCTGGACTTCGACTTGCCCGTGACCGCCTCGGTGAAGTAGTCGAACGTGCCCGAGTCCGCACCGGCGCCGAACAGCTTGATCGGCCGATCCGGCCATTGCGGGTTGACCTGGTTCCAGCGCGTGATCTTGCCCTGCGCCGCCGGCTCCCACATCTTCTTCAGCTCCTCGATCGAGATCTGCGTCAGCCAGGAGTTCTTCGGGTTCACGACCACCGACAGCGCGTCGTACGCCACCGGCATCTCGATGTAGCGGACGCCGTTCTTCTCGCACTGGGCCATTTCGGATTTCGTGATGGGACGCGATGCGTTCGAAATGTCCGTCTCGCCGCGGCAGAACTTCTTGAAACCTCCGCCCGTGCCGGAGATCCCGACGGTGACCTTCACGGCACCGCGCTTGGCTTTCTGGAACTCCTCGGCCACGGCCTCCGTGATGGGGAAAACGGTGCTCGAGCCGTCGATCTTGACGGTCGATTGCGCAAGAGCGGCGCCGCCGTGTAGAGCGGCGGACGCAGCAAGAATCGCGGCCGCCAGCAGCGCGCGCCGCGTCTTCATGGGGTTGTGCATGGATCCTCTCCAATCAGGTACTCGCCCCGTCGCGGGGCGCTTCGATGACCACGAATGTGTCACGACCGCGACCTTAGGCGACCAAGATGACGTGCGCGTGACAACGCCGGCGCCGCGTCGCTCGTGTGGAGCCCTGGCGCATCGGGGATTCAGGCACGCGTACCCGGCAAACCTGTCGACCGCGTGAGCCGCGGCAGCGGGGGCATCGGCTGGGGCATCCGGCGGCTCGCTCGTCGCCGCAGGTGAAAGCGATCACGCGCCCGGTACGGTCGCAGCCAACCGATGCGCCAGCGCGTGCGCCAGGTCAGCTTCCTCGGCTTCGACCATCACGCGCAGCACCGGCTCGGTGCCCGAGGCGCGGATCAGGATGCGGCCGCTGCCGGCCAGCTCGCGTTCGATCGCCTGCACTTCGTTCTGCAGCGGCGCGTGCGAGGTCCATTCGAAGCCGTTGCGCACACGCACGTTGACGAGCGTCTGCGGCAGCAGCCTGAGATCCGCGGTCAGCTCGGCGAGCGACTTGCCCGCGCGCCGCATCGCCGCCAGCACCTGCAGACCGCTGACGATGCCGTCGCCGGTCGTGTGTTTGTCCAGGCACAGCAGATGCCCCGAGCCTTCGCCGCCGAGCTGCCACCCTTTGCGCTCGAGCAGCTCGAGCACGTAGCGGTCGCCGACCTTGGCGCGCGCAAACGGAATCTTCAGCTCCGCGAGCCGCCTCTCGAACGCGAAGTTGGTCATCAGCGTGCCGACCACGCCGGCGACCCGCCCCCCGTTGGCGATGCGGTCGCGCACGATCACGTACAGCAGCTCGTCGCCGTTGTAGGTGCGGCCGTCGGCGTCGGCGATCACGACCCGATCGGCGTCGCCGTCGAGCGCGATGCCCAGATCGGCCTCGTTCGTCTGTACCGCATGCGCGAGGTGCTCGCCGTGCACGGCGCCTACGCCGTCGTTGATGTTGAAGCCGTTCGGTGAGGCGCCGACCGCGACGACGTCGGCGCCCAGCTCGTGGAACACGTCGGGCGCGACCTGATAGGCGGCGCCGTGCGCGCAGTCGACCACGATCTTCAGCCCCTTCAGGTCCAGCTCGGTCGGGAACGTGCTCTTGCAGAACTCGACGTAGCGTCCGCCGGCGTCGTCGAGTCGGCGCGCCTTGCCGAGCAGCTTCGACTCGACGCAGGCAAAGGGCGCGTCGATCTGCGCTTCGATCTGCGCCTCGATCTCGTCGGGCAGCTTGGTGCCGCGCCCGGAAAAGAACTTGATGCCGTTGTCGGGATACGGATTGTGCGAGGCGCTGATCACCACACCCGCGGTCAGCCGCTGCGCGCGCGTCAGGTAAGCGACCGCGGGCGTGGGCAGCGGACCGCACAGCACGACATCGACGCCGGCGCTTGAGAAGCCCGCTTCGAGCGCCGCCTCGAGCATGTAACCGGAGACGCGCGTGTCCTTGCCGATCAGCACCGTCGGCTTCGCGCTCGCGCCCGGCGGCTGGTGCGCGACGAGCACGCGCCCGGCCGCCTGTCCGAGCTTCAGCACGAAGTCCGGCGTGATCGGCGCCTGGCCGACCGTGCCGCGTACGCCGTCCGTTCCGAAGTACTTGCGGCTCACTGTCCCTCTCCTTTCAACCTGAATTCATCACCACAGAGACACGGAGGGCACAGAGAACTTCGGCAGAACAAGCGTCTGCGATGAGGAAACACGATCACCCGACGGGTGAAACACAAAAGACCTGCAGAACTCTGTTTTTCCTCGGTGTTCTCTGTGTCTCCGTGGTTCAAACGCGGTTTTCCGGTTCAAGTGTTCAGCCAAGGGTCGAGGACCGTCGGCTGCATCCCCTAACACCGCCCCTCGAGGCCGATGGGTCGGGACTGAGGGGCAGAGCATTCCTTATCCGAGTCGTTCATCCAACGCTCAGTGCCGACTGCATCGCCTGCCAGACCGCCAGCGCGTCGCGTGTGGCCGCCACGTCGTGGACCCGCACGATACGCGCCCCGCGCTGCACGGCCAGCAGCGCCGCGGCGACCGAGGCGTGCAGGCGCTCGCCGACGCCGCGCCCGGTCGCGTGCCCGAGCATCGACTTGCGCGACAGCCCGACGAGCACCGGCTGTCCAAGCGCGGTCAGTTCGTGCAGCCGCGCGAGCAGCGCGAAGTTGTGGGCAACGGTCTTGCCGAAGCCGAAGCCGGGGTCGAGCGCGATGCGCTCGCGCGCCACCCCCGCCGCCAGCAGCGCATCGCGCCGCGCGCGCAGGAAATCGCCGACTTCGCGCACCACGTCGTCGTAGTGCGGAGCGAGCTGCATCGTGCGCGGTTCGCCCTGCATGTGCATCAGCACGATGCCGCAGTCGGACGCGGCGACGGCTTCGAGCGCGCCCGGCGCGCGCAGCGCCCGCACGTCGTTGACGACCGCTGCGCCCTCGGCCAGCGCGGCGCGCATCACCTCGGGTTTGCTCGTGTCGACCGAAATCGGAACCCCGCGTTCGCGCAAGGCACGCACCAGCGGTATCACGCGCGCCAGCTCCTCGTCGGCATCGACCCCGGCCGCGCCGGGGCGGGTCGATTCGCCGCCGATGTCGAGCAGATCGGCGCCTTCTTCGATCAGCCGCACGCCGTGCGCCAGCGCGCCAGAGAAATCGAAGAATCGCCCGCCGTCGGAGAAGGAGTCCGGCGTGACGTTGACGATGCCCATCACGAGCGGGCGACGCAGGTCGAAGACGCGACAACCGCACGCCCAGCGTGTGCCCGAAACCGCTTGCCCCATCGCGCTTGCCAGCCGCTGGCGAAGCCTTCATTCTAGTGACGCGACACGAGGAACACGATGCTGCGACAACTGTTTGCGCGCTGGGGAAAACAGGCGTCGGACGCCGCGAGCAACGCCGGCAACAACGAAACGAAAATCGAAGGCGCGCCCGCTGCGGGCAAAGAAGAACCGCCGGCCGTCGCGCGGCGCGCGCCGACCGTCGACCTCGCGCAGCCGTGGCGGCTGGTCGTACGCCGTCCGTTGCTCGACCGCCGCGGGGCGATCGCCGGCTGGGATCTGCGGATTTCGCCGTGGGCCGCCGAGCGCCTGCGCCGCACGCACGCGCAGCGCCCGCTGCAGGAAGCGCTTGACTTTGCGCTCGTACGGGCCGCGCAGAAGGTGATGCAGTCGCCCCGCGTCGCGGTGCTGAACCTCCCGCCCGCCACGCTGCGCCACGGCGCGGCGCTCGCGCAACTGCCGCGTGGAACGATCGCGGTGCTGGACGAGGCCACGCTCGACGCGCTCGGCGCCGAGGCGCCGGTGGTGCTGTCGATGCTGCGCAGGCAGGACCTGAAGATCGCCCTCGCGCCGGACGTCGCGCTTCTCGATCCGCCGCCCGAGTTCGTCGTGATCGACGCGGCGGCGGGCATGCGCGCCGCGTCCGGCGAGCCCGCGCGGCCGGCGCCGTCCGGGCAGGGCCGCATCGTCACCAACCTGAGTTCGTTCGAGGACGTTGCTGCCGCCCTGGAGAAGAGTGCCGATTTCGCGTGCGGCGCGTACGCGCAGGCCGCGGCGCAGCGAACTGGCCAGGCGCCGGCGCGGACGGTCACGATCGCCAGGATCCTGTCGGCGCTCTCGGCCGGTCGGTCGCCACGCGAAATCGCCGAACTGTTCAAGGCCGACGTCACGCTGTCGTACCGGCTCATGCGCATCGTCGGCAGCGCGGCCTACGGGCTGGGACGTTCGATCGGTTCGCTGCAGGAAGCGGTGATGATGCTCGGCACGCGCGAACTGCACCGCTGGCTCGCGGTGCTGCTGCTCGCCAGCAGCGGCGGCGTGCCGCTGGCGCGCGCGCTGCACGAGACGGCACTGGCGCGCGGGCGCCTGCTCGAGCTCATCGCGACCGCGCGCGGCCGTAGCGACCCGCCCGAAGCATTGTTCGTCACCGGCGCGTTTTCCCTGCTCGATCTGTTGCTGAACGTGCCGCTCGAATCGGCGTTGGCGCTTATGCCGCTGCTGCCGGCGCGGATGATCGACGCGCTGATCGCCGAAAGCGGGCCGTGGCGACCTTATCTCGATCTCGCGCTCGCGCTGGAATCCGGCGACGACGGGCGTCAGGAAGCGGCTTGCGCGAAGCTCGAGGTCAACCGCGACAAGGCCGCCGCGCTGTACGCCGAGGCGGCCGACTGGGCCGCGGGCGCCACCGAGCTCGGCGGCGACGTCTGAAGACGGCAACGCCCGCTTGCGCGGGCGTCGGGAAACGTTTCGGCTGCGCTCAGGCCGGCTGGGCCGCGCCCTCCACGCCGCCGCTGGCGGGCTTGCCGCCCGACGGCGGCGTCGATCCGACCGATTTCGGCGGCCGCGGCGGCCGGCCGGCCATGATGTCGTCGATCTGCTCGGCGTCGATCGTCTCCAGCTCGAGCAACGCCTTGGCCATCGCCTCGACCTTGTCGCGGTTGTCCTCGATCAGCTTGCGCGCCAGCGCGTATTGCTGGTCGATGATGCGACGGATCTCGGCGTCGACCTTGCGCATCGTCTCCTCGGACACGTGCGTCGTCTTCGTGATCGAGCGGCCGAGGAAGACCTCGCCTTCGTTCTCCGCATAGACCATCGGGCCGAGGACGTCGCTCATGCCGAAGCGCGTGACCATGTCGCGCGCCATCTGCGTCGCGCGCTCGAAGTCGTTGGAGGCGCCGGTGGTCATCTGGTTCATGAACACCTCTTCGGCGATCCGGCCGCCGAACAGCACCGCGATGCGGTTCAACAGGTACTCGCGGTCGTACGCGTAACGGTCCTGCTCGGGTAGCTGCATGGTCACGCCGAGCGCGCGGCCGCGCGGGATGATCGTGACCTTGTGCACCGGGTCGGTCTTCGGCAGCAGCTTGGCCACCACCGCATGGCCCGACTCGTGGTACGCGGTGTTGCGCCGCTCCTCCTCGGACATGACCATCGACTTGCGCTCGGCGCCCATCATGATCTTGTCCTTGGCGCGCTCGAAGTCCTGCATCTCGACCACGCGGGCGTTGCGCCGCGCGGCGAACAGCGCCGCTTCGTTGACCAGGTTGGCCAGGTCCGCGCCGGAAAACCCCGGCGTGCCGCGCGCCAGCACGTCGGCCTTCACGTCGGCGCCGATCGGCACCTTGCGCATGTGCACGTTGAGGATCTGTTCGCGGCCGCGGATGTCGGGCAGCGGCACCACCACCTGGCGGTCGAAGCGACCCGGTCGCAGCAGCGCCGGGTCGAGCACGTCGGGCCGGTTGGTGGCGGCGATCACGATCACGCCCATGCCGGTTTCGAAGCCGTCCATCTCGACGAGCAACTGGTTCAGCGTCTGCTCGCGCTCGTCGTTGCCGCCGCCCAGCCCGGCGCCGCGCTGGCGGCCCACGGCGTCGATCTCGTCGATGAAAATGATGCACGGCGCGTGCTTCTTGGCCTGCTCGAACATGTCGCGTACGCGCGCCGCACCCACACCGACGAACATCTCGACGAAGTCCGATCCCGAGATCGAGAAGAACGGCACCTTCGCTTCGCCCGCGATCGCCTTGGCCAACAGTGTCTTGCCGGTGCCGGGCGAACCCACCATCAGCACGCCGCGCGGGATCCGGCCGCCAAGCTTCTGGAACTTGGACGGGTCGCGCAGGAAGTCCACGAGCTCCTGCACCTCTTCCTTCGCCTCGTCGCAGCCGGCGACGTCGGCGAACGTCACGTTGTTGTTGCTCTCGTCGAGCATGCGCGCGCGGCTCTTGCCGAAGGAAAACGCGCCGCCGCGGCCGCCGCCTTGCATCTGGCGCATGAAGAAGATCCACACGCCGATCAGCAGCAGCATCGGGAACCACGACACGAAGATCGAGGTGAGCAGCGACTGCTCTTCGCGCGGCTTGACGTCGACCTTGACGCCGGCGCCGATCAGATCGCCCATCAGCCCGCGGTCGAGCACCGTGGCGACGGTGCGGATGCGGCGATCGTCCTGCGTGAGCGCGATCACTTCCGGCGTGACGCCCGATTCCTGGATCGACACCTGCTTGATGCGGCCGGCCTTGACCTCGGCGAGGAACTCGGAATACGGCAGATAGGTTTCGCCCGGGCGCTGGCGACCCTCGAACTGCTTGAAGACGGTAAAAAGCACGAGCGCGATCACCATCCAGATGGCGGCTTTCGCGAACATGTTGTTGTTCAAGATACGGCTCCCGACGAGGTCCGCGGGCGGCGGACGGTTGACGCGGATTCTAGGCCCAATCGCGGCTGCGGGCGCATCCGCAACGGCGTTCCAACCGCCTCATATGTGGGCCGATGACCCTGCCTTTTCAAGGGCTTGCGTCGATCGAGGGCACCCTGCGGCAAACCCCGATCAACGCTGTCTGAGACCCCGCGCCAACAGATAGGTTTCGCTCGAACTGTCGCGCGAGGCGGCGGGCTTGCGCACCACGACGTTCGTGAATGCCTTCTTCAGCGCCTCGACGAACTGGCTGTAGCCGCTGCCCTGGAAAGCCTTGACCAGCAGCGCACCGCCCGGCTTCAGATGCGCCTGCGCGAACGCGAGCGCAAGCTCGCACAGATGGCCGCTGCGGGCCGCGTCGACCGAGGCGATGCCGGACAGATTCGGCGCCATGTCCGACAGGATCACGTCCGCGCGTTCGCCGCCGAGCGCGGCGACAAGCCGCGCTTCGACTTCGGTTTCGCGGAAGTCGCCCTGGATGAACGTCACGTCGGGCAGCGGGTCCATCGGCAGCACGTCCAGTGCGATGATGCGGCCGCGCACCGCGCCGTGGCGGTCGGTCAGCCGTTCGCGCACGACCTGGCTCCAGCTGCCCGGTGCCGCGCCCAGATCGATCACGACGCTGCCGGGCTTCAGCAGCCTGTCGCGATCGTCGATCTCGGCGAGCTTGTACGCGGAGCGGGCACGGTAGCCGTGTTTGGTCGCCGCCTTCACGAAAGGATCGGCGAGGTGGCGACGGATCCACTCGGGATTCGAGCGGTGCTTCTTTTTCGCGGTCGGCATCGGCGATCGTAGACTACCCGCAAAGCGGAGCGGCACATGCCAGAAATCGAACTGACGCCGAAACAGCGGCAGCAACTCAAGGGCGCGGCGCACCGCCTCGACCCGGTGGTGCTGCTCGGCGCGGGCGGGCTGACCGACGCCGTCGTCCGGGAGATCGACCGCGCGCTCACCGCGCACGAGCTGATCAAGGTGCGCGTGCCCGGCGACGATCGCGTGGAGCGCGAAGACATCTTCCGCACGGTCGCCGAACGGCTCGGCGCGGCGCGCGTACAGTCGATCGGCAAGCTGCTCGTGCTGTTCCGGCCGAAGCCCGACGAGGCGAAGGCGCCCGGGACCGCGCCGCGCGCGCGCGGCGCGCTCGCCGGCAAGACGCCGCCGGCCGCACCCGTGCGCACGAAGCCGGATCGGCGAGAGATCCGCGCCACCGCAGCCAGACTCGCGCCGCGCCGTTCGGCCAAGCCGATCGAGCGCACCGCGCGCCGGCAGGTCAGGGGCAAGCCGGGTTCGCGTGGCCGCTGAGGCGGCTCGCTACTCGTAAACGACGCTCAGGATGTCGTAGTGGCGCCTGCCCGACGGGGCGAGCACCTCGGCGGTGTCGCCTTCGCTGCGGCCGATCAGCGCGCGCGCGATCGGGCTCGAAATCGAAATCAGCCCGGCCTTGATGTCGGCCTCGTCGTCGCCGACGATCTGGTACTTGACGATCTCGCCCGTGCTCTGATCCTCCAGCTCGACGGTCGCGCCGAAGACGATGCGGCCGCCGGCGTCGACTGTCGCCGGGTCGATGATCTGCAGCGCCGCAAGCTTGCCTTCCAGCTCCTGGATTCGTCCCTCGATGAATCCCTGGCGCTCGCGGGCGGCGTCGTACTCGGCGTTTTCCGACAGATCGCCCTTTTCGCGCGCCTCCTTGATCGACTGGATGATCGCCGGGCGATCGACGGCCTTCAACCGCTGCAGCTCGGCTTTCAGCTTTTCGGCACCACGCGCGGTGATCGGGATGGGCATGACGATTCCGGACGCAAAAACAAGGCCCCGGCACTGCCGGGGCCGCTGCGCGGAATTTAGCGAGCGGCGCGCGCCGGCGCAAGCCGCGACAGCGATTACGCCGCCAGCCGGCGGTGCAGCCCCTGCAGGTCGTAGACCTCGAGCCGGTCGAAGTGGCGCATGCCCTCGACCGCGGCGCGACCGCCGGCGATCGTCGTGTAGTAAGTCACGCGCTGCGCGAGCGCGGTCGTCCGGATCGAGCGCGAATCGGCGATCTGGCTGCGGTTTTCGGCGACCGTCGTGATCACCAGCGCGATTTCGCCGTTTTTCAGAAGGTCGACGATGTGCGGCCGCCCGTCCTTGACCTTGTTGACGACCCTGACCGGGATGCCGGCCGCTTCGATCGCCGCGGCCGTGCCGCGCGTGGCCGCGAGCCGATAGCCCAGCTCGTGCAGCAGCCGGGCCACCTCGATCGTGCGCGGCTTGTCTTCGTCCTTGACGCTGAGGAACACGGTGCCGGAGGGCGGCAGCCCGGCGCCGGCACCGAGCTGCGACTTGAACAGCGCCTCGCCGAAGGTTGCGCCCACCCCCATCACTTCGCCGGTGGAACGCATCTCGGGCCCCAGCAGCGGATCCACACCCGGGAACTTGGCGAACGGAAACACCGCTTCCTTGACCGAGAAGTACGGCGGAACGACCTCGACAACGGCGTTCTGCTCGGCGAGCGACCGTCCCGCCATGCAGCGCGCGGCGATCTTGGCGAGCGGCTGGCCGGTGGCTTTCGACACGAACGGCACCGTGCGCGAGGCGCGCGGATTGACCTCGAGCACGTAGATGTCGGCGCCGTGGCGGTCGTTCTTCTTGATCGCGAACTGAACGTTCATCAGCCCGCACACGTTCAGCGCGCGCGCCATCGTCACCGTCTGCCGCTTCAGCTCGTCGATGACGTCGCCCGACAGCGAATACGGCGGCAGCGAGCAGGCCGAATCGCCCGAATGCACCCCCGCCTGCTCGATGTGCTCCATCACGCCGCCGATGCGCACCTCGCGGCCGTCGGCCACGCAGTCGACGTCGACCTCGATCGCGTCGTCCAGGAAGCGGTCGAGCAGCACCGGCGAATCGTTGCTGACCCTGACCGCCTCGCGCATGTAGCGTTCGAGGTCCCTGCCGTCCTGCACGATCTCCATCGCGCGGCCGCCGAGCACGTAGCTCGGCCGCACCACCAGCGGATAGCCGATTTCCTGCGCCAGCCGCAGCGCCTCTTCCTCGGTGCGCGCGGTGCGGTTGGGCGGCTGCTTCAGCCCCAGCCTCATCAGCAGTTTCTGGAAGCGTTCGCGGTCCTCGGCGATGTCGATCGAATCGGGCGAAGTGCCGATGATCGGCACGCCCGCGGCTTCCAGGTCGCGCGCGAGCTTCAGCGGCGTCTGCCCGCCGAACTGGACGATCACGCCGAACGGCTTTTCCTTGTCGACGATCTCCAGCACGTCTTCGAGCGTCAGCGGCTCGAAGTACAGGCGGTCGGACGTGTCGTAGTCGGTCGACACCGTCTCCGGGTTACAGTTGACCATGATGGTCTCGAATCCGTCCTCGCGCAGCGCGAGCGCCGCGTGCACGCAGCAGTAGTCGAACTCGATGCCCTGCCCGATCCGGTTCGGCCCCCCGCCCAGCACGATGATCTTGCGGCGATCGGTCGGATTCGCTTCGCACTCGTCGTCGTACGTCGAGTACATGTAGGCCGTGGTCGTCGCGAACTCCGCGGCGCAGGTGTCGACGCGCTTGAAGGCGGGACGCACGTTCGCCGCCAGCCGCGCGGCACGCACCTCCGCCGGCTCGGCGCGCAGCAGTTTCGCCAGCCTGCGGTCCGAGAAACCCTTGCGCTTGAGGAAGCGAAGCTCGTCAGCCGACAGCGACGCGAGCGTGCGGCCGGCCAGCCGCTGCTCGATGCGCACCAGTTCCTCGATCTGCGCAAGGAACCACGGATCGATCGCGGTTTCCTCGTACACCTCGGCCACCGTCATCCCGACGCGAAACGCGTCGGCGACGTACCAGATCCGGTTCGGTCCCGGCTCGCCGATCTCCGCGACGATCTCGTCGCGGTCGGTCGTGCATTCGTCGAGGCCGTCGGCGCCGACCTCGAGTCCGCGCAGCGCCTTCTGGAAGGATTCCTGGAAGGTGCGGCCGATCGCCATCACTTCGCCGACGGACTTCATCTGCGTGGTCAGATGCGGGTCGGCTTCGCGGAACTTCTCGAACGCGAAGCGCGGCACCTTGGTGACGACGTAGTCGATCGTCGGCTCGAAGGAGGCCGGCGTGGCGCCGCCGGTGATCTCGTTGGCGAGTTCGTCCAGCGTGTAGCCGACCGCGAGCTTGGCGGCGACCTTGGCGATCGGAAAGCCGGTCGCCTTGGACGCCAGCGCGGACGAGCGACTGACGCGCGGGTTCATCTCGATCACGATCATCCGCCCGTCGCGCGGATTGATCGCGAACTGCACGTTCGACCCGCCGGTGTCCACGCCGATCTCGCGCAGGATCGCGATGCTGGCGTCGCGCATCAACTGGTATTCCTTGTCGGTCAGCGTCTGCGCGGGCGCGACCGTGATCGAGTCGCCGGTGTGCACACCCATCGGGTCGAGGTTCTCGATCGAGCAGACGATGATGCAGTTGTCCGCGCGGTCGCGGACCACTTCCATCTCGAATTCCTTCCAGCCGAGCAGCGACTCCTCGATCAGCAGCTCGCGCGTCGGCGAAAGGTCCAGCCCGCGCGTGCAGATCGCGACGAATTCCTCCATGTTCCAGGCGATTCCGCCGCCCGAGCCGCCGAGCGTGAAGCTCGGCCGCACGACCACCGGGAAGCCCATCGTCGCCTGCACCGCCTGCGCTTCCTGCAGCGTGTGCGCGATGGCGGACCGCGCCGAGGCGAGCCCGATGCGCGTCATCGCCTCCTTGAACTTGTGGCGGTCCTCGGCCTTCTCGATCGCGTCGGGCGAGGCGCCGATCAGCTCCACACCGTGCTTGGCGAGCACGCCGTTTCTGAACAGGTCCATCGCGCAGTTGAGCGCCGTCTGCCCGCCCATGGTCGGCAGGATCGCGTCGGGCTTCTCCTTGGCGATGATCCGTTCGACGACCTGCCAGGTGACCGGCTCGATGTAGGTGACGTCCGCCATCTCCGGATCGGTCATGATGGTCGCCGGATTGGAGTTGACCAGGATGACCTTGTAGCCCTCCTGCTTCAGCGCCTTGCACGCCTGCGCGCCCGAGTAGTCGAACTCGCAGGCCTGGCCGATCACGATCGGCCCGGCGCCGATGATCAGGATGCTGCCAATGTCGGTGCGTTGCGGCATCTACTTGCGCTCGTCGATCAGCCGTACGAAGCGGTCGAACAGGTACGCAATGTCGTGCGGCCCCGGGCTCGCCTCGGGATGGCCCTGGAAGCAGAACGCGGGCTTGTCGGTGCGGCGGAAGCCCTGCAGCGTGCCGTCGAACAGCGACACGTGGGTGACCTTGCAGTGGTCCGGCAGCGACTTCGGATCGACCGCGAAGCCGTGGTTCTGCGAGGTGATCAGCACCTTGCCGCTGTCGAGATCCTGCACCGGGTGATTGGCGCCGTGATGGCCGAACTTCATCTTCAGCGTCCGCCCGCCGGAGGCGATCCCCATGATCTGGTGGCCGAGGCAGATGCCGAAGGTCGGGTAGCCGCGCGCGATCAGCTCGCGCGTCGCTTCGATCGCGTAGTCGCACGGCTCCGGGTCGCCGGGGCCGTTCGACAGGAACACGCCGTCCGGCTTCAGGCGCATCGCTTCGGCGGCCGGCGTCTGCGCGGGAACGACCGTGATGCGG